>ERZ795056.5041-NODE-5041-length-13385-cov-10.403976_pt1 | contig 13385 bp, 13 predicted proteins | sample MGYA00375140_ERZ795056 | MGnify/ENA primary metagenome ERZ795056 (study PRJEB30185, sample SAMN05720227) | activated sludge metagenome | isolation source: Anaerobic digester | place: USA | collected 2015-03-09 ...
ATGAAATTATCGACGATGATATCCAGCACCGGGGCTTTGGAAAAACCGATATAAGCAAAACCGGCCCCGTGTATTCCGACTATATCTTCCGCATGATAGAAGAAATTAACCTGCTGAGCTATGGTATAATCTTCCAGCTCCACCACAGTATAACCATAACGGGTCACCAAGGCATGTAGTTCTTCCAGGTTCACAATATTCCGGTAACGCACTTTGGTGCGGGTGATAAATATTTTGGCAGGGTACCTGCTTTTATCTTCCAGCAACCCTTCCTTCGCCATTCTTGATATCACCCAGTCCCGGAAACCTTCCAGGATGGCTTTCTGTTCCTTCATATCCGGCTCCAGGAAATTCGATGAAATCACCAATGGTGACTTAATCCGTTCTTTCCTTTTTACATAGGTGATGTCGCGGATACCAAGCAGGTTCAGCCACTGATCATGAAATTTCCGCCGTTCTTCCGGGAAGACCACGGTGGCGGTATCAATATGATCGCGCAGGAAGTAGAGTTTGACCAGCGACTCCCAGGCAAAATGATAAAAATTATCGTACCAGCTGTTGACAATGCTTAAGGCCGGTTTATCCACCCGGACCGTTTTCCGGCTCACCGTATTGCGGAGCACTGAATAAAAACTGAGGGGTCGGTAATCCGCAGGCATGATTGGCTGCAGATTCTGCAATCCTTTAAATACATAGCCATAAAATCCGATGGCGGCATTTTTAACCGCATACTCTTTTATTTCTGGAAACTGCTTATTGGCGGTAACGGTGAATTTCATACTATCAAAAAGGGTTACTGTAACAGCGGGCTCAGGCAAAATCAAACTGACATTCCACCCCGCTTGTGCCCAGGATATTGGAGGGTAATTGTTTGTGTTCGGTCATACCCACCACTTCAAAGGAGATGGCATCTTTCACATACTGTATATCGAACTGTGAATTCACCCCAAACCAGAAACTGAAATTATACCGGCCATCGAGGAGACGGGGTTCACGCATGGTAATCTGAATGCGGCCCTCTTTCCGGTATTGCTTCAATGGAAGAGGCTCCTTCAGCAAGGAAGGATTAAAGCCACAAACGGGGGTGTTCATCTGATCATAGATCACAAACCCGAAGTTGGGAATCTCCAGCACATATTCATCGCTCACTTTATACTGCACATCAATCTTTATTTCCTTTTTATCCTGGTTTACTTCTACCAGCTGCACCGGACCAGTGGCATCCGACCAGGTTTGTGAAGTACCGGTATTGAGATAGTGTTCGATCACCTGGTCGGTTGGACCAATATCCAGTACCTGCCCGTTCTGCAGGTAAATGGATTTCTGACAGAGATCCTGGATGGCCCGCATATTATGACTCACAAATAAAACTGTCCGGCCTTCCTGGTGACTCACTTCATTCATTTTACCGAGACATTTATTCTGAAACTCGGCATCACCCACGGCCAGTACTTCATCCACTACCAGTATCTCCGGTTCCAGGTGGGCCGCTACGGCAAAGGCGAGTCGCACATACATTCCGCTGCTGTAACGCTTCACGGGTGTATCGAGGAATTTTTCCACGCCACTGAAGGCCACGATCTCATCAAACTTACTCCGGATCTCTGACCGGGTCATCCCCAGGATCGCGCCGTTCAGAAATACATTCTCGCGGCCGGTAAGCTCAGGGTGAAAACCGGTGCCTACTTCAAGCAGGGAAGCGATCCGTCCATTGATCTCAATCCGGCCGGTGCTGGGTTCAGTGATCCGGCTCAGTACTTTGAGCAGGGTACTCTTTCCCGCGCCGTTGCGGCCGATAATCCCTACCGCTTCACCGGGATTGATTTCGAAGTTCACGTCTTTTAAGGCCCAGAAATCCTCCCGCACCGTTTTGATTTTGCCGCGACTGGTCAGGCTTTTTGCTTTCCGGCTGATCACATCGCGCAGGGCGGTATAGCTTTCGCGTTGTTCATGCGAAATGATATACTTCTTGCCGAGTCCTTCTACCTTGATAATGGGTTCACTCATTTGCTCCGGTCTTTGGTATGCTGTTCAGTTAGGATAATTTTCTCAGGGCCAGTATTCTTCGTACCCCTTCTGTCACCGGGGTCATTTCCCGCGAAAGAAGTTGTTTCATCTTGCCGATATCCGGCTTGCGGCGGGTCATATCCCCTTCCGGCAATGGCGGCAGGTGAATGATGGGAGAGGAAGAACGGGCTTCTTTAATAATCAGTTCCGCCAGTTCCTTGATCGTCATTTCATAATCGGAACCGATGTTCACCACATCATTCACAAATTTATTTTCATACAGCGCATTGGTGGTGGCTTCGATATTGTCGTCAATATAGCAGAAGGTCCGTGTTTGTAATCCGTCCCCGTACAATGTAATCGGTTTATTCACCAGGGCCAGGTCAATGAATTTGGAGATCACAAAATCGCTGCTCTGATCCGGTCCGTAGGTATTAAAGAAACGGAAGATGGTATAATCCAGATCGTATTCCTGTTTGTAGGATTTCAGGAAGGCCTCGCCCACATTCTTTACAATGGCGTAGGGCAGTTTGGAATTGAGCGGGGTGGTATGTTCATTCTGCGGAAATTCCACCGGCTCACCGTATACTTCAGAAGAAGAGGAGAAGAACACCCTTTTCACGCCGGTGTTCTTGGCTACTTCCAGTACATTTTTAATACCCTGGATATCGTGTAATACTTTGGCCGGGTTATCGAGGGTGCGCTTCACCCCTACCACGGCCGCGTAATGAAAGATGAAATCAAACCCGTAACGCAGAATGACCGCGGAGATATCCGACAGGGAGTTAACATCCCCTTTGATAAATTTAAAGTTCGGATAGCGGGTGGCATCGGGTAATTTACCGGCATTGCCGGTGGAGAGGTCATCCATGACCACTACAAAATTATCCGGGTTGGTGACCAGTTTTTTGGCCAGGGAACCGCCAACATTACCGGCGCCTCCTGTTACTAAAATGGTATTCATTCTTGGGGATTAGTTTTAATGCTATTAAATAAGATCGGCAAAGTTCTTTTCCATTTTCCTGAACTGGTACACCGCGAGGGCCAGGAAAAAAACGATCACTGCCAGTGAAATATAGAATGGATAGTGCAGCATGGGATTCGGGGCATCTTTTACAATGCACCAGCGGAAACCATCAATCACACCCACCATGGGGTTCAGGGCATAGATGGCCTGGTATTTTTCCGGGATCTGCGCACTGGTATACCCAACAGGAGAGATAAATAAACCAAACTGTACAATGAACGGAATGATATAACGGAAATCGCGGTACTTCACATTCATTGCGGTGAGGTAAAGTCCCGGACCAAAAGAAGCCAGGAAAGCCATGATCCAGAACAGGGGCATCCAGAAAATACGGGCTGAAGGCATATACTGGTACACAACAAATAATACCAGCAGGATCGCGAAAGAAATCAGGAAGTCGATAAAGCTGGTGATCACCGAACTGGCCGGTATAATCATCCGGGGAAAATAGACTTTGGTCACCAGGCGCTCATTGCCCACAAGGCTGTTGCTGCTTTCTGTCAAAGCATTGGAGAAAAACTGCCAGGGCAGCAGTCCGGCAAAAACGATAAGGGCATAAGGCACCACACTCTGTACTTCCATTTTGGCCACTTTGCCAAATACAAAAGTAAAGATGATCATGGTGAGCAACGGACGGATGATGGCCCAGAGCACACCAAGCGTGGTTTGCTTGTAGCGTACTTTAATATCCCTCCAGCTCAGGATATAAAACAGTTCCCGGTAATGCCAGAGGTCTTTCCAGTAATTTTTTTCCGCACGACCAGACTCAATAATAATTTTATACGCCATGCTTAGGGTTTACCGGTTAAAAATGTTTCCTGGTATACGCGGGTAATGCCTTCTTCCAGGGTGATGGATGCTTTCCAGCCAGCTGCATTGATGCGGCTTACATCCATCAGTTTGCGGGGAGTGCCATCGGGTTTGCTGCTGTCCCATTCAATCGTTCCGGTAAATCCGGTGATCCGCTGAATAAGTCCCGCGAGATCGCGGATACTGATATCATGGCCCACCCCGATATTCACGGGTTTGGTTTCATTATAATCCCGCATCAGGAAATAACAGGCAGCGGCCAGGTCATCTGAGTGCAGGAATTCCCGCAGGGGTGAACCGGTACCCCATAGATTTACGCTGGGTGCGCCGGATTCTTTGGCTTCATGGAATTTTCGTAAGAGCGCCGGCAGCACATGGGAATTCTTCAGGTCATAATTATCATTCGGGCCATACAGATTGGTGGGCATCACCGAAATGAAATTGCATCCGTACTGATCGTGATAGGCTTCGCACATTTTCAGTCCCGCGATCTTGGCAATAGCATAGGGCTCATTGGTATGTTCCAGTGAACCGGTCAGCAGGTATTCTTCCTTCAATGGTTGCGGGGCCAGTTTGGGGTAGATACAGGAGGAGCCGAGAAACAGGAGTTTCTTCACGCCGTTTACATAGGACTGATGAATCACATTGTTCTGGATCATCAGGTTTTCGTAAAGAAATTCAGCGCGGTAGGTATTATTGGCTACAATACCACCCACTTTAGCCGCCGCCAGGATTACATACTCCGGCTTTGCGGCCGAAAAGAAATCGGTTACTGCCGCCTGGTTACGCAGGTCTAGTTCCGCAGAAGTGCGGGTGATAATATTGGTAAAGCCTTCGGCCTGCCATTTACGCATCAGCGCACTGCCCACCATTCCGCGGTGTCCGGCAATGTAGATTTTACTGTTTTTTTCCATTGTGGTCTCTTGAATTGATGTTTTTGCTAGTCATGGTTCGACACGCTCACCATGACAACAAGCAGCACTTGTCACCCTGAGCCTGCCTACCGGACAGGCAGGCTTGCCGAACCATGCCGAAGGGTGCCGAACCATACCGAGAGACTATTCAAACTGCCTCAGTACATTAAACCCGGCTTCTTTTAAAATTTTATTTTTCTGAAACAGGGCGATATCGGCGGCTACCATTTCCTTCACCATGGCGTCGAGGGTGTATTTGGGTTTCCAGCCCAGTACCGTATTGGCCTTGGTGGGGTCACCGATCAGCAGGTCTACTTCGGTAGGACGGTAATAGTTCGGATCCACGGCTACTACTTCTTTACCAACGGGGAAATGTACCGCGTCGTTGGAGCTGGCTACATATCCTTTCTCTTCACTGCCTTCTCCTTTGAATCCGAGCTCCACGCCTACTTCACGGAAAGCCATCCGGATAAAATCACGTACCGGGGTGGTGATGCCGGTAGCGATCACAAAATCCTCGGGTTTTTCCTGCTGCAGGATCAGCCACATGGCTTCCACATAATCCTTGGCATGACCCCAGTCACGCTTGGCATCGAGGTTACCCATGTATAATTTTTCCTGCATACCGAGTGACATCTGGGCCACGGCACGGGTGATTTTGCGGGTTACAAAGGTTTCGCCCCGTAAAGGACTCTCGTGATTAAAAAGAATACCGTTACAGGCAAACATATCGTAGGCTTCACGGTAGTTGACCGTGATCCAGTAAGCATACATTTTAGCCACCCCATACGGACTGCGGGGATAGAACGGCGTGGTTTCACTTTGCGGCACTTCCTGAACCAATCCGTATAACTCGGACGTGGAGGCCTGGTAGATCCGGGTCTTTTTGGTCAGCCCGAGCAATCTAACGGCTTCGAGTATGCGTAAGGTACCGATCCCGTCGGCATTGGCCGTATATTCCGGCACATCAAAACTCACTTTTACATGGCTCATGGCCCCGAGGTTATAGATCTCGTCCGGTTGAACCTGCTGGATAATGCGGATCAGGTTCGTGCTGTCGGTCAGATCGCCATAATGCAAAACAAAATGCCGGTTGGAAATATGGGGATCTTCATACAGGCTATCGATCCGGTCTGTATTGAACAGGGAGGATCTTCTTTTTATTCCATGTACGATGTACCCTTTTTTAAGGAGAAATTCCGCCAGGTAGGCGCCGTCCTGACCGGTGATACCGGTGATGAGTGCTGTTTTATTCATAGTTTGAAGAGGTTGAATGGGGGAGAGAGAGTTTAGTTGTTTGTTGTTTAGTCGTTTAGCGGTAGTGGTTTAAAATTTGCAATCTCACTATTGATCGAAAAGTTTAAGGCTTGGTGTTTAGTCGTTTAGACGTTTAGTCGTTTAGCGGAAAATTCACTAAAGAATTGATTATTCATTTTCATTTACCCGCTTTTAATAGTTTTCAGCCTTACAAAATGGTCCGCTAAACATCTAAACAACTAAACGTCTAAACCCTTCTTATGTCGTGTACTAATTGTATTCCTTTCCTTGTTTCCTCCAGCGGAATACCATGACCGGAGAGAATGGCTTCGTAGGACTTTGTATGTAATTCTTCAAAGCCTTCGCTGAAATCGAGCGGGTCGCCGTTGATGGTCATGGCCCGGAATGTGCGTTGTCCTTTTTCCCGGACCGAAACCGGCAGGTCGTTTTCGTCAATACTCATGGTCCAGTTCACCTGCGCCTTTTCCAGTTCCAGGGTGCCGGCGGTTTTTACCGGGCTGTATGTGGTCACGTTCAGCCGGGTTACATCGCCGAATATCCATAAGAGCATGTCGAAAAAATGGAGCCCGATATTGGTGGCGATGCCGCCGCTTTTTGCTTCCTCACCTTTCCAGCTGTTGAGGTACCAGTTGCCGCGGGCGCTGATATACTGCAGGTCGACCTGGTACTTCGCTGTATGATTTGTTGTATCGATTTTATTCTTTAAGGCCATGATCGCCGGATGCAGGCGCAGTTGCAAGATACTGTACACTTTCCTTCCTGTTTCTTTTTCCATTTCCAGGAGGGCATCCACATTCCAGGGATTCAGCACCACCGGCTTTTCACAAATCACATCGGCCCCGATCCGTAAGCCAAAGCGGATATGTGCATCATGCAGGTAGTTGGGCGAACAAACGGACAGGTAATCAATCGCCGTCCCCTTCCGTTTTACTTTATCACAATACCGGTCAAACCGTTCGAATTCTGTAAAAAACTGAGCCCCCGGAAAATTATTATCCAATACACCCACCGAATCATGCGGATCCAGGGCTGCCAGCAGGTTATTACCCGTCTCCCTGATCGCCCGCATGTGACGGGGAGCAATGTAACCAGCGGCGCCTATAAGAAGAAAATTCTTCAAGGGGAAGAGTTTAATAAGTTTAGACGTTTGTCGTTTAGTCGTTTAGCGGAAGATCTGCTTAGTATGTTCTAAACATCTAAACGACAAACAACTAAACCTTTCTTATGAGTTTTCCATTTTCTAATTGATACTCCATTCCACTCACTTTGCAAACCGCTAATCCTTCCTTCAGCTCCAGCTTCTCCCCCGCTTCACTCATCCAGCCTGTTTGCCGGGCAGGATTACCGGTCATCAGGGCAAAGGCCGGAACATCTTTCGTTACCACGGCACCGGCACCGATAAAGGCATAGGTTCCAATTTCTATTCCACAGAGAATGGTTGCGTTGGCACCGATAGTGGCCCCCTTCCCGATTCTTGTTGTCCTGAATTCATTCTTTCGTTCAATCGCACTGCGTGGATTAATTACATTGGTGAATACCGCGGAAGGACCAATAAACACTTCATCCCCACAAATCACACCTTCGTACAGCGATACATTGTTCTGCACTTTCACCCCATTCCCGATCACCACTTTATTGGCAATAAAGACATTCTGCCCGATCACACAGTTTTCCCCGATTACCGCTTCCGGCATGATATGCGAGAAATGCCAGATTTTGGTACCTGCTCCGATGATGGCTCCAGTGTCTGCTACGGATGAGGGATGTATGGAGGGAGAGGAAGACAATGGGGGAGGTTATTAAATGAAGTGGGTTTTAAAAGTCAAAATTAAAAAGTAAAAAGTAAAAAAGCTTTAAGTGCAATATTCTTAACTGATTTTATGTCCTCGTTTTATTCCAGGTAATTTTTATTCTCTTTTACTATAGTTTCTTTAATATCCTGCCAGGTAATGGGCTTAAGCATTTCCGGCATCTCGTCATTTTCAGCATCATCAAAGTATACAAGGCTCTTTAAGACCATGAACGTTGATCCGTCTTTATATTTTTCCTCATACAGGCTGATCATCTCTGCCAGCGTAAATTCCTGTAAAAGGAAATAAAGATCTATAAAATCCTTTTTTGCCCCCCTGCCAGTAATGGCGGTTAGTTTCATGGGGGCAATATCTTTTTTTGAAGCGATCCGGACATTTTCCTCCTCTATCAAACCGCTTAGCCAGGGATATGAATAATTTACAAAATCGACTTTGATCCCATTTACCAACAGGCTTTTTATATTTTTTAATTTATTCAGCCATGTTATACTACCGAAATTGGATAGTTCCTCAGTCAGCTCCCCTTCTTCCAATAAACAAGGACCAAAAAAATCAAGATCAACCGACTTTCTGTGACCGGTTTGTAAAGCCAAAGCTGTTCCTCCCACCAGCCTGAATGGCGAGAATAAAGGAACAGCCATGATTTTATTCATCAATTCCAGTGTCGGGGTGTCGATTGTTTCAAAATGTAACATCGAAAAGATTCTTTAGGAATTCCTGTTAAAACAGAGATAAAACCAAGTGACCGCTCATCCAATGCACGCAAATCCTTACATATCTCTCCTAATTGCTTTATTCCATACTGTTGATGAATTAATTCCCAATCGCATAACAACCCATATTCCAAAACTCTTTTTACGATTTGGGCTTTATTTAATTCCCAATCAAGTTTGTCTCTATCTACATCCCAAAAAAGATGGGAAGAAAAATCAGCTATTTTGGGATTAGGGTTATGCATATTGACGTAGCTAATAGTAAGGTTTAGATGTTTAGACGTTTAGTTGTTTAGGCGTTTGTTCCGCTAAACGACTAAACAGCTAAACAACTAACCTTTCTTGAATTCGAGATTATCCGCCCATATTTCCTCTTCCGGCAACGACTTAAAATATTCATACGTGGCTTTCAGTCCAACGGCGCGGGAGACCGTCGGTTCCCAACCGAGTATGGCTTTGGCTTTGGTGATATCCGGTTGCCGTTGTTTGGGATCGTCTGTGGGCAACGGCTTATATATAATTTTCTGGCTGGTGCCGGTCAGTTTGATAATTTCTTCCGCAAAGTCTTTCAGGCTGATTTCATCGGGGTTGCCGATGTTGACGGGCTGGGCATAATCGCTTAATAGTAACCGGTAGATCCCTTCCACCAGGTCATCCACATAGCAGAAGCTGCGGGTCTGGCTGCCATCCCCGAATACGGTCAGGTCCTGTCCACGGAGCGCCTGCCCGATAAAGGCCGGGAGGGCACGACCGTCATTGAGCCGCATACGCGGGCCATAAGTATTAAAGATCCGGATAATGCGGGTCTCGAGTCCATGGTAGGTATGATAGGCCATGGTCATGGCTTCCTGGAAACGTTTGGCTTCATCGTATACACCACGGGGACCTACGGGATTTACATTTCCCCAGTAATCCTCCGTCTGAGGATGTACCTGCGGATCGCCATACACTTCACTGGTACTGGCCACTAAAATGCGGGCTTTCTTATTTAAGGCAAGTCCCAGGCAGTTATGCGTTCCCAGTGATCCCACTTTCAGTGTCTGGATCGGGATTTTCAGGTAATCGATCGGACTGGCCGGGGAAGCGAAGTGCAGGATATAATCCAGGTGACCGGGCACATGAATGAATTTACTGACATCATGATGATAGAAACTGAATTCCTTCAACGGGAAAAGATGCTCAATATTCTTCAGGTTACCGGTGATCAGGTTATCCATCCCGATGACTTCATATCCTTTCCCGATAAATTTATCGCAGAGATGGGAACCGAGAAAGCCGGCTGCCCCGGTGATTAAAATGCGTTTCATTTTTTTTATTTAGATGATTCCGGTCATTTTCAGAGGTTGGAAAAAAGCATATTGATATTGTAGTCCGGGAGCTTGCTTTTTAAGCCGATCGAATTCAGCCAGGTTTCGAGGGGACGGGATTTAAGGAACTGTCCATGCCGGGAGTATATGCCATACACAAAACGGAAGGCATCTTTCTGCCGGAGTTCATCATAAAAAGGAAGTCCCACCGTAAATGACTTCTTCAATTCCAGTTTGTTTTTTCCCAACCGGCTCCTGATTTCTTTAAGACTTAAAGGTGACCCTTCTATATCCTGTCCCAGCCAGTTACTGTTGGTGCCTACGGCCATCCAGCCCTGACTGGTTTTAACTTCAAACATGGCATGCGAGGTAAGGCCCTTCTTGAAAAAATCACTTCGTTCGGGTTTTTGCCCATCCCCATTAAAGAAGATATAAAGGTGACGGACTTTAAACCCTGCCAGCAAGCAAAATTTTTCGAGCAACAGGGAGCGGTCGAAACAGAGTCCTTTTCGTTGATGAAAATAATTTTCCACTTTCCCGGCACTATCGAACGAGATGGTGAAATGGCTGATGCTGTGCAGGACACTATCTTGCAACCGGGAAATAAAGGCTACTTCATTTTCCTGGTTGCGGTGTATTTGCTTTTTATCCAGTTCAATATTCCACTCTTTCAAAAAGGCCACCAGGTATTGTTCATCTTTTTCGGTGATGCCCGGGGAAGCGTTGAACAGTAAAAAAATAAGGAGGAACAGAATAAACAGCCAGGGGGCAATCCTGGTGATTTTCTTTTTCAATTTAAACAGGAATAAGGTTATTACTTGCCGGCTCAACTGGCCGTTCTGCCGATACTTTCATAATAAAAACCATGGGCTTTCATCTGCGTGGTATCATAGAGGTTGCGGCCATCAAAAATTACTTTGGCAGCCAGCTGACCGGCGATCCGGTTAAAGTCTGGTGTCCGGAATTCATTCCACTCGGTACAGATAACCAGGGCGTCGGCGCCTTTGAGGGCCTCATACTGGTTATCGGCATAGGCCAGTTCCCCTTTAAATTCCCTTCTCACATTCGGCATCGCTTCCGGATCAAAAGCGGTAACGGTGGCGCCCATCCGGGTGAGCCGGGTGATGATTTCGAGGGCTGGTGCCTCTCGGATATCATCGGTATTGGGTTTAAAAGCCAGTCCCCATACGGCAAATTTTTTCCCTTTCAGGTTATCGCCATAATAGCGGCTGATCTTTTCAAAGAAAAATGATTTCTGTCCGGCATTCACCTGCATCACCGCATTCAGTATCTTAAAATCATAAGCGGCATCCGCGGCGGATTTAGCAAGGGCCTGTACATCTTTCGGGAAACAGCTGCCCCCGTATCCCAATCCGGGATAAAGAAAATGTTTGCCGATTCTGAAATCGGTACCAATACCACGGCGTACCATATCCACATCAGCACCGAGTTTTTCGCATAAGACCGCGATTTCGTTCATGAACGAAATCTTGGCGGCCAGGAAACTATTGGCGGCATACTTGGTCAGCTCCGCACTTTTCTCATCCATAAAGATGATGGGGTTGCCCTGACGAACATAGGGTTCATAGAGCTGCTGCATCATTTTACGGGCCCGCTCTGAACTGCTGCCGATCACCACGCGGTCCGGTTTCATAAAATCTTCCACGGCGGCCCCTTCCCTTAAAAATTCGGGGTTACTGACCACGTCAAAACATCCGGAAATATCCGTTGAAGCGGCGGCCAGAATCGTTGCCGTCACTTTATCGGCCGTACCCACTGGTACGGTGCTTTTATCCACGATTACTTTATAATCTCCGGGTTTGAACAGCCTGCCCAGATCGGCGGCCACGCCCAGAATATATTTCAGATCGGCACTGCCATCTTCACCGGGAGGGGTAGGCAGGGCCAGGAACAGGATGGCCGCACCTTCGATTCCTTTTTCCAGCGAAGTAGTGAAATGAAGTCGTCCTTCCTTTAGGTTCCTGGAAAATACTTTCTCCAGTCCGGGTTCATAGATGGTAATTTCTCCGGCATTGAGCTTACGTACTTTATTTTCGTCAATATCAATACAGGTCACATCATTCCCGGTATCGGCAAAACAGGTACCACTTACCAGTCCGACATATCCGGTACCAACAACAGCAATTTTCATGAGTCAGGTTTTAAATGATTCGTTTCAGGTATTCTCCATATCCACTCTTCGCTAATTCCACCGCAATCGCATCCAGTTGTTCACGGTTGATAAACCCGTTCCGGAAAGCGATCTCTTCAATACAGCCAATCTTGTTGCCCTGTCTTTTTTCAATTACGCGTACAAACTCACTGGCATCACTCAGGGAATCAAAGGTGCCGGTATCGAGCCAGGCGGTACCCCTGTCGAGCAGGGCCACTTTCAGATCGCCGCGGCGGAGGTATTCTTTATTTACATCGGTGATTTCGTATTCGCCGCGGGGAGAGGGTTTTAATTCCTTCGCGATTTTCACTACACTGTTGTCATAGAAGTATAAGCCGGGAACCGCAAAATTGGATTTGGGCTTAGCGGGTTTTTCTTCAATACTGAGGGCATTGTAATGTTCGTCAAATTCCACTACCCCGTAACGCTCCGGATCGGCCACCTGGTAGGCAAACACATAACCGCCTTCCACATGGGCCAGGTCTTTCAGCTGCTTACCCATCCGGGTACCATAGAAAATATTATCACCAAGTACCAGGGCTACTTTGTCATCCCCGATAAATTTTTCGCCAATCACAAAAGCCTGTGCCAGTCCGTTCGGCACTTCCTGGATCGCGTATTCAAAACGGCAACCCACTTTACTGCCATCGCCGAGCAGGCGAATAAAAGAAGGATTGTCTTCCGGGGTGGTGATAATTAAAACTTCACGGATGCCTGCCATCATCAGTACAGAAAGCGGATAATAAATCATCGGCTTATCGTAGATGGGCATTAATTGTTTGGATATTGCTTTTGTAATAGGGTAAAGACGTGTACCGGAGCCGCCGGCAAGGATTATTCCTTTCATAGATTCAAGTTTAGGTTCAATTTATATGCTCAAAAACAGATAAAGCCCATCCGCCTGCGTTAATGGGCCGGTTTCATTTTCAGGAAATAACGTTCAAGTGTATTAAACGAAAGTGTAGCCATTCCATAGGTTGCCAAAAATCCAAGTCCCAACAACGGGAGTTGCTCCGCCGCAATAAATGTTTCCCAGAGATTGGCCTTTTTTACCCCGTAAACCACTACCGGAATAACCAGCCAGTGAAACATATAAATACCATAGGAGATTTTACCGGCATGATCCAGGAATTTATTCTCGAAAGAGATCAACGGAGCCGGATTAGAGGTTACATTTAAAATCAGGACCAGGTACACAATGGCTGTAGCTTCAAAATGCACGTAGGGTATATAATAACCAAAAAAAATAATGGCCAGGAAAATAAGCAATGCGGCGACCTGAACGCTTTTGCTATAAATCCACTTCAGGTATGCTGACCGGTGGAAGAGCATATAGGCGCCAATT
>ERZ795056.5043-NODE-5043-length-13382-cov-5.891048_pt1 | contig 13382 bp, 7 predicted proteins | sample MGYA00375140_ERZ795056 | MGnify/ENA primary metagenome ERZ795056 (study PRJEB30185, sample SAMN05720227) | activated sludge metagenome | isolation source: Anaerobic digester | place: USA | collected 2015-03-09 ...
TACACGTTAAGCGACACTCTTTCCCTACACGACGCTCTTCCGATCTACGCGCAGCCGAGGCTCATGCCCGGCACGCACACGCCCCCCGAATCACTGCCTGGGCTGCTCGGGTCCGAGCCCGAGCTGCCGCTGCTCGATTCGGTGTCGGAGGTCGAGCCCTCGGCCGGGGTGCCGCCACAGGCGGCTGCGATCAGGAGAACAGAAAGGCAAGTCCAGGAGCGTCCAGTCATGCGCGAACTGTATCAGACCGGGGCGCTGGATCGCGCGACGCAAAAAACCCCTGCCGCGACCCGGAACCGGGCGCCGCAGGGGGGTTTGCATACGAGGAGCTCAGGGCACGAGCTGGGTAATGATGTTGCTGTCGATGTCGCCGAGCTTCGCGCTCTCGTCACAGATCTTGATCTCGCAGGCGCTGGTGATGTCGGAGAGGTCGGCGAAGCGGGGGTTGAGGACGCACAGCCAGCCCTTCTCGAACGACGCCAGGCCCTCGAGCTTGTAGGCCGAGTCGTACTGCTTGCTGTACGACGCGCTGTCGGTGACGGCGAGCTTCTGGCCAGGCTCGGTGAACGAGCCGCCGTTGTTGCAGTGGTCGGCGCGGATGACCCGGATCACGTTCTCGTAGCCGAGGTGGCCGACCGCGTGCAGCACGTAGCCCCAGGTCGGCGCCTTGCCGGCCGCGCCCGAGTGACAGGCGATGAACATGCTGCTCTCGGCCTTCTCGACGATGCCCGTGATGACCTCGGTGTCGATGCTGGTGTCACCGAGCACGACCGAGGCGATGCTGCCGGTGTCCACGTCCTTCTCACAGACCGGGACCAGCTCCGGGGGCGCGTTCTTCTCGCCGTACTTGTTGCCACCCTCGCCCAGCCCGACCTTCAGGGCCATCAGGTTGGTCGCCGAGTTCTTGTCGAAGTACCAGGTGTAGTCGAAGTACTTCTCGCCGTGGGCCGTGGCGTTGGGGGCGGCATCAATGATCCGAATCTCGAGCTTGGACTCGAGGGAGCCGTCGCGGTCCACGTCGAAGCTCAGGGACCAGCGCGAGTTCCTGAACTGCGCGCCGCTGAACTTCGTGCCCCACTTGCTCCCGAAGATCTGCCCGTCCACGACCGACAGCGAGTTGCCCTCCACGCCGGGGGTGATGCACAGGTACTCGGGCTTGAGGTTGTTCCCGACGGCGACCGGATCGAGGCAGACCTTGGTCAGCAGCGAGAACTTGTGGAGCTTGCCCGCGAGGTCGAACTCGGAGTGCTCGAAGGTGCCGAACAGCGAGGTGTTCAGGCTGAAGCCACCAGCACCGGGGCGGAACTCGGTGGCACCGTCGCCGAAGCCGTCGAGGTCGGCCGGGTCGCAAGCGCCGAGGGTGAGGGCCAGGGAGGTGAGGAAGGTCTTGGTGAAGGTATTCATGGCCGCTCGCTCGTGTAACCAGGTTGCGTGGGAGATGCGCAGGAACCCCCCGCGCCCAGCACTGCATCATCTATCTGAAAGGTGTCGCTCGCCCCCGGAACAATTGCGGTCCGAGAAAATAAATTTTCAGGTCGCCGATCGACATGAAAGCGCGCCGCGCCGCGGCCGGCAATTGATCCCCGGCCTGCGGTCACTGCCCGAACAGCGCCCCGTGGACGCCCGCATGTTCGCGCCCATGGACCCGGCGCCGGCATTCGGCGATCCTGGGGCGAAGCCTGTCACTCTCCCGCGCAAGGCCGATCGTGGACCACAAGCCTGACCTAGACACCGTCCTCGAGACCGCCCGGACCATGATCGGCACACCCGGCCCGGCTGGCACACCGGACGACCGCGACATCAGCCTGATCCGCACGCACGCGGCGGTGCTCGAGGCCGCCCGCGCGGCCGCTCGCTCGCTCGACCCATCCGACGCCATCTCGCTGGCGCGGACCCTCGACTCGAACGACGGCCAGCTCTCGCGCGAGCAGCTCGGGCTGGTGCGCACGATCCTGGGCGACAGCAAGGACCAGGGCATCACCGACGATCCGGACCTCGCGCTGCGCGTGCTCGAGCCGGCCGCCGACGATCACCGGCTCAAGGCCCTGATCCGCGCCCGCCTATTCCGCTCGAAGGCCGCTCCGGTCAAGATCGGCCGCTACACGATCCTCGACCGCCTCGGCGAGGGCGGCATGGGCGTGGTCTACACCGCGTACGACGACAAGCTCGATCGCAAGATCGCCGTCAAGGTCATGCGCTCCGAGTCCGAGCGCGAGGACAGCGTCGGCAAGGCCCGCCTGCTGCGCGAGGCCCAGGCGATGGCTCGCCTCGCCCACCCCAACATCGTCACCGTGCACGAGGTCGGTGAGGTCGACCGCCAGGTCTTCGTCGCCATGGAGTACATCCGCGGCCAGAGCCTCGACCGCTGGCTCACGGACTCACACGCCTGGCGCGAGGTCCTCGATGTCTTCATGCAGGCCGGCCGCGGCCTCGAGGCGGCGCATCGCGCCGGTCTGGTCCACCGCGACTTCAAGCCGCAGAACGTGCTGGTCGGGCGCGAGGGTGCCATCAAGGTCCTCGACTTCGGCCTCGCGCGCTCGATCGGCGCCGGCGAGGTCGACCCGAGCGAGGCGCTGGTGCCCACCGGTACCGCCGCGATCAAGCTGCTCGATGCTCATCTCACCCGCACCGGCGCGCTCATGGGCACGCCCGCATACATGGCGCCCGAGCAGCACCACGGCCTCCAGGCCGACGCTCGCAGCGACCAGTTCGCATTCGCGGTCGCCCTCTTCGAGGGACTGTACGGCCAGCACCCCTTCGACTGCACCACGCTCGCCACGCTCCTGATCGACGTCGTCAGCGGCAAGGTCCACGAGCCCGCCAACACCAACAAGGTCCCGACCTGGCTGCGCCGCGCCGTGCAGCGGGGCATGGCCGTCGAGCCCGAGCGTCGCTACGCCTCGATGACCGACATGCTCGCCGAGCTCGGCCGCGACCCCGCGGTCAAGCGCCGCCGGCTGTTCGCATCGACCGCGCTCGCCGGGCTCGTCGGCGCCGCCAGCTTCGGCGCGGCGACCCTGAGCTCGAGCGCCCCGACGGTCTGCGAGGGCGCCGAGGCCGAGCTGGCCGGCGTATGGGACACAGATCGCAGCGCCGCCGTCGAGCGAGCATTGCTCGCTACCAACGTACCCTACGCGGCCGAGACCTGGCAGCGGGTAGCGCCGCAGCTCGACGCCTACGCGACCGAGTGGGCCACGATGCGCACCGAGGCCTGCGAGACGCACCGCCAGGGCACGCATTCCGATCGCCTCTACGACCTGCGCACCACCTGCCTCGACTTGCGCCGGGCCAGCCTCGACGCGCTCGCCGAGGCGCTCACCGAAGCCGATCCGACCACCGTCGAGAAGGCCACGATCGCGGCCGCCAACCTGCCACGCCTCGCCTCCTGCGCCGACACCCAATCTCTCTCCCAGGCCGTGCCGCCGCCCGACGATCCGAAGGTCGCCACGCGCGTACAGGTCCTTCGCGAAGCGTTGACACGGGCCCAGGCCTTCGGCGACGCCGGCAAGTACCGCCACGGCCTCGAGCTCGTGCTCCCGCTGCGCGCCGAGGCCGAGAAGATCGGCTACAAGCCGCTGCTCGCCGAGGCCGAACTGCGTGAGGGCTCGCTCGAGATGGAGCTCGGCAAACTGCCCGAGGCCGAGGCCTCGCTGAGCGCCGCCATGAACCTCGGCATCGCCAGCGCCGCCGACCCCATCGCCCTCGAGGCCCTGAGCAAGCGCATCTTCCTGCGCGCCGCCGCCATGAACCAGCCTGCCACGGCCCTCGGTGATGTCGCCTACGGCCGCGCCTTCCTCGATCGCGTTCACGCCGATCCCGGCGCGAAGTGGCTGTTCTTCAACAACGTCGGCGTGATGTACGAGCACGCGGGCGACGTCGCCGCAGCCGAGGCTGCCTACCGAGCGCTGTCCAGCTCCAGGGACTTGATGGAGCTAACGGGCTACTCCGACCTGCAACAAGCGATCACCCTCTCGAACATAGGAAACCTGCGCCAGCGCGTCGCCATCGACCCCAGTTCGGCCGTTCCTGCCTTCGAGAAGGCGCTGCGCCTCGCCGAGGCGGCCCTCGGCCACCACCACCCGTACACGCTGATGGTCAGCGCGAACCTGGCGATCGCCCAGACCGATCGCGGGCGGTATGTCGACGCCCGGGCCATCCTCGACCCTGCCATCGCAAATGCCCGGGACACCTTCGGCGGCGCCAGTGAGATCTTCGGCGACTTCATCGCGCAGCGTGGCCTCCTGGAGCTCGAGACTCACGACTTCGAAGCCGCGACCCGGACATTCGAGCAGGCCCTGACGCTCAGCCGGGGGCCTGACGGTCAAGACGGCCCTTACAACGCGTGGATGCTGACTCATCTTGGTATGGCGCAGGCCGAGGTCGGCGATTGGGCTCACGCCATGGAGTCCCACGAGAAGTCCGTACGCTTCCTCGAAGACGCCAACCCGATGACCCTCATCACGGCCATCGGCTCCTACGCCCGCACGTTCTGCTCCAAGGGCGACCACACCGACTGCCTCGCCCGCTACCAGCGCGCACTGGAGATCGCCGAGGCCAAACTCCCGCCCGGCAACCCCGCGATTAGCTACACCCTCGACGGCGTCGGCCAGGCCCTGACCCACCTCGGCCGCCACGAAGAGGCGCAGACCGCCCTCGACCGCGCCCGAGAGATCGCCGAAAAAGGCCTCGCCGCCGACAGCCCGCTGATCGCCCGCATCCACCGCTCGCTCGGCGAGCTGGCCATCGCCCGCAACGACCCCGCCACCGCCGTCACCCACTTCCAGCGCTCGCTCGACGTCTTCGCCATGGTGCGCGACCCCGAGGACGGCGAGATGGCGGTCGCCCGCATCAACCTCGCGCAGGCCCAGGCCACCCGCCCTGGCGCGACCGTCAGCGACCGCGACGCCGCCACCGCCACGATCACCGCCGCCATCGCCACCCTCGAGCGCAAGGGCGCCGGCTGGGCCCGCGAGCGCGACGCCGCCACGACCTGGCTCAAGAGCCAGGTTTAACATTACCGCAACCCGAGATCCCCCCACGCGAAGACCTCGGCTGCGGACTCGCGAACATACCGTTCATGCGCGGTTCGAAATGAGCGCGTCGACGACCACCGCCGGCCGGCCTGACGGCGTGGTCTCGCGACGGCGTGACGGCGATGTCCCCGAGGACATGACGCCGCGTTGGATCTGTGCAAGGATCCCGGGGTGGCATGTATCTCGCTATAGATATGTCACCGCGAGCCTCCGATGCCAAGCCTCCAGCGTTTCATCCCTCTCCTCGTCAGCCTCTTCTGCAGCGTCGGCCTCGCCTGCGACAAGGAGGCGGCCGCGGACGACGTGCCTTGCGACGAGTCGCACCTCGGCGCGAGCCGCGAGTGCAGCGACGGCGCGCAGTTCTGCCGCAGCGCCGCGGACGGCGAGGTCGGGTGGGGGGACTGTGTGGCGAGCCCCACCTGCATGCCGGAGGACAACGAGGAGGGCTGTGAAGCCTGCCGGCTCGACGACGCGGGCGTGCCGTATTTCGCGGAGATCGTCTGTGGCGGGGATACGCCGCTGGTGCTGAGCTTCGACGGGACCGCGGTCGAGTACGGCAGCGGCGGGCGGCCCTTCGCGCTCGGGCGCTGCGCGGCGACGGATTGGCCGACCGCGAGCACCCCCTGGCTGGCGCTCGACCGCGATCGCTCGGGCCACATCGAGGGCGGGCACGAGCTGTTCGGCTCGGCCACGCCGCTCCGGGACGGCGGGCTCGCACCCCAGGGCTTCGCGGCGCTGGCCGAGCTCGACGGCGACGGCGACGGACGGATCTCGGCCGCGGACCCGGCCTTCGCGGCGCTCGTGTTGTGGACCGATGGCGACGGCGACCGCCGCTCCTCCGGCCTCGAGCTCCAGCCGCTCGCGGCGATGGGCCTGGTCGCCATCGAGCTCGGCTACACCCGCGACCGGCGCTGCGACGCGCGCGGCAACTGCGAGGTCGAGCGGGCCGCGTTCACCTGGCGCGACGCCCTCGGGCGTGAGCGGGGCGGGGAGGTCGTGGACGTGCACCTCGCCTGCCAGTGAACATCACTGCCCGCCCGAGATCTCCCGCGCGACCGCCTCGGCCGCGCGAGCCGTCGCGGCGCGCCCCGCATTGAGCTGCTGGACCATCGTCTCGACTTCGCGGTCGAAGCGATCGCGGGCCTCCTTGGCCTCGGCGTCGCGGTGAAACTGCACATAATCCGCGATCTCCTGCAGCACCACCGCGATCGGGATCCGCCGCGACATTTTATCAATGATCCGTCGCCGCTCCTCGAAACTCGCCTTGAAGTACTCGTCCGGGTATTCGAAGTCCTGGATCGCCGCGCGGATATTCCCGGCCACGCTCTCCACCGAGCGCCCGCTCAGGTCCGCGGCGACCAACGCAGCGCCGACCTCGGGCCAGCGGCTCTCCTCGCCGACCGCGACGAAGGCCCGCAGCTCGCCGAGCAGCACCTCGCGCAGCAGCGTCACATAGTCCTCGGAGCTCGTCGGCCCCTTCACGGTGAACGGATTTTGCGCGATGCGCGAGCGGGTCGCCTCGTCCATCTGCATGAAGTTGGCGTCGCAGATCATGAACCACTTGCCATCCTTCGGGATCAGCGTGCCATCGAAGATCCCGAACACTGCGCCGAGGTTGTTCTTCTCCTCGGAGCGCAGGTCGCCGCTGCTGCGCGACGCGAACGCCGTGTCGATGTCCGGCCAGTACACGCCGCACACGCCGTCGAAGCCGTACACCTCCTCTTTAAAAATCTTCACCAGCGTCGCCGCGCTTGCGTTTTGATACGAGCTCGCCCAGTCGGTGCGACGGATCACCTTGAAGCGGGCCGGGATGTCGCGCTGGCGGCAATATTCGAGGAAGTAGTGGCCGATCGCGTGGGCCGTGATCGTCTTGCCGCAGCCCGGGCGACCGAGGCCGAACAGCACCGGATTGAGCTGCTTCGGCCCGCGCCGCGCCGCGAGGTCATACGCAGCCACATCGCGCGCCAGCTTCAGCCCCGCCTGCAGATACTCCTGATTACCGACCACCTCGGAGATCTGCACCGGCTTCAGATCCGCCACCGGCTCGGCGACGTTGCGGGCCGTAAAGCCCTCGTAGCGCAGCTCGCCGATCACCACCTTGCGCTGCGCCAGCGCCACCCCGAAGGGCCGCAGCCGGCCCATGTGCGTCAATCTCCGCACGGCCCCCTGCAGCTGCAGCATGAACGCGTGCAGGCTCGTCACCACCCACAGCTCGCGCTCCTCCAATCGCGACCCCATCGCCCCGGCCTGCCGCTGCGCCTGCACCTCGAGGTACTTGCCCGCCATCGCCAGCAGCGAAGCGATCGCCGGACGCGGCGCGCGGCGCAGCAGCTCCTCGAGGCCGTCCGCCTCGAGGTCCGTGTGGACCTCCGGCGTCGGCGCCAGCTCGGCCAGCCGCGGCGTGAACGCATCACACAGCACCGTCACCTGAAACGCACCGATGAACAGCCGCTGGTCCGCCGTCGGCTCCGGCAGCGCCAGCGAACCACTGCGCGCCAGGTCCTCCAGCAGCGCGCCTTGCAGCGCCTCACCGGCGTGCAGCGCCAGGTCGCCGGCGTCGATCACCGCATCGAGGGCCCGCAGCGTCAGCACCGTGTGCCCGAACGGCGCGCGCACCAGGCGATGCAGCGCCATGCCGAGCCCCGACTCCTTGACGACCTCGCGCAGCCCGGCGCGGTCGAAGCCCCCGGCGGGCGGCGAGACGATGAGCGCGGGCGGGCTGGAGCTGGGCGTCGACATGCGCGCCGAGCTTAACGCAACACCCGGGCAACAAACAGCGCCGGCCCTCGGCGAAGCACGCCCCGCGCGACCGCGCTCAGACCGGGATCTCGATGCGCCAGCGGGCCCGGGCCCGGGCCACGACCTCGCCGGCCGCGTTCATCAGCTCACCCTCGACCCACAGGTCGTGCGAGCCCGGCGTCTCGGGGATCGCCGCGCGGGCCTCCGCGGTGATCGTGCCGCGGGCCTTCTTCAGGTAGGTCATGCCGAGCTCGAGCACGATGCCGCGACCGCCCGGGGGCACCGCGCTCATCACCGCGAGCCCCGTCGAGGCCTCCCCGAGGTTCATCAGCGCCACCGCGTGCAGGCTCTTGAGGTGGTTACGCACGCCCCAGCGGTCGCGCATCTGCACCCTCGCATAACCCGGCGCGATGTCGACGACCTGCGGGGAGATCGTGCCGGTATACGGCGCCATGAGCCCGATCGCCTTCGACACCAGCTGCTTCCCGAAGGGCTTGTCGACGAAGGTCTTCCACGTGGTCAAGATCGAGGTCGGGTCGAGGCGAAGCTTCATGGCGAGATCCGGGCGCGAGCGGCGTGGCGATCACGGAGGCAATCGGCCAGCGCGAGCGGCGTGGATAGTGAACCAGCACGCGCCGCCAGACAAGCGCCGCCAAGCCCCCAACCCGCGACGAACCCCCCGGCCTCAGCCCGGCACCCAGCGCTCGCACGCCAGCAATTCTTCGTAGACCGCCCAGTCCGCCCCGCCTCGCGCCTTCAGCCGCCCCGCCAGGCTCCGGGTCTCGAGCGCCCGCACCAGCCGCTCGAGCTTCGCGCTGCGCGCCATCATCACCCCCAGCTCGCTGCGCGCCGCGTCGCCCTCGTCCTGCGCCGCGCGATAGCCGGCGAGCGCCTCGCTCCCCGCCATGCGCCCCGCGATCGCCTCACGCTCGCGGGCCAGCGTCGCGGCGAAGTCCGGGTGCCACGGGTCGTCGAGCACCGGCCAGCGCGCCAGCAGCTCCGCCGCCGCCAGCCGATACGCCGCGTCCTCGGCCTGCGTCGCCTGGTCGATTCGACCTGTCACTTCGAGCATGTCCTTTTGAACCTGCTCCAAGAGCCCGCTCACCTCGAGCTCGCGTCCCACCACCGCCAGCTCCGCCGCCAGCGCCGAGATCACCGCCTCATCCTCGGGCAGCGAGATCGCCACCGACCTGCCCTTGAGGCCAGGCACCGCCCGCAACCACCGCTCCGAGGTCGTCGTCGGCACATCGATGCCCGCGCTGAACGACCGCGCCCGCGCGTGCGCCTCGAGCAACGACACCCGCCCGTCTCCATCGAGATCGATCGCCGCCGGCTGGCCCGCCCGGTCGCGCCCGGCCAGCGCGTTCAAAAAATGCAGCCCGTAGCCCTCCTGCGCCGCGCGGTCCGGGTTCGGGTCGCAGCCCGACGCCTCGCGCTCGGCCGTCGCCGCGAACAGCCCGCAGCGCCCTCGCGCCGGCCTGCGCTTCGTTGCATCCGCATCGACGAACACCAGCTCCGCGAAGCCACCCGAGAAGCAGGTCGTCATCACCAGCCGCACCGGCCGCGCACCCGCGTCGAGCACCGCCGCCAGCTCGAAGGCCTGCAGCGGCACCTGCCCCCACAGGTCCATCCCCGCCTCCGCCGGCTGCTCGCCGCGCTGCCCGTGCCCCGCGAGATAGACCAGCAGCGGCGCCTCGCCGACCTTGCTCGCCCGCTCGAGCGCGAGCCGCAGGTTCTCCGCCGTCGCCGCCGCATCGACCGCGAGCGTCGTCCGGCGATAACTCGCGTCCCGACCTCCGCGCGGACTGAACAGCGCCGCCAGCTCGAGCACCAGCGCATCACCCCGCGGCGGCTTCGCCTCGACCTGCACGCCATGACTGCCGCGTCCGCCGGCGAACAGCAGCAGTCCACCCGCGCCGAAGGTCGCCTGCGCGAGCCCGAGGTCCTGCTCGATCGACACCTGATTGAACTCCGGCGTGCCGCCGCCACCGGCCGCGATCCACCGCAACGACGCCGGCCAGGCCTCGGGCAGCGCCGCACCGACCTCGATCTCGACCGGCACCACCACCTCCGGCACCTCCGGGCCCACGGCCTCAGGCACCACCACCTCGGGCATCCTCGCCGCGATCACCGGCTCCTGCCGCGCCCCGGCCGAACACGCCATCACGAGCGCCAGGGCGCCGAGCTGAAGCTTGCCGCGACTCACCGCCGGGAGTTTAGGGCCCGCCGGTCGGTCCGTAAATCGAGCGCGCTCAGAACGGGATCTCGATCCCCTTCGCCTCGGCCTCCTCGGCCTGGCGCACGGCCTCCTCGTGGGCTGCCTTGTCGCGCGCCTCGCCGCGCAGGAAAGTGACGGCGAAGGCCGCCACGACCGCGAGCAGCGCCACGGTGAGGATGAGTTTGATACGAAACGAAAGCACCGGGTCGCTCATGCCTCCACCATGCAGGAACCTCTCGCGCGCGCAAACGCACCATCATCGCGGCGCCATCGGCACACAATCGCCCGCATGCCCGCTGGCCCGGGTCGTTACGGGGCCCAGCCCGGCTTCGAGGCCGAAGCCGCTTGCCCGGATCGGGGCTTCGCCCATATCTACATTGTGTCTGCCCGCATCCGCAGGCAGCCACTACGAGCCGCGACTCGGCGAATCGCCGGGTCGCGGGCGCATCATTTCTCTCCTGGCCGAATGCACGCACGATCCCGGGCGCGCCGCGCCGGAGCCTGATCACGACGATCGAACCGGCTGATGGATCCCGCCCAATACCCCCAATCCTCGCTCGACACCCTGCGCGAGCTCCCGCTCGCCGACGGCACCGTCGCCCGCTATCACAGCCTCCCGGCGCTGGCCCATGCCGGCCTCGACGTCGCCCGGCTGCCACGCAGCCTCCGCGTGATCCTCGAGTCCGTGCTGCGAAACCTCGACGGTCACCGCATCCGCGAGCAGGACGTGCGCACCCTCGCCAGCTGGGCCCCGAACGCCGAGCGCAGCGCGGAGATCCCCTTCGTGGTCGCCCGCATCGTCCTGCAGGACTTCACCGGCGTGCCGCTGCTGGTCGACCTCGCCGCCATGCGCAGCGCCGTCGCCCGCATGGGCCGTGACCCCGCGATCATCGAGCCGCTGGTGCCCGTCGACCTCGTCGTCGACCACTCCGTGCAGGTCGACTTCGCCGGGGTCCCCGACGCGCTCGAACGCAACATGGCGATCGAGTTTCATCGCAACCGCCAGCGCTACGAATTCCTCAAATGGGGCACCGCCGCCTTTCGCGGCTTCAACGTCGTGCCGCCCGGCGTCGGCATCGTCCACCAGGTCAACCTCGAGCACCTCGCGCGCGGCGTGCTGCGCAGCGGCGACATCCTGTATCCGGACACCCTGGTCGGCACCGACTCGCACACCACCATGATCAACGGGCTCGGCGTGGTCGGCTGGGGCGTCGGCGGCATCGAGGCCGAGGCCGGCATGCTCGGCGAGCCGGTCTATTTCCTCACCCCCGATGTCGTCGGCGTGCACCTGCGCGGCGCCCTCGCGCCCGGCGTCACCGCCACCGACCTCGTGCTCACGATCACCCAGCTCCTGCGCCGCCGCCAGGTCGTCGGTAAATTCGTCGAGTTCTTCGGAGACGGCGCCGCATCCCTATCCGTCACCGATCGCGCCACGATCGCCAACATGGCCCCCGAGTACGGCGCCACCATGGGATACTTCCCGGTCGACGAGCACAGCTGCCAATATCTCCGCGACACCGGCCGCAGCGACCTCGAGGTCGACACCCTGCGGCGCTACTTCAGCGCCCAGCAGATGTTCGGCATGCCCGCCGACGGCGACATCGACTACAGCGAGCGGATCGAGTTCGACCTCGCCACCGTCGAGGCCAGCGTCGCCGGCCCCCGCCGCCCGCAGGACCGCATCCGCCTCGCCGACCTCGGCAAGACCTTCTGCGCGCTGCTCTCGGACCCCGAGGTCTACGCCAAACCGGCGGGGACCGCCTGCCTGCGGCTCCCGGTGTTCACGGTCTCGGCCGGCCCCGACGCCGCGCCGGTCAGCGGCGGCGGCGAGCAGGACTCGTCGACGATGCCCGGCTACAGCGCGCCGCTGACGACCCCGAGGAACACCAACCCCGAGACCGAGATCGAGATGATGCAGAACCGGCCGACGCCGGACCGCGTGGTCGCCGAGCCGCCCGGCCCGGCCACCGCGCTCGAGCTCCACGACGGCACCGTCGTCATCGCCGCGATCACCAGCTGCACCAACACCTCGAACCCCAGCGTCATGCTCGCCGCCGGCCTCCTGGCGCGCAACGCCGTCATGCGCGGTCTCCGGGTCGGCCCCGCCGTCAAGACCTCGCTCGCGCCGGGCTCGCGGGTCGTCACCCATTATCTGCACACCACCGGACTGCAGACATACCTCGACCGGCTCGGCTTTCAGGTCGTCGGTTATGGTTGTACCACCTGCATCGGCAACTCGGGCCCGCTCGACCCCAACATCGAGTCCACGATCCGCGAGCACGACCTCGTGGTCGCCAGCGTGCTCTCGGGCAACCGCAACTTCGAGGCGCGCATTCACCAGAGCATCCGCGCCAACTTCCTGATGAGCCCGCCGCTGGTGGTCGCCTTCGCGCTGGCCGGCCGGATCGACATCGACCTCGACCAGGACCCGCTCGGCCACGACCCCGCGGGCCAGCCGGTGTACCTGCGCGACCTGTGGCCGGACAGCGCCGAGATCGCCGCCCAGTTGGCCGCGGCCACCGACCCGGCCAGCTACCGCGCCATCTACGACGACGCCGGCAACAACCCGATGTGGGCCCGGATCCCCGTCACCGGCGGCAAGGTCTACGCCTGGGACGAGACCTCGACCTACATTCAAGATCCCCCGTACTTCGAGAAGTTCAGCCTCGAGCCCGCGCCCCCGTCCGCGCTGACTGGCGCCCGCGCTTTGGCGATCTTCGGCGACAGCGTCACCACCGACCACATCAGCCCCGCCGGCGCCATCTCCCCCGACTCACCCGCCGGCCAGTTCCTGCGCGAACGCGGGGTCGCCGAGCAGGACTTCAACTCCTACGGATCCCGCCGAGGCAACGATCGCATCATGGTGCGCGGCACCTTCGCCAATGTGCGCATCAAGAATCGCATGCTGCCGGGCGTCGAGGGCGGGCTCACCCTGCACCAGCCCGACGGCACGCGCATGAGCATCTACGACGCCGCCGTGCGCTACCAGGCCGCCGGCATCCCGCTGGTGATCTTCGCCGGCCAGGAGTACGGCACCGGCTCCTCGCGCGACTGGGCCGCCAAGGGCACCCGCCTGCTCGGCGTGCGCGCCGTGATCGCCGCCTCCTTCGAGCGGATCCACCGCAACAACCTCGTCGGCATGGGCCTGCTGCCCTGTCAGTTCGACCCCGGCACCGACGCCGCCACCCTCGGCCTCGACGGCAGCGAGACCTTCGACCTGCGCGGCCTCGAGGCCGGCGTCACGCCCCGCCAGCGCGTCACGCTCGTCATCCATCGTGCCACCGGCGAGACCCGCTCCGTGCCCCTCACCCTGCGCATCGATACCCCGATCGAGGTCGATTACCTCCATCACGGCGGCATCCTCCCCTACGTGCTCGCGCTCGTGCTGCTCG
>ERZ795056.5044-NODE-5044-length-13381-cov-5.740432_pt1 | contig 13381 bp, 11 predicted proteins | sample MGYA00375140_ERZ795056 | MGnify/ENA primary metagenome ERZ795056 (study PRJEB30185, sample SAMN05720227) | activated sludge metagenome | isolation source: Anaerobic digester | place: USA | collected 2015-03-09 ...
AAGTTGCATGGGCCAACCGAAAAGCAGCCTGGCGAAAGGAATGCGGGGATGCAGCACAACTAACCGGAAAACTTACCCGGTTGCTTTTGGAATTTGAAAGTAACCTGCTTTGGGCATCGGTAACCGATGGATGGGCAACAAGAAGGGAGGGATGGATAGCTGAATGCAATGCTTTGATAAATGCCAGCCAGGCGGCAAAAACCAAACCGGCGCCTGTTACAACGCCCACTGTTACCAGCCCTGCCGCTTCGGGCAACCTGCCAGCCTATTGTGCCGAACTGCAAAAACTGATTACTGATATCAATACGATTGGATTAAAAACCTGGGCGTCCACCGGCAAAACCGCCACCCTTTGGGAGGTAAAATCAATTCCTATTTCGCTACCATTGGGCATGTCGCCAAAACTGACGTTTAAACTTGCCACCCAAACCGGAACAAAGGGTAATTCTTTACAAACTACCTATGAAAAATACAAGCAGCAACTCACCATCTGCCTGCAGGGTTACAATAAGCGCAGCACAACTTTATACACCGACCTGGTAAATGGAAACAACGAAACCTGGGAAAAGGACGGTCAGAAGGTTAGTTTAATGTTTAGTATTGACAGCGATGTAAATGCAAATCATTATTTGTACCTGTACCTTTATGAAAAAAGTAAGTAGGAAATTTTCATACCATCACAACGTCATGGATATCTTTCCATGTTTTTATTTTCCATATTAAATTACGGATGATTGATGAAATCAAGGTTGCAGCTGTTTGCCCTTATATTTGGTATTTACAAAAAATCACCATGAAACAATTCTGCCTGATCATTGGTTGCCTCCTGTTATTTAAAATTTCGTTCAGCCAATCGCTTACTCCCACCGAAAAAAGTATTGCCAGCCAGGTTGCCAAAAACCATGCCGGCAATCTGCGGTTGATCGAGGAGATTGTTAACATCAACAGTGGTTCCTTAAACGTGGCAGGTGTTCGGGAGGTAGCACAAAAACTGGCAGCCGAATTCAATAAAATCGGTTTCACTACTGAATGGGTTAATCTTCCCGATTCCATGAAAAGAGCACCGCACCTTGTGGCTTTCCGAAAAGGCAAAAAGGGTAAACGCATCCTGATGGAAGGCCACCTCGATACCGTTTTTGAACCCGATATGGAAGCCAACCCTTTCCGAAAACTCAACGATTCAACCGCCACCGGGCAGGGGGTGGTGGATATGAAGGCCGGTGCCGTGATGATGCTTGCCGTATGCCAGGCGCTCCACCAACTAAAGTTAATTGATGATGCAACCATTGTATGTTATTTTACCAGCGATGAGGAAAGTACCGGCAAACCTGAAGAAGTAAGCCGACAGGATTTTATTAACAGGGCAAAGGAAAGCGATATAGCACTGGGTTTTGAAACAGCACAGGGCTTCAACACCGTTGCAGTTGGCCGCAGGGGAAGCAGCCGCTGGCAATTGAACGTAACCGGCGAACAGGCCCATTCGGCAGGCATGTTTGGCCCACGAACAAGCTATGGAGCCAACTATGAAACAGCAAGAATCCTTAATGAAATACGCACCACCCTTGAGGGTGAAAAATACCTGACCATCAGCCCGGGAATAATGGCAGGCGGCACCGAACTTAATTATGATCCAGCAGCTTATGGTGGTACAGTTTCAGGCAAAACCAACATTATTGCTCCCGAAGCCATCGTTCAGGGCGACCTGCGTTTTTTAGGCGAGGCGCAAAAGGAAAAAGCACGCAAAAGGATGAGGGAGATCGCTGCAAAAAGCCTTCGGGGCACCACCGCTAGGTTTAGTTTTTATGATGGCTTTCCCAGTATGGAACCCAAACCGGGCAACTACGAACTGGTAGCACAGCTCAGTAAATTGAGTATGGATATGGGCCTGGGCGAGGTTAAACCTGGTGACCCGGGAAGTCGTGGTGCAGGCGATATCAGTTGGATAGCGCAATATGTAGATTGTTTGGATGGTCTCGGGCCTTCCGGAGGGGGAGCACACGCACCCGGTGAAACACTGAAGCTGAATGAACTGCAAAAACTGACGGAAAGGGCGGCACTTTTTGTGTACCGGTTAACACGATAAATATTGCAATTCGAAGTTCATTATCAATCTTTAACAGAAAACTGTATTTTTAATTTCTTTTATACATCATCATCATGCAAAATAAAATCAGCCGGATTGGTTCAACATTTTCTTTTGTTTCAGGAATTGTTTTGTTGGGGTTTATTTCTTGCGGTACCAACTCATCACCCGAAGGCAGGATGACTGAAAAAATAGAGACACTTCAGAAAGAAATGCTGGATAGCCTGCAACAGCAGAATCATGCCATCCTGGACAGTTTAGGCAAAATCAGGGAAGAAATAGATGCATTGAAAAGGAATAAGTAATAAAATCTATGAAGTTAGAAAAATCGTTGTTTCAACGTTCACATATATATTTTATTGTATTCTTCTTTTTCATGCTCTGGGGGTTCTGGCTTACCTATTTTGTAAAAATATTTGAGCAGGAAAATTACCGCATGCATGCCCACGGCATCACCCTCATTCTCTGGTGCCTGATGCTGATTGTGCAACCATACCTTATCCGCACCAAAAAAAGGCCCTTGCACAGGGCGGTTGGAAAGTTCTCCTACCTGCTGGTTCCACTGCTGGTAATAACCACCCTCGATTTGCTGCATTTCCGCATGACGGGTAATGCAGGATTAAAAACCCTGGACTACGTATTTGTGGCCCTAGTGGTAAATGCGTTGGTAGTTTTCCTGATAATGTATGGGTTGGCTATTGTCAACAAAAGCAAACCAACCGTTCATGCGCGCTACATGCTTTGCACGGCATTTCCCATGTTTACCCCCATTACCGACCGGATCATTTATCTATTCTTCCCTTCAGCAGTTCCCCACATGCCAACCATCGAAGGGAACCCCATCGTACCAATCGTTGGATTTGTACTGGCCGACCTGTTACTTTTCGGGCTTTGTATCTGGGATTGGCGTTCGCATAGGCGATGGAATGTATTTCCATTTGCACTTTTGTTGCTGGTAGCTTACCATTTATCAGTTTTTCATTTTTACAAGTTCCAGTTCTGGAGGGATTTTAGTAGTTGGTTTGCGGGGTTATAGTACTTGGGGAAAGACTATCAAGTCTTTTGCCAAAGAGTACCGAAAAGACATTCAACATAAGACCACTAAGAATGGGGATGGACTTTTAAACTGAATACATTAATTTTCAATGCTTTAAATAAAGAACCTAACTCATTCTACTTTCACTTATTTTTGAATTGCTAAATCAAAAAAACTGAACCAATACTATTCAAATACGAATAATTAAACATTACGTTGATTCCAAAGTTGGAATATGCCATACGAATCCGAAAAAATAACCAGAAAAAAGAGAATTGACAAGCAATTAAAGGCTGCCGGATGGCGAATTATCCCCTACATGGATGGAATTGACTTGACGGTTTTGAGAAATCATGCCATCGAAGAATACCAAACTACCCATGGACCGGCTGATTACGCACTGGTGGTAAATGGAAAATTGCTAGGGATGGTTGAGGCTAAAAAACTGGAAGTTGGGGCGCAAAATGTATTGGAACAAGCCAAAAGATATTCAATGGGTGCCCCAAATACGATTGGCGAATGGGACAATTATCATGTACCCTTTCTTTATTCCTCCAACGGAGAATTGATTTACCACCTCGATGCAAGGGAAAATAAAAACCTCAACAGGCAAATTTTTAATTTCCATACTCCTGAGGCTCTTGAAACCCAATTTAAATCGAAAAAGGCGGAATCCCTTGAATGGTTGAAAAGCAATCCAATTGAAACACCGGGATTGAGGCCTTACCAAAAAAATGCTATACAGGCTTTTGAACATAATTTGGAAGATGGACGACGTTTGATGTTGTTGGCCATGGCCACAGGAACCGGCAAAACCTTTACCACGGTAAACCTTGTTTACCGGATGCTCGCCTCTGGATACGCCAAACGGATCCTGTTTTTGGTTGACCGGAAATCGTTGGCTGCACAGGCGGTCACTTCCTTTGCTTCATTTGTTACCCCAAGAGGCTATCCCTTTCATAAGGAATATGATATGTTTTCTCAAAAATTCCAAAGGGAAGATTTTGATGGAGAAAAATTCGACCCAACCGTTTTGCCCAATTCCCACCTCACCAATCCGGATGGAACAAAAACATTCCTATATATATGTACCATTCAGCGGATGGCCATTAATCTTTACGGTAAAATGGGTGCGTTTGGGGAAGATGAGGAAAGCGGATCGGATGAAGAAGAAACACTTTCCATCCCATCCCATGCCTTTGATTTGATTATTGCCGATGAGTGCCACCGTGGGTACACTTCCAAGGAAACGAATGTGTGGCGGAATGTACTTAACCATTTTGACGCTGTAAAAGTGGGTTTAACCGCTACACCGGCATCACATACAGTTGCCTATTTCAATAAACCCATTTACAATTATCCCCTGCAAACCGCCATTGATGAAGGTTTTTTGGTGGATTATGATGCAGTAGCCATTAATTCAGAGGTGCTGATGAATGGCGCATTTTTGAAAGAAGGCGAACAGGTTGGCATGATTGACACCGAAACCGGCCGGGAACAAATTGACCAACTTGAAGATGAAAGGGAATTTACGTCTACCGAAATTGAAGAAAAAATAACGGCCCCTGACACAAATCAAAAAATTATTGAAGAACTCAAGAAATATGCTGAGGAATTTGAAGAAGAAAATGGAAGGTTTCCAAAAACCCTGATTTTCGCATCAAACGACATCCCCTTGATTTCTCATGCCGACAGGCTTGTAAGTATTTGCAAATCTGTTTTTAACAGGGGCGACAACTTTGTAGCCAAAATTACGGGGAGCCCCACGGTTGACAGACCACTGAAAAAGATCAAAGAATTTCGTAACCGGCCTAATCCCAAAATTGTGGTTACAGTGGATATGTTGAGTACCGGCGTAGATATCCCCTCCCTGGAGTTCATCGTTTTTCTGCGACCGGTAAAGTCAAGGATTCTTTGGGAACAGATGCTTGGGCGGGGTACCAGAAAATGTGACGACATAGGCAAGACCCACTTTGTAATTTTTGACTGTTTTAACGGGACCCTGATAAAATATTTCAGGGATGCGAGTTATAACTTTAAAATTGATCCTCCAGGTACAGAAACCATTACCATAAAAGAACTTATTGAAAAAATATACAACAATGAAGACCGCAGGGCTAATGCCAAAAGGCTGGCAAAGCGCCTCCATAGAATTGAAAAAGATATGAGCGGAAACGCAAGAGAGAAATTCAGCGCCTTTATCCCACATGGCAATATGGGCCAATTTGCCGAGCAGGTTTCCAAATTTTTTGACAAGTATAAATAATGCCAAAATCGCTGCCTGAAATATTTGAAAGCTTCACAACAGTGATGGAACTACTCAGAAATGAGCAGTTCCAGAAATTATTAGTGGAATACGAAAGGGCGAAAAAGGTTTTTCTGATTGGTTATGAAATAAAAGACGACGTAAGTTCAATGGTTGTATTTGAATCAGGCGGACATGGGTTGGAAGCCATGGACTACCTGATTGCCTTTTCGGAATTTGTAAAGGCCAAAGAAAATGAAATTGCCGCCATTGGCATTTTATTGAACAGGCCCAAAGGCTGGAATACCAATGCCTTGAATGAATTGAAACAAAAACTTAAGGAAAATGATTTTGATGAAGCCAAATTGCAAAAAGCACATAAAATAGTACACCACAAGGCCGCTGTGGACATTATCAGCATGGTAAAACATGCCGCTAAAGAAACGGAACCCTTATTAAGTCCGGAGGAAAGGGTGAACAAGGCCATAGAAAAAGTTGTGGCGGGTAAAACCCTGAATGATGCCCAAACCAAATGGATGGGATATATCAGGGCGCATTTAATCCTGAATATGACATTGGATCAGGATGATTTCAGTTCTGACCCTGTTTTAGAAAGAAGAGGCGGCTTAAGCAAATTCAAAAAAGTATTTGCCGACGATTACCAAAATATAATAACCGAAATAAACATAGCGATAGCAGCATAACATGAGTGATGTAGTAAATAAATTGTGGGGATTTTGCCATACCCTAAGGCATGAGGGCATTGATTATAACGATTATATAGAGCAGCTTTCCTTTTTATTGTTCCTGAAAATGGCGGATGAAAAGGATGTACACCTGACTGAAAAGTACAACTGGCAGGCGCTAAAAGAATTGAGCGGAGGCGATTTAATGGACCATTACACCGATACCCTGCGCGAACTTGCCAAAGAAAAAGGCCTGCTTGGCGAAATTTTCACCCAATCGCAAAACCGGTTTAATAATCCGGTGAGTTTAAAAAAACTGCTGAACCTGATTGAGGAGGACGAATGGACCTCCATGGATGTGGATGTAAAAGGTGCCGCCTTTGAAGGGTTATTGGAAAAAGCGGCAAGCGAAGGAAAAAAAGGCGCAGGACAATATTTTACTCCCCGCCCGCTTATACAAAGCATGGTGAGGCTGATGAAGCCTGATCCAAGGGGGAAAGCAACTTTCACCATTTCTGACCCAAGTTGCGGAACCGGGGGCTTTTTGGTAAGCGCTTACGAATGGCTGATGAAAGAAAGCAAGGGTGCCTTACCGCGCGAAGATGTAAAACGAATACGCGAGAAAACCTACTTTGGGCAGGAATTGGTGGCCCGGCCAAGACGATTGGCGCTGATGAATATGTATTTACACGGCGTAACCCCGAAGATAAAACTGGGCGATACCATATATAATACACCCGACAACACCCGCTTTGATGTAGTATTGGCAAACCCACCTTTTGGCACCAAGGGCGCAAACCAGGTACCTGAACGCGACGACTTTACCGTAGCTACTAGCAACAAACAGTTGAATTTTGTGCAGCACATTATGAGCACCCTGAAAACTGGCGGACGTGCAGCCATTGTTCTACCTGATAATGTATTGTTTGAAGACAAAGCCGGCGAAGTATTTGAAATATTGATGCAGGATTGCAACCTCCACACCATTGTAAGGTTGCCAAGGGGAACCTTTACGCCTTATGCGCAAGGAGTAAAAGCCAACGTGATATTTCTGCAAAAGGGCCTACCCACCGAAAAAGTTTGGATTTACGATAACCGCAGCAACATAGAAGGCATTACCAAAAAGGACCGGCCACTAACCGATAAGCATTTTGCCGATTTTGAAAAATGTTATGGCAAAGACCCGAACGGAAACAGCAAGCGAACCGAACTTGGAGAAACAGGGCGTTTTCGAAGCTTTACCATAGCAGAAATTAAGAAACGAAACTACAAACTGGACATTACCTGGCTAAAGGATGAAAGCATTGAAGATGCCGACAGCCTTCCCGAACCCAACGATTTAGCAACAGAAGCCATTGCCGAATTGGAAGCTGTGGTGGATGATTTAAGAGAAATATTAGCACTACTTGAAAGCAATGGAGAATAAACTACCAAACAATTGGGTTGAAACATTATTATGTGATGCTGTTTTCTTTCAAGAGGGTCCAGGATTAAGAACCATCCAAATGGGTCCAACTGGAATGCCGTTCTTGAATATCAGGACTTTTAATGATGACGAAACAATTGACAAGTCAAAATGCAAGTTTGTTAAGTTAGAAGAATTTAAAAATAAGTATGAGCATTTTCTTTTAAACGAAGGTGATATTGTTGTGTCTAGTAGCGGAACTCTTGGTAAAGCAATTGTAATTAAAAAGGAAGATCTACCAATAATGCTTAACACGAGTGTCATAAGGTTTCGGGCTATATCTGAACAATTGGTGTCGCAAAAATTTTTAAAATATTTTTTAAAAACAGATTACTTCTATAGGCAAATACAAGGTCAAAAGACCGGAATGGCGATTGACAATTTTGGTCCATCGCATTTATTGCAGATGCAAATGGTCATCCCTCCAATCGCCGAGCAACACCGCATTGTAGCCAAGTTAGATGATGTTATGCAAAAAGTGGAAACCAACAAACAACGCCTGGAAAAAATACCCAAACTGCTGAAACGTTTCCGGCAATCGGTTTTAGCTGCGGCGGTAAGTGGGCGGTTGACGGAGGATTGGAGAGAGAAGAATGGGATTGTGGAGGAATGGGAAGGAAAAAAACTTGCCGAATGTGGAGAGATATCAGGAGGTATAACTCTTAATTCAAAGCGTCAATTATTGCCAACCAAAATGCCATACTTACGGGTTGGCAATGTATATTCAAATGAAATAAAGCTTGGCGAAATAAAAACTATTGGTGTATTAAAACGGGAAGTAAATAGAGCTTTGCTTAAAAAAGGGGATTTACTAATTGTTGAAGGGAATGGAAGTCCTGACCAAATTGGAAGAGTTGCACAATGGAAAGGGGAAATAGAAAACTGTCTACATCAAAATCACCTAATTAAATTTAGGCAAACAAGTGCTTCAGAAGCAAGATATATCCTCTATTATCTTTTATCTTTTCAAGGCCGTGAGCAAATAGAAGAAGCAAGTAAATCTACATCAGGATTATATACTCTGAGTTTAACCAAAGTATCAAATCTAAGCATTGAACTTCCACCACTTGAAGAACAAAAAGCGATCGTCAGAAGAGTCGAACAACTCTTTGCCTTTGCAGATAAGTTAGAAGCCCGCTATACCAAAGCCAAAGCCATGCTGGATAAATTACCACAAAGCATTCTGGCCAAAGCATTCAGGGGTGAGTTAGTACCGCAAAATGAAGATGATGAGCCTGCGAGTGTATTGCTGGAAAAAATTAAGGCAGAGAAGGCCCGAATGCAAAAGGTAAGGCCAAGGGGATGGAAGGTGAAAGATTATCCAATGGAAGATGAACCGTTGCCAATGGCTGCAGAAGGTGGAGTAAAATATAGAAAGAAAAAGAAATAATATGAACGAAACCAAATTCAATGCCGATCTGCTTTCAATTGACGAATTGTTTAAGCGAAGTATCAGGTACCAAGGCACTCATGGATTTATTCGGTTTATCAAATTCATTTCGAAATTCAATCATTATTCAAGGTTCAATACCATGCTTGTTTATTTGCAGGATGAATCAGTTACATTTTTTGGTGGAGCCAATTTCTGGCATAAGAAATTCAACAGAACGGTAAAGAAAGAGGCAAGGCCATATGTTATACTGCAACCCTTTTCACCAGTGATGTTGGTATATGATATTTTTCAAACGGAAGGGGAATTAACAGCACAAGAGTTTTTAGAACAAGGGGTTGGGAAAAAACTATTTGAGGTTTCTGGAAAAATAGATGAAAAGATATTGAATCATGCCATTTCTGTTGCACAAAGTTGGGGAATTCAAATATCCTTCAAGGATCTTTCCTTTTTCAACGCAGGTTACATAACCACCATTTTTAAAGGACACTTGGAAATTGCATTAAAAAAAGGTATGAGCTACGAGCAGAATTTATCGGTGCTTATACATGAATTGGGACATTTATTTTTGGGCCATACCGGACATTTGGTTATTAAGCAATTAGCAAATGATGGAAAGAAAAAGGAAATAAAGCTGCTAAAACGGAAACTCTCCACCACTGGCCAAGAATTGGAAGCAGAAGCCCTGAGTTATTTAATCTGCAAAAAGCTAGGGCTTGAAACAAGGGCTGCTGAATATCTTGCAGGTTACATTACAAGCCCGGCCGACCTCAAGGAATTTAGTTACGAATTGGTTATAAAATATGCAGACAAAATAGAGGAATTATTTATCAAAAGCTGACAACTAATTAATTATCAATAGATTATGGAAAATATTTATTCAGGAAAAACTTTACACTGAAATAAACTACCGTCTGAAGTCTGGTTAAAAGGCGAAATGTAAAATAATTTCAAATTACAGGTAGGGAGAAAAAGAAAGAGATTAGATTGATTACCTTTAATTAATAAAGAATACAATGAGTAGAATAAAAATAAAACATTTTGGGCCAATAAAGGAGGGCATACTGGAAAATGAAGGCTGGCTTGAAATTAAAAAGTACACCCTTTTCATAGGCAATCAGGGCAGTGGAAAAAGTACCGTGGCGAAGGTAATAACTACTATGTTTTGGCTGGAAAAAGCCTTAAACAGGGGTGATATTTCTGAAAATGACTTTAATAGGGCAAAATTTAATAGCTATTTTGAATATATGCTAACCCATAATTATTTCACCCCAGAAACAGAAATTGAGTATGAAGGGGAAATAATGAGCTGTCTATTAAATAGGGAAAACATTTACCCAATTATAAGGATTAAAAAAGGCTCTCAATATAAGGTACCGAAAATAATGTATGTACCCGCTGACAGAAATTTCTTAAGTGTAGTAAAAAATACTCACGTCTTAAAAGATTTGCCTGAATCTTTAACAGAGTTCGCACAAGAATTGCGGAAGAGCCAATTGATCCTTAACGGGCATATTCTTGATTTACCCCTGAAAAATGCGAAATTCAGGTATGACAAAATCAATGAAAAGTCCATTTTAATTGGCAATGGCTATGAGTTGGATTTAAAGGAATCCTCCAGTGGTTTTCAATCTCTTGTTCCCCTTTTCCTGGTCTCTCAATTTTTATCCGATGAAATTGAAAAAGGGGAAACCGTACTGAGGGATCAGTTATCAGCAGAGCAAAGCATCAGGCGAAATAAAGAAGTAACCGAAGTTTCTTTTAACTCCTCCTTGTCAATGGAGGAAAAGGAAAAACTTTTCAAGGAAATTGATGCCAAATACCTGAATACCTGTTTTATTAATATTGTAGAAGAGCCGGAGCAAAATTTATTCCCTTCTTCGCAGCAAAAAGTATTGCATAGTTTATTGGGGATTGCCAACAAAAGGGAGGCGAACAAACTTATTATTACCACCCACAGTCCTTACCTTGTAAATTTCTTTACCCTTGCCGTAAAAGCATATTTGGTAGCAAACGCATCACCTGATGAAAAAACACATAATAAAGTAAATGATATAGTTCCCCTTTCCGCACTGGTTAATCCGGAAGACTTGGTAATTTATGAGCTGAATGAAGAAAATGGAGAGATAAAAAAATTACCCGATTACAAGGGACTTCCATCCGATGAGAATTACTTAAACGAAGGATTGGTTGAATCCAATGAACTTTTTGCTCAACTCCAGGAAATTGAAAAGGGATGGCAATAAATTTCTCAAAACAGGGCTGCATAACCCAAACCAATGAAAAAGTCTTTGGTATTTATGATGATCCCCATCCAGCCAAAAATCCTGCATACCTTGTATTCCAAGATATTGATATGTGGATTGGAATGGTGGAAAATGACGCGGCAAAAGAAATAACTTTTACAGCCATTGACCATTGTATCGAAATTATTGATACTGAAGGAGAAAGATGTGACGGGATGTTAAGCTATGATTCAACCCTGGTATTTATTGAATTGAAAGACCGCGATGGTGGAAGATGGCTTGGCAAAGCAAAAGACCAACTAGAAAATACTATAAAACTGTACAAACGGGATGCTGGATTAGGGCATTATAATCGCTTATATGCGCAAATTGTAAATAAGCAACGTCCAAGTTTTGCCTCCATGAGTAATATCCTTGCCCAAAAATTTGAAGATGAAACAGGGTTTATTTTACGGGTTGATCAGGTAATCAACATAAAATAAATCGGGAGAATTTTGCCTTCAATAAAGCCCTTTATCCGGCATCCTCTTCCATTCCTCAAAAACCGATAACGCATCGGGCATGTCAATCTTCAACAGGGGAATTTTACGTTTGGCATAATCTTCTATTTCCAGTTGCTCATAAATAAAATTGTCATCAAAACCAATGGCGGCGGCATCTTTTTTGGTATTGGCATAATAAATTTTATCGGGCCTTGCCCAATACAGGGCGCCAAAGCACATGGGGCAGGGTTCGCAACTGCAGTACACTTCGCAACCGTTTAACTGATAACCGGATAAGTTGTTGCAGGCATCGCGGATGGCTACCACTTCGGCATGGGCGGTGGGGTCGTTGCTGCACAAAACCCGGTTGTGTCCCCTGCCAATTATTTCTTCGCCTTTTACAATGATGCAGCCAAACGGACCGCCATCACCGGCTTCCATCCCAAGCCTCGATTCCTCTACTGCGAGGTACATAAAATGCTTTTCACGGTCAGTATTCATATAGCAAATATTATTTATCCTCATTTAATGCAATCGGCAACCCCAATTCATTCGTTCATCAAAATTGCCCTGTTAAAAGCCGGCAAATTAGCTGACTTTAGCTCAAATTTACACCAATGCAGGCAGAATTAAGCACACCTACAAAACGAATAGTAACCATTGACATTTTACGCGGCTTCGCCTTATTGGGCATACTGCTCGCTCATTTTATTTATTGGTACACCGGTGGGCCGCTTCCACAGGAAGTTTACATGAAAAATTATGGCATCGGCAGCAATATTGTGGCAGGTATTCACAATTTGCTCATTTTTGGTAAATTCTTCGCCTTTTTTGCCTTTTTGTTTGGGGTAAGCTTTCATCTTCAGTTAAAAGCCCTCGAAAAGTCAGGCACCAATGTCAATATCCGGTTTACCCGAAGGCTGCTGATTCTTTTTTTGATTGGCATGGTACACCATTTTTTCTGGATGGGCGATATCCTTTCCATCTATGCATCGCTTGGTTTATCCCTTTTATTTTTCAGGTTGATGGGCGATAAAGGAATACTTACCTGGGGCATTTTACTTGCCCTGGCCATTCCCAACAAAGTGTGGGATGCTGTAAATTTCCTGTTGATTCATTGGGAACCCGGTGAACAATTTGGCAGCGCCGGGCAGGCCTACTATGATGTGGTTAAATCAGGCTCACTTTGGGAAGTATTGCAGTTTAACGGAAGCCAATTAGCTTCCAAAGCTAGCTTTCAATTGCTAGGAGGCAGGGCATCTACCACCATCGGTTTCTTTTTACTGGGTATGTGGACAGCAAGGAAAGGTTGGCTGGAGGGTACAGAGGAAGTCCGGAAACCACTCCGCATTCTTTTACGCAAATGCGCTATTTGTATTGGAATAATGGTTCTGATTGCTTTAACCATTTTTGGCCTGAACGAAATATTCAAACTTGGATGGCAGGAAAACCCCATCGTTGGTTTCTTTTTTGGAATAGTTTATGATGTTTTCAATGCCTCACTGGTAATGGTTTATGTAACCGGCCTGGCGCTGTTGCTTTACCGCCCGTTCTGGCAACAAATCCTTTTTCCGCTCAATTATATTGGTAAACTGGCGCTAACCTGCTACCTGTTGCAAACAGCAGCAGGGCTGTTGTTGTTTTACCATTTTGGGGCAGGCCTTTTTCTTAAAACCACCCCGGGGGTCAATTATCTGCTTGCTTTTGTCTTTTTTTCGCTGCAGGTATTGTGGGCAAGGTGGTGGCTA
>ERZ795056.5049-NODE-5049-length-13375-cov-4.900976_pt1 | contig 13375 bp, 7 predicted proteins | sample MGYA00375140_ERZ795056 | MGnify/ENA primary metagenome ERZ795056 (study PRJEB30185, sample SAMN05720227) | activated sludge metagenome | isolation source: Anaerobic digester | place: USA | collected 2015-03-09 ...
GAGATAAAGATAGCGAAGGTATGGAAGGAAGTTCTGGGGCTCGAAAAAGTCGGCGCCTCGGACAATTTCTTCCTTATCGGCGGAAACTCGATAAAGGCCATAGCGGCCGTTTCTAAATTATCGAAAGATTTCGAGATAACTATAAACGATATTTTTGAATTTCCGACGATAGCCAGGCTGAACCTGAATATCAAGCCTTCGCGTGAAGCCTTGAATAAAAAGGGCGTTTCGTCCGCCGGCCGGGAAGCTGCGATCCCGTTTGCCGCTAAAAAAGAATATTACCCGCTTTCATATTCGCAAAAACGAATGTACGTTTTAAATAAGATGCAGCAAGACCAGTTCGCGTATAATATAACTTCAGGGCTCTTGCTGGAAGGCGATCTGGATAAAAACAGGCTCAGCCGCGCGATTGACGAGCTAATTAAAAGGCACGGCTCTATGAGGACTTCTTTTGAAGTTATAGACGGCGAGCCCGTTCAAAAGATCAATCAAACCGTTAAATTGAAGAAAATCTTTAAAAAAGCCGAAGAAAGCGAAGTCGATAGCTGCATGCAGGAGTTCGTAAAAAGCTTCGAGCTTTCAAAACCTCCGCTGTTTAACATAATGCTTCTGGAAGTTTCCGCAAAGAAGCATATATTCATAATGGACGCTCATCATATCATAATGGACGGCATATCGCTCGAGATTTTTTACGACGAGCTTCTTGGTTTGTACGAGGGAAAAGATCCGGGGCCCGCGGCATACCAGTACAGCGATTACTCCGAATGGGAAAGAAGCGATGAAGTCCAGAAGTCGCTGTTAAAACAGGAACTTTACTGGAAGGAAGTTTTCAAGACGGACGTTCCGGTTTTAAGCCTGCCGCAGGACTATCCGAGACCCGCCGTGAAAAGCTCTGAGGGCGATGCGCTGATCTTCACCATCGATTCAGCGGTCACGCAAAATTTGAAGAAACTCTGCCTTGAAACCGGGTCCACCATGTTTATGCTTCTTCTTTCGGCTTTCAACCTGCTTTTACATAAATACAGCGGCAACGATGATATCGTTATAGGGACGCCCTGTTCCGGCCGCACTGTTTCGGAGCTCGACAGGGTCATCGGCATGTTCGTGAGCACCGTTCCCATGCGCAATTATCCGGCGGCCCAAAAAACGTTCCGGGATTTTTTGATAGAAGTCAGAAAAAATACTCTTGACGCATTTAATAATCAGCAGTTTCCGTTCGACAGGCTTGTGGAAGCGCTTAACGTGAAAAGGGATCCGTCGAGAAATCCTATATTCGACGTAATGTTCAGCTTCGGAACTAAGAGCGGATTCGAGTGTCCGAAGGGTCTCAAGGTCAGTTCTTACGACACGGTCCGCGAATCGGCCCAGTTCGATATAGTGCTCGACGCGAACGAAGACGAAGACTCCATAGAGGCCGCGCTTGAATATTCGACCAGGCTCTTCGACAGAAAAACTATAATAAGAATGTCGGAACATATTAAGACCATATTGGGTGAAATAGCGGCGAACGCCGACAAAAAAATAGCGGATATAAATATACTGCCCGAAGGCGAAAAGCGGAAAATACTGGAAGAATTCAACGATACTGCGCTGGACGTCCCATTCGGCGCTACCATTCAGGATCTGTTCAAAGAGGCCGCGGCGGCACATCCTCAAAAGACCGCGCTCGTTTTCCGGGATAAAAAATATACGTACCGCGAGCTTGATGAAATAACCAACCGTCTGGCGGCGCGTTTGCGCAAAAAGGGGATAAAGCCGGGCTCAGTGAGCGCGATACTGATAAACCGCTCCGAGGACATAATAATATCGATGCTTGGCATTATAAAAGCCGGCGGCGCCTACCTTCCGATAGACCCGTCGTATCCCGACGACAGGATAATGTATATGCTCGAGGATAGCGGCGCCATAGCGCTTCTCGGGCATTCGGCGCTGAAGGAAAGAGTAAAGGATTTCAAGGGCGAATGGATAGACCTCGATTCGCGCGATTATATTAGCGAAAGCCCGGCAGAGCTCGAAAATGTAAATAAATCGAGCGACCTTATATACGTCATATATACTTCCGGTTCTACCGGAAAACCGAAAGGCGTCATGATAGAGCACAGAAACCTCGTCAATCTGTGCAAATGGCACAATAAGTTCCACGGCGTAACTTCGGCCGATAACGCCGCGGCGTATTCCGGTTTCAGTTTCGACGCTTCAATATGGGAGATGACGCCGTTTATAACATGCGGCGCGGCGCTTCACATAATAGCGGACGAATTGAGGCTGTCGCCTGAAAAGCTCAATGATTATTTCAATGAAAACAATATAACCATAACCAACCTGCCCACGCAGTTCTGCGAGCAGTTCATGGAAAGCGCCGAAAACCGCTCGCTTAAAACGCTGGTTACGGGCGGCGATAAGCTCAGATCGTATAAGCCTTCAAAATTCAGGCTGGTAAACGAATACGGCCCGACGGAATACACGATTTCGGCCACCGCGTTCGTGGTTGATAAATTATACGACAATATTCCGATAGGCAGGCCGCTCGCAAACACATGGCTTTACGTTCTGGATAAAAACGGCGGTCCCGCTCCGATAGGCGTGCCCGGTGAGCTGTGCATATCGGGCGCGCAGATGGCTCGCGGTTATTTGAACCGGCCCGAGTTGACGGCGGAGAAGTTTATAAAAAATCCTTTTAAAACATGCGAGCTAAATTCGATTATGTATAAAACCGGAGATCTGGTCAAATGGACTACGGCGGGCGATATCGAATTCCTCGGAAGGATCGACCAGCAGGTTAAAATAAGGGGTTATCGCATAGAATTGGGCGAAATAGAGCAGCAGATACTCAAGATTGAAAATGTAAAAGACGCGGTGGTAGTAGATTTAACCGATGCGTCGGGCAATAAGTATCTTTCGGCTTATATAGTTAGCGGCGATGAAAATTTGGAAATAGAATCGATCAAAAAACATATAGCTAAACAGCTCCCGGAATATATGGTCCCGTCGTATTTCACGCGGCTTGAGCGAATACCGCTGACACCGAACGGCAAGATAGATAAAAAGGCCCTGCCGTCGCCGGAATTTAAAAGCGCCGAAGCCGAATATATAGAGCCTTCGACGCCGAACGAGATAAAGATAGCGAAGGTATGGAAGGAAGTTCTGGGGCTCGAAAAAGTCGGCGTTTCGGACAATTTCTTCCTTATCGGCGGAAACTCGATAAAAGCCATAGCGGCTGTTTCTAAACTTTCCAGGCACTTCGACGTTTCTATAAATGAAATATTCGAATATCAGGTATTGATAGAGCTCGCCAAAAATATCAAGCCCAGGCAGGACGGCCTGAAGCTGAAGCTGGCGGCTATTATGGAAGAAAGCGCCGAAGGCGGCGATATTTCCGAAAGCCCTGAATTCATAAGCGAATATGACAGGGTTTTCAAGGAATACGGCCTGAAGAATAAAAAGTATGAATCGATGGACTTTTCGAAGAGCAAAAATTACAAAAATATCCTTCTGACGGGCGGCACCGGCTTTCTAGGAGTTCATCTCCTGCGCGATATAATTTTTGACATGGATTGCGCTCTCACGCTTATCGTAAGGGGAAAAGATAACGATGACGCGGCGGCGAGAGTGCGCGCAAAGCTTAAATATTATTTCGGCGAAGGCGTCATAAACAGCGATGAATTCAAGAAAGTTAAAATTTACAGGGGCGATCTGTCGGCGGAAAATCTGGGGCTTTCAACCGAAGAATATGCCGCGCTTTCCCAAAGCGTCGATGCGGTTATACATTCGGCGGCCATAGTCAAGCATTACGGCCACTATGACGAATTTTTCAACGGCAACGTAGTTTCGACAACGAATTTATTGAAATTCGCCGCCGATTCAAAAAAGAAAGATTTCAGCTATATATCCACCGTATCCGTCGCTTCCGGAACTTTAGACGGCCGTGAATTCGCCGTTTTCACCGAGTACGACACCGACTTCGGCCAGGGGCACGATAACTATTATCTAAAAACGAAATTTCTCGCCGAGAAGGAAGTCATAAACGCCAGAAACGCCGGACTTAACGCCAGCATATACAGGGTCGGAAATATAGTGTTTAACTCCGACTCGGGGCTTTACCAGGAAAATATAGAAGACAACGCGTTTTATAACCAGATCAAATCTTATTTGAATATAGGCGCGGTGCCCGAAGCTCTCGACGAAGCCGAATTTTCATTCGTAAATCATCTCTCGCGGGCAATATGCCTGCTGTTCGGCCGCGCCGGACTCGATAACGAGATATTTCACCTATGGAACCCCGAAACGGTCAAACTTTCGGAGCTTCTGACCGACGAGGCGCTGGAATTGAACGTTGAGCGGCTCGAGCTTAAAAAGTTCATCGAGCATTTATACGATAACTACGATAAAAAAGGCATGGCTGACTATATAGGGCAGATCATGACGCACATGGGCTGGCTCGACGACTCCGATAAAAAGGAAGCCTACTTCAGCGTGCTGTCGGATAAAACCGAAACGATCCTGCGGCGCGCCGGTTTTAAATGGCCGAAGCTCGAAACCGATAAACTTTCTAAAATGATCACTCGCGCGTTTAGCGAAAGGATAGACTTTTTAAAAAATATTTCCGTATTTTCATCATTCAGCGAAGCCGAGCTCATAAAAATAGCCGGCTCCGCCCGTCAGAAAGTCTTTAAAAACAATGAAGATCTTCTGTGGGAAGGCGTTTACAGTAACGAATTTTACGTTTTAATGGACGGTTTTATAGAAATATGCCGCAATTCCGTGGACGGATGGACCGGAACGCTTATGGTGGCTGGCCCTCAGAGCATAGTCGGAGAGGAAAATTTCATTTTGAACAAGCCCTCTACCATTACGGCGGAATCCATAATGGGCGATTCGCTGGTGCTCGCGTTCAATTTTGACAGAATCAACGGGCGTATAATGAAAAACCCCGGCGCCGTGAGCGAAATGCTTAAGCTTATGGCCGAAAAGATAGCCAGGCTTGAAAAGCTGATAGTGAGTATGGGATAGAGCATTGAGATTACGCGCGCCCGTTTTTAATCGGCCATTTCTACGAGGTGCTTCCAGTAGCGGACCGGCATGCATCGTTTCTGGAGTTTGGGGTTTATGCGCGTTTCTATGACGAGGCTTTTGAGGAACGCCCGCCATAGGTCCTGGTAGATATCTTCGTTTTCCGCCGATTGCGGCGCGCCGTTCAGGGAAATATCCACGACCGACCAGTTCGCGCCCCCGCCTTGACCGTCGTTTAAAGCCGCTATGCCGCGTTTCAGATCGTGTATCATCCAGGGCTCGCCGGGGAGTCTGTGGGCGAAATGCGGCGCCACGAGCCCTACCACATTGTTGTCCGGCTCTATTTCGGCGTAGTAAATATGACGCCGCGAATTAATTTCTCCGGCAGCGCCGGTTTCCACTTTTTTAAATCTTATAAGCCCGAGCAGTCTGTGCTTTTCGCAGTGCAGTTTGTCTCGCAGCTTATGCACGCCTATGACGCGCGGATCGTGAAGAAATTTATCGGCCTTGCGGCCTTTTTCGATGCCGAATTTGAAATAATCGTAAATTACTCCGCCGTGGTTTTCCGATTCGGCTAAAAAAGCGTAGAATATATTATGCATGGCGTCTAATGAAATGAAATTCGATATTATATTCACGGCTTTAGCCGCTTTGCGCGGATCGGTTTTGAGCGGGACTTTTTCGACGAAAAGCCCGTCTTCGAACTCGCTTTCGGCCGCAATGGCGTCGGGTTTTTGCGCCGCGCAATACGCCGTAAAGAGCGCCGTTAAAAGCCCGTCGAAACTGTCGTCGTAGATATATGTTGCGCCCATTTAAAATTCCCCCGTTACGGCCGCGCTTATATTAGTTGAAACGTCGTGCGGGATGTCGTTTTCGAAAAGCGAAAGCTGGCCTTCGTCTTCTTTTTTCTTTTTCAGTCCGGCTGCGCCGGAGCCGGGGAGCGCCGGGGGCGGCCCTATTAATTTAACGCGCAGCGAGCTTTCTTCATATACCAGTTTTTCGTAATATTTCCCCGAGCACGTTATGAAATATTTAGCTCGCTTTAAAACCACTCCAAGCCGCTTTAAGTCGTCGAAATTTAGAGCGTGCACGCGTCTGGCGGTAACTATTTTTTTAGCGGAGCGCACTCCGACGCCAGGTATGCGTAATATGGTTTCGTAACTTGCGCGGTTGATTTCCACCGGGAATAGATGCAGGTTGTTTACGGCCCACGCGGCTTTGGGATCGAGAGCGGCGTCGAGCTGCGGCCTTGCGGGGTTAACCAGTTCGTCGGCGAGAAAGCCGTAGAAGCGCAGCAGCCAGTCGGCCTGATAAAGCCTGTGTTCGCGCAGCAGCGGCGGCTTGGATATGACGGGAAGCTTCGGGTTGTCTGAAACCGGAATATACGCGGAATAAAATACGCGCTTTAAATTGAATTTATCATAAAGCGATTCGGATAATTTTATAATTTTATAATCGGGTTCGGGCGAGGCGCCTATTATAAGCTGGGTGCTCTGGCCCGCCGGAACGAACTGAGGCGCTTTATAGTTTTTTTTGTGCTCTTCGGCCTTTTCTATTATTTCTGCGCCGATGCGCTTCATAGGCAGAAGTATATTTTCCCTGTTTTTTTGGGGCGCGAGCGCCTTGAGGCTCTCTTCGCTTGGAAGCTCGATATTTACGCTCATTCTATCGGCGTATCTTCCGGCCTCCGATACCAGGCTGTAATCGGCTCCGGGTATGGCTTTTAAATGGATATAGCCGTTGAACTTCTTTTCGATACGGAGTTTTTTTACGGCAAGAAGCATGCGCTCCATGGTGTAATTTGCGTTGACTTCCACTCCGGAGCTTAAAAACAGCCCTTCGATGTAGTTTCTGATATAAAAATTAATAGTGAGATCGACTATTTCATCTACGGTAAATGACGCGCGGGGCACGTCGTTGGTAGTGCGGTTAATGCAGTACGCGCAATTATAGATGCAATTATTGGTGAGAAGCACTTTTAAAAGAGAAACGCAGCGCCCGTCGGCGCCCCAGGTGTGGCAGATGCCGCTTTCGGCGGCATTGCCGATGCCGCCTTCGGTGTTTTGACGGCTGCTTCCGCTGGATACGCATGAAACATCGTATTTAGCGGCGGCGGACAGTATTTTAAGCTTGTCTTTAACGTCCATAAACGTACTCCGTAATTTAAATGTTTTATATTTTTATTATAACATAAAAATTGAAATTTGTCGAAAATATTTTCGAAAAGCCATAAAAAAAAATCACCGGGTTTCTTATCGCCTGAAGTTTAAAAAATTTTTAATATTGCGTTAATGCAATTAAATGTGATAAAATGCATTTCAACATTAAAGTTAAAAAATATTTGGAGGAAAAAGTGAAATCGATCGCAAAACTTACGTTAATTCTTTACTCGCTGGTGCTTTTCGGCGGAACCGCCGCCGCGGCGGAAAAAGAAACTTTAGCTGAAAAACAGCCGCAGGCAATCGAAACGCAGGAAAAACCGAAAGCTAAAAAAGCCAAAAAGGAAAACACCCTTAAAAGATACGTTAAAAAAGGCAAATTGAGCGAAGCCGAAGCCGCTAAAATCAAGGAAGAAATTAAAAATGAGCTCAAAAACGAAATAATAAGCGAGATCAAAGCCGAATTAAAAGAAGAGCTTAAAGGCGACGTAAAAGCCGATGTCAAGCAGGAAATTCAGGCCGAAGCTAAAATCGAAAAATCCAAAGAAGTAGAAATAGCTAAAAAATCAAAGGAAAAAGAACTGAGCATTTCCGGATATACTCAGGTTCAGTACACCGATAACAATGCCGCGGGAAATTCTTCATCGTTTAACATAGCGAGAACAAGAATGATAGTGAAGAAAAAAGTCGACGATAAATTGAGCTTCTTTCTTCAGACTAATTTATCGGGAAACGCCGCCAACAACGCGAACAGCTCGAGTAATCCCAAGCTGACGCTTCTCGACGCTACCGTTAATTATCAGGCTACGCCGGACCTTGAAATTAAAGCCGGCCAGTTCGTTATTCCTTACGGTCTCGAAGTTGTGCTCGGCCCTAAAAATTTATATATGATAAATTACTCGCAGGTGGGAGCTAACGCCGACCACGAAATCTTAGGCGACGACCAGCGTGATACGGGCCTTATGTTCATTCACAAAAAGAAAGAAAGCCCGTTCACTTATTATCTGTCCGCCACCAACGGCGAAGGCATCAACCGCCGCAACGATTCAAACGACAGCAAAACCGTTTCCGGCAAGATATCTTACGCGCCTAACGCTTTCTGGCAGATAGGCGTTTCGGCGCTTTCCGGCAAGAGGTATAAAGCCGCTTCCACGGCTGCCGCCGGCATCGCGTTATATGGAACTCAGGGCGGAGCTACTCCTGCGCAGGATTTCAAAAGAAACGGAACCGGCTTCGATTTCAAATATAAAAAAGACAGATGGTACTGGCAGGGCGAGTATCAGTGGCTCAGAACCGGCCTTGCAGGCCGTATCAACGATCTGAAAGGAAAGGGCGGCTATCTTCAGGGCGGCTATATGATGACCAAAACTCTCGAACTCGCTCTCAAAGAAGATATATTTACGCCCGATACCGATAATTCCGCCACCAAAAGAACTATACACGCGGCAGGCCTCAACTGGTATTTCGTGAAAAACGCAAAATGGCAGATTCTCTACGAAAACCGCAAAGAAACACCCGAAGTTAAAAACGATTTCTGGGCGTCACAGCTGCAGCTGGAATTCTAAAAAATACGGGTTCGCGTAAATCGAAAATTAAATCATAAAATAAATCAGGCCTGTTTTAAGCGAACGGGCCTGTTTTATTTTAATATGTTTGCGGACAGGAAATCGCGGCCGGTGAAAATGATCTTATCCGGCAGACTTTCAATCGCTTTGCCTGCGCCGTTTTTTATGCATGCAGCCATAGCGTAGCTTTATATCGCCGTATAATTTAAGCCGGTAATCCAGCCTGCGGCCGTTTTTATAAACCGCCGGGCTTTCGCCGCCGAATGAGATTTCCAGCGAGCCCGGCTCTTCGCTCAGGCCTATTCCTGCGCATTTAAGGTAGCTTTCCTTCAGCGCCCATATTTTGTGGCACAGCAGGGTCTTTTCGGGTCCTTTAAAAGACCGGATGAGTTTATATTCGTTGTCAGTATAGACTATACGTATTTCGTCTATTTTATTTTCTTCGCTTATAAATTCGCAGTCGCAGCCGATTTCTATATTAGATATCGCGCATATAACCAGGCCGCCCGAATGCGAGACGTTGAAATGAAAGCCCTCGACTCCCTTCAGAAAAGGTTTTCCATAATAAGTTCTGCCGAAATTTATATCATCGTTTTTGATTTTGAGTTTTTCGCGTATTATAGCTCTGGCGAGCAATTCGCCGCCCATTGAAAGCAGAAAATCCGATTCTTTGCGGAATTTGCGCGACGCTTCGAGGCGTTCTATGGAAACGAGTTTGATAGCCGCGTCCGATATGATAAAATCGCGGCTGGAGTTTACGTCGAGCGCGTATAATTCACTCATTTGATTTTTCCATGAGGTGCGTCAGCGAATCCAGCTCGTAATTATTGTCCGAGCAAAGTTTCGCTACCCTTTGAATATATGATTCCATGTCGAATTTGCGCTTCAGTCCGGCTTCGTTCATATACCTTATGCTGCCAAAAACAGGGCGGCGCGTCCAGGGGCGGTCGTGCTTTCCAAAACACCACGCCACGCCGGCGAAGCTGTTTGGATCGCGGCCGTCGAGGCTGTATTTGTTGTTCAAATAAATCGCGGTTTTATAAGCTTCTTTATAATTTGGCGTCCATTCTATTATTTTTTTGCCCCAGTACATTCTCATGTAGTTGTGCATCTTGCCGGTGACTATCATTTCCAGCTGCGCGGCGTTCCAGCAATGATCGTGAGTGCGCGCCTTTTCAAAATCGTCCATTTCGTAGATATAAGGCCTTTTATCTATGGCCCGCCCTTCGAGCGTTTGTACGGCCCATTCGGGAAGCGATTCATGCGAATCGTATTTATCGTTATATTCGCAAAAATTGAACGACAGTTCGCGGCGTACTATAAGCTCTTCGAGGAATTTTTCTTTTGCGGCCGCAGGAGCGTCGGAGTTTTTAATCAGAAGCGCTATATGGACCGGCGATATCTGACCGAAATGAAGGTAGGGCGAAATATGCGAAAGGTGGTTCAGCGCCGGGTCGTTTCGCATGGAGTCGTAGTTATGTAGCCTTGTTTCTATAAAATCTTTTACGGTTTCGAGCGCTCGGGTTTCGCCGCCCGTAAATCGCGGCGATTTAAAAACTGTTTTATCTATATTATTTAATTGTGATATATTAAAATCGGCAGGGGCGAAATATTCTCCGGATATTTTAAGGCCGAGCGAGCTTGCGCCGACTTTGCCCTGAGGTAAAGTTATAAGGTATTTATCGAGTTTTTTATGTATTTTAGGTCTCAGCGTGCGCGCGGCGAATTCTTCTTTACCGGAGGCCTCGTTCACCGGAACTACGGCTTCGGATTCGACCTGGTAAAAGGCGCATTTGACTTTTTCGGCGGCCGATTTCCGCCATTCTTTCTGGATGCGCAGATATCCGCGGTCGGTCACAACGGCGCATGCTTTTTGCGATAATTTTACGATTTCGTTCACGGGGTCGCAGATCCGGCAGACAAGTTTGATCTTTCTTTTTTCGAGAAGTTTTTCGGTATCGTCGAGGCCTTCTAAAAGAAAATGAAAGTGTCTCAGGTTCGCTTCCGGGTACCGGCCGTATATGGCGAAGAAAGCCAGGAGGGGTTTTTTTAATTCATTGGCGAGATTTATGGCAAATTCGAGGGCGTGGTTATATTCCGAGCGCACCGAAGCCTGCATCCAGTAAAGGATGTAATCGCCTTCCAGAGGGTTATTGGAGTTTAATTTTTTAATGCGCTCGTTTTGCATTGAATTGATTTTAAAAATATAAGCCGCGTTTTTATTAAACGGTCACTTTTAGATAGACCGTTCCAAAGCTGACCATATCGCCTGATTTCAGCGGATATTTTTGCGACACGTTCAGCGCCGCGCCGTTTAAGCGCGTTACGACCGAGTTTGAAAGAGGCGTCATATAAAAAATTCCGTCTTCGAATAAAAATTTTGCCTGTTCGGCGTCAGCGGTTATATGTTTGCACGATATAAAATTTTTGCTTTTGTTATCTATATTGCATTTAAGATTGTTACGCGAGCGTTCTTCGTCGGATTTGCATTTATCGCAGCGGCCTATTATGTCGCCGTTGCGGCAGTTTAATTTAATGGATTCGTCGCTTGAAGTTAAAAACAGCACCTGGGCTTCGGGAGCGGCTTTTACGACCGGGCCCGGAAGGGCTTTTTCGAGCACCGCGTTGAATTTTTCTTCTTCGAAAGGCTTGCTCACAAAATATACCGCGCCGAGCGAGAACGCTTTCACTATATTTTCGCGGGTGGAAACGGCCGATATCATAATGACTTTAGCGTCGGGGTTGATTTTTTTTATCATGGTGAGCCCGTCTATTCCGGAATCGCCGGGCATCGTGATATCCATCGTAACCAGATCGGGCCTGATCTGCTGATAAAGCGGCATGGCTTCGAGTATGCTGCCTGCCTCGTACATATTGTAAAACCCGAGTTTTTGCAGGGCTCTTTTTATCATCAGCCGCATGAATTTAGCGTCGTCTACTATGAGTATCTTTTCGTTTCTTATTATCATAATTGCACCGCAGTCCGATCCGTTTAAATTTAAAAATCGATAACTTCGAAGCAATTATAACATAAAAAAAATGCTTTTTCAATTATCCGTTCTGAACTCTTAAATTAAATAAAATATTTTATCCATACGATATGAGAAAGGACCAATTATTTCTTGCATAGTCAGCCGATTGCTGTTAAAATTATAAAGATCCGATCCATATTTGACGGATAACCGATAGTTGAAACTTAACTGATTATGAATAAAAATTAGAGGTGCGGAAGTGAAGATAAAAGAAAATTCTCGCGTCGGGCGCGTTTTAATATTGCCGTTTTTTATTATAGCGTCGTTATTTTTAACTTTTTTCGAGTTTAGTGCCGCCTTCGGCGGCAGCGGTGCGTTTCAGCCCATACCATTATTCGAGATCGATTGCGCGTCCGGCGGCTCCGCTTCAGTTAAACCGTCGCCTGCGGGGACTAACGATGAAACTATCTCCATGTACGCCGCCTCTGATTTTCCAGTTTCTTTCAGTGTTTTTGAGAAGCTTAATCTTCTGCTGGTGCTCGATCCCGGCAGGGAAAGGCTTTGCCGTTTCGATATGTCGGGAAAATTTCTGGGCGAGCTGAAAGTTCAGGCAGGCGCGAATTTATCGGGATTCGTCTGGCTTGCGTCATCGCGCGCGTCGTTTTTTATATTCGACGGCGCGTGTGAAATAGGCGTCATAGAAGCCGATATGTCTTCCGGCAAAATATTTTCACCGCTGAAAAAGATCGGCATTCCGGCTCTATCCGAAGGTTCTCCCGCCGATGATTTCACTCCGGGCGGCATCTGGCCGTTAGCGGCGCGCGGCGCCTTCGATGAAGGCCTGCTGCTCAATGCCGTTTTTGGCGCTTCGTCCGACCGCGCGTTTATTTATAAAAAAGGCGTCATCGCGCCGGTCAAAAAATTTCCGAAAAATTTCACGGGTTCTGCCTCTTTCAACGGCGGTTCCGCCGTATTCGGCGTCGAGGCGCGCGGCAGCGAAGCTATAATGTCCACCTTCGATCTTGCAACCGGAGATTACGACTGGGTGCCGCTTTTGAAGGAACTCGCCCCCGCCGGCGCTAAAGGCGAAGGCGTTAAAAGCGTCAGGCCGGCCGGCTCAGACGCCTCGGGGTGCGTTTATATTGAGGCGCTTTACGGCGGCGCGTCCGGGGCGTTCACGGCTTGTTATATTTATAAATTCAATAAAAACGGAAAATTCATGGGCCGCGTCCGTGTGCCGGAATCGCCGGAAATGCCGGCCCGGCGGTACATATACATAGACGCCGCGGGCTCGATCTTTTATATGAAAAAAAGCGACGCTCCGAACAAGGTACGGTTTTATAAATTCACAATCGACGAGTTGAATTGAAAGGACTTTTTTAAAGGTTCCCTCCGGGCAATTTATTAGTGAATAGTGGATAGTGAACAGTGAATAGTTAAGGCTGGGGCTCGCCCTGCGAGCTCTATTTGTTTAACTCGTGTACAGACCTCACGCCCATCCGATAGACATGGAGGTCTTAGTGCCGCCGCAACGCTCCTCAAAAATTTTGTCTGGCCCCTGCTATAAGCTTAAAGGCAACTTAAAAAAAGGTTATTAACCAAAAAGTATAATATAAAACATTAATGTGGACTTACCAACAAGCCATTATTGCTGCGCAGACGCGCGCGT
>ERZ795056.5063-NODE-5063-length-13348-cov-5.802528_pt1 | contig 13348 bp, 6 predicted proteins | sample MGYA00375140_ERZ795056 | MGnify/ENA primary metagenome ERZ795056 (study PRJEB30185, sample SAMN05720227) | activated sludge metagenome | isolation source: Anaerobic digester | place: USA | collected 2015-03-09 ...
CCGGCGGACGGATCAGGTGCTCGTGATGGTCGATGTAGCGGCGCAGCAGCGTCGCCGAGCGTCGGTCCTGGCTCTGCGCGTACTGGGCCACCGCGCGCAGCACCGCCGGCGGGGCCGCGGCGAACATGCGATGCATACGCATCGTCCACACCCCCTGCCCGCGCTTGATCGACAGCATCGTGTTGAGGTTGTCGGTGAAGACCACCCGCGGCCGGCCCTTCGTGAAGTACGCCGAGAGCCGCGTCTGCAACCCCTGGCGCTGCTCCTCCGCCTCCGCGTCGTCCCAGACCGGCGTCGGCAGCGGCGCCGAGCCGGACTCCTGGACATCCGTCTCCGCGTCCGCATCCGCGTCGAGGTCGGCGTCGAAGTCGTCGTCGAGGTCGTCCTCCGACCCGGGAGCGTTCTCGGCCGACGGATCGAGGACCCGCATGAGCGCAGCCGGGGCCGTGTTGCGGGGGGATTTCATGGGGAGAACTTCGGGCGTTGGGGCCAGCGCAAGACCGTGGCGACCCCGCATTGCAGTCTGAAGCATAGGTTGTCCGCGACGAAGGTAACGGCCGCCGTTGATCTCGGCGGGATCACTTGACGGGGGTAGGATATCGTCCCACGTAGCTCTCGAAGAAATTTCGGCGACGCTCACCTGGATCGCCACAGCCCGTCGCGAATTTGCCTTGCCCCCCGTGATCTGAGAGGGCCCCTGCCATGACCGTCCGCATCCTCCTGTTCGCCGGCCTGCGCGAGCGCCTGCGCAGCGACTGGGTCGAGCTCGAGCTGCCCGAGGGCGTCACAGTCGCGCAGCTGCTGGCCGCTTTGGGCGAGGCCCACCCGACCCTGCGCGAACTGCTGCCCCCGTGCCGGGTCGCGGTCGAGCAGGTGTTCGTCGGCCCGGGCCACCCGGTCCGCGCGGGCGATGAGGTCGCCGTGATTCCCCCGGTCAGCGGCGGCCATGGGCCCGCCGGGGACGACCGCTTCTACCTCGGGGACGAACCCCTGGTGCTGGATCGCGTCATCGCCGCGGTCGAGGCCCGCCGGACCGGGGGCGTCGTCACCTTCGTCGGCAAGGTCCGCGACCACAGCCGCGGGCACGCCATCGACCACCTCGAGTACGAGGCCTACGCGCCGATGGCCCTGAAGGTGATGCGAAAGATCGCCGCCGAGGTCGAGGCCGAGGTCGCCGACAGCAGCGTCGCCGTCCATCATCGCCTCGGTCGCCTCGCCATCGGTGAGTCCGCCGTCGTGATCGCCGCGGCCGCCCCGCACCGCGCCGAGGCCTTTGCCGCCTGTCGCGCGGTGATCGAGCGGCTCAAGCAAGATGTCCCGATCTGGAAGCGAGAGGTCGCCGTCGACGGCACGACCTGGGTGGTCCAGGGCCCCTGACGAGCCCCACTGGGGTATCGTCGCGGGCGAATGGCGCGGCATGCGGCCCTGTTTCTCCTGTTCTTCCTCTCGGGCATCAGTGGCCTGATCTACGAGTCGATCTGGTCGCGTTACATCCGACAGTTCGTCGGCAGCGCAGCCACCGCCCAGGTCCTCGTGCTCAGCCTGTTCATGGGCGGCATGGCCCTCGGCGCCTTGCTGGTCGCCCGCCGGCTCGCCAACGTGCGGCGACCGATCCGCGTCTACGGCCTGATCGAGGGCGGCATCGGCCTCTACGCGCTGGCCTTCCCGTGGCTGTGCGCGGGCGTGATGCGGCTCTGCTACGACACGCTGTTCCCCGCGCTCGGCGGCGGACTCATGGTCGGCGCGCTCAAGTGGACGATGGCCGGCCTCTTGATCCTCCCGCCCTGCGTCCTGCTCGGCATGACCTTCCCGCTGATGAGCGCGGGCATCCTCCGCCGCGACCGCGAGCGCTCCGGAGAGATCCTCAGCTTCCTGTACTTCACCAACAGCATCGGTGCGGCCCTCGGCGCCCTGCTCTCGGGCTTCGTATTGGTCGGACGCTTCGGGCTCCCGGGCACCCTCGCCTGCGCCGCCGCCCTCAACATCGGCATCGCCGTGATCGCCCTGCTGCAGCGCGGTGAGCACGCGCCGATCGTGGCGACCACCGAGCCCACCGACGACACGCTCGCCAAACGCCGCGCCGGCCTGGTCCGCCTGCTGCTGCTCGTCTCCTTCGGCACCGGCCTGTCCTCGTTCATGTACGAGATCGGCTGGATCCGTCTGCTGTCGATGATCATCGGCAGCGCGACCCACTCCTTCGAGGTCATGCTCTCGGCCTTCGTGTTCGGCCTCGCCGCCGGCGGCCTGTGGGTGCGCGGCAGGATGGACCGCTTTCGCCGGCCCGAGCTCGTGCTCGGCTTCGTGCAGATCCTCATGGGCGTCGCCGCCGTCGCCACGCTGCCGCTCTACGCGCTCGCGGTCAAGGCGATGGGCGGACTGATGATCGGCGACGTGCGCACCGAGGGCACCTGGCTCGCCTTCAACGCCCTGCGCTACGGGCTGTGCCTCGTGATCATGTTCCCGGCGACCTTCTGCGCCGGCATGACCCTGCCGCTGATCACCCACCTGCTGCTCAAGCGCGGCCAGGCCGAGGGCATCATCGGCCGCGTCTACGGCTTCAACACCCTCGGCGCGATCGCCGGGGCCACCCTCGCCGGCCTCCTGCTGATGCCGCTGATCGGCCTGCAGCGCGTGATCGTCGGCGGCGCCGTCGTCGACATCCTGCTCGGCCTCGCCCTGATGCGCGTCGACATGCGCAGCGACACCCCGACGCCCGGCATGGCCAAGACCTTCCGCCTCGCCGTCATGAGCAGCGCGCTGGTCGTCGCCTTCGGCCTCTTCGTCGTCAAGCTCGACCCGATGGTGCTGTCCGCGACGGTGTACCGCAACGGTCGCACCCGCCTCGGCGCCGGCTACGAGCTGATCTCCTACGTCGACGGCCGCACCGCATCCGTCACCGTGATCCGCCTGACCGACGGCCGCGAGTATCGCGTCATCTACACCAACGGCAAGCCCGACGCCTCGCTGGTGCTGAACCGCTACCCGCAAGGCCGCGACCCCGAGATCGGCCCCGACATCGCCGGCGACGAGCCCAACCAGATCCTGGTCGGACTGATCCCGCTCGCCATCCGCCCCGAGGCCACCGACGCCGCGCTGATCGGCTTCGGCTCCGGCGTCACCTGTCACGTGCTGCTCGCCTCGCCCACGCTCGAGCGCCTCGACACCATCGAGATCGAGCCCGAGATGTACGCCGGCTCGCGCAACTTCCTGCCCGTCAACGAGCGCGCCTACAACGACCCTCGCAACCACTTCTGGTTCGACGACGCCAAGGCCTTCTTCGCCGGCGCCGCACGCCAGTACGACATCATCGTCAGCGAGCCGACCAACCCGTGGGTCTCCGGCGTCTCGAGCCTGTTCACCGTCGAGTTCTACCGCGAGGTCAAGCGCTACCTGAAGCCCCGCGGCGTGCTCGCCCAGTGGCTGCAGGGCTACGAGCTCAGCAACGATCTGCTACTGACCGTGCTCGCCGCCCTCGACCAGGAGTTCAGCGACTACCAGATCCTCCGCGTCGGCGACAGCGACTGGGTGATCCTCGCGGTCGCCGACGGTGAGCTCGGCCAGCTCAGCCCGGACCCCCTCAAGTGGCCCGCGCTGCAGGCCGAGCTCAAGGTGATCGGCGTGCACGACATCGGCCAGCTCGACAGCCTGCTGGTCGCCAACCGGGCCATGCTCCACCCCTTCCTCGCCGACAAGCCCGCCAACTCCGACGCCCACCCGGTCCTCGACACCGGCGCCGAAAAAGCCCGCTTCATGCAGGAGGCCGCCGGCGTGCTGCACTCGCTGCGCTGGACCCCCGCGCCGCTGCTCGAGGTCCTCGGCGGCATGCAGCGTCGGCCCTACCCGCCCGGCGGCATCGGCGATCTGCGAGACCCGCACGTGTTCCTCGAGACCGAGCAGGCCACCGCCCTGATGCGCCTCTACGAGGACCCGACCGTCGAGCTCGGCGACGCGATGGTCGTCACGGTGATGAACGACTGGATCGACGAGCAGCGCAAGATCGAGGCCGACAAGCCCGACTGGGGCGTGTGGATCGTGCGCACCTACGCGATCTTCACCCAGACCGCGCCGCACCTGCCGCTGGCCGACACCCGCTGGTGGGCCGAGGTCCGCGGCACCGTCGCCCGCGAGGACGCGCCCGACGAGCTGCGCCAGATCGTCGACACCCTCGACGCCCTGCTGCGGCGCGACGCCGCCCGCCTGCAGCGCGGACTCGACGACCTGCGCGCCCGCGGCAGCAGGCTGCTCAGCGCCGGCATGATGTCGATCGCCGGCATGATCGCGCTCGAGCTCCAGCACGCCGACGAGACCCGCCGCCGCGAGTACGGCGCGCAGCGCATGGCCGACGTCGCCGGCAGCGATCCCAGCGCAGAGAACCTCGCCTACCAGATCCTCCGCGCCTACGCCGAGCGCTGATCGCTCATATCCCGCGCATTCTGACAATGCGCGTAACTGCACGCTCCATCGGATCGCACGATCGAGCGCGCAGCCCGTTCGCCGGGCTGCAGCGCCGGGTGTACCCTGACGGTCCGCTCGCATGGACAGCGACCCGGCAAAACCGTCGAAGGCCCGCTTCGCCCTGTGGGTTCTGGGACTCGCCGCCGCCGCCTTGCTCGTCGCGCTCGGCGAGAGCCTGCGCGGCTACCTCGACACCGGTCGCTGGCAGTACCTCGCCATCGGCGGCTCGACCCTGATCTTCGCCCCGCTCCTCGGCTCCGCGTTTGTGGCCATCCGTCGCGGCCGCATCGGCGCCGCGGTCGAGCGCATCTACGCCGTCGTCGGCTCCTCGATGCTCCTGAGCCCGCTGTGGTTCGAGCAGGTCGAGACCGTCTTCGCCGCGCTCTTCATCCTCCTGGTCCTCGCCACCGCCCCGCGACTGCTCTCGCTCGAGCGCACCGACCGCTGGGTCTACCTCAGCGTCGGCAGCGGCATCCTCACCAGCGCTGGCGAGCTGCTGCCCCTGCCCACGCGCCTGCCCCCGGCGCTGCAGTACGACCTGCCCTTCGAGCTCGTCGTGCTCTCGGCCGTCGCCGGCTTCGTCGTCCTGCTCGTCCGCGACGCGGCCCGCTTCTCCCTGCGCACCAAGCTGGTGCTCGCCTTCCTGATCATCGCCCTCTGCCCGCTCGCGCTCATCAGCCGCGACGCCAGCGAGCGGCTCGTCGCCGGCGAGCAGGCCCGCGCCCGCGACGAGCTCGCCGCCGGGGCCACCTCGACCGCGTTCCTGTGGTCCGCCTGGTACGACCACCAGCGCTATCGCCTCGCCCGCATCGCCGAGAGCCACAGCATCAAGCAGGCCTGCAACGACCCCCAGGCCGCCGCCGAGGCCACCCGCAAGCTCGAGTCCCTGATCCCCGAATTTCGCGGCCTCGCCCTGTGGAGCCCCCGCGGCGAGCGCCTGATGCTCGTCGGCGAGGCCCCCACGCGTCCGACCTCGCCGACCCTCGAGCCCCTCCGCGGCGCCGACGGCGGCTTCGTGATGACCCACGCCGCCTGCGACGGCGGGCTCGTGGCGCTCGCGCTGCACCCGGGCGCGCTCGAGACCTGGGCGCAGGCCGCAGGCATCCGCCACCGCGCCACGGTGGTCGTGCGCGACGCCGGCGGTGAGCGACTCGCGGGGCCGCCGGACACCGCCCTGCTGGCCGCCCTCAATGACCTGAAGGACCTGTCCCGAAGGACATTCTCACTCGCGGACGCGGTGCTCGAGGACCGCGAGCCCGCGCCCCCGCGCCTGCTCGAGATCCCCGCCACCGGGCAGCTCGCCGCGGTCACCGTCATCGAGCCGGTCGGCTGGATCGTGGCCCTCGCCCGCGACGCCAGCGCGCTCAAGCTCGCCGTCGTCCGCCAGAAGCGCGAGGTCCACGTCTTCACCCTGATCGCCGCGATGCTCGCGGCCATCGCCGCGATGCTGCTCGGCCACGCCCTCGCCGCGCCGCTGCATCGCCTCACCGCCGCCCTGACCCGCTTCACCTCGGGCGAGGCCTCCGTGCGCGCCGAGGTCCGCTCGAAGGACGAGATCGGCCTGCTCGCCACCCAGTTCAACCAGATGGCCGCGCAGGTCGGCGGCCTGCTGCACTCGCTCGAGCAGCAGGCCCTGCGCCTGCAGGGCGAGGTCAGCGTCCGCGCCGCGCAGGAGGAGCGACTCCAGCTGCTCAACACCGAACTCGCCGCGGCCCGGGATCAGGCGCTCGCCGCCAACCGGGCCAAGAGCACCTTCCTCGCGCACATGAGCCACGAGCTGCGCACCCCGCTGAACGCGATCATCGGCTACGGCGAGCTGATCGAGGAGATCTGCGAGGAGCGCCAGATCACCGACATCACCGTCGACACCCGCAACATCGTGCGCTCCGCCCAGCACCTGCTGACGCTGATCAACGACATCCTCGACCTCTCGAAGATCGAGGCCGGCAAGCTCGACATGGTCGCCGAGGACTTCGACGTCGGCGCCCTCGCCCGCGAGGTCGCCGAGACCGTCGCGCCGATGATCGCCGACAATCACAACATCCTGCGCGTGCACATCGAGGCCGCCGACACGCGCATGCACAGCGACCGCACCAAGCTGCGCCAGGCCCTGCTGAACCTGCTCAGCAACGCCGCCAAGTTCACCGAGAACGGCGCCGTCGAGCTGCGCCTGCGCCACGAGACCGTCGCCGGCCTGCCCTGTCACATCATCAGCGTCGCCGACCAGGGCGTCGGCATCCCCGAGAGCGCCCAGGCCTCGCTCTTCGACCCCTTCACGCAGGTCATCTATCCCCAGGTCCGCAAGGCCTCCGGCACCGGCCTCGGCCTCGCCATCACCCGTCGCCTGTGCTGGCTGATGGGCGGCGAGATCGACGTCGAGAGCGTGCAGGGCAAGGGCTCGACCTTCACGCTGTGGATCCCCTCGACCTACCGCTCGCTCGGCGGCAGCGAGTCCTGGCGGCCACTGCGAGGCAAACGCGGCCGCCAGCGCGACGCCCCCCACGGCGCTCCGCTGCGCGCCTCGGGGCCGCTGCCGCGCCGCAACTCCGGTCCGCTGCCCCGCATCAAGTCCTGAGCTAACGCCCGAGCCGCGCGCAGCCACCCCGAGGCGCGCGTGTGCGCGCACGCCCGCGCGCCGCTCCTCCACCAACCCGCAATTTCGCCCCCAGAGCTTCTCTGTAGGGCCTGGGCACCCCATCCCGCCTCACCCCACGTTGCCGACAAAGCTGCCAGGACGCTTGCCGGCGCCTCACCCGCCGCGATACCTTGCCAGCTCGATCCCTCTGGAGGCTCTCCCATGACCAGGCTCCCTCGCTTCGGACGCGCAGCAACCACCTCGCTCGCGTCCCTCGGGTTCATCGCCGGCCTCGCCCTCGGCTGCAATGGTGCGCTCGGCGGCGACGGTGACAGCTGCACCTCGACCCGCGAGTACTTCGCCGCCGAGGCCTGGACCAAGGTCATGGGCAAGAAGTGCATCACCTGCCACGGCCCCGCAGGCATCGCCGAGGAGCAGAACGCCGAGTTTCGCCTGCTCCCCTCCTCGTACCCCGGCTTCATGGACGCCAACTACGAGGCCGTCAAGACCAACGCCAGCATCTCCTACGACGGCCTCTCCGCGCTGCTCGCCAAGCCGACCGCCAAGACCATGCACGGCGGCGGCGAGGTCATCAAGGAGGGCAGCGAGGAGTATCGCATCATCGCCTCGCTGCTCGAGCAGCTGAAGGACCCGGTCGAGTGCAGCGACGCCGACGGCGCGCAGCTCGACGGCGTGGTCCTGTCGACGCCCGACGAGACGCTGCGCAAGGCCGCCCTGCACCTCGTCGGTCGCCTGCCGAACGCCGACGAGATCAGCGAGGTCAAGGCGGGCGGTGAGGATGCGCTGGCCGAGGCCGTGCGCGGCATGCTCGAGGAGGACGGCTTCTACGACCGCCTCGGCGACATCTTCAACGACCTGCTGCTGACCGACCGCTACACCGTCTACACCGGCTTTGCGATCGCCTTGCTGAACCAGGACGACTACCCGAACGCGGGCGCGTGGTGGGACGGCGTCGCCGACGAGGACCAGCGCCGGCGCATCAACACCGCGGTCGCGCGTGAACCCGTCGACCTGATCGCCCACGTCGTCCGCAACGACCGCCCCTTCACCGAGATCCTGACCGCCGACTACACCGTCGTGAACCCGTTCTCGGCCCCCATCTACGGAGTGAGCCCCGAATTCAAGGATCCGACCGACTACAACGAGTTCAAGGAGGTCAAGCTCTCGATCACCCGCGACGGTCAGAAGCTGGCGATCCCCCACGCCGGCGTGCTGAGCTCGCCGATGTTCCTCAACCGCTTCCCGACCACGCCGACCAACCGCAACCGCCACCGCGCGCGCATGGTCTACAAGATGTTCCTGGCGACGGACATCCTGCGCATCGGCGAGCGACCGATCGACCCGACCCAGTCGCTCACCTATCAGAACCCGACCCGCGACGACACGAAGTGCAACTTCTGTCACAAGCAGATCGACCCGATCGCCGGCTCCTTCCAGAACTACAACGACTACGACATGGAGCAGCTCGATCGGGACCGCGAGTGGTACCCGGAGATGTTCGCCCCCGGCTTCAACGGCGAGGACATGCCGAAGTCCGAGTTCCCGAACGCGCTGCCCTGGTTCGCGACCCGCGCCGCCCAGGACCCGCGCTTCGTGATCGCCAGCGTCTACACCGTGTTTCGCGGCCTGACCGGCCAGGAGCCGCTGGCCTACCCGGCCGACCCCGACGACCCGAACTACGGCGCCAAGCTGGCCGCCTGGCAGGCCCAGGACGGCCTCCTGCGCAAGCTCGGCGAGGACTTCGTCGCCGACGAATACAACCTCAAGACGATCATCGAGCAGGTGATCCTGAGCCCGTACTATCGGGGCATCACTGCCGAGACCGAGCTCAGTGAGACCGAGGCGCTCAAGCTCGCCGCCGTCGGCACCGCGCGACTCTCGACCCCGGAGCTGCTCGCTCGCAAGATCGAGGCCGTCACCGGCATCCGCTGGATCCGCGGCTGGGACCTCGCCGAGCAGCTGAAGACCGACTACAAAATTTTGTACGGCGGCATCGACTCCGACTCGATCACCCAGCGCCTGACCCACCTCAACGGCATCATGGCGAGCGTCGCCTCGCGCATGGCCAACGAGGTCGCCTGCGGCGTCACGGCCTTCGACTTCTCGCGGCCCGCCGACCAGCGGACCCTGTTCCCGAAGGTGACCCTCGACACCACCCCGCTCGGCCCGACCGGCGCGGAGATCCCCGACACGATCGCGGCGATCAAGGAGAACATCCAGTACCTGCACGCCCGCCTGCTCGGCGAGCAGCTCGACATCACCGACCCGGAGATCGAGCGCACCTACCAGCTGTTCCTCGAGACCTGGAAAGAGGGCGCCGCCAACGTCACCGGCGGCAAGGAGGACGCGTGGCTGAGCTGGCAGTGCCAGGCCCGCGTCGACCCCAACACCCAGCAAGACCTCCCGGAGGCGCAGAAGATCAGCGACGACCCCAACTACACCGTGCGCGCGTGGATGGCCGTCATCACGTACCTTCTGTCCGACTACAAGTTCCTGTTCGAGTAGGGAGACCATGACCATGGACCGCCGCAATTTCCTCAAGATCGCCGGCATGACCGGTCTGGCCGTCTCGGCCCCCTTCGGCGTGCGTCACGTGCTCGCCCAGCCCGAGCCCTACAAGGGCCCCTACTTCGTGCTCATCAACGCGAGCGGCGGCTGGGACCCCGTCTACCTGTGCGACCCGAAGGCCAAGGGCCCACTCAATCGCATCTACGACGGCCCCGCGACCGCCGGCAACCTCAAGTACGCGCCGATCCCGATCGACGACGCGTCGCTCGGCCTCGAGCCCGGCGGCAGCGCGTACCTGATGTCGAACCAGCAGTTCTTCGAGAAGTACGCGAGCCAGCTGACGGTGCTCAACGGCATCGACATGTCGACCAACAACCACGACGGTGGTTCGCGGGCGACCTGGTCGGGCCGGCTCTCCGAGGGCTTCCCGAGCTTCGGGGCGATCGTCGCGGCCACCCGCGCGCCCGACAGCTCGCTCGCGTACATCAGCAGCGGCGGCTACGACGCGACCGAGGGCCTGATCCCGCTGACGCGCATGAGCAGCATCGACGCCCTGCGCCGCGTCGCCTATCCCAACCAGACCGACCCCGGCAGCCCCGACACCGCGCTGTTCCACTCGAGCACCACCGCCGCCCGCATCCGCAAGGCCCAGGAAGATCGGCTCAAGGCCCAGCTGGCCCAGCAGCGCCTGCCGCGGGTCAAGACCGCCATGAGCGAGCTGACCCTCGCGCGCGCCAGCGACGACGTGCTCAAGGACCTGGTGCTGCCGGCCGACCTCGTCGACCTGCCCGGTTACCAGCTCAGCGACCTGCGCGACATGATGCAGCAGTCGCAGCTCGCGGTCGCCGCCTTCAAGGCCGGCATGGCCGTCGCCGTCAACCTGAACCTCGGCGGCTTCGACACCCACGCCAACCACGACGTCGACCAGGTCCGCCAGCTCGCCAAGCTGCTCGCGGGCGTCGACTTCCTGATGACCGAGGCCGAGAAGGCCGGCATCGTCGACGACCTCGTCATCATGATGGGCTCCGACTTCGCCCGCGGCCCCGGCTACAACGCCGACAACCAGTACGGCGGCAAGGACCACTGGTCGATCACCAGCGCCATGCTGATGGGCCGCGGCATCGGCAAGAACCGGGTCATCGGCGCCACCACCGACGCCCAGCTCGCCCTCGCCATCGACCCCAGCTCCCTGGCCCTCAAGGACGGCGGCAAGGTCCTCAAACCCGAGACCATCCACCTCGCCCTGCGCAAGCTCGCCAGCGTCGCCGACGGCGCCCCCGCCAAAGACTTCCCCCTCGCCGGCGACGACATGCCGAGCCTGCTCAGCGGCTGATCTCCATCACCCGCCCGGATGTTCAAGCACCCCGGCCACCCGAAAGTTCGCACTCGCAAAAAACGCGAGCCGGAGTAGTTCTGCAGGGTGTCGTGGATGAGGCGGGCGAGCCCGTCTCATCCACGACCATGCCCTTGCGGCTCACCACGCCATCAAAGCGCGACTGAGCCGGCCGAGCGCGCGCTTCACGGAATTCCCGTGCGAGGGCTGGTGCATGCGAGGGCCGTCAATCCGCAGCGCTGGTGCGAACGAAGAGAAGCACCAGCGCGAGGACTTGACGGCCCTCGCATGCACCAGCCCTCGTAAGGCAACTCCGGCAAAATGCCCGCAAGCGCACGGCCCATATTCAATCGAGCACGAGCCCACGAACCGGCACCAAAAACCAAAACGTATTCCCCCCACCGGGATTCGCCTCGACCCCCATCGCCCCCCCATGCGCCTGCACGATCCGATTCGCGATCGACAGCCCGAGCCAGGCCCCGCCCAGATGTGTGAACCGCAGAAAGATGCGCTCGAGGTCGACCGGGCTGAGGCTGACCCCGGTATGCAGCACCTCGAAGCGGATCTTGTCCTCGACTTGTTCGACCGCGAGGCGGATGAGGCCGCCCGACGAGGTCAGCTGGATCGCGTTGTTGAGCACATTGGCGAGCACCTGTTCGATACGCTGGCCGTCCGCCGTGAGCTCCGGCAGCGACTCCGCCACGCGTGACACAACCCGCAGCCCCTGCATCTCAGTCAGGGGCTCGAGCGCCGCCAACACTTCGCGGGCGAGCTCACCGGGGTCGACGGGTCCGAGCTCGAGCTCGAATTTTCCGGCCGACATGCGGCTCATGTCGAGCAGGTCGTGGACCAGCGACAGCAGCACCTTCGACGACGCCGTGATCCTGCGGACATAGCGGCGCTGCTCCTCGCGCAGGCTGCCGTCGCTGCCCTCGAGCAGCAGCTCCGTGTAGCCGATGACCGCGTTGATCGGGCTGGCCAGCTGATAGGAGAGCGCGCCGAGGAATTCGTCCTTCATCGTGTCGACCTCCTTGAGCTGCGCGTGGGCTTGCTCGGCCCGGTCGCGGGCGCGCTTGACGTCGGCGGTGCGCTCGGCGACGCGGCGCTCGAGGTCCTCGTTGAGCAGGCGCGTCTCGTGTTCGGCCTCCTGGGCCTGGCGCAGCAGCAGTGCGTTGTCGATCGCCATCGCGCAGCGGCGCGCGAGCTCCTCCGCGATCTTCAGGTCCTCCTCGTCGAAGTGTCGCCCGGGCTCGGCCGCCACCAGCGAGATCACGCCGATCGTGTGCTCCCTCGACCGCAGCGGCACGCACATCGACGAGGTCAGCCCGAGCTCACGGGCCACGCGCAGGTGCTCCGCGTCGCGTGTGCCTGCCACCAGCAGCGCGTCGGAGATCTGGGCGATGATCTCCGACTTGCCGGTGCGCGCGACGTTCGGGGCCCCGTGGCGGGCGTTCGGGTCGACCGGCCAGCGGTTGGCCAGCTCGCGGGCCAGCGCGACCTTCTCGGGGTCGACGTGGGCCACCGCGACGCTGCGCAGCCGACCGCCCTCGAGCAGGTCGACCGCGCACCAGTCGGCGAGGTGCGGCACCACCAGGCGGGCCACGCTCGCCAGCGTGGTCTCGTAGTCGAGCGACGCCGCGAGCACGCTGCTTGCCTCGATCAGGAACCGATGGGTCTGCACCGCCCGCCGCTGATCGTCGATATCCGTGTTGCTGCCGAACCACCGCAGCACCGCCCCGTTCGCGTCGCGCATCGCCCGGGCCCGCCCCAGGTGCCAGCGATACTCACCGTCGACGCGGCGCAGGCGAAACTCGACCTCGTAGGGCTCCCCGCTCGCCAGCGACGCCCCCCAGCGCTCCATCACCGCCGCGAGGTCGGCCGGGTGGATGACGAACTGCCAGCCCTCGCCGAGCACCTCCTCGATCGTCTTGCCGAAGTACTCGACGACCTGGCGATTGACGTGGTCGAGCGCGCCGTCGGGCCGCGCGGTCCAGACCTGCACCGGCACCGCCTCGGTGAGGAAGCGATGCGCCTCCTCGCTGGCCAGCAGCGCCGCCTCGATCGCCTGCCGCTCGCTGTTCGCTTGCCGGCGCCCGGTCGCATCGATGAGGAACAGCAACACCCCGGCCGACGACACGCTCACCCGCGGCTCGACCCAGGTCCCGCTCGGGGTCGGCCACGCATCCGGCAACTCCTGCGTCCCTCCCTCACCCGCGCGCTGCAGCGCCTCACGCTGGCCCGCCGGCAACCCCGGCAGCAACGCCCACAACGTCTCCCCCGCGATCGCATCCACCGCCCGCTCGACCAGAGTCGCCAGCGCAGCATTGCCATGCACCACCCGCCACTCGCGGTCGAGCAAGGCGAAGGCATCCGCGCCCTGCTCCAGACAGGCGATGAGGGTGGCCTCGGTGGCGGTCGGCATGCCGCAAATCCTCGCTCGTCGGCGTTTTCCCGGG
>ERZ795056.5065-NODE-5065-length-13346-cov-9.846287_pt1 | contig 13346 bp, 8 predicted proteins | sample MGYA00375140_ERZ795056 | MGnify/ENA primary metagenome ERZ795056 (study PRJEB30185, sample SAMN05720227) | activated sludge metagenome | isolation source: Anaerobic digester | place: USA | collected 2015-03-09 ...
GAACGCGGTCGTAGGAAGGCCTTGATCTAGGTGAAATCATAGGCGTTAGCTATGGAAACCACGAAAACGTTGATCGCCAAGACCCGGTTCAAATGGGTGTGTTGGAACCATCCGCACACCAAAGGACATGGACAAGTACACAGTGAAAATGGGGATCAGCTCCCTCAGCTCAACGGCCTTGCTGGAAAAAGGTCGGACGGTGGCAAGCATGTTGGACGGCAATACGGGGTACCCCACGTTGCAAGCACAGCTGCCTGCCTTTGTGGCCCTCCTGGACACCTTGGAGTCGGCGAACAACGCGGTGTTGTTCAACGGCGGCAAGGTGAACTTCGAGGCGAAACGAATGGCCGAGCAAGCGGTGCGCCACGCCGTGAAGGACCTTGCCGGCCTGGTACAAGGGATCAGTGGTGGGGACAAGGCCCTGATCCTGAGTGCTGGATTCGACACGGTGAAGCAGGCCACCTTGCTGCCTCCTCCATCGGCCCCGAGCGACCTGATCGTGCGCCGCACGGTCGAGCAAGGGATCCTGAAGGTGAAGTGGCCGGTGCAGCCGGGTAGCAAGCTCTTCTACCTGGAGATGTTGGAGCAAGGCAGCACGGAGTGGAACCGTGTGCTGAGCACCACCCGCACCAGCCACGTGATGAAGAACCTGACCACGGGCAAGGAGTACTCCTTCCGTGTGCAGGTGGTGACGGCCAGCGGCATCAGCCAGATGAGCGAAGTGGTGACCAACATCGCCGCCTGAGCACGGACCACCGCAGGACACGCCGATCCCCGGCACAGCCGCAGCCCCGCCACCGCAAGGTGTGCGGGGTTGGGGCGGTGAGAAGCAACACCACCACCACCCACCATGGAACACCACTTCAACCCCGCGATGCTGGAACGGATGATGGACGCCGGCCTGGAACAGCGCATGCCGTGGAACCTACCGCCCTACCCGGCCGCCACCGCCTATGACCCCGCCCCGCTGGTGGCACTGCTGGAAGCACAATGTGCCGAATGGCCCGCCTTGGCCGTGGCAGCGCGCGCCTGCACCAGGCAATGGGCCATGTACCACGGCCTGTGCTACCTATGCGACCCGAACGATGCGCTGACGCATGGCCCCTTCAAAGCGATGCTGTGGTTGACGTGTCCGCAACGCGGTACCGTGGTGGTGGAAGTGCTGCCCGATGGCCGCATCGGCAGTGTGGACACGCGCGCCGAAGAGGACCCGTCGGTGCCCGATACGATCACCGGGGACCCCGACTTCCCGGCCCTCAGCCGGATGACCGTGGTATTCCGAAAGGGAGCCGCGTGACCCACCCATTCGAACGCGGCGTCAGGTCCGTCGCGTGCGACCGCCCACTGTGCTTCGGCATGGTGGGCGGTTCTGTTTTGGGAGGTGGGGGCTGCGAAGGGGAATAGGAAGGAGAACGTTTCAACGCATACGGGGCGCGTGGCATGTGTCACGTGTCACATGTCGGAACCAGTGCAGGGGCTCTGCGCATTCGGTGGGTGAAGTGGTCAGGAGATACTGGACAGGAAGAGGCCAACGCATAATTTCCAACCATGAGTAGATGGAACACCACAAACACAGAACTAAGGCTTTCCATGATGCCTTGAGCAGGGCTGATACTAGGGCGCTCTATCGCAGCGCCTCAGCGTCATGTGACCATAGCTCGTGGTGCGTTCTAGTGCTAGTCCTGCTTTCCACACGTAGCACCCTCACGGGCACTGCAGCGCATCCAGCAGGATGGCCGCCGTGTTCAACACATCGGGCGATGTGGCAATGCGGCCTATAGATATTCATGTACAACGAATCACCCTCGCCATCTGTCGCTTGGCCAACATCGTCATAACCGAACTCCCTTCTCTCTGACAAGACCCTCGAGCCTCGCCGAATTGAAGCCTTGGTGTAGGCGGGGCACGGGCACCGTTGGAGTGCCTCGGTTCAGCGGGCACGGCTGCGGCTCTGGTGGCTTTCACCGATCGCCTCCTCGCTCGCGTCACGTCTGCGCTTCACCTACGACAAGCTGCCACTGCGCCCGCACTGGCAACTCGTCAGTGATTCTATCAACAGGATTTGGAGCTATGGATACGGGTGCGTATCTCTGTCATGCTGTTGGCGTGTGAAGTGGGTGATCGAAACCACTGAAGTGCCATGAAGACCTATCCTTTGGCGGTATTGGCAGGCTTGCTGGTGGCGGGTGGGATAAGGGCACAGGTGCCGTTGACGACCTATTGGTTGCAACCACCCCTCAACGGTTGTGACGGCCAGTGGGCTTTCGGCCCGGTTTCAGCGTTGCTGGATTCTTGCGGGAATGGAAGTTGGATATTCGACCCGTTCGGGTGCGTGAACTTCCCATTCGGTATTCCGCCATTTCCGAATGTGAACGGAGATACGATAGTCGTGGAACTGTGCTCACTTCCCTGTTCGTTCCAGATGATGAGCGCTAACCTCCCTGGGTCGCTTTGTTTGATCTGTGATGCTTCTTATCCCACTTCGGTGCGCGAACAGCACCAAGCGTATGACGACATTGTGGTCTTTCCGAACCCTGCAAATGACTTCGTGCGCCTTACGAACAGCGACCAGCTTGCTTGCGAACAGCAGATAACGATCTGTGATGTAACGGGGCAGACCATCAAGGTCTTGAACCTTGAGCACGGCTCCCTACTGGTGGACCTCAGCGATGTCAGGCCTGGTGCATACTTCGCACGCGCTTCATGCACTGGTCTCGGCCTAACAAGAATGGTTCGTTTCCTCAAAGAGTAAAACACCTCAAACCATGAACAACGAGAACAGAGCCCATCTGCGCCGAAGCATGACACAGCATCTGGTGCAGTTGTCCTTTTTGCTATTGTTCCCGTTCTTTTCGGGACAGTTCGCTCAGGCGCAATCCCCAATAGGTGTTTATCCCAACTCCTTGGTCACGGACGAACACCGATGCGGAGCAGAAGAATTCATGCTGGAAAACGTCTCTTCGCGAGGAGCCTTTATTCCACAAACAGCATTTCCTACCGGGCAGATCGTTCAGTGTGGTGGTTTCAATTTATACTTCGAGGACATAGCCAACTCCAGTGGGCAGGGCTTCGATGGTCCATTGGGTCCGGTCCGCGTGAATACTGCGTGCCAGGTCTTTAACTATTTGTCAGGCCTCTTAGTGATGCCGCCCACACCGGTGGACATCTACATATTCAGTGGTCCTATTGGAGGAGGTCTTCTCGCCCAAGCTGGGCCGAGGGTCGATCCCGCGATCATCGCAGGCGGAGGGGTGACGGGGGGCGAAGCCTATGTTCATATCACCACAGGCATAGACCCAAGCCCGACCACTTATGACGGTAATGTTCAAATTGACTTTACAACTTGGACTTGGCTTTCCGATCCATCTCTGCAGTTTCCCGGATGCGGGTTTGATCTGTACACTGTCCTTCTTCACGAAGCGACCCATGTCTTGGGCTGGATTAGTTACCTCCGGCAAAATGGCGCAAATTTGCCCGTTTCGCTTTACACAATGGCACCGTGGAACCAGGGTGCCGTGTTTTCCGAGTACGATGCTCGATTCTTGTGGTGGGGTGACATTTTCGCCGGTGGCCCCTTTCAAAAAATCTTCGATCCAATACTCATGACCACAATTCCCCAGGCCAATTGCCTGGTCGACGATCGTGTTTGGATGTATGGTCTTGGCGCAGGGCATTTAGATCAACCTATCAACTCGATTGGGTCCGGCTTGAGCCACTTCAGGCAGAATCCAGGCTCATTTACCGCAAGGGCCTTCATGGCGCCGGGCTTCGTTCCGAACTATGTCATGGACCCGGGACTTACAAACATGGGCCAATTGAAACGCACGTATACCCTACAGGAACTTAGGGCACTGCTTGCTCTTGGGTACCAATTCAATCCTGCTTATTTGAATTCCACGAGTATCAATGGCGCCGATCAGAATGGCCCACTGATCAACTCCAACACTCCTCCATATTCAGACGATTTCGTCGGCTACTTCACTGGGGATTCGCCATCCTGGCCAGACTATGAGATCACGGTTCATGGAACAATCAACAATTGTGATGATTTCATCGTCGACCTATCAGCACGCCCTGAACTTCATGATGACCAAGGCGACCCGATCAGGGTTTTCCCTAACAGTTTGTACAATATCCGGGGTTGTGGTGACGGCGGTAACAACCATTTACAACTAGCTCTGAACAGCACCCCTGCTGGAGACGTCATAACGTTCACGCCTCGACCGAATTTCTATGGCCGTGCTCAGTTCGGCTTCCACTTATGGGACGGGCACGAATTGGGTGATTTTGTGGTCTACACCGTGGAAGTTTTGCGCGATGCTTGTTTCCAGTGTCCATCTAACAACTTGGCACTGAACGGCGACTACGAAGAAGGTACTGAGGTGGCATTACTCAATGATGAAACGGTAATCAATTCGGTGCTGAGGGATGGAAAGGAAGGTCGCTTGGCGCGAGGACTCCATTTCTCTGATGGGCATCCGAGGAACGATCAAAGCACGACTGTCTGGATCGGCTTTTTTGGTGGAGGGTCTATTGTCGATGATTGTGTTAGGGATTGTCCAACGCCTACACCTCTCAATGATGGTTTTGGTTTGCATAGTGTTGAAGTGGGTGGTCCGCCGGGACCCGTGGACCACCCACCTGCGTTCACAGGTAGTCGTTACAACGTCCTCGGATTCTGGAACAATGGATCGCTCTTGTGCCAGGATCTTGAAAATTGCCATCGCTACAGGCTCTCCTTCAATGTGAACTTCGATGAGTCCGCTCAGGTCCCGCTCACTCAGTACCCTTTGCTTATTGGGTTCGCCGATGACGTGCAGGATCTTTACTTCCATCCGTACCCTTATAACTACTCTTTCAACACAAGCATACCCGTTCCGTCAGCAGGAACCGGATGGCACCAGTTTGTTGTGGAGTTCGATTACTGCGGACTGCCAAGTAGCCTGCTTAACATAGAAGCTCCGGAGAACTTCAGCAATGATAACCAAGTGTACATGGATGATGTCGTCTTGGTTGAGATTCCGGCAGGTAGCCTACAAGTGAATGCGGGGGACGATGCAGTGCTCACGCCTAGCTGCGGTGTTGCTGAATGCTTACAACTCCAGGGATCTGCACTGCCAGGCAACGGCTGTGCCGCACTTAACTACCAATGGTCTCCGACCGTTGGATTGAGCGATCCGAATATCGCCTCTCCAATGGCATGTCCACTTAGCACAACAACCTATAGCTTAACAGTGACAGATGCTTGTGGGAATACTGGAATTGACGAAGTGATAATTTCCGTTACTCCAGAGGACTGTTTCACCCTCACCAAGACCGTCAGCACCACCAACACCTACGCCGGTGCACCCGTGCTGTACACCTTCACCGTATGCAACAACACGGATGACGCTGAGACCGTGATCCTCGATGAGGTCGATCTCAGCCTTACCAACTTCGTGGTGACCAGCAGCACGCCGACCTGGAACAACTTCCCGGACGACCCCCTATCGGTGCCTGTGCCGGCCCACCAATGCGTCACGGTGCAAGTTGCTGGCCATTTCACGGCCTTGGGCGACTACACGAATTGTGTTGTAGCCGTTCTTCCCGAGGGGGAACCACTCGAAGCCTGCGCCGAGGAGGTGACAGTGCGTCAGAACTGCCCCTTGGCTGTACACGGTACGGGTAGCTGTATCACGGGTCAAGTGAACATGTGTATGAGCGTACACTCGTTGATCACGAACATCGGTGTCATCGAGTTCGACTGGGTCTATCCGGCTTTCCTCAACCCACCGGCCCAAGCGGACTTGCTGACCAGTGTGTCACCGCCGATTGTGGGCACATGGTCGTTCAGTTCGTCCTCCACGATATCGCTGCCCATGACGCCACCGGCGCCATACGATGTGTATAACTGCGTGACCTACGAAATGGTCCATGTGCGGCTTGTCTTCGACACGCCCCCGCCATTCACAACAGCTGGCCAATGGCGCATGTTCTGCATGCAGTTCGGCCTGACTCCTGGGGATGTTCCGGCAGGTATGAACACCTTCCTCACCATGGTCATTGGCTCCAACGGCGTCCACAGAACGGATCTGTATGAGCCTGATGGGACCACCGAGATCCACCCTGGATCCGGTTTCCTGACGCAGGCTGCGAACATCATCCTTACAGGTTGTCCGGTACCCGTTGACGAAGAGATCGCCGAATTCACCGTGGAGGTCCCCCACTGCGGAGGGCTGGTGAGCGTGCAGGCGACCAACGACCCGCCCGGTGCCATACACATGTGGACCTGGGGCGACGAGCGGACCACCCCCATCAATGGTGCCGCCAGTCATACCTACGACTACTTCGCGGAGATCACCGAGAACACCGAATGGGATTTTGCGGGCACCATCGCTGCCGCTCCCCCGGGTACTTACACCATCACCCATACCGTCATCCTGAATGGTGTGGCCAGCATCAGCACGCAGACCGTGACCATCTACGCATGCTGCCAGGCCGATCTGGTGATCGAGGATGGCGCTATGGCGAGCACGGTCGGTACCAACTTCAGCGGTACGGTGGCCATCCAAGGACAGTTCAACGTGGATGTCGACGTCACCTTCAGCAACGCCGAGGTGTTCATGGAACCCGGCTCGGAGATCATCCTACAGGACGGCAAGAACCTGTGGGTGAACGAGAGCACCTTACAAAGCTGCCAGGATGTGCTCTGGAAAGGCATCACCACGGGCACCGGTTGCATCGTGCAGGTGCGGAGTTCCATGATCGCCGATGCGGAATCGGGCGTGCGGGCCATGAACAGTTCCATCGTACTTGTGGACGAGTCGGAGTTCAAGAACAATCGCGTAGGGATCGAAGTGCCTGAACAAGGCGGGTTCAATAGCGTGGCGATCCACTCGGCGAACAGCACCTATCATGCGCAGGGTCCGCTGAAACAGCCATACCCAGGGCAGACCACGGTGGTGGGCCAGAAGGGCTATGCCGCCTTGGACCTGAACGACATGTCCTTGGACTTCAGCGGGGGCAACAACGTGATCCACCGCCTCAGCAATGGTATTGTGGGCAACGGATGCGATCTGTATGTGAACGATTGCAGCATCCAGAACATCCAGCCCGATGCCGCATACCTGCACCACGCCAATGGCTCTGGCATTTATGCCCGTGGGCCCAAGGCGTTCCGCTCCCTGAAGCAATACGGCTATGGCCAGTCAGGGGCACCATCCTTCCAGAATTGCCACTGGGGCATCTACGCCGAGCACATGAACGTGTACTCGTGGGACAACAACATGGTGAACGTGGGCACCGCTTACCGCGTGGACCGCAGTGGCTACAAGGATGTGCATATCCACCACAACACCTTGGATACCCGCCGCGATGGCATCGTGCTGCACATGAACGATGGCGCCGCACAGGTGTTGGTGGAGGACAACGACATCACCTTCGCGCAGAACCTGCCCATTGGCCAATACACGAAGGGGTACTACGCCATACGGGTGTTCGAGGCCAATACGCTCAACCCCAACTCGGTGATCAAGAACAACATCATCCACTACCGGCCAGGGGTCACCACGGCCTATGGGGGCATCGGATTGGTGAGCGCGCGGAAGTACTTGGTGGCCAACAACGCGCTGCACATGAGCGACAACGCCAGCAACTACGTGGGCGTGCTGTTGAACGGCTGCGACGACCCCGAGGTGAGCTGCAATGAGGTGTTCGGCGCCAACAACGGTTACCCCAACCTGGGCCAGAGCGGCGTGCGCAATTTCATGGGCAACAACGCCATCATCAGCTGCAACACCGTGGACAACACCACCAACGGCATGCTCTTCAGCGGCTGGGCCATCAACACCGACCTCAAGGGCAACGAATTCAACAACCACCGCTGGGGACTGCACTTGGAGGACGGCGCCGTGATCGGCACCCAGACCCGCACCGGCAACCTGTGGATCGAACCTGCCCCACAGAACGGTCACCAAGCTTGGCATGAGAATGCGGCGGATGCGGCGTTCAACCGGTTCTGGTACGATCCGAGCGTACCCAATACCCTACCGCCATCACGAGAGCCCTTGTATTGGTTCCAGATCGATCCTGGCCTGACCTATTCCTGCGCACCGGGTGTGAACTATTGTGACCAGTTCGGCGAACGGTGTGTAGGTTGCCCGAAGGAGATCTATGAGCGGATCGCTGATGGGACGTTGGAGAACGGTGACTACACGGACCAGACGCGCTGGACCATGAAAGGCGACCTGTACGACATCCTGAAGGAGGCACCGGAACTGCGCAATGACCCCGAGCTGGAAGCATTCTACAACACCGTGCAAAGCACCGTGCTGGCTGCGCAGAAGGACATGAACGATGAGCGCATCGCGCTCTACGACATCGACGCGTCCGTGCTAGGCCAAGTGGTACAGAACCGCGAGCAACTGCTGGTGCTGCAAGGGGAGCTGAAACTGGCTTTGGAACAATTGGCCGCCCCGGACCTCACTACCGCGCAACGGACCACCTTGAACGGCGTGATCACGGGTCTGCAACAGACCATGGACGGCTTGGTAACCTACAACAACGCCGCCTTGGAGTTGGCCGCGAACACCCGGGCACTCAGCGCCGAGAGCGTGAAGAACACCAACGCCGCCATCGGCGCCACGGAACTCACCGAGACCAACTACAAGACCGTGAATGCGATCTACCTGAGCACGGTGGCCAAGGATGTGGAAGGCTTCACGGCCCAGCAGGCGCAAGACCTCCTCGCCGTGGCCGACCAATGTCCGCTGATCGGAGGCAACGCGGTGTTCCAGGCCCGTGCGCTCTACTACGCGATCGATCCTGAGCAGGAATTCGATGACCCTGCGCTATGCCTACAGCATGGCCTGGTGACCAAGAGCCTGAAGCAGCCGGTTGTCAATGCGCTGAACATGGTGCCCAACCCGGCAATGGATGAGGTGACCTTGGTGCTGACCAGCGCGTTGGAGGAGGCGGGTACCTTACTCATCTGCAATGCGCAGGGCGCGGAGGTACTTCGCTTACGTGTGCCGAAGGACCAGCAACGGACGGCTGTGAGCGTGGCCACCCTGGCACACGGGGTATACCACTACCGTGTGCTAGGCGTGACTGGAGATCTGGGCGCGGGCAAGCTGAGCATTGTGCGGTAGTACATTTGAGCTATGCACTTGTTGCGCACATCCATACTGAGCGCACTGCTGGGCCTTGGGGCTTGGCAGTGCGCTCAGGCGCAACAGGGCTTGAACAACTTGTGGACAGGTGGATTTTCGAGTTGGGCTGGACCTCCATACGGCGGCTTGGACTTGAACTTCTTGTCCGGGAGCTTGCAGTTGGGTCAAACGAGCCGCGCTATCGGGTTCCGGCATTCAAGCGCCAACATCACCGATGCGAACGGTGTATTGCTATTCGCCACGAACAGCGCCTTCATTGGTGACGTGAATGGTGACACCTTGCTGAACGGAACGGGTATCAATCCGAGTGCATACACATCCTCCTATCCGAACGGATTCACCATCCCGCAATCGGCCCTGATCCTTCCGAAACCTACCAGCCCAGGAATCTACTACCTGATCCATGGCACCTTGGACAACCAAGGTTCCCTCACCGCGCAATACCTCTACCTCTCGGTGATCGACATGAGCCTGAACGGGGGGCTGGGTGCGGTGGAGCTCAAGAACCAGGTGCTGATCGACGATGCGCTGAACGCTGGCAAGATCACCGCCGTACGCCACGCCAATGGCCGCGATTGGTGGGTGTTCTGCCACAAGGCCTTCACGAATACATACTATCGGTTGCTGGTCACACCCAATGGGGTGTCGGTGGATGGCACCCAGAGCATAGGCATCGTTCGTCCTGCCGATGCGGGACAGGTCTGCTTCTCCCCTGATGGAACGAAGTTCGCCTACTACTGGGGTGTGGAGGACTTGGAGATCCTGGACTTCGACCGCTGCACGGGGCTCTTCTCCAACCCGGTCTTCATCTCCATTGATGACGATAACGCCAACTCCGGTGTGGCCTTTTCGCCTAACAGCAGGTACTTGTACGTGTCTTCCGCATCCGATTGCTACCAGTACGATACCGAAGCCGACGACATCACTGCATCCATGGTCCACATCGCCCAGTGGGACGGTTTCTATTCCCCGGCGCCACCATTCGCAACCGGCTTCGAGAATGCACAATTGGCCAACGACGGCAACGTGTACTTCGGCACGGGCAACTCCACCTTCCACCTGCATGTGGTACACAACCCCGATGTGGGTGGTATGGGCTGCAACATGGTGCAACACGGGGTGGAGCTGCCGGTGTGGTTCAGCAACTCATTGGCCAACCACCCCAACTACCACTTGGGTCCGGTGGATGGCAGTGTGTGCGATAGTTTGGACATCAACGTGGGTGTGACGGAGGCCGTGTTGGAGCAAGCCCTGCAGGTGTACCCCAACCCCAGCGCGGGAGTGTTCACCGTGCGGTATGCTGCGCAGCCTGAGGCCGGCGTGCTGGAAGTGCGCGACCTCGGCGGTAAGTTGGTGTTGCGCGAGCGCCTGCCTGCATGGAGCCAGGTACATGCGGTACACCTGCGCGAAGCGCCGGGTATGTATCACTGCACCTTGCGGTGGGGCGCACAGCAGGGCACCACACGCATGATCATCGCCCCATGAGCAAGCGCCACACCCTCTGCCTCGCGCTGTTGCTACCATTGTTCGCACAAGCGCAGCAACCAGCGCCCGTTGTATACAATGCGCCCACCTTGGCGGTGATCCTGGCCAATAAGCCCGAGCGCTTCACGAAAGCGGAATGGCTGCGCATGTTGGAGAACCCTTTGAACCGGAGTCTGTATCCGTTGCAGGTTACACAGCCGATGTTGGATACCTTGGATGCGACACAGTTGGATCGGCGGTTCCAGTATGTGATGGGTCCTCCCCGTTGAACGTCACGCAGGGTTAGCCAAGAGGCATCCATCTCCAGTTTGGTGGCGGTCAAGGTTTCATAACCAGTGCGCAAAACCACCGCAGGCGCTCCACGCATTCGGCAGTACCCTGCAATACATGGATCACGCACGAAGCGATGAATACGATCATGGCGATGCAGCTCGCGCAGCGCCCTCTCGGTCGATCGATGCAACGGACTGCACCACACGCCCTCGCTTTGCGCCTCGACGCTCACTGACAAGGGTCATTGCTCCCAAGAGTGTGGTGGTGGTAAGTTGGTACGCACACACCCGCCGAACGATCGGATCCCATGGCACACATCCTGCTCCCCACGGACTTCGGGCACCACGCGCTGAACGCGTGCGCCTACGCGTTGGACCTGTATGGCAGCGAAGGCCATGTGTACACCTTGGCACACACCTATGTGGACCCGTTGCCGGGCTACGCGGAGGTGGTGGAGATGAGCAGTGCCTACTACACGACCTCGGTGGAGGACCTGGCGCACTTCGCAGAACGCTTCCGCGGATTGCCGGGAGGCGCGGACGCGCAGGTGTACACGGTGGTGGAATACGGTCCGATGACGGCGGCGTTGCAGGTGCTGTGCGAAAGGAAGCAGGTGGACGTGATCGTGATGGGCACGCAAGGGGTCTCCGGCCTCCACCTGTTCGGCAGCAATGCAGCGGCCATGGCCAAGGCGAGCCCCGTGCCGGTGCTGATCGTGCCCAAGGATGCGCAGTACACCGGGCTGCGCCACATCCTGCTGGCCGATGACCTCCGCAGTGCGGAACCCACCGCCATGGCCTTCCTGGTGGAGCTGGCGCGGCGCACCGGCGCACAGTTCACCTTGGCCCATGTGGCGCGCACCGACGACGAACGGCCCGATCCCTGGTCGCTGGCGGAAATGGACGACCTGTTGGGCGAGGTGCCCTATACCTGGACGGAGGTGCGGGACGATGATGTGGCGCAGGCCCTGAGCACACTCGCAGAGCGGCAGCAGATGGACCTGGTGGCCGTGCTGCACCGCCACACCGGTTTCCTCGATGGCCTGTTCCATGCGAGTGTGGCGAAACAACTGGCGCTACACAGCCGCATTCCGTTGTTGGTGCTGGAGGGTTGAGGCCCCTTGCAGGTCGATCGAACGCGTTCGTGCGCTGGTTGAGATCGTCCGCCGGGAGGATGAACGCATCCGCGACGTGTCACAGGGCCCCAGGCAAAAACAGCGACATCCGGCACCAGGCCTTTCGTCATTCCCGGTTCCGTGGCGGACAGCTGGGTGCAGCTAGTTGCATACCGCCCCAAAGGCGTTCACGAGGAGCCCGAAGTCCGATGTGTTCACTACGCCATCGGAGCTCAAGTCCGCCGCACAGCCGGAACAGCTGGTGCCAAAGGCGTTGACGAAGATCCCGAAATCGGTGCTGTTCACCACCTCGTCCACGTTCATGTCACCGGCGCATGGCGGTGGTGCAATGAGTTGGATCACACCGGACATGGACCCGTAGTGCACGGTGCAGTGGTAGTGGATGGTGGCGGGCATCACAAGGTCCGGGGTGAAGGTGATGACCTGACCATACGTTGACGGTACCAGGAAGGGTGCGAACGGATAGACCGGATCGGCATTGATGACGAAGGGGTGTTCGTCCGAGATGGTGGTGAGATCGATGGTATAGGTCCGTCCGCGCGTCAGGGTGAGCACGGGGTTGACGACACCGTTGATCACCCATTGGTAGCTTCCGTTCACACCGACCATGAAGTCGGAGACAGGGCGCGGTGCTGCTGGGTCGGGCACCGGCGCTGGTATCCGGCAGGCCTGGAAGTCAGCCGGGCCCTCCTGTGGCAGCACGCCATCCATCTTGGACCGATCCTTCTCCGTTGTAGCGAAGAACAGGAGTCCGCAAAGAGCGATGATCATGCGTTCGTTCAACAGGAGCAGGTGCATGGTACGTGGGTTGGAGGAACGAACCTAGTTCGAGGACCTTAGGAGGATGTTAGATCCAGATCATCGTTCCGGGCAGTTCGCGAACTGTTGGTCCGTTGCGAATGACCTACGCCGAAACTGGTCCTCCTGTGAAGCGAGGGAAAGGTGGCCACGCATGCGGTCGGGAACGCAGCACGCCCCGCATCCACCGAACGGCGGACGCGGGGCGTGCTCTTGGTTGTTCGTCCCTTACGGCTGGATCACCAGACGCTCGGTGTAGCTGGTCTCACCAGCGGTGATGTTCACCAAGTACATACCTGCGGCAAGTTCACCTGCGAGATCGATCACGGTGTTCACGTTCCCATCGGCCACTGCGATCGTGCGAGCGCTCATGCGCTTGCCGGTCAGATCGTAGATGTCCATGCTCACCGTATTCACCCCTTCTTCGATGGCGCTGATGCTGAAGTTCAGTACATCACCCCGGTTCGGGTTGGGGAAGATGCGCAGTTCAGCAGCCTCGCTGATGC
>ERZ795056.5067-NODE-5067-length-13343-cov-6.262944_pt1 | contig 13343 bp, 8 predicted proteins | sample MGYA00375140_ERZ795056 | MGnify/ENA primary metagenome ERZ795056 (study PRJEB30185, sample SAMN05720227) | activated sludge metagenome | isolation source: Anaerobic digester | place: USA | collected 2015-03-09 ...
GGGATGTGGAGAATTCAAAACCACCTCAGCTTTTTCAGTCATCCCTCCATCAGATACATCTGTGGCTACTTTCAGAGGGGTCATCAATGGAAAAGTAAACATCAATTTAAACAATGCCGGTTATACATTGATTCAAGGCGCCACCATACCGGATACAGCGGATGTGCACATTGCTGGTCCAACAAGGTCTACAAATAAAATTGAAGTGTTAACCGGAGGCCGATTGACATTGGATGCGGGATCGGTATTGGATATCCAGGATGCCGACCTGGTGAATAATGGCACCTTAAACGGCCCGGGCATTGTACAGTTTTCCGGTGCTGCACGATCTAAGTTAACATCGCCGGGAATAATAACAGCACCCATCCTGATGATCTCTAAAGAACTTTTTTTGGGAAGTCACAGTAATACAGCTTCCATCAACCTTACAGATCATAGCCACTTAATGCTCGATAGTTTTAATCTTTCTATGAAATCTTCAACCTTACTGGCCGACAGTGTCAATTTCATCGTGACCAATGATACGGGCAGGCTTATACGAACTGTGGGTACATCGGCAACGGCCTTTCCAATTGGAATTGATACAGCTTCCTATACACCGGTAACGGTTACGAATACAGGCTTACCTGATGATCTTAAAGTGAGGGTAGGGCAAGGTGTCAGAACCTATACCAATTTTGTGAATGGATATGTGGATCGAACCTGGTTCATAGATTCAACAACCGGAGGTAGCAGATCTTCGTTAAAAATTCAATGGAATGAGGCTGATGAACAAACCTTTTTTGACAGATCGGGTTGCTATATTGGTCAAAATTATGAATGCCAACCACCTCCAAATTGTAATGATAGTTATTTTGATGTTGTTGCCAGAACCCCTGCGCAGGGAACAAATCCTTACTCGCAAACCAGGGATAATATTACCGGACCAACAGCTTTTGTCGTAAAATCCATTGCAGATACATCATACTTTACAGGAAATGGTAACTGGAATGATCCCAATAACTGGACGATTGGTATTGTTCCTTCAAATATTATAGAGGATGGGAAAGTAATCATCATTAATCACCTTGAACCAGGGGAATGTTTTATCAATAACAATATCATCGTTAAACCGAAAGGTCGGTTGATCATTCTTCCCAATAAGAAATTCCGGGTGTTAGGTCCATGAAACGTTATGACAGGGAAATTTCAAACTCAAATTTGACATAAAGAAATAAATACATATAAAATAATATTGCCAATAATTTTTTACAAACAGTTTAAAAATCCGTATTTCTACGGTGTTTTTTCCAACACGAACCCCTTACATTTGTAACAGGATATCAATAATAAGAAAATTATTTGGCCTCCCGGGTTATTATAAGAGCTTGTGTTGATATCCTGTTTTTTTCTTCATACACCGACTTCCCTCCATTTTTATTTTATTGAAAACATCAGCTTTTTAATAGCTGCATATCATCTCATTTTTTCATTAACATATTTTTAATAACCCCGGATTAAATTTTTCTGACAGCCACCGGTCTTAGATGTATACTTTAAACATTTAAAAATTAAGATCATGAAAAATTTATTACAATCTATCCAGCAGTTCTTCAGTGTAGAATCAGGCTTCAGCATTTTACCAAGCAATATCTGATCCCAACCCTTTGAAAAATAAACCGGTTCATCCACATTGAATATAACGTTCAGCATTAAACGCCGAACGTTTTTTTATTGTACTAACCGGAACGTTACTGGCAACCACTCAATTCATGCAGAAAATTGGCTACCTTAATGCCATGTTCCAGGAAAAAAACTTCATCATTACAGGATTTGATAACAGGCCCATGGGAGCCGATCTTTATACAAATGGGAATCCAGGCAAACACCCGGTGATCATCTATGCCCATGGATTCAATGGATTCAAAGACTGGGGTAGATTCGACCTGGCCGCTGAAGAACTGACCCGGGCTGGATTTGCTGTGATCTCCTTTAATTTTTCTCACAATGGCACCAGCATAAATGAACCAATGGAATTCACTGACCTGGAAGCCTTTGGCCAAAATAATTATTCAATTGAATTATTTGATCTGAAAGCAGTTTGCGACTGGGTATGTTATCCCGCAAACCCTTATCATCAACTTCTTAACACAGAAGAAATATATCTTGTCGCACATAGCATGGGAGGAGGTATTTCCATTCTTTTCACCGCAGAAGATCCGCGTATACGCAAACTCGTTACCTGGGCCGCCATCAGTGAATGTAAAACACCCTGGACCAACTGGAGCCCGGAACAAATTAATCAATGGAAGACTTCCGGCGTGGCCTACTATACCAACAGCAGAACCGGCCAGCAACTACCGATGTACTACCAGCTTTATGAAGATTACCGGTTGAATGAAGAAAGACTGAATATTGAAAGCGCCATAAAAAAGATAACCGTTCCCGTTATGCTGATCCACGGAAGCCTGGATACGTCGGTACCCGTAGAAAAAGCCCATGACCTTAAAAAATGGCAACCTGCCGCAACATTATTTATATTGGAAACCGACCATGTTTTTGGCAGAAAACATCCATGGCCAGAAACAGAACTGCCTATCGCAATGAACCAGGTGCTCGCAGAAACCATACGATTCCTGGAAGCCTGAAAATTTTCTGACACTTTTTGAGAAAATTACAACAACCTAATTCCGCAATTCCGTCTTCACCGTATTGCTGGATGCTGAAGGTAACGCATCCGGCAATGAATAAGCCGTATTCTGAATAACCGTTCCTGCAGTGGTACCCGCCTTGAGTTTAACCCGGTAGGTTACGAAGGCTGTAGTTGCCGTTGGTAAAGTACTATTAGGTGGTAACTGTACATCGGTAAACATCCAGCTTAATTTTTTCCCATCGGTCACCTTCAATTCATATGGATGACTGGCAGCGATCACCTGGAAACTGAGTGAATCAGTATTGATATCAAGGGTATCCCTGATCTCGAGGTCGTAAATGGTATTGGCCGTGGTATTGCGGTAGCGGATGGTGTAATTCAGGTATCCACCAGCGGCTATATATGACCGTTGGTAAAACTTTCCATGATTCTCTGTTTTTTCGTAAGCTGTATTGGCTCCGGTAACCACCTGGAAAACACTGTCGAGGTTATCGATTGGCACCAGGTCGCCGGTAACCGGTATCAAAACAGCCAGTTGTTTCAACGTATCATTTACCTGCAATGCAGGGGTATTACCGGCTTTCAGGTTAAGAGTAATCGTTCTGAATTCAAATGGTTTCAGGTTCGTAAAATTCCATTTTAAAGAATCAGCAGAAACAGCGCTCACAGCCGGATTCGATGAAAGGGCCGACATGCGGTTGTCTTTTTTAAACACCACCGTACCAGCAGCAAGGGTATCGGTTCCCTGGTTAAAATAGGTTATCTGGTATTTTACGATAGAATCAAGCCTCACTTCATTAACCTGTGATACAACGATGGCCAGGTCACGCCTGGAAGGGATCGGCTTCAGTGCAAAATCAATGGTATCAGTACGGAAATAAACCTTAAAAGTATCGGGTACCGATGCTGGCGAAGCGGTGTAATAAGGACTGGGGGAGAGGCAGCTGATAACGTATTTTCCCGTGTCAAGCGCTTGCTTATACCATCCCGATTTGGACAGCGTCTGTTGAAGAAAACCGGTCTTCTGCGATCGTATCACTGCATTGTTCACAAGGGTTTCATTGGCATCAAGTGTGTCGTTGCTGTTCTTGTCGTAATACACTCTGCCCGTAACATAGTCATCGCCGGAAAATTTCAGGAACAGGATATCCCCGGTACTCCCGGTAACGGGTAAACCAATATTGTAACTTTCTGAACTGCCAACCATATAATAACTACTACCCGTAGACGATAATAAAGATGCTCCTTGCCATTCATTGCTGCCTCCTCCAATACTTTGTTGTGCTTTGATGATTCCCATGGAATCGATGGCGAAAAGCCAGATATTAAAATCAAAAAAACTTCCATAGGGATTGCTTCTTTTCACATCGCCATCCTCGCTTCGGCTGATGCAGGAGTACAGGATATCTCCGCCTGGCAATAATTTCATTTCAGGCCCGGTAACAAACCCATTGATCACATTTCCCAGCCATTCAGATACCTGTTCATCTTTAGAACCACCGAGTGATTTCTGCCAGATGAGCACCGTATCCCTTTTTGTTTTAGCAAACCATAAATCTTTGAAATTATCATCTGGTGAATCATGTGCACCACTGATGTCACCTCCATTGCCTTTTATTTTTGCCAGCATAACATCAATCGAATCATTGATGATCACCAGGTCGATCGGTGTTTCATTCGCAATGCTTCCATAACACTTTTGGGTTATGATGTTTCCCACAGTACTTAGCCTGGTTTTTAATATATCGAAATTATTTGCGAAACCAGCACTGGCATGATAGCCAGGCATATCCAAAGATGCCGTTTGTACAAGCGTCACTACATTTCCATTCGGGGTGACCCTGATCTTACGGATATAATCATTGCCTACACCACCAATACATTGCTGCCAGTTTATATTTCCATTGGCATCTGTTTTAACAACCCATGCATCACTTTTTCCACCTTTAAAACCACTTACATCGCCATTACTGGATGCAGTATTTGCAGAAAATAAAAGTGATCCACCGGTAAGTTCTATCAATGAAGTGCCATAGTCTTCTTCGAAATCATTTTCCGATCCTCCAAAACAACGTTGCCAGATCAGCCCGCCAAACTGGTTAAGTTTTACCAACCAGATATCTGAGTTGCCATGGTTACCGATCACATCAAAATTATTGGACGCTGTTTCAGCACTAAACAGCAGGTTACCATCACTGGTTGTTATGATATTTAAAGCCCTGTCCTTGGCCGAACCTCCCATTGGCTTTTGCCAGGTCATGGTACCGTTATTGTCGATTTGAAAAACCCAAACATCCAACAAACCACGTGAACCGGTCACATCCCCATTACCGGATTCTGAATTACTGATGATCGTGATTGAACCAGTCAGGTTATTATAAGTGTATCCAACCGCAACTTCATCAGAACTGCCCCCACACGAACGTTGCCAGAGAACCGCCCCGGAAGGAGAGAGCTTTGCTACCCAGATATCCGTTCCTCCATGATAACCCAACACATTACCATCGGCCGACCGCACAGAGCCAATAATAATAAAATTACCATCAAGTGTCTTCTCGATGAATTGCCCGTAATCGTTACCCGATCCACCAAGGTATTTTTTCAGGTTAATGGTTGGAGATTGCGCATAACCCGCCAATGAGAAAAAAAACAATATAAAAGAGAGTAGATTTCTTTGCATGATGCAGCTTTATTTGGTAACCCAGGATAATATTGGAAATATAACAATTTATTTAATAAGTAAACCCCAGTTTGGAGTATTTTCTTTAATAAAACGCTGCCTGTAGTTTGGTAATTCATCCAGGCAAATCCCGTTTATAAAACCCGCTGACCACTTAGAAATAACATTAATAAAAATCCCCGGTTAAAGCCGGGGATAATTGTAAAATGGAATAAATGAGGTTGTCTATTTGCCAAAACCTGGAACTCCATGCCCTCCAAATAAAATAGAAAACAAAGCAGTGGCTGCCATTAAAATCCGGTTTCCTTTTAATTTTTTATCAAGTTTAGATTTTAGCTGGTTGATTTCCATTCGATTGGCTTTAAGCTCTCCTTCCATTCTTGTCATCCTGTCAAGTATCTCCTGCATCTGTTCACCTTTTTTGGCACAGCATTCTTTCACCCAGATCACATCTCCGTCTTCATCAAGTGAAAGCACTCCATTGGTCTTGTTTTCGATGGGATCGTGCTTGGATGTCAGATCGGTAAACCGAAGTCCGCTGGTAGATGCATCAGGCGTGTAATCATTAACTGCTTTGTTGATTCCATTGCTTGATATTTCCAACCTCGTTACCAAATGCATACATTCATCGTCATTATGAACGGTGTTACCCATATATATTTTCCCTTCTTCAGAAGAATTAAAATAAAGATTTTGGTTTTGCATGTTGATTTCTCTTGACTTATCAAATGCGCCACCGCCTTTGTTGCAATAATCACCGAGCATTACATTATTACTTTCCATCGTTAAACCCTGGCTTGCAGTGACTGATCCCGGACCAATGATTGGCAGATCAAGCCAAACGCCCAATCCACTCAGGTAATGAAATGGATTTCCGGTAGATGCCAGTGACTTTAGGTCACCATTGGTACTGGCAAATACTATTTTTTCCATACCGCCGGTACCTGGCAAATTTGTGATCCGGGCTTCCCCATTAACTTCAAGATCTTTATTCGGTGTTTGTGTTCGAATTCCAAACCTGCCTGTTTTAGTGATAATGCCTACATCGGCATTATTGGTTTTGATCTTCACATCATCATTGCTGAGGGTTCCGAAAATATTATTCCCGTTCGAAATATTGTTTCCCGTAACCTTCCAGAATTCAGATCCTTCAACAGGACATAAAACTGCTTTCCTGGTTTCACCAGCAGGTACAAGCGGATGGTAAGGGAATTTATAACCTGTTTGACAAACTTTATAAGTAACTGCTTTATCACTCTTAGCCATTTCAGTAATGATCTCTCCTTTGTACAAAATTAACAGCGACTGATTGGCCATGGTATTACTGGCTTTTGAAGTGGTTTCGACGGTTTTGGTAGCACCATTATTAAAATATAGTGCAGTATCCTGTACAGTAAATGTTGTTCCATAATTTCCCAATGTTGTAAAAGTGCCGCCGTTTGCATTACCTGGGGTTGGATTGTTGTAATTGAGGATCTTTACCCAGCCGTTGGTAGAATTATTATAGGGTGCTTTGATGACAAAGCCGGGGTAACTGGCTAATGCCCAGCCATAGTCCCTCGCAACTTTATCAATTTGATTTGGCCCCGTGATATTTCCCATAAAAGTTCCCAAATGACCAGCAGGATACAAACATGACATGCCATAAGTACCACTGACCAGGTCTGCAGAACCAGTGCCCCAGATCGATCCAACATTTACCACGCCTCCGCTTATAGAAGTTATGATACCATACCCTAACGGTACCGCATAGTTGGGCCCTAGTGGTTGCGATGGATTATTAAATAAAACCAGGTGACCTGCCTGGTAATAGTCTACATTGGCCGGAGTGAAACTTGTAGTATGCGTTGGAGAGATGGTTACGTTATATTGGCTACCGTTAAGCTGCTCCATAAAATTTACAAACACATCTTTACCTTCGAGTTTATATGTTTCAACCAGGTCGTTACTTCGCTCTGCCTGTTGTTCCCGCATGGTTAAATTATTATAGTAAAGATAATTGCCGATACTAGTTGTGATAGCCCTGTTCTGGTTGAATCCAAAACTCCAGGTACCTGCTGTACAGTTCACATACAGTGCCGCTGTACTGCCGGGAGAACTTAATTGCCCAATCTGTACCGGAACACCCGAGAATTTGCAATCCTCAAATGTGGATGTAGAATTGAAAAGCATCATTGCATTTTGCCCGTCGTAATATCGAAAAGCGCAGTTCTTAAATGTCATCCCTGTTCCCGAATTGATAAGCGGACGTAGACCGGAATATGAATGAGCTGCAAAGTTAAAACTTGAGTTTGTGATCTGCGAGCCGTTACTGATGCTGATTGAATTCGTACTATACATGCTGCCAAAACTCCCCAGGCTTTCAGCATACACATTGGTAATATAAGTTGGGAACCAACCGTTCTGGATATTCGAAATAAACCTAACCACTGCTCCTGCAATATTCACATTACTGATATACCAGTTACCTGCCCGGTTCTCAGCTTTTCCAATTCCATACAAATTGGTACCAAATACAGTATGTGTGCCTCCCCAGCAGGTTAGGTTATCAATTACATTGTCTTTTTCCTGGTCTTGCCCTGCAGATATTGCCAGTTTGCAACTTTGGATCTTGGTACGGCTGATCAGGGTCATTTCCGCATTACGGGTTTTTCCATTCGGGGATGATAAAACGCCTACTACAAACCTGGTTACGGTAACATCTTCGATCGTTATACCAGAAGAACCCGTTTGGGTTGCAGCACCCGGAAGCGCAGAACCATACTGATCTGTAAGTCCCGGATAACCGCCGTCGGGTGGTACATTATCGCCTGGCAAATTTGTGAATGGATCGATCACAATTCCTGCATAAGGTGAATATTGCTCATCGCGGCAAACACCATCGGTGAAATCTTCAAAAGGCATGCTAAACCAGGAAAATGCATTTGTTAAAGCTGGAGGAGTGAATTGTCCCTGGATCGCAAGATTACGAATCTTACAACCTTTTCCCAGGTGTATGCCAATGGCAAAAGTATTGTTGAAATTAGCTGTGATCTGGGTGCCGCCGCCCCAGAAAGTTGTTTCTCCGGAAACATCCAGGGTGAAAAAATTATAATTGATTCCCCGCAGGATCAAAGGTTGGTTGATGGTATAGTTACCCTGTGGTATTCTTAACCTTTCAAGTCCATTTCTAATACAGGCGTTGGCAGCCTTTTGCAACATAGGCTGATCATCAACACCCCCGGCTCCAACGGCACCAAACCATTTAGCGGATACCCATCCCTGTGAAGTTGATCGCGGATTTACGGTAAGAGAATCACCAAAAATCCAGCTTTGCATTGACGCATCGATGATACCACCAGTGATTATACCATGACCGATAAGCCTGTTCCCTGCTTCAAACTTCAATACTTTTCCAACAGGAATAGTCAGGGTTCCATTGATTACGAATAGGGCTGTACCCGAATTCGTTTTATTCGAGAACCAGACAGTCTGCACATCAGGATCATTAAAAGCGGTTTGCAATGAAGCAGTTTGATCGGTGATTCCATCTGCTACAATACCCAGGTCTGCTGCCGTCCAGAACTGTGCCTGGACTGAAGTAAACAACAGCAGACCTGTAATAATAGACATTAACTTTTTGATTGTTGGATGCATGGTAATAAGGATTTAAGGTGAAGAATTTGTTTTGGCAATTTGGCTGAAAAAAAGGAGTACCTAACGGTTACGAATAACAGCATTCATGAGTAGAATCCGGAATAGTAAAAGATAGAATTGGGTGGTGGCTATGTGATAATCATCGCCATTGCACAGGAGAGCAGTTAATTTTTGGTGGAATATTGGAATCTGAGAAGTATGAATCAAATATAACGGTAATCACTATATCAACATACCGTATTTCTACGTAATCTCATGTTGATTTTTACAGCATGGGCATTGCAATGCTGTTTAATTAAATCCAGTCAAACCCCTATCCCTGAACAGGAGAAGTTGAATATTATAACCGGAAATTAAATGAGAGGAGGCTTAGAAACAGTTGTATAAACCGGAATCATAGCAAAAGAAATGATGTTAACGACTTTCAATAAAATGATGAATCATAAAAGATAGCAAGTTCATATCCACCTGTTCGATCGGGTGAGGGGTTCCAGGGAGAATGCCCAGTTGGGAATCGGGTAAATGAGCATACACCGCTTCCGTTTCTTCCAGGCTTACCATTTTATCGCGGTCGCCAAGCAGCAACAGGCATCTGGCTTCAATTTCACTATAATCATTTAGGTGCAATGCATTGTTTTTACCCAGGTTCAACAACAGCTCCTTCGTTTTTTCTAATACAGTTTTCCAATCCTGCGGATGATGCCGTTGCAGAAGTTGTTGGGCAAAAGCTGGTAATTTCTGTTCAATGAGCCCGGCGTTCAATTGGGGAATTTCTTTAGCAGCCACCGGTTCATCCCAATAAAATTTAGTGGCCAATGTGATCAGATTCCGGATCCTGCCTGGATGATGTTTTGCCAGGTACATGCCAACATAACCTCCCATGCTATATCCGAAAATATGGATGCTTTCAATTGACCTGGAATCAAGGAATTCCAAAACCTGTTTTGAAAACATTGGAATGGAAAATGGTTCATCAGGCAGGGGCTTACCACCATGCCCGTAAAAATCAATTGCATGAACCTCGTAACGTTCGGTCAATAAAACCGATAACGCAGATAGTTGATCTTTGGCACCAATGGCACCATGCAATAAGAGTATCTGGTTCATCCAATAAAGTTACTTCATTCTATTGTCATTCATCAATGCCTGCTCATTCGTTTTCCAATGGCAACGCATAATAAAGAAACGAGAAGGAAAGATATACTCAGGATACCGATATTCTGCACAGTTTTGTTAATGCCTAATTCAGTTACATTGATGAAAGGGTATGGGTAAAAACCGGATGCACCGCCACGGATCAGGATGAAAATACAATAAACGATGGGATAGATCAACCAGGGAAAAACCATTTTCCAATTAAGTTGATCCTTGCCTGCGACGAAGATCCACATCAAAAGGTATAAGATAGGGTTTACCGTATGAAACAATTCATCAACGACTTTTTGCAAACCCCGGGGATCCCACACCGAACGAAGCACCAGGTTATAAACAGCACCTACAATAACAATGTATACAGTTATGGCGGCCACTACAGATTGTCGGTGGAAGAAACGCCCGCCATCGGTACCATTACCAATGAACAACATGGTACACGAAATAGCAACCATTAAATTAGAGAGGATCGTAAAATAACTGAAATACCGGATGATCAGCTCTTTAACCGGGAATGGCAATACGGTCAAATGAATATACAATTGGGCAAACAAAGCAAACCAGGCCAGCAAGGAAATGAGGCCGATGAATACCTTTCCACGCGAAGTAACTGAATTCATTTTTTTCTCAAATATAATTGGAAACATATATAGATGATACTTTGTTTAATTACATGACTGGTATTCCTACGCATGAAATATCTGTACTTTTGCAGCGATGACGCAATTAAGTACGCTTAATAAATATTTCTGGAAATACAGGTGGTTATTCATTCTCGGCATTTTATTCGTGGTACTGACGAATTATTTCAGGATCCTTTCCCCTCAATTGACCGGTTACGTGGTGAACACAGTGATCCATTCCATTAAATCGGGAACACCCGAATCTATCCAGGTCTATAATGACGCACATAGTAATTATGACCTGATGGTTCGCAAGGTGATCGACCAGTTCAACAGCCAGCCTTTTAAGAACAAGATCTTTTTTACGGGCATCATCTTGCTTGTGATCGCCATCATCAGCGGATTATTCATGTTCCTCATGCGGCAAACCATTATCGTGATGAGCAGGCACATTGAGTATGATCAGAAAAATGAAATTTTCAAACATTACCAGAAACTGGATACGGCTTTTTACAAAACCCACAGCACCGGTGATCTCATGAATCGGATAGCCGAAGACGTGAGCAGGGTACGTATGTATACCGGGCCGGCCATCATGTACTTTATCAACCTGGCAGCTGTGATCGGTTTCAGTATATATTTCATGCTGCGATCAGATGTAAAACTTACCCTGGTAGCACTCTGCCCTTTACCCATCCTGGCATTGGCCATCTATTTCGTAAATACCATCATCAATAAAAAGAGTGAAAAAATTCAATCACTCCTGAGCGACCTCACCACCAATGCCCAGGAATCATATTCTGGTATAAGGGTCATCAAATCTTTTGTTCAGGAGAAAGCCATGCTTGGTTTCTTTGATCGCAACAGTGAATCGTACCGAAGCAATGCCCTGAGCCTTGCAAAAACAGAAGCCATTTATTTTCCCAGTATGGCCCTGCTCATTGGATTGAGTACCTTAATAACGATCATGGTTGGTGGCCTTGATGTGGCCAATGGCATTCCCGGCGCTACCGTGGGTAAGATTGCCGAATTCGTGATGTACATCCAGTTGCTTACTTTCCCGGTAAGTGCCATCGGGTGGACGGCCAGTATGACCCAACGGGCTGTAGCCTCCCAAAAACGGATCAATGAATTTCTGCACACCGAGCCGGCAATTCAAAATGACAACCAACCTGTACATATATCGCTTGATGGAAATATTTCCTTTGTGCATGTAGATTTTACTTACCCGCACACCGGTATCCATGCCATAAAAGATTTTTCTCTGCAGATCAACAAAGGTGAAAAGATCGCCATCGTGGGCAAAACAGGTTCGGGCAAATCAACCATCGCCCAGCTTATGTTAAGGATGTACGATATACAGGAAGGACTTATTGCTTATGATGGCGTCCCTATAAATAAGATCGACCTGGAAAACCTGCGCTCGCGGATCAGTTATGTTCCGCAGGATGTGTTTTTATTCAGTGATAGCATTTCCAACAATATCCGTTTTGGAAAAAACGAAGCATCGACAGAACAGGTTTTTAACGCAGCAAGGCAAGCCAGTATTTTTGAAGAGATCAACCGCTTTCCCGACGCTTTTGAAACCATGGTAGGGGAAAGGGGTGTTACGCTCAGTGGTGGACAAAAACAGCGTATATCCATAGCCCGGGCATTGGTTCGTGAGCCTGCTGTTGTAATTTTTGACGACTGCCTCAGCGCTGTGGATGGAAAAACAGAACAGGAAATCCTTACCAGCCTCAACAGCTACCTCGAAGGCAGAACCGCCGTGATCATAACCCACCGCATTTTCTCATTGATTCAATTTGATAAGATCGTGGTGATGAATGAAGGAAAGATCGTTGAAATGGGCACCCATAGCGAATTACTGGCTAAAAATGGCCTGTATAAGTCTATGTATCAACGTCAGCAGGAACAGGAAAAAAAGCCTGGCAAAAGCTAAAATCCCAATTATTTTGTCATATCAAAAACAATTTTATCTTTGTCCGTATTAAACAAATGACAATTTTTTAAAAACAAAAAAAAATTACAGTGGCGTACGAAAACAATGACAAAAAAATGGAAAGTGTTTACAGCATCCGCGTAAAAGCAGGGAAGCGCAGAACTTACTTTTTTGATGTAAGGGAAACACGGGGAAATGATTTTTATGTAACGATCACGGAAAGCCGCAAACGTTTCGATTCCGAAGGATACGACCGTCACAAGATTTTCCTTTACAAAGAAGACTTCAATAAATTTTTAAAAGGGCTGAATGAAACAGTTGACCATGTAAAAACTGAATTAATGCCCGATTTTGATTTCGACGCCTTCAACCACGATACGCCTTATGAAGGTGGCGAAGATGGACAAGCACCATCCCATGAAAATGGAACCAGCACTGCTGTTACCGAAGAGGTTGTAACCAATTTCACACCGGAAGTAAAAGCTGAAGAAGTGAAAGAAGAAATTGTTGAAAATACAACCCCCGCCGACAATGGCCATTCAGAAGAAGTAGATAAATGGTAAGATAGCCCAGGATATTTTAACCTAACATAATTAACCAATAAAAAAGTCTTCAACAACCTTGAAGACTTTTTTTATAAACAAATAAATTAACGATCATACTCGCTTCCCCAACCCT
>ERZ795056.5073-NODE-5073-length-13329-cov-7.339009_pt1 | contig 13329 bp, 6 predicted proteins | sample MGYA00375140_ERZ795056 | MGnify/ENA primary metagenome ERZ795056 (study PRJEB30185, sample SAMN05720227) | activated sludge metagenome | isolation source: Anaerobic digester | place: USA | collected 2015-03-09 ...
TGGCGGCTGGGCCATGGATCTTCACCCTGCCGATGGTATTTACAGTAAACATAGTTCCTGCACCCAATGGCACTCCAGGGGTGTTTATACTATTCCCTACCGTTGTTATTATTCTAAAGACATTCATAACTTATTTCTCGCTGGAAGAATCATCAGTGCCACCCATGTTGCCTTTGGATCTACAAGGGTTATGCTAACCTGTGCACTCGGTGCGCAGGCAGTTGGGCAAGCCGCCGCTATTTGCAGTAAAAATAATTGGATACCACGCGACCTTTCTGATAAGGAAAAAATAAAATTGCTGCAATCAGTACTCAACAGAAACGGACAAAGTATTCCAAGGGTAAAGATGGGCGATGAATTGGATATTGCAACGAAAGCAACTATTACAACCTCTTCGCAATTACAGTTCGATGGATTTAATGCAGGCGAAGAGTGGAAAGCATTAACCTTCAGTACAGCCCAGTTATTGCCTTTGGATCCCGGCACTTCGTATGCATTTAATTTTGAAGTAGAAGCCCTTGCAGATACATGTTTGGAAATTCAATTAAAAGTGTCTTCCGTAAATACGCACTATACACCCGATGTAATATTACAGATTGAGAAATATGATTTGAAAAGCGGAATACATCAAATAGCATTCAATACTAAAACAGCTTTATCCGAAAAACAATACGCCTATGTATGCTTGATGAAAAATGAAAACATCCGTGTACGTGTTTCGGAAGAAAGGTGTTCGGCCATCATGACGGTTTATAACAGAATTAATAAAGCCGTTTCAAATTATGGCAAACAGGAACCTCCCCCAAATATTGGAATAGACAGTTTTGAATTCTGGACACCGGAGCGCCGTCCGGGTGGAAAAAATTTATTTTTTTCGGTTTCTCCTCCTTTAGATATTTTTTCACCCGGCAATTTAATGAACGGGGAAGTAAGACCTTCTCCTGGGGGCGAAACCAATGTTTGGATAGCAGAAAAAAATGATGAAACCCCTTTTGTGAAATTGAATTGGGAACAGGAAATAAGCATACAAAAGATCTGCATCTTTTTTGACTCCGATTATGATCATGCGCTGGAAAGCACATTAATGGAACACCCGGAAAGTTCCATTCCTTTTATCGTGAGCGATTACAGCATTGAAGATGAATATGGGAATCTGCTGAAAGAAGTTAAAGGTAATTATCAGGCCATCAATTCCATAACGTTCGATCAGCCTTTTAAGGCAAGTACATTGGTTTTTAATTTTTCCCGAAAGCAAGAGCACATTCCGGTATCGGTATTCAACATCTCGGTTTATGAAGCAATTTAGAATCTTTATCATAATCATATTCATCATTTGCTGTTGGACATTGTCTGCTGTTATGGCGCAGCCGGCAGAAAAAGTGTCTTTGAATGGTACCTGGTCATTCCGCATAGATCCTTATGGGAACGGTGAAAAAATGAATTGGTTCGGTGAAAATTTGGACCCTGCCGGCTGGGATAGTATGCCTGTTCCCGGTAACTGGGATTTACGCAATGAATATGCCGCTTATGCCGGAGATGCCTGGTACACAAGAACATTCGCCCTGGATAAATCTATGGCATCGAAACGTTTACGTTTGGTGTTTCAATCGGTGTATAACGATGCAAAAATCTGGATCAACGGACAACCCGTTGGTGAGAATCATTTGGGCTTTTTACCCTTTCATTTCGATATCACCCAACACCTGAAATTTGGTGAAGCAAACAGGGTGACAGTACAGGTAAATAATGTATTTAAGCGCGGAGCACTTTGGAATTGGGGAGGTATAAGAAGACCCGTTTTATTAGAAATTACCCCACTCACAAGATTGGAATTTCAACATATAAATGCCGTTCCAAACCTAAAAACGGGTGATGCGAATATTAATACAAAAATTATTTGCAGCAACGCGGGTAATACATCGAAAGACATAAAAATCGGCATCAAAATAATAAAAGACAATAAGGTCATTGCAGAGAATTTTATTCAAACAACAGTACCTGCTAATACTTCCGATCATGAGGTGAATTGGATGTATGCGTTATCCAAATCCAACGTAGCACTCTGGCATGTTGATTTTCCGAATTTGTATGAATCAGAAGTAACACTATACGAAGGCAACCTGATTTTACATACGCTGGCAGATCGCTTTGGCATACGCAAATTAGAAATTGATGGCATGAGATTATTACTGAATGGTGAAAGCATTCGCCCCGTTGGTTTCAATGTCGTTCCCGAAGACAGGTTTACAGGCAATACCCTGCCTTTTGAAAGAATTAAGGAGGATGTTGATTTGATGAAAAGTTTGGGCGTAAACATGGCGAGATTAAGTCATGTGTCATTACCAAAAGAATACCTCGATTATTTAGATGAAAAAGGAATTATGGTGTTTGAAGAAGTGGGTTTATGGGGGAAGGACGACCTCGTAGATCCGGACCACCTGCTTCCTAAAGAATGGCTACAGCGAATCATTGATGAAAAATTTAATCATCCCTCCGTGATTGGCTGGAGTGTGGGTAATGAAATTGGAGATGAAGATAAGAATCCGAAAGTAAAGGAATATGTAAAAGGGGCTATTCAGATGGCCAAACAGTTAGACCCGAACAGGCTTGCTGTATATGCTTCCAATACCGCACAGAGAAACCCGGATGATGCCACTATTTATTCCGACATCGCCATGATTAATTTATACGGAGGCTGGGGTAATGGTACCGACCGAGCCTCGGCCAACCATAAAAAACCTGTTTTCGTTTCTGAATTTGGGAATGTGTTGCATTCGGAAGATCCCAACCTCGGTATTATTCCCATTGACAAAATGATGGATCAAATGCGCAATAAAGAATATGTTTTGGGCGCATCCTTATGGACGTTAAATGATTACAGAAGCAATTATTATGGACAGCCGGGATGGGTTACACCTCCCTCGCAAAACAGGCCATGGGGAATAGTTACTACATTCAGGGAAAAAAAGAGAGCCTTTTATGCAGTACAAAAGGAATATGCACCGGTAAAAGGAATAGTATTTTCTGCTATTGATGTGGCCAAAGCTTCCGCAACCATTAGCATTGAACCGAGAGATAAACTCGACATTCCTGCCAATGTGCTTCGGGGTTACAGCTTGCGATTAAGCATCGTAAATAAACAGTTTGATACCATTGACGTTCGTAACGTAGCATTGAAAGACATCAATCCCGGAGATGCTTCTTTTGCTGTAAAAACCGATTGGAGCAACAAGGCCGATGTATGCATGCTTCATGTAGCGCTAATGGATCCACAGGGCTATTCTGTTTTGCATGAAACGAATTATTTTTATGTGCCAAAGCAGCCCTCTATTGGCTTTGCCAATACTGCCAATAATGCCGTACGGCTGCATTATGATCCATTACCCAATGCGACTGAATACCTGGTGCGCTATACAAAGGGAGATAGTGTTTTTACTACAGCAAAGACCATCAATCATTTTATTGATATTGAAGATGAACGGGTAAAGCAGCGGGAAGTATGGAACTACCAATTGATTGCGGTGAATGATGCTGGTGAGAGCATGGCTTCCGCTGCCATAGAACTTACCAAAGATGAAGACGAACTACCACCCAATGTTTGGGGGCATAAACGTGTAAATGATGATATCTATATTGCTTACAGTGTAAATCCTTATGATTACCTGTATGAAGTGGAGTATGGTACAGAGGCCGGTAATTACAAACAAAAGTTTACCACCAAACTGGTAGGTGTTCTGCGACTGCAAAGTATTGAAAAAGGTAAGCCTTTATTTTACAGGATGCGGGTAATTAAGCAATGGGGTTTTCCGAGTGAGTGGACGCCGGAATTCGAAGTGAAATAGTGAAGCAGGTACCTGCACCTAAATAATGATTAAATGATTGACAAACAGAGACAAATGAGGAAATGGTTTATATATTTTGGATTTCTCTTCCTTTCGATTACAACTAATGCCCAAGGTTTAATCAATATCACACCCGCAAAAGTTTGGTTGGATAACAATGGAGTTCCAATCAATGCACATGGTGGGGGTGTTGTTTTTTTTGAAGGAACTTATTACTGGTATGGTGAACACAAACTCGAAGGCAAATCGGAAGCACAGTTTGCCGATGGAGGCATCCACTGTTATTCATCCAGAGACTTAATCAACTGGAAAGATGAAGGTGTGGTGCTAAGTGTTGACTATAAAGATTCTACCAACGACCTCGCTTATGGATGTATCCTCGAAAGACCCAAAGTAGTGTACAATAAAAAGAACAAGGAATTTGTAGCTTTTTTTAAACTATATTTTCGAGGTGTGGGATACGAAACGAGTAATGTTGGAGTTGCTGTATCTAAAAAGCCAAACGGACCATTCACCTATCACCATAAATTTCACGGGGGTGGTTCGCCGAAGGGTTCAGGTGACTTTTCCATGTTCCGGGATGATGATGGCAGGCTTTACCATTTAACGGTTCGCAAACCGGATAAAGCCTTTGTAATTGGCAAGTTGGATAGCGATTATTATTACCCTGAAGGCGATTACCAGGTTGGTAAAGGGATTGAATTGCATACCGAAGCGCCGGCGGTTATTAAAAGAAAAGGTGTGTACCACATGCTGGGATCCGGCTCAAGCGGATGGAAACCCAATGTAGCAAGATATTACACTGCTAATAGCATACTGGGCGAATGGACCTATCATGGAAATCCATGCAATGGATATAATAATGTGGATAGCCTTGGTGTTGAAAAAACATACGGTGGACAGTCGTCGTATATCCTTCAGGTTCAGGGAAAAGACGATGCTTATATTGCCCTGTTCGACATCTGGAAACCTGAAAACCCCATCACAGGAAGATATATTTGGTTGCCCATTGATTTTTCAAGCGGTAAAATGGTAATTAACTGGCGTGATACCTGGAATTTTGCTGCATTTAGTGAAAAAAAGTCTGAGAAGAGGTCTTTTGTTGATCCGCAAAGCCCGAAAGACGCAGCACCATTCATGCTCCCCGATTCCGATAACTTACTAGCAGGTAAATGGACGCTTGATTTCTCTGATGAATTCAATGATAATATCATTGATACCAATAAATGGACTGTTGAAAACACCACAAGAAAAAGAGTTGATATTACCTTGTTTGCCGATGATAAACAAGTGGAAGAAAGGAATGGCAATATGTTTATTTATTACAGGAAATCTACCATAAATGATACTGCCTATAACGCTGGGAGATTTAATTCCAAAGGAAAATATGCACCTACGTACGGATTTCTCGAATGCCGGATGCACATTGTAAAACCCAACGGACATCAAATGGCATTTTGGATGATGCCTGAGGGAAGCGGCATGAAAGCGCCGGAGGGTGTAGATGGCACAGCAAATGATGGCGCTGAAATTGATATTATGGAAGGTAACAAATCAAACGCTTATTCGAACGGTTTGCATTGGGATGGCTATGCCAAACCCGCTCATAAATCAAATGGAGCCCTTATGAAAACGCCCGGTATCCACGATCAGGAATACCATGTTTATGGATTTGAATGGACGCCAACCTATTTGAAATTTTATTACGATGGAAAGGTCGTAAGGGTAATGGATGATCCGAAATTAATACCACAAGTGGCGCATTTTATTTATTTCTCGGGTAGTTGTTTTGGTGAAAACAATTGGGTGGATGGGGATATACGCAAAAATGAATTTATTCAGAAGGGAGGTGTTGATAAGTCATATATCGATTATGTAAGGGTATATAAGAATACTACAGAAAAATAGTTTTTTGGGTAACAAATCAAGAGAAAGAATAATAATCGGGATATTTGAATCGAATGTATCAAAGGAAGCTTCGAAATCAAGCAGAAAGTTGATAGGTTATTTGAAAAGGATTGTAATGATGGGAATACATTTTTATCGCCTTGCAGGAGTAATCTCAAGAGGCTTAAAACATTTGAATTGATATTGCTATGAAAAGAACCTTTTTACTGGCTGTTTTCTGCATATCAGGATTTAGCCTGTTTGCCCAAACTCATAGTTCGGACTGGCCCATCCTGAAGCACTACGATCAAAATCATTTGCTCAATGTAGCTCTACCCCTGGGTGGCATTGCAACAGGAACGGTGTCGTTGGGTGGTCGCGGCGAATTGCGCGACTGGCAGATAATGAATCGCCCGGGGATTAAGTATGGTTCAACCCTCAAGGGAAATAATGCGCCTTTTTTTTCGGTGTATGTAAAGCCTCAGGGGAAAGCAGCCATGACCAAAGCGTTAATAGGACCCTTTCATCCAAGTGAATATCAACATTACGAAGGCAGGCCGGTTAATCAGCATGGAATGCCACGTTTCTCCAATGCTTCTTTCGATGCGGCCTATCCTTTTGGGCAAGTAAACCTGAGTGACGATTTATTACCCGTTTCGGTGAAGATCAAAGGGTTCAATCCTTTTATTCCCGGCAATACAGCAGCATCGAGCATTCCTGTTGCAGTGCTTACATACGAAGTGACCAACAATACGGAGAAGCCGATGGAAGTAGCTGTATGTGGAACGATGCGAAACTTTATTGGTATGGATGGCAGCAAAACGCGGAGAGACTGGAAAGGAGATGTGATTCCGGTTGGGGCGAAGAGCAACATCAATACCTATCGGGAGAACGACCAATTGAAGGGCATTTACATGACAAGCGATAGTGTTGACAAAACCGATCCGGCCTGGGGAACCATTGCGCTTACAACGCCGGATCGGGAGCAGGTTTCCTATCGTCGTTCATCAACGGCTAATAATTGGGAAAATGCCACGCTTGATTTTTGGGACGACTTCAGCGCCGATGGTTTGCTGACCGATAAAACAAAATTGGTGGACGACAACCCGATGGCTTCACTGGCTTTAAAAAAAATGATTCCTGCCAAATCAACGCAAACTTTCACATTCTATCTCACCTGGCATTTTCCAAACCGGCTTAACTGGAAAAACGATACAAATCCTATTATTGGAAATTATTATACCACACAATATGCCGACGCATGGAACGTAATCGAAAAGGAGGTATCCAAACTGGCTGAATACGAAACGCAAACCATGAAATTTGTCAATGCGTTTATTAATACCTCAGTGCCCGAAGTGGTGAAAGAAGCTGCACTGTTCAACCTTTCTACCCTTCGTTCCCAAACTGTATTTCGCATTCCATCAGGACATATGCTGGGCTGGGAAGGGGTTATGGACGAATTTGGATCCTGTGCAGGAAGTTGTACGCATGTATGGAACTACGAGACAGCTACCTCCTTTTTGTTCGGCGACCTTGCCCGAACTATGCGCCATGTTGAATTTACTTATGGTACCCGCGCCGATGGCAAAATGCGTAACCGTGTTGAATTGCCTTTGGAACTCAATGCAACAACTGACCACGTGGCTGCTGCCGATGGTCAGATGGGAACCATCATGCGGTTTTACCGCGACTATATGCTTTCGGGCGATCCTGAATTCCTGGAGAAATACTGGCCAAAAGTAAAAATCGCCATGTCGTATGCCTGGATTGAACGGGGTTGGGATGGTAATCAGGATGGCGTTCAGGAAGGAAAACAGCACAATACCATGGATGTGAACTACTTTGGACCGAACCCTCAAATGCAGTTCTGGTATTTCGGAGCATTAAAGGCTTGCTCGAAAATGGCTTTGGCCATGAATGACAAGGAATTTGCAAAAAAATGCGATGATATTTTTGCAAAAGGTAGCGTCTGGGTAGATCAAAATTTGTTTAATGGCGAATATTACGAACACAAAATTACCAGTCCGGGAACATTCGAATACCTCGATATGAGCGATCCGAATATTCAGATTCCTGATTATCAGTTGGGCACAGGCTGTTTGGTAGATCAGTTGGTGGGGCAGTACATGGCGCATGTGTGCGGATTGGGATACCTGGCAAAAAAAGAAAATGTTCAAACAGCACTAAAAACGGTCATGAAAAATAACTTCATTCCCAGTTTCAATAATGTCTTCAACAATATGCGTTCTTTTGTGATGGACAAAGAGTCGGGCCTGATTATGGCAAGCTGGCCGAAAGGACGGTTGAAGGTTCCATTCCCCTACTTTGCCGAATCTATGTCGGGTTTTGAATATGCAGCTGCCATTGGTATGTTGCAGGAAGGCCAGATTGAGGATGGATTGAAATGTATCAAAGCCATTCGCGATCGATTTGATGGCGAGAAGCGAAATCCGTTCGACGAACCCGAGTGCGGACACCATTATGCACGGGCCATGGCCGCGTGGTCTGCACCAATGGCCCTGAGTAAATTTAATTACAATGGAATAGAAAAGTCGATGAGTTTTACCTCAACACCGGGAACTTATTTTTGGAGCAACGGTGCTGCATGGGGAACTGTTAAGGTAGAAAGCAATACCCTTGCATTGAATGTACTTTACGGTCAGGTTAATCTTAACAAAATTGAACTGGAAGGAACAGGTTCGGTGAAGATGAAAGAATTGGTCATTAAGGAAGGAGAAAGTAAAGTCTTTCAAATCAAATAAATTATAAAAATGCAATCAATCAGATACTTTGTCTTTTTTGCAATACTAACCTATATTTTACCAGGTTGTAACTCCAACACATCGGAAAGCAAGCCAACCAATAGCGTGGAATGGCAAACAGCCCTGAAATCCAGGCTTTCATTATTCGGGCACCGTAATTGGATACTGATCGTTGATAAAGCATTTCCTATGCAGAATGGCTCAGGCATAACGGTTATCAATAGTAATGAAAAGTTGTTGCCGGTATTGACTTATGTGCTTGGTGAGGTAGATAGTTCTTCGCACGTCAAACCCATCATTTTCCAGGATAAAGAATTGAGTTTTATTACCGAAGCCCAATCGAAAGGGGTAGGGGAATTAAGAGAATCATTACAAAAAGTATTTGGCGAACAAAAAGTGCTACAGATATTGCATGACTCGGTTTTCTTAAAAATTGACGAAGCGGCAAAATTGTTTAATGTGCTGGTCATCAAAACAAATGAAACCATTCCTTACAGTTCCGTATTTCTTCAGCTTGATTGCGCGTATTGGAATGCTGAAAAGGAAAAAATGCTTCGCTCCGCTATGATAATTAATGAGCAAATTCCGGAATAATATTTTTCAGTACTTATAGTCTTAAGATTACTTAAGCTCTTTCAATCGATTATTGTTTGCTAAATTATACATTCCTCAAAACACTGGTTATTTTTTCTGATAAATCCTTACATAATCCACATAATATTTTGAGGGTAAAACAGTGCCCGAAAGGCTGCCGCCGCTTGTACCTCCCATGGCAAGGTTCAGAAGCAGGTAATGAGGCTGCCGGAATGGATTTTTTCCATCACTTTTATTGATGGATGTACTCAAATCAATACTGTTCATAAACTCCCCATCCAACAATATGCGCATTAAGTTTTCATCCCATTCAAGGGTCCAGGTGTGAAACTGACTAGCCCACAAAGAACCACCCAGAGAAGCAACCGTTTTGTTGGCACCGTCCCATATTGCCTGCCAGCGGGTGGTGCTTGCATAGGCAAAGTTGGCAAGGATTTTATCGCCATAATATTCCATTACATCCACTTCTCCGTTTGAAGGCCATTCACCTTCAACGCCCAATGTCCAGATGGCCGGCCACAAGCCTGTTTGGGCATCAATTTTTGCCCTTACTTCCAGTTTACCATATTTAAAGGCATGGGTCTTCAGCATTTTTAACGATGCCGAGGTATAGTCAACAAACGCTCTCTTCGTTCTCCAATCGGTACTTCCTGCTATGTACATGGGATTGTCTTTTCTTTCCTTTTTACCGGTTATAACCAGGTTACCTCCTTCGCAAGAAGCATTCTGTCTTTGATACCATTGTGCTTCTTCATTCCGCACAAAACCCGTGTCGTATTCCCATTTTGAGGCATCGGGTGAACCATCTGTATTGAATTCATCAGACCAAACCAGCTCATATTTGGTTGGAACAGGTGTTGGTGCTAGTTGCTCCTTTTTATCGCAGGAAATTAGAGAACCAATTAAAAATGCTGTAGTTAATAATTTCATTCTATGCATTTATAAAATTTTATTTTAGTAATAGTTTATTGAATTTTGTTTTCTCATAACTGTTGGCAAAACCTTTTTTTTGAAACATCGTTTTTCAGACAATAATAAAAAATGAAGGTAGCCACTTATCCTGCTTCAGGTAACGTACTCACAAACAATGAATTATTGTTACCCCAGGATTGACTTATTACACCCCCTATAAAGAGAACGGAAAATGGAATTGGGGGAATTACCATTTACCGGGCTGTAGTCATTAGTCTGTTAGGGCCACTGTAACCCATTTTTGCCCATAAAAAAAGTTGCCCGTAAAGGACAACTTTTCAAAAGAAGGAAGCCAAATCTTAAGAGATTTGAATCAGCCTTGGTGGTTTTTGCTTTACTTCCTCTTTTTTGGGAATCAGAAGGTGCAGTAACCCGTTTTCATATTTCGCCTCAATTTTATCAATGTCTACCACCTCTTTTTGAAGCGTAAAGCTTCTTTGGAATGATTGGTAGCTGAATTCCCTGCGCGAATATCTTTCAGCTTCCCTTTCTTCATTTTGGCTGCTTTTTTCGGAACTTATGGTCAGTAAATTTCCGTCGAGCTCAACCTTAAAATCATTCTTGGTCATTCCGGGTGCAGCTACTTCAACTTCGTAATGCTCAGGCGTTTCTTTAATGTTAACCGCCGGGATGGTGGTATTGGTATTCGAAAAATTGACATTGTTCCAGTTGAAAACATCCCGGTTAAAGAAATCATCAAAAAGCATGGGCAATGGATTAATTAGACTTCCATTTCTTTTTACGAGTGTCATAAATACCTCCTTTTTAATGGTTTAAAATATTGATTTAAAAAGAGAAAATCAAAATTTATACCAGTCTAAATCCGGGTTTTTGTGGCTGAAAATTTGTCTTTTTTGGGTAAAAAAATGTCAGTTTTAAAGTCAAAATTTCAGGTAATTTATCTTTAAAAACGATTTAAAGTATTGGTTTTCATATGGTTAGATAAAATTGATCCTGATGGGTTATTTTATTAAATGCTTAAATGCCGATCCAAAAATCAAATAGCCCGTATTTCCCCCAATGGTGCCCTCATTTTGACCCCAGAAAAATGGCCAGTCATCGTAGTTTTCAAAATGGTCGGGTTGCCTGAACAATAAGCCCGGTGCAACATTGCCCGGAATAAAGGAGAAATCGGCCCGGTTATTGCCATAAAATACTGATTTAGGACGGGTTGCACCCACCGTTGCCACTAAGGAGTAATTATGATACGGATGGCATCCAAACAGCCAGTCAGCAGCCTTAAAAGCATGGGTTTCGTCAATAATATCAGGGTATTGTTTGCTTGCAAAACAAATAGTGGTACCAAAGCTCACCACCTCTCCGCTGCCTGCCCAGTTGCGAAGACCTATGGGTACGCCGTATGGATTATCCTTTTCAAGTCCTGCAATATATTCCTTGTACTTTACCACATATGGCCTCAGCTTTTGTTTGTACGATGCATCGAGGTGGGGAATGGCATGCAGGGCCGTTAACAGGTTGCCACTCACACTGCTCTCCAATGCAGGCCATAAAAGTTCAAGAAATTTATCAAGGTATTGTTTCTCCCCGGTGGAGATGTACAGTTGAAGATTGGTGGCCATATTGGCTGAACCGCCGCCTCTTCCCGGCCGGTCCTGCGGTTGTTTTGCCAGTAATTCCGTGGCTTCTTTAAGCAGCCTTTTTGACTGTTCCAACGCCCTTTCCGAAAGCGTGTCGTTATAACCCTTTAATGCCCGGCTTGCGGCGGCAAACATGGTTGCTGCCCTCAGGTCGAGGCCGGGATTGCGGCTTGTAAAGGCCCACATATCATCCTTCACCCCGCTCGACCGGCCATCGGCGGCAATTTCGTAAGGACCCAGGTTGGGATTATAGGGCAGGCCGTCGGTTAATGAGGCTGCGTCGCCAAGGTGATGGTAATTATCGAGTACCGAATTGGAGAGCGTTTGCGCCATGTGGCCGATAATTTCTGCCTGTGCCAGCAGGTTCATGGTTCCATGTTCAATAAACTGCAACACGTCGGGCGTTCCATCGGGCCGGTGCAGATCCACATATCGCTGCTTTTGGTCAACAAAAGTCTGATCGCGCAGGGGTTTAAAATATTCCCATGTTTGCACAAAGTTTTGCACTACGCCAATGTTGGCCCAGGTTTCTATATCAAAATCGCCGGCATCAAAAAAGCCACCGATGTTTAATCCGGGAATCAATTCCTGCGCTTTATACTTTGTATCGGTTGTTTTTCCCTGTGCATGAATGTCGAAATGATCGGTGTTTGGCGGCGCCTGCCGGTAACCTTCTTTAAAAGGTTCGCCATGCCATACCCGGTAAGCCTCGTTTACATACATGTGATTCATGTGAATGGGTATCCATATATCGCTTGTGGCATCCGTAATCTTATCGTAAACGTTATCCTGTATTAAAAAGTTATTGGTTTTTAATTCGCCATATTGAATGAAATAAATACCAGGGATTTTAACGGTTGTAAAATCAAATTTTACATAGTTGTATTTATAGTAATTACCCCAGGTTGTAATATTTCCGGTAAATACTTTGGCAGCTTTGCCGTCTTCACTAATTTTGTATAATGATGCATTGGCAAGTGGTTTGTCGTTTTTGTCGAGTTCAATTACGGCCACCTTGGGTTGCGCAGGCAGGTAGCCCACCTGTGAGAAACCAATGTTGGGCTCCCGTATCCATTTGTCAATGGCATTGGGTTCAACAGTCCAGGTAAGCACCTTGCCTGTTTTGCCTGCAGGCAGTAAACTGCGCACCACATACCAGCCATTTTGCGCCAGTACGCGGCCATCGAAAAGCATCAGGTCGGCATCCTGCGAAGTGATTTTTACGAGGCGCTCTGGTTCATCGGGTGCAAGCAGAAAAGTGCGCCCGGTTTCAAGCGGAAGCGGGTCAATGTATTTGCCGGTGCCCCTGTCGTCGGATGTTTTATACCCTTTAAATTGTTTTGGTTTTTCGCTGTTGGGCCTTGTAACGGTGTTGCCCACCACATACCGCGGAAACCGGTTATAACGCCCATCCATCAGGTAGGTTTTTTGCCAGTATTGCGAGGGTAAAAACTCGAGGTTAAACCCCGCGCTCCCTTCAAGTTCCTTTGGGATGGGTTTGTCAAGGTACACTGCTATCTCCACACCCTTACCCTTTGCCGTAACCACCACCCGCGATTCAAAATTGTAATCGGCATATCTCAGCGTGGCCTCGATGGTTTTAGTGGTCGGATCTGCCTTTCGGTTTGATATGGCAGGAACAAGATCCCACTGTTCAGGCGTGTTGGAAAG
>ERZ795056.5075-NODE-5075-length-13327-cov-5.168852_pt1 | contig 13327 bp, 7 predicted proteins | sample MGYA00375140_ERZ795056 | MGnify/ENA primary metagenome ERZ795056 (study PRJEB30185, sample SAMN05720227) | activated sludge metagenome | isolation source: Anaerobic digester | place: USA | collected 2015-03-09 ...
GCGGTGTCGAGGCACGCGTTGACTTCGCGCAGGCTGCCGTACGCGATGCGTAGCAGGTGCGTGCGGTCGCCGCCGACCCGGCCACCGGCTTCGGCGACGTTCAGCGGCACCGACGACAACGCGCGCGTCAGCTGCTTCGCCAGCGAGCCATCGTGTCGCGCGATCAACTTAATCGCCGGCACCAGCGAGCGCACGAGTTCGAGAGACAACAAATAGCTTCGAGGAGGAGTTGGGTATGTTTGCTTCACGCCCGTTCCAGCGAAAGCCTTGTGCCATGCGCTGGGCCAAGCACGTCGTGGTTCGCGCAAACTTGCGCGCGCATGGCACTGGCTTTCGCGGTAGGGCGAAGAAGCAAACGTACCCAACGACGTATCGAAGCGGTTGTCCTCGAAGAAAAGCGTGAACGAGGCGCGAACTATGGTGGACACGGACACGGACACGGACAGGGATACGGACACGGCCGGGGACACGGACACGGACAGCCACGATTAATTTGACGGGTGGCGGTGACGGTGTCTGTGATCGTGATCGTGATCGTGATCGTGATCGTGATCGTGATCGTGATCGTGATCGTGCGCGTGATCGTGCGCGTGATCGTGCGCGTGATCGTGATCGTGATCGTGCCCGTGTCCGTGCCCCGTGCCCGTGCCCGGCCCCGCGCCCGTGCCCGTCCCCTCAGCGCTCGGCCGTCAAACTGAACATAAACGTACGCGCTTGTTGCGGAATCGCACTGGCAGCAAACGCAATCGCAGGTTCACGGTAGTGCCAATTAAATACGTTGTACGCGCCGACCGCGTAGCGTACCCGCAGGCTCTTGAGGTATCCCGATATCACAACGTCGGCAACCACCGCGCGATCGGTATGTTCGAGCGAACTTGGATCGATGCGGCGCCGATCTTCAAACGCAGCACGCACGGCGCCGTTCATGGCGTCAGGCACAATCGGCACGATCAGCTTGAGTGCTGCCGAATGAGTTGGTGCGTTCGGCAGCTCACGGCTGTCCAGGTCAGGATTGTCCGACGGTAGTCGCGCATAGCGCGCTAACAACGCGCTGTAGTGCGCGGAGAACATGTAGCCATTGCGAAACTGCCGTCGCAACTCAAGATCCGCGCCGATCACGGACTGGTTGATCGGACTGTTGCGATAGTAGACAGCGTCCGGGCTAACTTCAGGATTTTCCGCCACATAGTCAGCGGGAACCTGCACGGTTTCGATGATGCGTTTGGCCAAGGCGCCGTGCAGTGCGCCAAGTATTGACCAGTCACCTTTGAACCGATGGGTGGCTTCGATCTCGCCAGCGTATAGATCTTCGGAGCGCAACAAGCCACCGTTGAAATCAGAGCGCAACGAATTGTTGCCCTCATCGCTATAGAATTGTTCGTAGATCGTCGGAGCGCGGAAGCCCTTGCCGGTCATCAGCTTGATCGTGTTTTGTGCATCAGGGCGCGCAATGATCGCCAAGCGCGGCGAAACCGCCGTATATGATGACGCGCCCGCCGTTTGATCTGGCGCGTGATTTACATCGCCTTCGTAATTGATGTAGTCGACCCGCAAACCACCCTGCACGCGCAACTTGCGCGACGGTGACCAATCGACCAACGCTGAACTGGCCGCCGTTTGATAAGGCGCGTTGATGTCATGGGTGGTTTCAAAGGTCTGAGCATCAAGAGCGTAAGAGCCAAGCAACGCCGCTTCAATATTTAATATGCCTTCGGCCCCGACGATAACTCGCAGATTCGGTTGTAACTTCAGATGCAAGCGCGCTTCAAGACCACCCCATTTGCCGGTATCGAGTTCGCGCGAAACGCCGACGACTGGTTGGTCTAACTCATCGACATCGTCGTAGAGATAGTCAGCGGCGTACAAAAACGAATCAACATGGGCACGCACCATGAGCCGCGTCGATTTGTTCAGCTGGCCATCATACTTGATTTCAGCCATCGATCGGCCATCGCGGCTAAACGTGTTGGGATTGTTAAGAATCGTGCCGTAGTTGCCAGTTGGAATCGAGACGCGTCGCGCATTGTAGAACCATTGCGCCGACACATCTTTCCACCAGAACTTGCCAGTGGTGTTGAAGCCTCGAAACTGGTCGACATGGCTAATGCGGGTGTCCGCAAAATCGATGTCATGGCCGTCGGAGCGCGCCGCGCTCACGCTTGCCCACATGCCGGCGTCGGCATTGAAGTGTTTTACAAAACCAGCACGAGCGCGCGCGGTCGTATTGTCATAACCGGAGACTTGTACGTGCACCCCGTCGGGGGCTTGCTTATCGCGCAACACCAGGTTGACGACCCCCGTCATGGCGCCTGAGCCGTACAGCACCGAGCTTGGGCCGCGCACGACTTCGATGTGGTCGATATCGCCGAGGTCGGTGCGCCCGTCGTAATGCAAGTAGCCTTGAAACAGCGAGTTTTCGTTGAGCGTAGCGCCGTCGGACAACAGCAATAGCCGGTTGGAATAGTCGTTGGCTTGGCCCAAGCCACGCACCGAACCGTTGGCAAAAATGGAATCGTAGTGCACCGCATAACCGCGCACACCGCGCAGCGCTTCGAGAATGGTTGGGTATGCAAACGCTTCAAGTTCTTGCCGCGTGATCAGCGTTACCGACGCTGGCGCGTCATCGATCGATTCAGCTTCACGCGAGGCAACGGTTACCGTGGTAGCCGGCAAGTTGATCAACTCACGCAGCTCGGCTTCACGCGCAACTTCGGCTGCGAGCTCGCGTGCGACGTTGTCAGTCGCCGCGGTTCCGAGGCCACCTGCATCGAGCTTGGCGCGCAGCTCGGCTTGGCGCGCTTGTGATTTGGCAATGTCTGCTTTGACCCCAGCAACAGTTTCATCGGAAAAGCCAAGCAGGCTCGCATCGATCTCAACCACCGGTGCAGCCGCGGCATCGATTGTCACCGCAGCGCTATCTTCGACATTAAAATCTTGCGTAGGCAGAGAGCGTTTGGGCGCTTTGAAAAAAACGGTGTGGGGCCCTGCGGCTAACAATTGGGAACACGGCACGATACAGGCAATAGGCCCATCTTCTTGGTCGAGCACGACGCGGGTACCCGGCGGTCCGGTAAAAACGGCACGCCCTTCCATGCGAACGAGCGGTACTTGCAGCGTGCGTGCTTCGCCCGCACGTAACGCGGTAAGCGGCAGGCTCGCTTCGCGGTAGCCTTGCAAGCTGATCTGTAAGCTTACGTCGCCGGGCATGACCGCAATCTGGATTGGCAACGGCGCCGACATGTTGAGCCACGTTACCGTCGCGCCAGGCGCTGAAGCTGCCAGGTCTAATACGGCAACTTTGGTGCGCACGTCAGCAAACTCGGCTTCGGCTGCAGTTTTGTCGGCCGCGGGCAGCTCACCGGCAAGTGCATCACGATAGTAGCGAAACGCATCGGCGAACCGCCCCATCGCAGCATATGCGCGTGCGATGCGGCGCAGGTTACCTGCGCTCGGTGCTAGCCGCTGGGCCAGCATGTAATCCTGTAGCGCGGTGGCCGCATCACCTTTGGCTTGTGCTGCATCACCGTTACTAACCAACACGTCAACTTCATCGGCAACGCCATCTGCGTTTGCCTGAGAAACTGTCAACGCCAACAACACCGAAGCGCTTAGCTTCAGGAGACTCCCCTTTTCCATAGCCACCATAATAAGGGCAACTCGGGGCTGCATGCGAGTGGATGGTAACGAAAGATCGCTGCTACGGCTTCAACCAATGCTTGCATAAGCCTTCGGCATTAAGCGACAATAGGGTGTGCGTTCCGGTGGCCCATTGTGACCTCAACTGGCGCAGAACTCGACGCAGTCTGGCAGGCTGCGCAAGCCCGCAGCCCCGGCATTGAGCTGGCACGACCGACGTTTGTCGCGCATGCGACGAAACTGCCACTTGCCGACGTGACCCAGCACGCCGATGACTTGTATTTAGCCTGGGCCTGCGTGACCAACGACCGCAATGCCATCGTTTTGTTTGAGCAGCGCGTGTTAGCGCCAGCCGTGTTGGCAGTACGCAAAATTGAAAGCTCCGAAGCGTTTGTCGACGAAGTTCGGCAAGCCTTACGGGACAAACTGCTTTTTAACGGTGGCCAGCCAAAGTTGCTCGACTATCAAGCGCGAGGCCCTTTAGGCGCATGGGCACGGATGGTTGCGGTACGTTTGGCGTTTACTCTCAAGCGGCGCACCAAGGCTACGGTTAGCGTCGACGATTGGATTGCCGGCGCAGTAGCAAACGGCACGCCCTATGTTGATGTGATGAAGCAGCAACAGATCGCTCTTTTTACCCAAGCTTTGAGCGCCGCCGCCGCCGATTTGGAGCCGCGCTTGCGTGCGGTGTTGCGCATGCATTTCAAAGATGGCTTAAGCATCGACCAGATTGGTGAAGTGTATCAAGTGCATCGTGCCACGACGGCACGTTGGTTGGTGCAAGCCAAAGCGTCGTGGTTTGCCAAAACCCGTTCTCACATGATGAAGAAACAAGCGCTCAGCGATACCGAGTATCAGCAGCTGGCGCATGAAGTTCAAAGCCGCTTGGATCTTTCTTTGTCGAAGCTGCTGCCCGCAGCCACCGAGTTGTAGGCGCATATGGATGGCTGCCCGACCGAAAATGAGCTTGAAGCGCACCTAGCTGGCAAGCTTGCAGCCGCCGCCAGCGACAGCGTGCGCACGCACATCGACACTTGTGTGATGTGCCAACAAACGTTGCGTGCGTCGCTTGGTGCCGACGACGATGCCGCAGACTCTACAACGCAACCACCGCTGCTGGTAACGTTCAAACTAGCGGAGGACACTCATCCGGTTCCCAACTTCAGCGCGATTTTCGCCGTTGGGCGTTACGATATTCAGCACTTGTTGGGCACTGGCGGCATGGGCGCTGTGTACGCTGCGTACGATACCGTCTTGCAGCGGGATGTCGCACTCAAGTTGGTGTCGCCCAACTTGGTTCAAAACACCGAATTTGCAAACAACCTGATACGTGAATCGCAAGTGCTGGCGCGTTGCAATGCACCGTCGGTGTTGACCGTATTTGATGCTGGCCGCCATGGCGACGAAGTGTTTATTGCCATGGAGCGGGTTGATGGCACCACCCTGCGCGAGTGGTTGGCAGCCCAAAAGCGCAGCCAGCGCGATATCTTGCAAATGTTTTGCAGAGCCGCGCAAGGCCTGGCTGTTGCGCACCATGCCAACATCGTGCATCGCGATTTTAAGCCGGAGAACGTGTTGGTTAGCAACGCGCTTGGCGCCGACGGTTTGCCCGCACGGGTCGTGGTAAGTGATTTTGGCATTGCCTACTCGCCAGCGAGGTCAATGGCGACTCGCTCGACGAGTCCACACGCAGTAGGCACCTTGCGCTTTATGCCACCTGAGCAATTGCGTGGCGACGCGGTGGATGCGCGCGCTGACATTTTTGCGTTTGGCGTTGCGCTGTGGAGTGCCATCCATGTGCGTGCGCCGTTCGAAGCATCGGAGACGGCGGCTCGGTTAGCAGCAATTGCCAAAGGCCCTGATCTTGCTGTTACCGCCAAGCCGCGGGCCCTCGACGCATTGCTGCGACGCATGCTAGCGGAACAACCAGCGCAGCGCCCAGCTACGATCGATGAAGTAATCGTAACGCTGCAACGCGTATTGGCACGGCGTCGCTACGTTGCATTCGCTGCCGCCGGTCTTGCCGTGGCAGCGTCGGCGACGGTTGCAACCATCATGCTGGTAGGCAGCGAAGCACAGCTGGCATCGTGTGAGTTGCAGCGTGCGTATGATACCGCCCAGCTGCGCACGCCGGCGCTAGCATCGGCGGTAGCCGCTGCTTGTCGCGCTCCGAATCGCAGAACCACTGATTGTTTGCGCGAGCGCATTGTCGAACAAGCAGCCTTGCGGACCCTCGCGGCGGCCAACATTGTGCCAGCGGTTGGCCAAACGTGGTTAGCCAGCGTTGTGCCGATTGAATCCTGCGCATTGCCAACGTTCGAATTGGCGGCGCAGTGGCCAGCGGCACCCGCAGCGGTTGCAGTCGTAGCACAGTTGCGTAATCAACTTGCATTGTTGCCGGCAACCGTGGCGAGCGACGGGATCAAATCACCAGCGTTGCATCAAGAACTACATGCGTTGGCGTTCTACAGTGGCTGGCGACCGGCGGTGCTGGAAGTGGAACGCTGGTTTGCAAATGATCTAACGGTTGCACCGTTGCAGCGGTTGGCAACGTTGCAGCGCCTAGCTGACGAAGCTGAAGAGTTGCACCAAGGTCCGTTGGCGGTGGAATTTCGCCTCGCCGCAAGTCGCACTGCGCTCAAGGCTTTGGGCCTGGCGTCCATAGCGAGCGAAAATCTCGTGAAAGCCGAAGCCATGATAGAACGCGCACCGGTACCAGCCAACACCGCGTTGCGGTTACGCGTCAGTGTTGCAGCAGTGCAGCAAGGCCAAGGCGAATTTGCCGCTGCGGAAGCCTCGTTCGCTGCTGCTGCAAAGCTGGCTGCTGCAAACCACGATGATACCTGGGCTGAAAGCTACGAAGGCGCGTACTACTTGCAAAGCGTTGATAAGTACGACGAGGACCTCACGATAGCACGCGCTGCGTTGGCACGTTTGCAAGCCAGTGGCACAACTGGCTCGCTGCTCGAAATCGACGTCCGTGTGCGCTGTGCTATTGATCTGGCGAAACTTGGCGAATCGGCTGAAGCGTTGAGCCACGCCGCTCAAGCAGCTACCTTAGCTGACCGGCTTGGCCTACCCGAGTATCAAGCCAGTACCCATGCCAACTACGCGCTGGTGCTGCACGAGACCGGGAAGCAAGAGCAAAGCTTGACGGAAATTCGCGTGGCGCAGCGATACCTCAACGCCATCGGCTTGCACCATTCGTCGATGATGGCGCGTTACAAGATGGTCGAGTCAGTTGTGCTAGCGCCACTCGACCAAGCCGATGCCGCCATTGCCACGGCGCAACAAGCTTGTGAAATACTTGCTGTCGTCGACGGCGCGACTGCGACCGATACCCTAAATTGTTGGAATGGGTTGGCTGCGAATTTGGCGAGCGCTGGGCAATTCGAACAAGCGCTAAAACGGCTCGATGCGTTGCGCAGCATCACGTCGACGAAATCCAACGACATTCTGGTCATCAACCTCAATGCGTTGCGTGGTCATACCTTGCTTGGGTTGCACCGCTACAAAGAAGCGATCGAGGCGTTTGCGGAAGCAGAGACCGCGTTTCAAGCCAGCGGCAACTACCCGCGGTTGCAAGGGCTTTGCGAATGGGGGCTAGCGCAGGCGTGGGCCCATGTTGATGTGCAGCAAGCAAAACACTGGGCGCAGACCGCGATCGCAACGTGGAACACCACGCCCGAACGCGAAGAGCAAATTGAAGCTGCAGAGCAATGGCTCAAGAAGCATTAGTGATCAGCCGTCAACAAGGTTACGGCGTGGGTGCAGGCACCAGCATCGGTGGTGTTGCAGAATCCGGCTCGGGTGAAATCACCGCGCCGCCGTACGCTGCACCGCCGTATGCTGCACCGCCGTACGCGGCACCGCCGTATGCGGCACCGCCGTACGCTGCGCCGCCGTATGCGGCACCGCCGTACGCCGCGGGCAGTGCTGCTGGCGCACTGCGTGGCCGGGCCGTGGTGAACTGCACTACTGCCGCGTTAAAGTCTTTGATCCAAACTCGTTCGTTCAACGTCTCGACATCGATGACAAAAACATCGGTTGAACCAGCGTGCGTGATAAGCACTGAGTGACCGTTGTCAGAGACGTCGCGCAGCGCCGCAACATTGCGTGCAAGCAATCGCACGTTGCCGTCGACGACCACGCGCAACGAGCACCGGCCATCGCAATCAGTGGCGGGCGCTTCGGGCACATCCAAGAAGAAAACGCCGGCTCTCGTTGCAAGCCGTTTGACTCCCAGCGGCAAGCGCCGTTGTTGTAGTTGATATACTGCACTACGGGCGCCGTCTGTTAACGCGATGCCTTCGAGCCACGTCGCGCCACGAGCTTTGCCGTGGTTGACAGCGTAGACAAACTCACCGTCGGTGCTGGGCGTGTCTTCGACCAAAGGCATCGCTACGATCGGTTTGCTAGTCGCAATCTTGTCGTCGGTGGCGCTCCAAGGCACTACATGTAACCCTGCCGCCGTACGATAGATCGCGCGGCGGCCTAGTGGGTCCAGCGTTAGATGATTGGCAATCTCGGGTCCCGCAACGGTGGTTGCTGCCGCAGCGCCAAACTGGTAACGCAGAACGCTGGTACCGCGGCTGTGCAGCGATTCAGCGAACACATAGTCACCGTCGAGCGAAAACGTTTTGATTGCAACCGAACAGAAACTTTTGCGGTGCCCACATGCTGGGTCCGCAGGAACTTCAATGACGTGACCGTTGATGTCACCGAACAAGATGGTCCACCCCGCGCCTGTGCTGTTGGTCGAGCGTGGCAAGGCCCAACGGCCGGTAGCTTCATGTACCAGCAACGCACCATATTCATGGGTGCGCCGCGTACCATTCTTTTCACCCGTAGTTGTCACAATGTCAGTTGTTGGCAGCTGCAACAATTCGTAACGGTTGCCTTCGCTGTCGATGCGCACTACAGCTTGATCCGTGATGCCGATCACCGACGCTGTGGGCAACGGCGCGCGGCTTTGCGGAACATCGGCGCGGACTGCCGTCGTCGGCAATAACATGCGTGCGCTTGCAAGCACTAGGGCAGCTGCTAACCACGAACGCGGTTGATCCATGCGGGTAGCTGGAGCAATTCGTGGGCCAGGCAACTCTCGTTGTTAGACGGGCAAAATGTGCTTGGTACGCTGCATCGGTTCACGCTTGCTGTAATCGGTGGTTCACGATTATTCTTCTACTGCGTTGTGTTCGACGCAATGGCTCCGCGAGCCGCAGCCAAGCGGCGATAATTGACCGTCGTTCAAGATTTTCCGCGCAGTCGCTAGCGCCGAGTTTGTGGTTGGTTTTATGATCTTTGCATGGCGATGCGATGGTTGCGTTTGGGTGCCACGTGTTTGGTGGCAGCGATGGTGCGAACGGCAAGTGCCGATGGTATCGATGACGAAGTAACCACATTGGTCAGCAATGCTGACGCTGCGCAAGCGCACGGCGACGTGGCGTTAGCGCTCCAAGGCTACTTGGCGGCGCATCGGTTGCAGCCACGCAGCGCAACCGCGCACCGAATCGGGCAAGCGTACCTCGCGCTGGGGCGGTGGGCCAAGGCGCATCAATACTTGCGCGAAGCCTTGGCAAGCAGCGACGTTGACACCGCAACGAAAGCGGCCCTGGAGGGGGAACTGGCAACGGTAGAAACGCATGTTGCAGTGCTGGCCGTGCGCAGCGCGGTGGCCGGCGCGACGTTGACGTTGCCGACCGGCGAAGTGTTGGTGCTGCCTACCGTGATCGCCGTTGCGCCGGGTGACGTGAAGTTGCGAGTCGAAGCTGCTGGTTTTCGATCGCGTGTGGTCGCCACCACGGCGTTGGACGCAGGTACCAAGCGCGAGGTAGACGTGGCGCTGGAGGCGCAGCAAGGGCACGTGACCTTCGCGGGCCCAGTCGGCACCCAGGTTCGTATTGACGACGCAGCTGGCCCTGTGGTTTGCACCATTCCTTGCACGCATACGTTGCCAGTCGGTGGCTACACGGCTTATTTCACGCCGCCGCGAGGCAAGCTGCCTGCCCAAGACTTTCAACTTGAAGATGCCGCAGCGGTTACGATCGACGCAGCTGCGGCCCCCGTAGTGGAAATCGACGCGGAGTTGCTAGGTTTCTCTGACGATACAATGGCCGCCGCCAAAGCGGATATTGCGAAATCGCAAACACGCCAAGCGGCGTTGCGCGGGCAGTTGGCCGACGAGACACTTGATGCAGCAAGCACGGCTAGGCTCAAACAGGAACTTGCAACGGAAGTCGCACGGGAAGCCGAGTTGCGCGAGTTGGTCAATTTGCCAGCTACTACGGTCACCGCTGCGTCGCGCGACGCCGAATCGATCGACGACGCGCCGGCTTCGGTCACGGTGATTTCGCGGCAAGAGCTCGAAGCATTTGCGTATCCCACCATCTTAGAGTCGTTGCGAGGTGTGCGCGGTTTTGCCGTGAACTATGACAGCGTGTATGGCAACGCGTCGGTACGGGGCTTGGGCCAAGCCAACGACTACAGCAATCGTTTGTTGGTGCTCTCTGACGGTGCAGCGCTCAACGACGACATTTTGTATCAGTCATTCATCCACTACGATGGCCGGGTTGATTTAGGCGATGTCGAGCGCATCGAAATTGTGCGTGGCCCAGCCTCGGTGCTGTATGGCACGGGCGCAGTGTCCGGCGTAGTCAACCTGGTGATGCGCGGCCGCGAACAACCCAACAGTGTGCACGCCCAAGTATCGAGCGTCGACGAAGCGACGTTGCGGGTGCGGGTTGGCGCCACTCAACATTTCAACGCGGACAGCGGCATGTGGGCAAGCGTGAGTGCTGCGCGTTCGCAAGGCCGTGAGTTGCAGCTCAACGGCATGTCGATTCAGAATGTCGACAAGTTCACCGGCTTTTCGACGGCGGGCAAAGCCTGGTGGAAGAACGTCAGCGCCCAATGGTTTTTCAACAATCGCGACATCGTGGTGCCAACTGGAAACTACGGTGCCTCGCTCAATGATCCAAACTCGCAATACAACGACCAGCGCTTTTTGGCCGAGCTAAAGTACGAGCCCAAGCTCAGCGCGCATAGCGACTTGATGCTGCGTGCCCACGTCAACAACTATCGTTATATCGATAACGCCGTGTTCGATCAGATCGACGACGCTGGCGAGCCAACCGGCGAGCAATATCGTTACTCCGAAACCTATCGTGGAGCATGGGGCGGTGTCGAAGCGCGCTTGCGTTGGACGCCGAACAAACGGCTCAAGTTTGCGATCGGCGCTGAAGGGTCGTTGCATCCCCGCTCGACGATGCGTGGCGAGCAACTCGACGTTGGCGCGTCGGAGCCGGTACCTGGTATCGATGTCAGCACGCCAAATCAGCTGGCCGCGATGTCTGGCTTGGTCGATTGGCAGCTCAGCTCGAAACTGAGGTTTCAAGGTGGCATACGCGTCGACTATTGGAATTCCAATGGTGATCAGAATGCAGCGACCGAAGAACTCAAAGACGCCAGCAGCTATCTGATGTTTTCACCACGAGCGGTGTTGATCGCGCGCCCGCGCGAAGCCGATACCGTCAAGGTCATGCTTGGCCGGGCGTTTCGCGCACCGTCGATCTTTGAGATCTTCTACAGCGATGCAGGCACCACGCAAGCGCCTAGCAGTTTTGCAGGAACCAGCCTTAAGCCCGAGTACATCAACACGGCTGAAGTCGAAGCCAAGCATCGATTCAATAGTGATTGGTCGGTGTTAGCGTCGTTGCATGCAGCGGTGGTGCAGAACATCATCGAGCCTGCCGATGTTACCGACGAAATCCTGGCCAATCATCCCGACGTAAATCCCTCAGCTTTTTACAATCGCAACAGCCCCGATAATCAGACCATGATCGGTGGCGACGTCGAAGTGCGGCGCGAGTTCCGCAACGGCGCAATGTTCTCGGCGCACTACGGCTTGTTGCGCGCACGCTATGCCGAACCGCAAGGCGGTCCAGATGCCACCGCGAGCCGGCAATTGCTGAACGCACCGACGCAATTTGCAGCGTTTAAGTTGATTGTTCCGCTAGTGCCAAACCGCATGACGGGCGCATTGCGCGCCGCCTTTGAAGACCGTCGCCGTGCGGATCTTGAATCTGATGCCCGCAGCGATCGTGCGATTGTCGCGGATGCTGTGCTCTCGGGGCCGATCAAGCACCTCGGCGTTCGTTACGCGGTGGGCGTCTACAACCTGCTGAACTGGCGCTATGCCGAGCCAGCGGCGCCGTTCGCTGCCCCGCTGATGCCACAGCAAGGCCGAACGTTTATGTTCAGCCTAACGGTTGCAAAATAGAATGTAAGTCCGGAAACCGGACGTTAACTCGCGATCAGTTGCGGGTGCCAACGCGGTATTCGATGTAGCCGGTGTCTGGGTCGTTACCCTTGGCTTCGACCCGAGCCCGCAGTTGATTCTTATGGCTGGCATACGAGCCGTGGTAGGTCGGCAGCGCAGCGCCCGGCACCACAAATTGGCCTTCGAATTGTGCGGTGGCGTTCGGTGCCAACACAAACGGTGGCGCGATTTGTTGGGTGTGTTCGACTGTGTGGCGCGAAACATCTAAGTCGTCCGATAGGTCGCGGTGGTCTTTTTTGCGCAGCTTCACTTCTTCGAGGCCAAGCAAATCGATGAACACGCCTTTCGACGTAACTTCGCGACCGTTCGACGTTGCAGTTACCCGCACCGACACCGTGTCACCTGGGTAGGCGAATTGTGGGCTGAACTCCACCGTAACTTTCGCTGCATTGCCGGTAACGCCTTGAACTGCACCTTTGATCTTATCGAAAAAACCCATGTCGAATCTCCTTGTTGAGATGACTAGTAGCAACCGCAATGCCAAGTGCAGAGATGGCGTTTGGGCTTGCTACGCCACGATTGGCGCATTGTCGGCGTGTTTGTCGGGTACGTACGGCCCCGCTTTGGCCAACTTTGGCGGGTGTGCAGCGACCCAAATGGCAGTGACTGACAAATCTGGCCAAATCTGGCGTGCTAGGCTGCCGCGGCATGCAACGCGACTATGATTTGTTTGTAATTGGCGGCGGTTCGGGTGGCGTGCGCTGTGCACGCATCGCAGCCCAGTATGGTGCGCGAGTCGCCATCGCTGAAGAATATCGCTGGGGCGGCACCTGTGTGATTCGTGGCTGTGTGCCCAAAAAGCTAATGGTGTATGCCAGCGAAGTTCGGCAAGCGGTTGCCGACGCGCGCGGTTTTGGTTGGACCATCGGCGAGGCCACGTTTGACTGGCCGACCTTTTTGGCAGCGAAAGACCAAGAGATCGCGCGCTTGTCGGGCATCTATGGCGAACTGCTACGCAAAGCTGGCGCCAAGGTGCTCGATGGCCGCGCTGTGGTGCGTGGCCCGAACACCGTCGAGCTCAACGGCCAAACCATCACGGCCGAGCGCATCGTGATTGCCACTGGTGGCACACCGAGCTGGCCAAACGATATTGCCGACGGTTGGATTTCGTCGAACGAAGTGTTTCATTTGCCGACGTTGCCCAACCGCATTGCGATCTATGGTGGCGGCTATGTTGCAGTGGAGTTCGCGCACATCTTCGCTGGCATGGGTGCCGCGGTCGATATTATCCATCGAGATACGCGGGCGTTGCGCGGCTTCGACGACGAGGTGCGCGAGCATGTGATGCTTGGCTTGGCACGCGCTGGCATCACCGTTCATGCAGGCCGTACGGTGGCTGCGAATCGCACG
>ERZ795056.5077-NODE-5077-length-13326-cov-5.343456_pt1 | contig 13326 bp, 9 predicted proteins | sample MGYA00375140_ERZ795056 | MGnify/ENA primary metagenome ERZ795056 (study PRJEB30185, sample SAMN05720227) | activated sludge metagenome | isolation source: Anaerobic digester | place: USA | collected 2015-03-09 ...
ATTGAAGGATCTTCCACATCATGGTAGCCCTGTGCGACTTCATGATCCGCCAGGCGCAGTACCAGGCGGAGATCGAGACCGAGAAGGCGCGGGCGGAGCAATCGGGCCCGCTGGCCGAAGCCAAGGCTCGGCAGTCGGTGGTGGCCGAAGAGGTGCAGCGACTGGCCGAACGCTCCGCAGATGCCACGCGCCAGATCTCGGCGCTGGTGAAGACCATTCAGACCGACACACAAGATGCCGTAGCCGCCATGGAGCGCTCTACGCAGGGTGTGGTGGAAGGGGCCAAGTTGTCCGATAACGCAGGTACTGCGCTGACCGAGATTGACCAGGTGTCACGCCGGCTGGCCGACCTGATTGAGCAAATTTCCAGTTCAGCCGCACAGGAAGCCGAATCTGCCAACGTGGTGGCAGGCAACATCCAGCACATTTTTGCAGTGACAGAGCAAACTGGAGAAGGTACGCGCTCGACAGCACAGCAGGTGCGCGAGTTGTCACGCATGGCCGAAGAACTGCGTCAGTCTGTGTCGCGGTTCAAGATCGCCTGATTTCGGGGTCTGACCCCTTGCCCCTTGCCAGAGTGAGTCCATGCAATCTACTGAAACTGATATTGATCTGGCGGTAAATGACCTTGGCCCATTAGCTTGGGTGCTGGATGAATTGCGGAAATCGCTAGAAACGGCCGGCAGCGCGTTGCGCCGATTTGTTCGTGACGCGGACAAGGCTCGCGGCACCGACATGGCATCCATGGATGCCGGTCAATTGCGTATTGCCCGCCAACAATTGCACCAGGCTGTCGGTGCTCTGGAAATGGTGGGCTTGGCCGCGCCAGCCCATATGCTGCGCGCCATGGAAGGTGCCACACAGAAATTTGTTGAGCACCCGGAACTGTGCACAGAAATGGCGGCGTCCAAGGTGGAACGCGCAGGATTTGCACTGACCGAATACCTTGAGTCTGTGCTTCAAGGCAAGCCTGTGTCATCTGTCGGCTTGTTCCCTCAGTACCGTGAGGTGCAGGTGGTTGCGGGCGCTGATCGTGTACATCCCGCAGACTTGTGGGATCTTGATTGGCGTTGGCTGGAGCCCGAAATCGCCCTCGAGCAACCAGCGCTTGCCTATGACGCTGAAGTGCGTGGCCGCATGGACCATGCCGTACTCAAGATCGTCAAGAATATTGACGCACAGGCGGCCCATGCGCTGATGAACATCAGCTTGGGGTTTGTGGCGGCACAGACGCATCGTCAACCTCGCATATTTTGGAAAATTTGCGCGGCGTACTTTGAAGCCCTTGCACTGGGCTTGTTGCCCAACGATTTGTACGTCAAGCGTGCAGCTTCACGTGTGCTCATGCAGTATGCAGCGCTGGCCAAGGGTGATTTGGGCGTTTCTGACCGCCTGGCACAAGACTTGTTGTTCTTCTGCTCTCAGGTCAACCTCTCCAACGCACCCGATGCCCGCAATTTGATGGCCGTTCGGCGGTCCTGGAATTTAATTGGCGCACATGTTGTGGACTATGCCAAGGAGCAATTCGGGCGCTACGACCCCGCACTGTTGGCGCAGGCACGCAAACGTATCAATGCGGCGAAAGAAAATTGGTCCGGGCTGTCGGGCGGTGACCTCAACAAGCTCAAATCTGTTTCCGATCAATTTGGTCTGGTATGCGACTCTCTGGTCAAGCTTCAGCCCACTAGCGCGCCGCTGGCCAAAGCCTTAAGCAAGGTCGTTCAAGATACGGTGACCTCTGGGCAAGCACCCCGCACTGAATTGGCCATGGAAGTGGCCACGGCCATTCTTTACCTTGAAGCCGCGTTTGAAGATCTGGACCCGTCGACCGAGCGACTTGCGATGCGCACCGGTCGCCTGGCGCAACGTCTGACCAATGTGGGTTCTGGCGGTGCTGCTGAGGCACTGGAGCCCTGGATGGAGGAGTTGTACCGTCGCGTCAGTGATCGCCAGACCATGGGTAGCGTGGTGGGTGAATTGCGCAGCACGCTGAACGAGCTCGAGAAGTTGCTGGACCAGTTCTTCCGCAACTCTGCAGACAAATCACCGCTGCGTGATGCGCCGGCGCACTTCTCGCAGATGCGAGGTGTGCTGTCCGTGCTGGGTCTCGACCAGGCATCACAAGCGGTGATGCGCATGCGCGAGGCGGTCGAAGAGATTTTGGTGAATGAGGTTGACGAGGAAAAGGCTCGGGCAGCAGGCACCTTTGACAAGTTGGGTAACAACTTGGGCGCGCTGGGCTTTTTGATCGACATGCTGAGCTACCAGCCTGCGTTGGCTAAAAAGCTGTTCACTTATGACGACAAAACGGGTGAGCTCAAGCCATTGATGGGTCGCGTCGAAAAGGCCGCGCCTGAGTCCAATGCGGCAGCCCAATCGCCAGACGGCGATTCCCTGACCAATGAGTTGCGTGCCTTGGCTTCAGCGCCGCAAGATAACCTGTCAGATGGTCGCATCGCCAGCCAGTTGGACCATATCGCCACGCAAGCGGTTTTGGCCGACAAACCTGCGTTGGCCCAGTCGGCCCGCGAGGCGGTTGCTGCCATCAATCAAGTGACTGCATCTGTGCGTGTGGCCGAGGTCGCCGCGCCGGTGGCGCCACCTGAAGCCGACTTCGAAGAAGATGAACTGCGCGATATTTTCCTTGAAGAAGCGCGCGAAGTGGTTCAGACAGGCCTGGCCGCGATCGACGTGTTGCAAGCAGAGCCCAGCAATATGGCTGAGCTCACCACGCTGCGCCGCGCCTTCCATACGCTTAAAGGCAGTTCCCGCATGGTGGGGCTCAATGAGTTTGGCGAAGCAGGTTGGTCACTAGAGCAGTTAATCAACACATGGCTCGCTGACCAGAAGCCAGCCAATGACGACTTGTGCAGCCTTTCACGGGATGCCATGCGAGGCTTTGAGCGTTGGGTTGAAGACATTGCCACGGGTTCCGATGGCGCCTGGAAGGCGAGTGCTTTCCGCACTGCGGCAGAGGCATTGCGTACTGCAAATCGCCTTGAGGCCATTGTATTGCCAGGTGCCGAAGTGGCGCCTGCTGAAACTGTCGCGCCAGCCACGACAGCACCACCAGAAGTAGCCGATGTAGCCGCGCCTGCAGTAGTTGAGTTTGCAGTGCCTGAGGCCGTGGAGGCAGCAGAGCCTGAGGCCGTGGAAGCAGCAGTACCTGCTGCGGATGCCAACGAAGACGATCCGTTTGGCTTTGGGGCGGGCGACATCGAAATTGAAGTGGCGGCCCCGGTGCAAGAGCCCGAGAATGCCGCGAGCACAGATTTCGAGTTCGATCTGCCCGAGCTGGACGAACCCTCTGTGGCCGCTGCGCCCGCCGAGGCCATTCAGGTTGACGATATCGACTTCGAAAGTCTTGCGTCGCTGGCCGGTACCGAGGTGGTGACCTCTCTGAAAGAGGAAAATCCAGCAGCCGAGCCGTCCCCTGCGCCGGATTTTGCTGCTGATTTCGCCATTGATCTTGATTCCGAAGCCGCAACCCCCGGGGCTGCTGAAGTGTTGCCAGAGCCAGCTGTTGCTCAGGCCGATGAATTCGAGTTCTCAATTCCCGATTTTTCCGATGCGCCTGCCGCTGAATTGATCGCACCTGAGCCAGAACCCGAGCCTGAGCCCGAGCCCGTGGTTGCTGTCGAGGCACCAATTGAAGTGCCAGAAGTGGCGACCATTGCGGCCGCAGCTGAATCGGCAACGGAGCCCGAAGCAGACGCGTTGTCGGCTGAAGCCTTGGATGAGCCGGTTAAGGTCATCGGTGATCTGCGGATTGGTATTCCGCTGTACAACGTGTACTTGGCCGAAGCTGACGAGTGGTCACGCCGCTTGCAGACCGAAATGGGCGAATGGGCCATGCAGCCCGATACTCCATTGCCTGAATCGATTCCCTCGCTGGCGCACGGCTTGGCGGGAAGCTCTGCCACGGTAGGGTTCACCGCACTCTCTGATTTGGCGCGCAGCCTTGAAAATGCATTGCTCAAGGTCTTGCCCCAGAACAGCGCGCTGCCCGAGCAAGTTGAAGCCTTTACCCTGGCTGCAGACGATATCCGCCGACTCCTGCACCTGTTTGCTGCAGGCTTCCTGAAAACTCCAGACCCTGCTGCTGTTCAGCGCCTGCAGGCGCTCGAAAATCTGGAAATCCCAGCGGAATTACTGGAAACCCCCGAGCCCGAGGCGCCCATCGAGTCCGACCCGTCTGATCCCTTTGACGTGCCCGGCTTCTCCATGACGGCAGCCCTGGCCGGTGCAGCCATCACTGACAAGCCGTTGCCTTCACCGTCGTCAGATGGGGTGCCCGCCGCGCTTCTGTCTGCTGGGCCGACGCCAGTCTTCACGCCCAAGCCCATGCCAGTGATCGCTTCCCAAGAGAGTCGCATGGCGCCTGCAGCGCAACGCAGCGACTCGGACGACGGCGAAGATGAAATCGACGTCACCGACGCCCTTGATCCGGATCTTTTCAGTATTTTCGAGGAAGAGGCTCTGGAGTTGATGCCTCAACTGGGCACCTCACTGCGGCAGTGGGCGCAAAACGCGGACAACCGCGGTGCCCGTGATGAAGTCATGCGCGTGCTGCACACGCTCAAAGGCAGTGCGCGGCTGGCCGGTGCCTTGCGCCTGGGTGAGATGGCGCACCGCATGGAGTCTGAAATCGAAAGCTTTGGTTCGGATGCAATTTTGCAAACGGCCGACTTCGAGCCCATGCTCCAGCGCTTTGACAACATGCAGACGCGTTTCGATATTCTGCGTGCGACGGGGGGCGTCGCGCCTGAGGTGCCTGCAGAGGAGCAGCCTGTCGAAGCCGAAGCCGAAGCTGCGGTTGTGCCTGTGGCCACCGCCAACGCGCGCACGAGTTTGACAAGGCCCATTGCGACGGCCCTTTCCCCGTTACGCGCGACCAATACCCAGGTGCGTGTGCGAACCCAGTTGCTGGACCGTCTGGTCAACCAGGCCGGCGAGGTGATCATGACCCGTTCGCGCCTGGAAGCCGAACTGGGGCAGTTGCGGGGCTCACTGGCTGACCTGACCGGCAACTTGGACAGGTTGCGCACGCAGCTGCGTGACATCGAGCTGCAAGCCGAATCCCAGATGCAATCGCGCTTGGCGCAGGCCAAAGACTCCGCCGCCGGGTTTGACCCGCTGGAGTTCGACCGCTTTACCCGCGTGCAGGAACTGACCCGCATGATGGCCGAGTCGGTGAACGACGTGGCCACTGTGCAGCGCAACTTGCACCGTACGGTGGAAGCCACTGAAGACGACCTGATTGCGCAGGCTCGCCAGACGCGTGAGTTGCAGCGCGATTTGCTGCGCACCCGCATGGTGGAGTTTGAGGGTATCTCTGACCGGCTGTACCGCGTCGTGCGGCAAGCCAGCAAGGACGCTGGCAAACAGGTCAAGCTCGACATTACAGGCGGCTCCATCGAAATGGACCGCGGCGTGCTGGATCGCATGACGCCTGCTTTTGAACACTTGCTTCGCAACTGTGTGGCGCACGGACTTGAAGACGCTGACACCCGCGCCAAGAATGGCAAGGAAGCTGCAGGCAACATCGTGATTGACTTGCACCATGAAGGCAACGACGTGTCGGTGTCGTTCAGCGACGACGGCGCAGGCCTGAATCTGCCCCGCATTCGTGAAAAGGCGCTTCAGCAAGGTTTGATCACCCAGGATCAAGCTGTGACGGATCAGGAAGTTTCCCATCTGATCTTCATGCCCGGGTTCTCTACAGCTGCGCAGGTGACCGAGCTTGCGGGTCGGGGTGTCGGGATGGATGTGGTGCGCTCCGAGGTGACTGCGGTAGGTGGTCGTATCGAAACGTCCACGGTGGCAGGCAAAGGCACAACCTTCAAGCTGGTCTTGCCGCTGACCACTGCGGTGACGCAGGTGGTGATGTTGCGCATTGGCGCATTGGCTATCGGCGTGCCTGCGACCGTGGTGGAGGTCGTGCGACGCGTGACCCCTCAAGAGTTGCAGACCGCTTACGAAGCAGGAACACTCACGGTGGCTGGCGTAGCCTTGCCGTTTTACTGGGCAGGCGCCTTGTTGCAAGCCTCGGCACAGACCTCCGAGCCCGCGGGCAAGTCGACGCCCGTTGTGGTGTTCCAGAGCGCGGGCCAGCGAGTAGCCATGCACGTGGACGAAGTGCTGGGCAACCAGGAAGTGGTGGTGAAAAACCTGGGTCCGCAATTGGCCCGCCTGCCAGGTTTGGCGGCCATGACCGTGTTGCCGTCTGGCGCCGTGGTGCTGATCTACAACCCCGTGGCTTTGAGTGCGGTGTATGGCGAGAAGGCCCACCAGTTCTCGAACGCGGCGCGGCAAAAGGCCATGCAGTCTGAGGCTTCGTCGGGCGCTGATGTGCCTGTGATGGTGGCCAAGCCGCAAGTTCCCACCGTGCCGCTGGTCATGGTGGTGGATGACTCCATTACGGTGCGCCGGGTGACACAGCGCTTGCTGCAGCGTGAAGGATACCGTGTGGTGCTCGCAGCCGATGGTCTGCAAGCCCTGGAGCGTTTGTCCGACGAACTGCCCGCCGTGGTGTTGTCTGACATTGAGATGCCGCGCATGGATGGTTTCGACCTCGCGCGCAACATACGCGCAGACAACGCCCTCAAGGCCTTGCCTATCATCATGATCACCTCACGAATCGCTGAAAAGCACCGTGAACATGCGCGTGAACTGGGCGTGAACCACTACCTGGGCAAGCCGTATTCGGAAGACGAGCTGATGGGCTTGGTTCGTCACTATTGCGGTCAGGAAGTCACCGCTTAAGTGCGCTCCTTCTTGACCACTGCGTAGCGGGCGAGCGTCGCCTCGCGTGCTACGGCGTGGTCAACCACAGGATGCGGATAGTTGTCGCCCAGGCGCACATCGGCGGCCAGCAGCTCCATGGGGCTTGCTGTCCACGGCTGGTGAAGTGCTGCATTGGGCAAGCCCGCCAACTGGGGCAGGTAGCGCCGAATGAATCGGCCCTCCGCATCAAACTTCAAGCTCTGACTCACGGGGTTGAATATCCGAAAGTACGGCTGGGCATCGCAGCCGCTGGAGCTGGCCCATTGCCAGCCCCCGTTGTTGGCGGCAAGGTCAAAGTCGATCAAATGCTCGGCAAAATAGCGCTCGCCCAGGCGCCAGTCCAGCCCCAAGTCCTTGCACAAAAAACTCGCCACCACCATGCGCAAGCGGTTGTGCATGTAGCCCGTCTGGTTGATTTGGGCCATGGCAGCATCCACCAGTGGGTAGCCAGTGCGGCCCTCGCACCAGGCTTTGAACAGCGTGTCTGCCGCCTTGCCGTGCACCCATTTGATGGCGTCGTATTCGGGCTTGAAGCTGCGGCTTTTCCCATCGGGCGCATCCGCCACATGGGGGAAATTGGCCAAAATTTGCGCATAAAAATCGCGCCAAATGAGTTCGCTCAACCATACCGCAGCCCCTGCGCTGCCCGTCAGCGCGTGCGCATGGGCGTGGGCTGCCAATGCGCGAATGGACACCGTGCCAAAGCGCAAGTGAACACTCAGGTAGCTGGGGCCCTTGATCGCCGGAAAATTTCGGGCGAGCTCGTAGGCGTCCATTCGCGGCAAGAAATCGGCCAGCAAGTGGGCTGCACCTTGGGCGCCAGCAATGACCTTCAAGCCGCTGAGGTTGGTGGCCTCGAAGCCCAACTCGGCAAGCGTGGGGACGGGCTTTCTGTAGACCGTCGGGCGAGGTGCTAGCGCCGCCTGGTAGCTCGCTACGGGGTAGGGCTTGAGGTAAAAGGGGTCGACCTTCTTGAGCCACGCATTCTTGTAGGGGGTGAACACGGCATAGGGCTTTCCCATTTGGGTCAGCAACTCATCGCGCTCAAAAATGACGTGATCTTTTCGGGTGTGCAGGCTGATGCCAAGGTTGGCCAGTGCGCCCCGCACTTGGGCGTCGCGCATTACGGCCAGCGGGTCATAGTCGTGGTTGGCAAATACCGCCTGCACACCGAGCTCATGGGCCAGGCGGGGGATATCTTCCTCTGCCATGGCGTGGCGCACAATCAGCCCGCTCTGGGGGTCGCCTGCGCATTGCCGAATAGTGTCGTCCAGGGCGACCAGCGACTCCCGAATGAACTCTACCCGGCGGTCGGCGCGCGCCAACGGGTCAAGGATGGCGCGATCAAATACGAAAACACAATGAACCCGTTCGCATGATTTGAGCGCCTGGTACAGCGCAGCGTTGTCCTGTACACGCAGGTCCCGCCTAAACCACATCAGTCCGACCGGATAGTGCTTGTTCATGAAAAGTTTCGTCCATGGTGGATGTCGGGTGGGTGCCTTGGCAAGGCAAAGGCTAAAATTCCCGTCATGACTGCCGATTCTGCCCCCATCAACTTGACGCATCATTTTTTGATTGCAATGCCCGGGCTGGAAGATGAGGCCTTTTCCAAAAGCGTGGTTTATCTTTGTGAGCACAGCGAGCGCGGTGCACTGGGTCTGGTGATCAACAAGCCCAGCGACATTGACCTCAAGGGCCTGTTTGACAAAGTCGAATTGCCCTTGCGGCGCACCGACCTGACTCATTCACCTGTCTTTCAGGGCGGGCCCATGCATACCGAGCGCGGCTTTGTGTTGCACGAGGCAGTCGTGGCAGAGGGCCAGCGCACTGACGAATCTGTCTATGCCTCTACCATGACGATTCCTGGCGGGCTCGAGATGACCACGTCCAAGGATGTGCTCGAAGCCCTTTCAACCGGTGCCGGGCCACGCAAAGTTCTGATCACCCTGGGTTATGCGGCCTGGGGTGAAGGTCAACTCGAGTCCGAGCTGGCCGAAAACAGCTGGTTGACTGTGGGTGCCGACATTGCGGTCATTTTCGACACGCCGGTAGAGCAGCGCTACGACCGTGCGCTCAAGCTGTTGGGCTTGGAGGCCTGGACACTGTCACCCGAGGCGGGGCACGCCTGAGATGGACGCAGCCGCCATGGCCACCGTCCCACCCCACCTGCAATCCTTTCTTGCTTTCGATTTTGGGATCAAGCGCACGGGCGTGGCCTCGGGCAATCGATTGCTGAAAGCCGCCGAGCCGCGCGGCACAATCAAGGCCGAAGGCGATGCCCGCTGGCCATTGGTCGAGAAGAAAATCAAAGAGTGGCAGCCCGACGCGCTGGTGGTGGGCGTGCCCTTCCACCCCGACGGTGCCAGCCACGAAAATACCGCACGGGCGCGGCGCTTTGCGCGGCAACTGCAAGGCCGCTACCAATTGCCTGTGTTCGAGGTGGATGAGCGCTACACCACCACCGAGGCGCTGGCATCGGGCGCCAAAGACGCCGACGCGGCAGCCGCCTGCATCATTCTGGAACAGTTTTTGAGGAGCCTGCCATGAGCACGCCAACACCGGCTGAGGGCGCCGCGCGCGCCACTGCCAGCCACGGGGCCTTGTCCCTGAACGCTGAATCGCTCTATACCGCCTTGCTGCGCGGCGTGCAGCAACTGCGCAGCCACCATGAGGCCCACCTGGTGGGCATCGCCTCCGGGGGAGTGTGGCTGGCCGCGCGCCTGCACCACGACCTGAAGCTGGCCGACGGTCCGGGGGTCATTTCGTCGGCTATGCACCGTGACGATTTTTCACAGCGCGGCCTGGCCATGGCGGGCCAGCCCACGCAAATCGGTTTTGACGTGAACGGCGCGCACATCCTGCTGTTGGACGATGTGCTCTATACCGGGCGCACCATACGTGCAGCACTCAACGAGCTGTTCGACTACGGGCGCCCCGCCAGCGTGCGCCTGGCGGTGTTGGTGGACCGCGGTGGGCGCGAGCTGCCAGTCGAGGCCGACTTCGCCGCCGCCCGCGTGACGTTGCCTGATACGCAGTCGCTGGAGTTGGCGCGCGACGACGCGGGCAGCTTCAGCTTTCGATTGGAAGAAGTCTGACCATGCTCTACAAACGCAACCCCCAACTCAACAAAAACGGCGAGCTGATTCATCTGCTGTCGATCGAAGGTCTGCCGCGCGACATCGTCACCCAGATTCTCGACACTGCAGCCAACTTTGTCAGCGTGAGCGACCGTGAGGTCAAGAAGGTGCCCCTGCTGCGCGGCAAAAGCGTGTTCAACCTGTTTTTTGAGAACAGCACGCGCACCCGCACCACCTTCGAAATTGCCGCCACGCGCCTGAGCGCCGACGTCATCAACCTCGACATAGCGCGAAGTTCGGCCAGCAAGGGGGAGTCGTTGCTGGACACCATTGCCAACCTCAGCGCCATGGCGGCCGATTTGTTTGTGGTGCGCCACAGTGAAAGCGGTGCGCCTTACCTGATCGCCCAGCATGTGGCCCCGCATGTGCATGTGATCAACGCGGGAGATGGCCGCCATGCCCACCCTACCCAGGGGCTTTTGGACCTGTACACCATCCGCCACTACAAAAAAGATTTCAGCAACCTGACCGTGGCCATCGTGGGGGATGTGCTGCATTCACGGGTGGCGCGCTCCGACATCCACGGCCTCACCACCATGGGTTGTGCGGAGGTGCGGGTGGTGGGCCCCAAGACCTTGGTGCCCAGTGACTTGAGCCACATGGGCGTGCGGGTCTGCCACACCCTGGAAGAAGGCATCAAAGACTGCGACGTGATCATCATGCTGCGCCTGCAAAACGAACGCATGAGCGGTGCGTTGCTGCCTTCCAGCCAAGAGTTCTCCAAGACCTTTGGCCTCACGCCCGAGAAGCTGCAACTGGCCAAACCCGATGCCATCGTGATGCACCCGGGCCCCATCAACCGTGGGGTCGAGATTGACTCTGCGGTGGTCGATGGCAAGCAAAGCGTCATCTTGCCGCAGGTCACCTTTGGCATTGCGGTGCGCATGGCGGTCATGGGCATCGTCGCTGGCAACGAAGCTTGAGCAAGGGCACCACAGCATGAAAATCCTCATCAAGAACGGTCGTGTAATCGACCCCGCCTCCAACCGCGACGACGTGGCCGATGTAGCCATCGCCGCGGGGCGCATCATCGCCATCGGGCGAATCGCGCCCGACTTCACGCCTAACCGCACCATTGACGCCTCTGGTTGCATCGTGGCGCCCGGCTTGGTGGATCTGGCCGCGCGCCTTCGCGAGCCTGGCCACGAGCATGAGGGCATGCTTGAGAGCGAGCTGGAAGCCGCCGTAGCAGGCGGTGTCAGCAGTCTGGTCTGCCCGCCCGATACCGACCCGGTGCTGGATGAACCCGGTCTGGTTGAAATGCTGAAGTTCCGTGCCGAGAAGCAACACCAGTCGCGCGTGTTCCCGTTGGGCGCACTCACCCGCAATCTGGCGGGTGAAGTGCTGACCGAAATGGCCGAACTCACCGAGGCCGGTTGTGTGGGCTTCAGCCAGGCGGAGGTACCCCTGGTCAACACCCAGGTGCTGCAGCGCGCCCTGCAGTACGCCAGCACTTTTGGCTATACCGTGTGGCTGCGCCCGCAAGAACTGCATCTGGGTAAGGGCGTCATGGCCAGTGGGCCGCTGGCCATGCGCCTGGGCCTGTCGGGCGTACCGGTAGCGGCCGAGACCATTGCCCTGCACACCATCATCGAGCTGATGCGCGCCACGGGTGCGCGCGTGCATCTGTGCCGGCTTAGCAGTGCCGGCGGCGTGGCCCTGGTGCGTCGCGCCAAGGACGACGGCCTCAAAGTCACGTGTGACATCAGTATCAATTCGCTGCACCTCACCGATACCGACATTGGCTTCTTTGACAGCCGTGCCCGCCTCAGCCCCCCGTTGCGCCAGCAGCGTGACCGCGATGCCCTGCGCGAAGCCTTGGCCGACGGCACGGTGGACGCCTTGGTGTCCGACCATACGCCAGTAGACGAAGACGCCAAAACGCTGCCCTTTGCCGAAGCAGAGCCCGGCGCCACCGGCCTTGAGCTGTTGCTGGGATTGGCGCTCAAATGGGGCCAAGAAAGCGGCATTGGCCTGACCCGCGCGCTGGCTGTGGTCACCAGCGAACCGGCTGCCGTGCTGGGCAATGCACTGGGCACCCTGCAAGCCAGCGTGGGCCAACTGGTGGAAGGCGGCGTGGCCGATGTCTGCATCTTCGACCCGCAGACCGCCTGGATAGTGCAGGCCGACAGCCTGCGCAGCCAGGGCAAGCACACGCCGTTCTCGGGCTATGAACTGCCGGCCAAGGTGCGCTGCACCCTGGTGGGCGGGCAGATCGCGTTCGAGGGCTGGGACGCCGCCTGATGTTTTCGCTGCGCGCCTGCTGGCGGCTGTGGCGTGCCCTGGTTCACGCCCTGATCGGCTGGGCCACCATCGTGCTGCGTTTTCCGCGCCTGCCGCAAGACCAGCGCAATGTGCGCGTGCAGGTCTGGGCGCGGCAGATGCTGGCCGTGCTGGGTGTTGAGCTGCAAGTGCGCGGCACCCCACCTGCTCACGGCCCCATGCTGCTGGTGGCCAACCACATCTCGTGGCTGGACATTCTGGTGATGCATGCGGCGCGGCATTGCCGTTTTGTGTCGAAATCGGAAGTCAAACACTGGCCGCTGCTGGGCACACTGGCCACGGGGGCGGGCACCTTGTACATTGAGCGCGAAAAGCGCCGCGACGCCATGCGCGTGGTGCACCACGTGGCCGAACGCCTGCAGGCCGGGGAGATTCTGGCCGTCTTCCCCGAAGGCACGACCAGCAATGGCATCGACCTGCTGCCCTTTCACGCCAACCTGATCCAGTCGGCGGTGTCGGCCAAGGCCCCGGTGCAGCCGGTGGGCCTGCGCTTCATCAGCACCGCCACCGGCCAACCCAGCCTGGCGCCGTGCTACATCGGCGACGACACCTTGCTGGGCTCGTTCTGGCGCACCCTCACCGCGCCGGGCGGCATCACCGTGGTGGTGGCCTATGGCACGGCCCAGCAAGCCGAAGGGCGTGATCGCCGGGCCTGGGCGGCGGCGCTGCAGGGGGCCGTGGCTGAGCTTCGAGAGGGATGAGTTTGCTGCGAAATTTGTAGCAGACTACATAGCAGTAACGGGGGTAGGGGCCGATTTGACGAGTATTTTGCAGCCGTTTTTCGCATTGTGCCGCAAGCTTGGGGAGTGGCTGATGCTGGAAACCACTATGGCCTCCCAGAGCCAAGGCGGGTGCGCCGTGAAGTTCAGAGGTGAGTGGCAATTTTGAAAATTGCATTACTTGAGAATAAGTAATGCGCATATTAAAATTCCACCAATGACCCAATCCGACCACATCCTTGACCTTGCCGGGCACCTGCACGTGCTACGCGCGGCAGATGTGCGGGCGCACGGCTGGTCGCCCCAACTGCTGCTCAGCCTGTACCAGGCCGGCAAGCTGCAACGGGTAGCCCGGGGCCTGTACAGCCTGCCGGATGCGGAAATCACCGAGCACCAAA
>ERZ795056.5079-NODE-5079-length-13320-cov-8.764568_pt1 | contig 13320 bp, 6 predicted proteins | sample MGYA00375140_ERZ795056 | MGnify/ENA primary metagenome ERZ795056 (study PRJEB30185, sample SAMN05720227) | activated sludge metagenome | isolation source: Anaerobic digester | place: USA | collected 2015-03-09 ...
TCTTCCGATCTACTTTAACCTATAATTGCGGTAACACAGTAACTTTTGCTACGACTGCAGTTACTACTGCAAGCACAACGGTAACTGTTGCTTCCACTGCGGCTTTATATGCCGGTATGACTGTTGCTGTAACCAGTACAAGTGTACAATTGGGCACTGTTGCTTCCATTACCAACGCCACCCAATTTGAGCTTAGTTCATCAACAACCATTGCCTCAGGTGTGAACTTAACATTTACCAGCGTAACATGGGCCAATGCAGGCAACGTTACAACTGTAGGCAATGCTACAACTGCGGCCTCAGGTGGAAGCGCCACTGGCAGAAGTTACAACTACAGAGACAGTACAGCAGGTGGCGACAGAGCCATCGGGATGCAAGGTGGTCCAGCCTATGCAACACCTCAAAGTATCATGGTGAATTACAGAAACAGCAGTGCCATCACCATGACAGCTCTGAAACTGAGTTATAAAATGGAGCGGTACAGAAGATCCGTATCTTCCGCTTCTGTTGATTTTTACTGGTCAACCAATGGCAGCACATGGACTCTGGTACCCGCCGGAAGTATAACTTCAGCAGAGTTACCAGTTCACACCAATTCCCAGTTTACGTTTAACTTCGCTCCGGGAGCACCCCAACTTGCTATCAACAAAACGGTCAACATTACAGGTTTATCAATTCCTACAAATGGGGATATTTTTATCCGTTGGAACATTAACCTGACAAGTGCAAATTCACAGGGTATTGCCATAGATGAAGTGGTTGCCAATCCTTCCCTACCTTGTGTTGAGCCAACCAACTCTCCAACGGCTCTAACGTTCCCAAGTATCGGTACAGGTTCTATTTCAGGATCATTTGCCGCTGCAGCTGCAGGTGTTACTCCGCCAAACTCCTATCTGGTGGTTCGTTATCCTGCAGGAAGTGCCGTAACCAATCCGGTAGATTCCGTTGCCTATATCAGTGGAAATACGTTGGGATTAGGAACTGTCGTGCAGTCTTCTGCAGGTACCAGTTTCACTGCTTCAGGCCTGGCTACCACAACTTCCTATGATTTTTATATCTATTCTTTAACCAACACTTCATGTTCGGGACCAAAGTATAAGTTGTCTCCCTTATCAGGAAGTGCAACCACTCTGGGATGTGGTTCTTTTGGCGCTACCATTACCATTGACGCCGTTGCTACCCCTTCTTTCGGTACTGTTTATAATAAAATTGGAGACGCACTCAATGACCTTTCGGGTTGCCCCGTAACTCAACCAACGGTTATTGAATTACAAAGCAACTATGTAAGCACAGGTGAACCACAATTGGTTTTGGGAGCCATTTCCGGCATGAGCGCAACAAATACAGTGACAATCCGGCCAGCTGCAGGGGCAAGTAACCTTGTGATTTCAGGGGCTTTTGTTGGGATTCCTGTCATTGACATAAATGCTGGTACGTGGTGGAGAGTCGATGGAAGAGCGGGTGGCGTTGGAGCGACCCAGGATCTGACCATCATGAATACAGACAACACTGCGGTTGGAGCATCCGCTGTTCGCCTCATTAATGGAGCTCAGAACAACGTGATTACCTATTGCAAAGTCCGGAGTTCAAACATTGGCGTGGCCGGGGGATCCATCAACTTCAATTCCGGGACGATAACCAATGGAAACAGCAACAATACCGTTTCTTTTTGCGATGTGTACAGCAGTCCATCCGGAACACCCAATGTGGGTATTGGTTCGGTTGGTTTAAATACAGCCAACGACAACAACACATTACTGTCGAACAACATCTATGACTTTTTCAATGCCGCCGGTAATACGTATGGTCTTTATATTTCTGACCTCAATACCAACTGGACCGTTAGCGGCAACAGTTTCTATCAAACTTCGCCAAGGATTTTAACCGGAGGCGCTGCAGACAGGATTTTCTCGCCAATTGGTATCAGTCCTACAACAGCTTCTACTGTGACCGGTTTAAACTTTACAGGAAATTTTATTGGCGGAACAGCTCCCAATTGCGGAAGCGGACCAATGACCATCTCAGACAATGGCACAGCAACCCTGGTTCTAAGGGCCATTTTTGCGCAGGTTGGAACAGGTACAGCTACAAGCTTCCAGGGCAATACCATCCGAAACATCGCGATGACCAGCTCGAGTACATCAACCAATCAATCTCTGATTTCTGCTGTAACCGGTTCATTTAATATTGGAAATTCCACACCAAATGTTCTTGGCAATAGTACAGGCACAGGTAGTGTTACATTTACACAAACCACAGCCAGCACAGCCCCTCGATTCAGTGGGATTCTTGCCGGAACCGGAACTCCGGGCACCATGGTCATTTCTGACAACAACATCGGTTCTATAACCGTTTCAAACTCAAGTACTGGAAGGGTTGAAATGGCTGGAATTTATGCACAGGGTCCTGCTACTTCCTACACAATTTCAGGAAACAACATTGGAAGTTCTTCGACGGCCAATTCTATGCAAAACAATACGACAAGTGATTCGTATGGGATTTATTCTACTTCTACAGCTACCAACAGTAATTCAATTACAAACAATACAGTAGCAAATCTGACTTCAAATGGAACGCTGTATGGTGTGAGATCGGATGGAGGAACAAACACAATTTCTACAAACACAATTCAGGATTGCAATTCAGCAACCAATGATGTTTGGGGAATCAACACTGGTTCAGCTACCATAAACAATACGATTTCTGGCAACACCATCTTTAACCTGACAACAGGAGCAAGAGCATTGGGTATCAGAACGGATGGAGGTGTGAATACCATTTCAAACAACACAATCCGAAATAACTCGTCTTCTTCAGCGACCAGTTTAACCAGTGCCATTGGTATCTGGATGGCTTCAACAACTGCCGGACAAACAGCAACAGGAAATACGATTCATAGTCTTCAGAATACAACTCCAACCGCTGCTACAGCTACTGCACAAGGGATTTACTACACAGGTCCAACCTCCGGCACCAATGTGATTGAACGAAACCTTATTCACAGCTTAAGTCTTTCCACGTCATCAACATCAGGCGCCATTTATGGAATCCGGGTTTTAACAGGTGTTTTTCCTGTCAATATCCAGAACAACATGGTGCGATTGGGAATTGATGCAGCAGGTGCAGATATTACCACAGGATATGCCATTTATGGAATCGGAAATGCAAGTACCGGTACAACCAACCATTATTTTAATACTCTGTATATCGGTGGTAGCGGGGTTACCGGAACTACTTCAAATACCATCGCCATGCTGGCTTCAGGTGCTTTGAACACAAGGGCCTTCCAGAACAATATTTTGGTAAACACCCGCGATGGAGGTGCTACTGGTGGTAACCACTATAGTTTTCAGATTGGCGGCACAGGTGTGAATCCAGCTGGATTGACCATGAACTATAACCTGTACCAGACAACAGGATCAAACGGATTCATCGGTTCATATAATGCTGCAAACCTCACAGATCTGACCGCTGTTCAAACGTCTGTTGGTCAGAATGCAAATTCGTATGTATGCGATCCGCAACTGATCAATCCCAACGGAAACGCTGCAACTGTGAACCTTCACATTCTGGCACCGCCTGTGAAAACGCTGGTAGAAGCCAATGGATTGGTGATCGGTGGAATTACCCAGGATTTTGACGGACAAACCCGTTCTGCCCTCACACCAACTGATATCGGTGCAGATGCTGGAAACTTCACGTTCCAGGCAGGTGGCTGTAATACACTTCTTACCTGGAATGGTTCTTTGAGTTCTGTTTGGGGAACACCTGCCAACTGGACTCCTGCTCTTGCACCGTCTGCCACTACACCGGTTGTGATTCCAGGAACGGCAACCCAACCGAATATCACAAGTTCAGTAAACGTACTGTCATTGTCTTTAACCGGAACCGCATCTCCTACCGTAGGGGCAGGAGGAATACTGAATATTCTGGGTGATGTCAGTGGGGCTTCAGGGGCTTCCATAAACGGAATTGGTAAAATCGTATTCAATGGAACTGTACAGCAAAATGTGACGGGAACTTTTATTGCATCCAATGTTGATTTTGCAAACGTGTCGGCGCAAGGTGTTGTGGTTGCCTCAGGCGCTACCTTCCGTGTAGAACCAAATGCTGCTTCTGGAACCGGACTTGTGACCTTCCTTAATAACAGCCGTCTGACCAACAATGGGAAATTCATTCTTGGTTCAAACTCCACAGCTACTGCCCAGGTCGGACAAATGCCAACCACCACATTTATCACCGGTGACATCACCATGGAACGATATCTTCCTTACACCACCGAAGGTGGAAACTGGTACTTTATCGGTTCGACAATGTCGGGGAAAAACTTCACCGATTTTGCCGATGACTTTGCTGTAACAGGTCTCAGTTCCGGATTTGGTCAGCAGGGAGGAGATGTTCTTTCCAGCGTTGAGCCTGAAAGATCCACCATCTTTAAATATGATGAGTCCACACACAACATCCGTTTTGACACAGTTCAAAAAATTGGCTGGACCATCCCGGGAAATGAAAATGTTGTACCCGGAACAGGATACAGAGTGTTTGTAAAATCCACCTCCAATGCATCACATAAAGTGGATGTTGAAGGAACCTTTACACAAGGTGATTTCAACTTCCCTTCCATTTCAAATACGGTTCTGGGCGCCTGTGTTCCAGCCTCATTCCCATGCAATGAAGTTGCCAACCGTGGATGGAACCTGCTTGCCAATCCATATCCTTGTGATATCGACTGGGATGCCGCCGGTGCTGCCTGGTCTAAACCTGGTCAGATGAGCAATGCCTGGTACCGCTGGAACGCAACTGGAAATGGGTATGGCGTGTACACGACCGGAATTTACGCCGGTGCCACCCCAGCTCCAGCCAATCCGAACCTCATTTCTTCCAGCCAATCCTTTTTCGTAAAAGTAAATACCGCCGGATCGTATATTCTGAGCATGAAAGAACTGGCCAAATCCACTTCCACCAACGGAACATTCCAGCGTGTGAATGCCTCCGAAGAAAAAATCCGCATTCATTTGTCTCAGTCTCAGAATTCAAATGCGTACGGCTATGATGCCGTAATCCGGTTCAACGAATCTGCTACAGACGGTATCGATGCTCAATCTGACTTCGCCAACCTGGCCGGTTCTCAGTTTCAGATTTCGGTTCCGGTAGAAAATACGGCATTGTCCATCGCCACTTTTGCACCGGTTACCGGCACAAAATCCATTCCGCTGCACATTGACTTTCAGAATGCAAGCGGATCATTCACCATTCGTTTCTCAGAACTGGATGTATTGAGTGAAAATCACCAGGTGTTTCTGAAAGATCATCTACAGGGAACCCTCACTCCTGTTTTCAACAATACAGAATATGCTTTTTCATCTTCGGTCAATTCCAATGATGAAGATCGATTTGAACTGGTATTCTCCAACCAATCTGTAACCGGAACCTCAACCTTGATTTCCGGAGGATCTGTACTTGTGTTCCCGAATCCTTCAACCAAAGGAAATGCTCTGACCATTGCAATTACCGGCATGGAATCGAATGTTGCCCTGGTTTCGATCACAGACGCTTTGGGACGGAACGTAATTTCCCGGAATTCGGCCCTCCTTTCAGGTGGAACCACAACCATTCAGATTCAGGAAAATCTGCCAGCCGGTGTTTACATGGTTCGGACAACCTGCGGGCAAACCACATCAACTCAAAAATTGGTAATTAAATAACAGCTGACTTTTAGGACGGAAAAGGCCACTCATTTTTTGGGTGGCCTTTTTTTGTGGGATTTGTTCTAACCCCGGGCGGTTTAATACCAGTATAAAGTGAGGTAGTCTTTCCCTCCCGAAGACCCAACCAGTCGCTCCAGACGAACCTGATCAGAAAGAATTTCCACAGCCTCCCAGCTGCCATTCAACTGACTGAAAACCTGGGCTGAGCCATAATCAAAGTACAAAATGGACTTGCTTCCTGAGGATACACTTCCCCAGTTGCCCGGTATCGTTTCGGAGCCCTTGATCGCATTCACCAAACCATCCCTGACAAACTGAAGCCGGTATCCGGAAAACTGATACACACGGTCATTTCCGTTCACCTGCAGGTAATTGACGACCCAGTCCCGTTGAGGAAGATAATTTTGAAATACGCCCGAAGGCACAATATTTTTTCCATCCTGCGAACAACCGGTCATGACCAGAAGGCAAACGGCGACAAGTAAAAGTGACTTCATCCTGTTTCTGATATGAATGCGAATCTACACGATCCTTTCAATCAAATATGGATTCCGATAAAAATGAAAATGCAGTTTGGACCAGCCCGATCCTTACTTTCCAAAGTACACGCCTGCCATTTTCGGGAGGTACTGGGCAAGTAAACCACGGTTGATGCAGGAATAACCAAGGATCAATCCTTGTTTATGGGGATCCCCAATATAGCACTTGCTTAAAGGATGTGTAATGATCCCTTTGTTTTTCAGAGCTGATACGAGAGGCTGATCAGGTTTACCTTCCGAAAGTTCTGCCACCACATGAAAGCTGGAAGTCGATTGATGCCGGATCTGCAAACCTTCATCAAACAGTTTTCCAAATAAGGAAAGGAACAAAGCCTTTCGGTCACTGGCCTCGTCGATGGCATTGCGGATGTGTTTGTAAATCAGGTTTTGTGACATAAAATCCGTCATCACCGCCTGGATGGATTGAGGCACAAACCGATGAGAGTGCATCTGCAATGCTTTGAGGGATGACAACAAATAGGGAGGTGCCACCATGTATCCCAGACGAATGGATGGATGCAGTATCCGGTTGAAAGTCCCCAGATAAATGGTGCGTTGCTGCTGGTCCAGGCTGTAAATTGAATCCACCGGCGATTCCCAGTTGTTGATTTCGTGCTCGTAATCGTTCTCAATGATGATGGCTTCATTCTGATTGGCCCAATCGAGCAACTGAAGGCGCTTTTCTACCGGCATCTTTCCTCCCAAAGGATACTGATTGGAAGGAGTGACATGCAGAAGTTTCGGATTTTGAGGTCGAAGCCGGTTCAGTTTCACCAGATCAATTCCATCTCCATCCACCTGAACCGGATGAACCTGGGCCTGAAGACTTTTAAAGATGGAAATCACATTGGGAAAGGTTGGATTCTCCACCATCACATCATCTCCTTTGTTAATGAGAATACTGCCGATCAGGTAAAGCGACTGCAATGAGCCCGACACAATGATGATCTGATCCGGATCGCAATGAATCCGCCTGCTGAGCAACAGATAGTTGGCGATGTTTTTCTTAAGGGGATAGATTCCGGAAGATATGGAGTAATTGAGATCGGAGGACTTGATGTGCCGCCAGTACATATTGGTCAGCTTCTGCCATTGCCCGATCGGAAAAACATCGAGAGGCGGAAGGCCTGGAGTAAAAGCCATTCCTTCGGTTTCGGTACTGCCCAGTAAATGGATGTTCTGCAGAAACGATTGCCCGATGTCGGAAATCCGGGGGTAACCCGACCTTGGTTCTGAACTGCTCAGATTCTGACGGGGACTTGCCATCACGACATAACCGGATCCCTGTCGTGCAAAAACCAACTTGTTTTCAGTCAGCAGGTTGTAGGCTTTCACGACTGTGCTTCTCGACAAACCCATTTCCTCCGCCAGCAAACGGGAGGGAGGCATGAGGGTCGATTCCGGAATGTCACCTGACTCAATCGATTTCCGGATTGCTTCGTACAGCACCAGATACACACCGTTGAACGATCGCTCATCGGTGCTGAATTGTTCCTGAATAATCTGAACGACCCGTTTGAACACTGTTTCCCTTGCTTGGTTTTCTGACCACTCGTTTCCGGAGAGCCAAATGATGAACAATTCTACATCTGTATTTCCCCGAATACCAACTGTAATGCATTAGAAAATCAAAAGGACAAAATCCAGATTGGTCTGCATCGGGGTTTTGTTGATTCGAAATAATGCGTAATTCCCTCACTATTTGGATGTTGAACCGATATTAATTCAAAAGGTGGTTTGCATTATTTCAAAATTGGACTGTAAATAATTTTCAAATTGGTATGCAATATCCAAGTCAAATTGCAGACCAGTTCAGAACGATACTGTCCGTTTGGTTTTGTCTGATTCACCACCAATTGCCATGAAATTTCCAGCCGCACTTTTATTTCTTTTCCTGTTTGGCACAGCCTCTTATGGCCAGCTGATCATCAATGAAGTTTTGTACGATCCTTCCAATACCGCACTGGAAGGAGATGCCAATGGCGATGGAACGTATGATCAGACGCAGGATGAATTCATTGAGTTTATAAACACCGGAACGACGGATCTCAATGTGAGCAAATACCAGATTTTTGACAAAGTGATTGCGACCGGTTTAAAAACCAGAAGGCATGTGATGGGTAATTTCAATATTCCTTCAAACGGCGCCATTGTGATTTTCGGCGGTGGAACAGCGGTCGGAAGTTTTGGAGGAGCCATCACCGTTATCGACAGCGGAACGGCTGGTTTAAGTCTCGGTAATACAGGTGAAATCATTATTCTGGAAGACAGTCTGGGAAATGTTCTGGATTCAATCAATACAGATGCCCTTTCGAACAACCCGGATGAATCGTACACACGCAACCCCGACATAACCGGTGATTTTGTACAACATGCCTCGGTGACGCCAGGCAAACTGTTTTCTCCCGGAACACGGATTGATGGTTCACCATTCAACACTGTTTTATCGGTTAAAGAATCCGACAATCAGAATCCTCTCTTTGTATTTCCAAATCCAGCCAGTGACCAGGTTTTCATAAGGACGGAATCGAAAATTGATCTCATGGAACTCATGGATCTGAAAGGAAAAAAGGTGGCATCTTCTACCTCTGAACTGCTAAGACTCAACGACGTCGAAAACGGAATGTATGTCCTTCATATCCGGTCCGGAAGCAAGCAGGTTACACGTAAGCTGGTGATCAACCGGTAATCATCCTTTCCTTTATTCGCATTACGCAACATTCCATGACAAAGTCCCTGCTCCGGGTTTTCTGTTGGCTGACATTCCTTTCGGCGGGACTTTTCTCCTGTGAAACCGTTGATATTGATCCTGTTGTCAGCATTTCACTGGACAGCATCTCCAACAACCGGGTTTCAGAAAATGCAGGAAAAGCTTACCTCACACTAACACTGAACGGAGCCTCGAAAAAGGATGTCACCGTTTCGTTCACCACGGCCGGTACCGCTCTGAAAGGAACCGACTATTCACTCACGGAATCGCTAATCCGGATTCCTGCTGGTAAAACAACAGGTTCAGTGATCATCACGACCAGCGAAGACGACCTTGTGGAAGGCGACGAAACCGTCCTGATTTCGTTCACGTCCGCTTCAAACGCTACCTTCGCCGATGCCAATTCCATCACACTGACCATTTCAGATGACGATTCCGACACCGATGGTGATGGCGTAGCCGATGCGGCTGATGGCTGTCCGCTGGATTCCGGTTCGGTTGCCAATGGCGGATGCCCTCCCGGATTTGGATTGGTAATCAACGAAGTATTGTATGATCCATCCTCTACCGGGCTCACCGGTGATGCCAATGGTGATGGGGCAACCGACAAATACGAAGACGGTTTCATCGAATTTTACAACAACACCAATGTCGCTCAAAATCTGAGTGGGTACACATTGTCGGATGTCGATGTGGCGACCCAAACTGCCACCGTTCGCTATACGTTTCCGGAAGGAACAATCCTCCCAGGAAAAAAAGCGATGATCATTTTCGGTGGCGGAACCCCAACCGGAACATTTGGCGGAGCAGTCGTACTTACGGTTGGCAATCCAGCCGGACTAAGTATGAACAACAGTGGAGAAAAAATAGAACTTGCTGATCCTTTGGGAAATGTAATTCTGAGTTTTGACTCGGATGCCTTATCCAACAATCCGGACGAATCCTACACCCGGAACCCTGACCTTACCGGTGACTTTGTCCAGCATGGTTCCGTGACTCCAGGCAAACTTTTCTCTCCCGGCTCCAAAACCGACGGAACTTCCTTCTAATCTGATTTCCAGAAAACTGAATGATCACCGGACCCCTTATAGCGCTTGTTTTTGTTGCCCTGGTGGTCTGGCTGCTGGTGAAGAAAATGAACCCGATTGCCGTCCTCCTGTTCAGCGGACTGGTGATGCTGGTGGTTTCCTTTTTTCTGGGTTTGCCCCTGGCCAAAATCAAACAACCGACCGGACTGGCGGGATTCAATTTCATTCAGTACATCATCGAATCCCTTACCGACATCAACGCCGGAGTTGGACTCGTGATCATGATCATCAGTGGATTTGTAGCCTACATGGATAAAATCGGGGCCAGTGATGCTTTGGTTACCCTGGCAATGAAACCGCTGTCCGTCTTTAAAAAATTCCCCTATGTGCTGGCCTCGCTGGTTGTACCTCTCGGACAATTTCTATTCATCAGTATTCCGTCTGCCGCCGGGCTGGCTTTGCTGCTGATGGCAACGATTTTTCCGATTCTGGTAAAACTGGGTGTGAGCCGGCTTTCAGCTGTTTCGTTGATTACAGCCACCACCGCATTTGGAATCGGTCCGGCTTCTGCCATTGCATTGAGTGCAGCTGATGTGCTGCAAATGGACATTACCGCCTTCTTTTTTGGTTACCAGATTCCGCTGGTTCTGGTACTGAGCGTAACGGTTACCGTCAGCTATTTCTTCGTCAACCAGTATTACGACAGGAAACTGAAAGCCGAAGAACAGCTCCATCCACATGAAGAGCCGGCTCCGGTTCAGAAGGAAAAAGCCCCTTTGCTGTATGGTATTCTTCCGGTGCTTCCGTTGGTTTTGCTTCTGATGTTCTCTGATTTTGCCAACCTGTTTCCTACACCCATCAAGGTGGATACCAACATTGCCATGCTCATCGGGCTGCTAACAGCTTTGGTTTGTGAACTGATCCGGAAAGGCAATCTGAAAGCCGTTCTTCAGTCACTCGATGTATTCTGGAATGGCATGGGCGATATTTTTAAATCTGTTGTCACGCTGATTGTGGCCGCCGATATTTTCTCCAAAGGATTAATCAGTCTGGGATTTATCGACGGTTTACTTTCGGTTTCCCAGCACATTGGTCTGGGCGGAATCGGAATTTCGGTTGTGATGACGATTATGATTTTTCTGGCTTCCATCCTGATGGGAAGCGGAAATGCTGCTTTTTTTGCTTTTGGCCCTTTGGTTCCGGCGATTGCGGGCCCACTGGGTGTAAAAAGTGTTCAGATGATTTTACCCATGGCCATGGCAGCTTCAATGGGACGGACCGTATCGCCCATTGCCGGTGTGCTGGTGGCAGCGGCAACCCTGGGAAAGGTATCGCCCGTTGATGTGGTAAAACGAAATATGATCCCGTTTTTGCTGGCATTGGTTGTGATGCTGGTGTATAATTTTTTGTAAAGACATTCCATGATACAACTCATTAAAAACGCCCATGTATATTCTCCTGCCTTTTTAGGCAAAAAAGACATCCTTGTGGGCGGAGAGAAAATTCTGGCGATTGCCGATTCGATTGACCTTCCTTCATCCTTGGCCCAGGTTTGGGATGCCGAAGGAAAAAAGGTGACACCCGGTCTGATCGATCAGCACGTTCACATCATCGGAGCAGGAGGAAAACATGGATTTTCTTCAATGACGCCCGAAATTATGCTGTCTGATTTTATTTCCTGCGGAACCACCACGGTTGTCGGTCTGCTTGGAACCGATGCCAGTGCCCGCAGCATTAAAACGTTGTATGCCAAAACAAAAGCACTGGACAATGAAGGCATCACCGCCTATATGTTCACCAGTTATTTCGGCATTGATCCGATCACCATCACCGGAAGTATTCAGGACGACCTCATTTTTATTGATAAAATTCTGGGTTGCAAAGTGGCCATCAGCGATGAGCGTTCATCTTATCCTGAAACTCTTGAACTTCTTCGTCACCTCCGCGATGTGCATGTGGGTGGATTGATTTCCGGAAAAGGCGGGATCCTTCATGTTCACCTGGGTGGCTTGTCATCCAAAATGGACATCCTGTTTGAGCTCGTTCAGAAATATGAATTTCCGATCAAACACATCTCCCCTACCCATGTGGGCCGTTCCAAAGATTTGTTCGAACAGGCATTGGAATTTGCAAAACTGGGCGGCATGATCGACATCACCACCGGAGCTTCCAAATTCATGGATCCCTGGAAAGCGGTTTTATACGCAAAAGAACGCGGGGTTTCGATTGACAAACTCAGTTTCAGTTCCGATGGACATGCCGGTTTGAGCAAACAGAATGCAGACGGGCAGCACATCGGTTTCACCAAAGCTCCGATTTACCAGAATCTGCAACAGGTGCAGGCATTGGTGAAAGAAGGAAATATGGATTTCTCCGAAGCCCTGAAACTGATCACCACAAACCCGGCAAAAAATCTATCTCTTAAAAACAAAGGACGGATTCAGGTTGGGGCTGATGCGGATCTGTGCTTCTTCGACGACCAGTACAACCTCACCGATGTGGTTGCACGTGGTCAGACGATGATGAAATCAGGCGAAGTGATTGTGAAAGGATCTTTTGAATAACCATCCCTTGAAACGAATTCTCTTTTTCATTCCGGTCTTGTTCCTATCGTCGATTCCGGCTTTTACCCAACAGGTGGAGTCGTATGAGCCAGGGGAAGGAATCCACATTACCAATGAAAAAGAATACAACATTCGTTTTTCGGGATTTTTACAGCCCATGGTCGAAAGCCGGTTTTATCCGGATATCGAAGGAAAGAAAGACTTCCAACGATTTCGAATGCGGCGGATGATCGCCAAACTGAGTGGTGACGCAAAAGAAAAGAACATCAGTTACCAACTGCAAATCGACCTCACCGGTTCATCTGACGGAGGTGGCGACGGTACATCCAACAACTACCTGATGGATGCCTGGGTGGGATGGAAGCCAAACCGAAATCTGGAAATTGTCGTCGGACAGGAAAACTCTCCCACCGACAGCCGCGAAATGGGCATGACGTCCACTTCTCTCCAAATGATCGACCGGAGTCCTGTGGCCCTGGCCTTTTCGAGCATACGGGAATTTGGTGTTTTTGTGAATACCCAATTTAAGGCAGGACGGAACGCCGTTCTTCTTCCATCTGTGGCTCTCACCAATGGAGATGGCGCCAATGTGTTTGCGAAAGACCATGGCGGCATGAAAATCGGAGGGCGACTCGACTTTCTCCCGTTCGGAAAATTTGGAAACGGCGGGCAATTCCGGCAGACCGACATGGAGCGGGAACTGACACCCAAACTCGTCATCGGAGCCACATACAGTTACAATTCCGGCATCAGCGACCGAAGAGGAAGACA
>ERZ795056.5081-NODE-5081-length-13317-cov-4.396924_pt1 | contig 13317 bp, 14 predicted proteins | sample MGYA00375140_ERZ795056 | MGnify/ENA primary metagenome ERZ795056 (study PRJEB30185, sample SAMN05720227) | activated sludge metagenome | isolation source: Anaerobic digester | place: USA | collected 2015-03-09 ...
AAGTTGATAAGTTGGTTGAATCGGCAATCAACGGGATGCTTTCAAAATTAGACCCGCACTCTGTTTATATTCCCGTAAAACAGATGCAAGCAGTTGAAGAAGAATTCAGGGGCGATTTTGAAGGAGTAGGAATCGAATTTCAAGTTGTTAATGATACGCTTACTGTAGTCTCGCCAATAACCGGCGGACCTAGTGAAGCACTCGGAATTTTAGCAGGAGATCGAATTGTTAAAATTGATGGAACAGATGTAATCGGAATTACAAATGAGGATGTGAGAAAAAAACTGCGCGGTCCTTCCGGTACCAAAGTTAAAGTCGAAATTTCAAGACCTGGAATAAAAGAACTTCTTGACTATGAAATTACAAGAGATAAAATACCGCTATTCTCGGTTGATGTTAGTATAATGCTTGATCAGAATACCGGGTACGTTAGCGTTTCGAGATTTGCGGAGAAAACAACCGACGAACTTAAAACAGCTTTATACGAGCTTCAAGCTAAAGGAATGAAACAGTTAGTACTTGATCTTAGGAATAATCCAGGCGGTTATTTAAACCAAGCTGTTCAAATGGCTGATTTGTTCGTATCGGGTGATAAAAAAATTGTTTATACACGCGGTAGAAGAAAAGAATTTGATGAAGACTTTTTTGCCACAGTCAAGTATCCTTTTGAAAATACCCCGTTGATTATATTAATCAACCGCGGCAGTGCCTCTGCAAGTGAAATCGTTTCCGGTGCTGTTCAAGATTGGGATAGAGGTCTTGTGGTTGGTGAAACTTCTTTCGGTAAAGGATTGGTTCAAAGACAATTTCCTTTGCAGGATGGAAGTGCATTGAGATTAACAATTTCACAATATTTTACTCCATCCGGGAGGTTGATCCAGCGTAAGTACACTGATAAAAAAGACTACTACGAAGATTTGATTGAAAGAGATGAAGACGAAGGTGAAAATATAGATCACCAGGCTGAAAGCGATTCAACCCGCCCGGTTTATGAGACAAATAAAGGTAGAAAGATTTACGGTGGTGGCGGAATTACACCTGATTTTATAGTTAAATCGGATAAGCTTACTGTTTATACATCATCGCTGCTAAGGAAGAATGTTTTTTATCTTTATACATTAAAGTACATCGATACAAACGGTGAATCTTTAAGGAAAGAGTATGGAGATGACTTATCCAAATTCAATGCAAAATTCGAATTGACCGAAAACGATATTAAAAACTTTTTATCCTTTGCAGAAGAAAAAGAAGTGAAAATGGTTGAAGAGGATTATAAAAAAGATAAAGAGTACATAGCAGCAAGATTGAAAGCCCATATAGCCCGTAACTATTGGAAAAATGAGGGCTGGTATACGGTTCTTATACCAATGGATAAACAGGTAAAGATGGGATTGTCATTATTCGATAAGGCAAAAGAACTGGCAAAGAACCAATGATTCACTTGCTGAATTTAATTTATGTTTTGCCATTACTTTTGTTAGGGAGTAATACAGAGACAGCTAAAATAAGTGAATTCCGGTTTCTTATTCCTGTCGAAAAAAATTTATCTGTAGGCGAAGATATTACTTACGTAGTAAAGTATACTTTCATAAAACTTGGAGAAGTACGTTTAAAGGTTCAAGAAAAAGTGAATATTAACGGTAAAGAGTTTTACAGTACAACAGCATACATAGACTCTTATTCAAATATTCCATTTGTGAATCTCCACCAGATTTATGAAAGCAAAGTAAATAAAGATTACTACTCCGATTACTTTAAAGGTATTGTAAAACATGAAAAATATTCCACTTTCACCGAGTATTTTTTCGATTATGAAAAATCAACATTGCGAGTGAAAAAAGGGAAAGTAAAACCACCGGAATTATGGACTGATTCAACTACAACAGCTGAAAATATGTTCCATGACGGTCTATCTATATTTTACTATGCAAGAATGAATACGGGACAAAAAAAATCGGTTAATCTACCATGTTTCGTTAATGAAGAAAAAGTTTATACAAAAATCAATTTTTACAAAGATGTTAAACCGGTTTCAATAGACGCAATAGATTATGACGTTGCATGTGTAAGGCTTGACGGTGAAACAGATTTTGTATCGGTTTACGGATTAACAGGCTTCTTTGAAGGTTGGTTTTCAAATGATGAAGCCGCTATCCCGATTAAAGCCCGTATGCGAGTTATAATAGGTAATGTTACATTAGAATTAAAAAGCTGGAAAAGAGAAGGATGGATTCCACCAAAGTATCACAACTAATAGAAGAAAGAAAAATTTTCCCTTATGAAGGGAAAATACCCAGGCTGCATCAATCAGTATTTCTTGCATCGGGTGTAAAACTTATAGGCGATGTTGAAATAGGAAAAGATTCAAGCATCTGGTACAATACAGTTATCCGGGGTGATGTTCACTATATTAAAATAGGGGAGATGACGAATATACAGGATTGTTCAATGCTACATGTTACTAATAATGTATTCCCATTAAATATCGGAAACAAAGTTACAGTGGGGCATAGCGTTACCTTACACGGATGCACATTGAAAGATTTATGCTTAATAGGAATGGGAGCAGTTATACTTGACGGGGCGGTTATTGAAGACCATTCAATTGTAGCAGCCGGTTCGGTAGTAAAGCAGGGTTTTGTTGTACCTTCCGGGAAATTAGTAGCTGGAGTACCGGCTAAAATTGTTCGATCACTGTCTGAAAAAGAGATGGCTGAATTTGAAGCTTCCGCAGAAAGATATAAAAAATATACCGAAATTACTTTGAAGTCTTTCGCGGAATTTGACTTAAATTCGATTAAAGAGTAAAATTATTTTTGTCAACCACTTGAATTATTCCTAAAAAATCTTTTAATAGCGGTTGAGATTTCTATATTTTTAGAAAGTTTATTGTTTTGGTACGTAATCTTTATGTTTATTTTGAGACAAAAACTACGATTAATGGAAGATTAGTCCATAAAGTTGTAGCAGAACTTAAAAAAGAGCTAGGGTTAAAAATATCTTCGCTGCAAATAAATTTTGTAAACGAAGAGAACATAATTAAACTGAATAAAACCCACTTAAATCATAACTATTCCACAGATGTAATTACTTTGGATTACAGCGGAAACGCTGGACTTATTGACGGTGAGATTTTTATTTCTTTAGATGATGCAGCTTATAATGCAAGAAAATTCAAAGTAACTTTGAAAGATGAGCTATTGAGGCTTATAGTGCATGGAATTCTGCATCTAACCGGCTATGATGATACGACATCGAAACAAAAATCAATTATGAAACAAAAAGAAGAGTATTTACTTACACTGATGAAAAGTAAAACGGATAAATAATGGATAACACGCAACTTGAGATTATTTCCAAAATTTTTGATGGTTTGACGAATGACAGTTCGTTAGAGGAAATTGAAAAACAGTTAGTGATTAACCAGAAATACGATAAATCATTAATAGCTAAAACTTACAGCTGGATTTACGATAAACTTCTTTCAAATACAATCAAGATGAAAGAGAACCCTGAACCAAATGTAAGTATGAGGATTTTTAATGAAGATGAGCTTGAACTGTTAGGGAAAGAAAACTACAACCGTCTTCTAAAGCTGTTTAATGCTAAAATTCTTACTAATGAAGACATTGATATGATAATGGACCAGCTTTTTGTTTTTCATAACTACGAGATTAGCGAACGCGATATGAGCATATTGCTGTTATCCACACTATTTGATATTGATAGGTTAGCTCCTCCGGGAAGCCGTATGTTATTATACTTAAACGATAAGATTAATTAATTATGACAAAAAATTTAGTAGTAGTAGAGTCCCCTGCAAAAGCAAAAACAATAAACAAGTACCTCGGTAAAGGGTATGTTGTTGAAGCAACTGTGGGACACATAAGAAATTTACCGAAATCCAAACTCGGTGTTGATATCGAAAACGGGTTCCAACCTCAGTTTGTTACAATACGCGGTAAAGGAGATGTAATTAAGAAAATAAAAACTCTCGCGGGAAAAAGTAATAAAATCTTTATTGCAACTGACCCTGACCGAGAAGGAGAAGCAATTGCCCAGGATATTGCTGAAGTTATTAATAAAAATCAGAGTATTTACCGTGTTCTTTTCACTGAAATAACAAAAAGCGGGATACTACGCGGTATGGAAGCTTCAAGGCATATTGACGTATCGCTTGTAGCTTCTCAGCGGGCAAGAAGAATAATGGACAGACTTATAGGTTATAAAGTCAGTCCTTTCCTCTGGAAAGCTGCCATAGAAGAGTCGGGCAATACATTGTCGGCAGGCAGAGTTCAAACAGTAGCGCTTCGTATTATTGTTGAAAGAGAAAGAGAAATTGAAAAGTTTATCCCTATCGAATATTGGTCAATTTGGGGATTTTTTGAAACATTAAAGAATGAAAAATTCAAAGCAAAACTTTACAGTATTAACGGTAAGGAAATCAAAGTAAGACCTAAACCTAATATGACCGAGGAAGAACTTAGTGAATACTTAAAAAAACATGAGGTGATTCCAGACCAGGCTTCTGCTGAACGAATTTTCAAACAGATAAAAGCGAAAAACAACTTCCACATTTCCAATATTGTTAAGAAAGTTACAAAAAGAAATCCATCTCCTCCTTTTATTACAAGTACGCTGCAAGCTGAGGCTTCACGTGTGCTTAGACTTCGGCCAAGACAAACAATGGGTATTGCTCAAAAGCTTTATGAAGGTGTTGAAATTGGAAAAGAAGGAAATGTGGGTTTAATTACTTACATGAGAACAGACTCTACGCGTATCAGCAATGAGATAGTTGCAGAAGCAAGAGAGTATATTAAAGACTATTTCGGGACGAACTATTTACCTGCTTCACCTAATAATTTCGAAAAAAAATCATCGACTAATATCCAGGATGCTCACGAAGCAATCAGACCGACCTCGGTAAAGTATACGCCTGAATATGTGAAAGATTATCTTGATACAAATTCATTTAAACTATACCAATTAATTTGGAAAAGATTTATTGCTTCACAAATGAACCCTGCAATTCTTGAAACTACAGTAATTGATATTTCTGCAGATGAATTTCTATTCAGAGCATATGGGCAGGCTGTAAAGTTTAATGGATTCATGCAGGTTTATTTTGAACAAACCGATACCATCGGTGATTCTGACGATAAATCCGAAGGAAGAAATGAAATTATTCCTCTTGGTTTGGAAAAAGGTGATGAATTAAACCTGGAGGATTTAAGAGAGACGCAGCATTTTACAAAACCTCCACCAAGATTTACTGAAAGTTCATTAATAAAAGAACTTGAAAGTAAAGGAATCGGTCGTCCAAGTACATATTCATCAATTGTAAGTACTATTATTGATAGAACTTACGTTGAGCAAAAGGAAAGAAAATTAATGCCGACTCAGCTTGGGTTTAAAATAACGGATATTCTTGTTGCAAACTTTCCGAAAATCTTCGATGTCGGTTTTACTTCTAAAATGGAAGCTGAACTTGATCAAATAGCACAAAGCGAAAATGATTTTTCAACTGTACTGAATGATTTCTACGAACCTTTTTCCGCATCTTTAAAGATAGTTGAAGAGAATATCGAAAAAATTCCATGCGACAAATGTGAAACCGGTTTTATGGAGGTGAAAACAGGACGATTCGGAAAATTTCTTTCATGCTCAAATTATCCTGACTGTAAAAACATAAAATCACTTAAAGAGTTTTCAGGGAAAGAACAGACAATAGAGTATACAGGCGAGACTTGCGAGAAGTGCGGAAGCAGAACAGTTTACAGGTATGGAAAATTCGGAAAATTCATCGGCTGTGAAAAGTATCCCGATTGTGATTTTATTAAAAAAGTTACAATTAACGTGAAGTGTCCAAAATGCAAAGAGGGTGACGTAATTGAGAGAATGACAAAGAAGAAAAGGGCATTCTACGGATGCTCGCGTTACCCTGACTGCGATTTCATTAGCTGGAATAAACCTGTAATAACCGAATGTCCGAATTGTTCAAATCATTATATGGAAGAAAAGTATTCTGCAAAGAAAGGCAACTTTTTATTCTGCCCTGCTTGCAAACACGAACTGGTTTTAGAGCAACCGGTGGAAGCAGATGAAGAGTATTAGTATAGATGAAATATCTTCCCAGTTTTTGCAGTATTTAAAGGAAGTTAAAAGGTATTCGGTAAACACGATAAAGTCTTATAAAAAAGACATGGAACAGTTTCGTGAACTTTGTGAGACTCAAAACCTTACAACAATAGAGGAAGTAAACGAAAAAACTATAAAAAAATTCTTATTCAATTTGAATGAAAAAGAGCTATCCAAAACTTCAATATCAAGGAAGCTTTCAACTCTAAGGGGATTGCTTGATTTCGCTTATAAACAAGAGTACATTACGCATAATAGCAAATCAAGTATCCGGAATCCTAAAACGAGGCGAAGTTTACCTGAGGTGATAACAGTTAAAGATTATGGGGATATTTTAACGGAAATTGAAAAAGAAGGAAGAGCAAATAAGAAGTTTAATACAGCAAAAACAAAAATCATTTTTGAATTATTGTACGGCTGCTCACTTCGTGTTTCGGAATTAGTAAACTTAAAGCATTCCGATATTGATTTTGACCGAAAAATTTTGCATGTTATAGGCAAAGGTAATAAGATTAGATTTGTACCTATAGGAAGCAAATCGATAATAGTATTACAGGACTATATCAATCAGTGTGAGAACATGGAGAAAAACAGTTTTTTGTTGACTAATAAAAATGGGAATAAAATAAATCCGAGAATATTATACGGGGTTGTAAACCGTTTTTTGTCGCAAGTAACGGATATAAAGAAAAAGAGTCCCCACGTATTAAGGCACAGTTCTGCAACGCATATGCTGGATCAGGGTGCAAATCTAACTGCAATAAAAGAGATATTGGGACATTCAAATCTGTCTACTACACAAATTTATACTCACGTTAGTATCGAAAGATTAAAGAATGTCTATAAAAAAACACATCCTAAATCATAATTTCTTTGGAGGTTCAAAATGAACATTAAAATAACAGCCCGAAAATTCAAAGCACACGATTCTCTTAAGGAGTATGTCAAAGATGAGGTTTCATCACTTGAAAAATTCAACGATGAAATCCTCGATGTCGATGTTATACTTAGTTTTCAAAACCAGAGTAACAGTATTAAAACAGCAGAGATAATTGTTAAAGTACCCGGACAGGTACTGAAAGCAGAAGGTGATTCGGAGGAATTTAAAATATCCGTTGCCAATGCTGTCGAAAAATTAAGACGTCAATTAAAGAAGTTAAAAACGAAAAGGATTCCTCACATATAATGCTTGGTATTGACGAAAAATCGATAATAAGAAAAGAATGTATTGACGTTAAGTTTTTTTATCATAATACTGCCGAGAAGTTTAAACTAAAACTTCTTTCAGACCAGTCTGGATTTGATAGAAAAATTACCGAACAAAATCTTCACAGACCCGGTTTAGCATTAGCCGGGTTTGTGGAATTATTTTCTTATAATAGGGTTCAGGTCTTCGGAAATACTGAAATGAAGTATCTTGCGAAGCTTTCGGATGAGGATAGGAAAAAAGCAATTGAAAGAATTTTTCAGTTTAAAATTCCATGTATCATTCTTACGAATAATAATACACCTCACCCTGAAATGATCGAATTATCGAATATTTATAACATCCCCATATTCGGTTCACCATTTACAACTACTAAATTATCATATTTAATGAGTGATTTTCTGGACGATCAGTTTGCTCCAAGAGTTTCGATTCATGGCTCCCTTGTTGATGTTTATGGTGTTGGAGTAATGTTTATCGGAAAATCAGGTATCGGGAAAAGCGAAATAGCACTTGACTTGATTGAGAGGGGACACCGTCTTGTAGCCGATGATGTTATAATTCTTACTAAAAAGGGGGAAAATATTTTAATGGGCTCCGGTACTGAGTTGGCTAAACATTTTATGGAAATTAGGGGACTGGGAATAATTAATATAGAAAAAATGTTCGGTGTGCGTGCCATACGTTATCAAAAAAGGCTTGAAGTGGTAGTTGAACTTGAAATATGGAATGACGAAGGAAGTTATACCCGGACAGGTCTTGATGAATCAAAAATCACTATTCTTGATGTCGAAATTCCGTATATCAAACTCCCGATTGTTCCGGGGAAAAATATAACAGTTATTTCGGAAGTTATCAGTTTGCATCATCTACTTAAGCATTACAATTATAATGCGGCAAAAGTGTTTCAACATAGACTGAATAAACTATTAAAAGAAAAAGTAGATCAAAAAGAGAGGGGCATTCACTATTTTGAGCATGATTTTGAGTAGAACTACTAATTATACGATTTCTTCACATATTTACTAAATTAAACAGTATCCATATCTTGTTAAAATACAGTCGGTTAGGGGAGTTATTCTCAAATTTTGACCAATATTAGAATTTCCGAACGAAAAAAGAAAAAAATATCCACTAATGGAATTATTTCGTTGACAAAAAGCACATTTTTTCTTACTTTCGCAGTCGGATTATGAAAAAATTATTTTACTTCTCAAAACACCGCTTACAGTTTGTGGAAATCAAAAATCACAAACTAAAACATGCTGTTTTTTTAACAGTTGTTTTGATATTTTCCTCATTATTGACTATTGGGGGAGGATATTTGTACACTACTTTTTTAAATCCGGACACAGAATTACCCTTCTTAAAAAACGAAAATCAACTTCTTAAAGGAAAATTAAACGAAATAATATTAAAGTATGAGTCTTTGGATAAAGAGCTTGACAGTCTAATAAAAATCAATGCGGATTTAAGAATAGCTGCAAATCTGCAACCGATTTCATCTGAAGAGAGACAACTTGGTATCGGCGGTGGTTCTTTTGATAATATTCTTGATTTTTTAAAGTTAAAAAACAGGGATGATGCTCAGAAAGCCTTTAATTTTGTCGAAAGTGTAGAGAGGAAATTAGAATTTGAGAAATCGAATTATATAGAAATTGAAAACGCTCTTGCCCGTAATGCTGAATTATACAAATCAATTCCTGCTATTCGACCTTGCACAGGAAGTCTTTCTGCTAACAGTTTCGGAATGCGTAAGCACCCGGTTCTCGGGATTTACAGAATGCATAACGGAATAGATATAATGACCGATCCGGGAACGTCTGTTTACGTTACCGGTGATGGACGAGTAGATTATGTAGGCAGAAAAGGCGGTTTCGGATTATGCGTTGAAATTGATCACGGTTTCGGTTATAGGACAATTTATGCACATTTATCATCGGTAATTGTTCAAGAAGGTCAAAAAATTAAACGTGGTTCCCTAATAGCAAAAACGGGGAATAGTGGTCTTTCTTCCGGTCCCCATCTTCATTATGAAGTAATTCATAATGGAATTAATCACGACCCTGAAGACTACTTTTTCGACAATTTAGGAATCTTTAAAGCAGAAAATAAATAATAGGAGAAAAACTTAATGATCTGGACTATTGAACTCGCCTCTTATCTTGATGACGCTCCATGGCCAGCAACAAAAGAAGAATTGATTGACTACGCAGACAGAATCGGCGCTCCATTTGAAGTCATTGAAAATCTTAAAGAATTAGAAGATACTGAGGAACCTTACGAATCAATAGAAGAGGTCTGGCCTGATTATCCTACCGACGAAGATTACTTTTTCAACGAAGATGAAAACTAACCCGGCTGTTGCCACGCTATGACTCAGCTTTGGGATGGTATCTACGGTCAAAATTCAGCTAAAAAATCACTCGAATCTTTTATAAATTCTAAAAACATTCCACAAGCTATTATTTTTAATGGTAGCGATGGAATTGGAAAAGATTTTATTGCATCCCGTTTTTCATTTATTATAAACGGATTATTAAAACCTCAACACGAATTATTCACCTCATCCGTTTTGAAATATATAATTCCTCTCCCGACAGGAAAAAATGAAACCAGTTCAGATGGACCGCTGGACAAGTTTACCAACACCGAATATGAAGCCATTATTAGTGAAATAGAAAAGAAAAATCATAATCCTTATTACTCAATTCAAATTCCTAAGGCAAACGTAATCAAAATCAACAGTATTAGGGAAATCAATAAATTTGTTTCTCTTAATTACAGTGAATTAAAATATAGAGTGATTCTTATCTCTTCAGCTCATCTAATGAATGAAGAAGCACAAAATGCATTGCTCAAAAACCTTGAAGAACCACCTGAAGGGATTATTTTCATTCTAACAACGAGCAACTTAGTTAAACTTAAAGAAACTATACGCTCAAGATGCTGGATACTTGATTTTGAACCATTAGATGAAAATGATATTGCAGAAGTATTAAAAAATTATTACAATGTTGATGCTCATTCTGCGGAAGAAGTTAAAAAATTTGCTTTGGGTTCTGCAACAACTGCATTCAATTATCTTCAGAACGATTTTGAATTCATCAAGGAAAAAGTTATTGTATTTTTACGGAATGCATTAGGCGGAAAATTCCATTCGGCACAAAAAGAATTGTCTATTTTATCAAAGAATAATTCTGAAAACTCGGTTGAAATATTCCTTAAACTGGTTCTATTCTGGCTTCAGGATGTAGAAAGACATAGAAAAAAATCTGGTGAGCTGTTTTTTGAAGGCTTCACCGAAACCTTTGAAAAATTTAATTCCCGCTTTTCAGATTATAATGTCAATCCGGCAATTTCAGCAATTGAAAACCTCCTTCACTTATATTTGAATACAAACATAAATTTGAATGTTATCTTGTTCAATCTTATTTTTGAGATAAATTCTGTAATTAATCCACACTTAAAAGAGGAAGCGTTTTAGTTTAGGGAACTAAAACAGTGATTTAACCATTCTTTCTAAATAAGAAAGGAAAAATATTGTGCAAAAAGTTGTAATTACTAATGCTAAAAGAACCCCCATTGGCTCATTTGGAGGGAAATTAAGTCCCTTGAGCGCACCGGTTCTTGGCAGCATTGCAATTAAATCGTTAATTGATGAATCGGAAATAGAATTATCTCTAATAAACGAAGTTATAATGGGAAATGTACTAACTGCCGGTTTAGGACAGGCACCTGCAAGGCAGGCAGCATTATTTGCTGGTTTACCTGAAAAGACTGAATGCTTAACTATTAATAAAATGTGCGGCAGCGGATTGAAAGCAGTTATGCTTGCTCATCAAGCCATTAAATCGGGAGATTCAGAAATTATAATTGCCGGCGGGCAGGAAAACATGAGTAATGCTCCTTATATTCTTCAAAAAGCAAGATTTGGTTACAAAATGGGGAATGATGAAATTATCGATTCTCTTTTAAATGATGGATTGTGGGATGTGTATAACAATATTCATATGGGAAAATGTGCAGAACAGTGTGCAAAAAAGTTAGGACTAAGTAGAGAAGAGGTTGATGAATATTCAATTCTTTCTTACAAAAGAGCCTTGAATGCACAGGCAAAAGGTATTTTTAAAGATGAAATTGTTAATGTTAAGATTGAACAGAAAGAAAAAGAAGAAATAGTTCATTTGGATGAAGACCCGCAGAAAGTAAAATTTGAAAAAATCTCCTCGCTCAAACCTGTTTTTGATAAAAATGGAATTATTACAGCTGCAAATGCATCCAATCTAAATGACGGTTCATCAGCATTATTGGTAACCACCGATAAAAAGGCAAAAGAATTAAAACTGAAGCCGATGGTTGAGATTGTAACACATACATCTTTTGCAAAAAACCCGATAGAATTTCCTACTGCTCCCGCTGATGCAATTGAAAAACTTTTACAGAAGGCTAAACTTAAAATTGATAAGATTGGTTTGTTTGAAATTAATGAAGCATTTGCAGTTGTGTCACTTGCTGTAAACAGAAGGTTAAAACTTAATCCGGAAATTGTGAATGTGAATGGAGGAGCAATTGCTCTCGGTCATCCTATTGGTGCAAGCGGAGCAAGAATACTGACAACATTGATTTATGAAATGAAAAGAAGAGACGTAGAATATGGTATTGCAGCCCTTTGTATTGGAGGCGGTGAGGCTTCTGCTGTTTTAGTTAAGAATTGTTAGAAGAGGTAATTATGAAAATCCAAAGAATAGCAGTTATTGGCGGTGGCACGATGGGGAGCGGTATTACAACTGTATTTGCATTAAATGGCTATGATGTGGCATTAGTTGAAGTTGATAATAAAAGGATGGAGCAAGGATTAGTGAGAATTAATGATAATCTTACCCGTCTATTACAAAAAGAAAAAATAACTTATCAAGTAAAGGAAGAAACGTTATCAGGTATTTCAAGAATTGTAGGTCTTAAGAAGATTGATTCCGATACGGATCTTATTATAGAAGCAGTTAATGAGAACAAAGAACTTAAAATTAGAATATTCATAGAGTTAGATAATCTACTTAAACCGGAATCGATTATTGCTTCAAATACATCCTCAATCTCAATAACGGAATTATCTGCGGGTGTACGAGCTGATCGATTTATTGGAATACATTTTATGAATCCTGTTCCGGTCATGCAGCTTGTAGAATTAATCCGGGGATATTCAACAAGTGATGAAACTTTCAACATAATTAATGAACTGATTTTGAATATTGGCAAAGTACCGGTTCAGGTCAATGATTATCCTGGATTTGTAGCAAATAGAATTTTAATGCCGATGATAAATGAAGCGATTTTTGCATTAATGGAAGGTGTGGCAAGCAAAGAGGATATTGATTCTGTAATGAAGTTGGGTATGAATCATCCGATGGGACCATTAACTTTAGCTGATTTTATAGGTCTGGATGTTTGTTTATCAATTTTAGAAGTATTGTATAATGGATTTAATGATCCCAAATACAGACCATGTCCATTATTAAAGAAGCTGGTGGCTGCAAATAAACTCGGTCGAAAGAGCGGCGAAGGATTTTACAAGTATTAAGTTTTTACTTTTAGATTCGGAGAACGAGTATCCGATAATGTATATTATGTAAACTATATGTTTTATTTTCCAAAAAAGTATATGGCAATTAAAATTAGAATAAAAAGTAAAATAGTTCCAATCAAACTTCCCTTCTTTTTTGTTTGTCTTCTATACGATCGAAAACCCAAACGATTTTTTTTCTTTTCTTCTTCATCCTTTAATGGGTTATAAAATCTTGGCGGATAATCGAATACTCTATGACTTGGTTTTTTCATAAACATAATTCACCTTAACACTTTTAGTGCCGATTTTAAAATTGAAACTTCTAAATTGTCAGCGTTTGTTGAAATAACTTCGCCGTCAGTATGTAAATAATTTCCCCGGAATTTATTTATTTTTATTTTGCCGC
>ERZ795056.5082-NODE-5082-length-13308-cov-13.599487_pt1 | contig 13308 bp, 9 predicted proteins | sample MGYA00375140_ERZ795056 | MGnify/ENA primary metagenome ERZ795056 (study PRJEB30185, sample SAMN05720227) | activated sludge metagenome | isolation source: Anaerobic digester | place: USA | collected 2015-03-09 ...
ATGAACATCAAAGCTGCTGAGAAATAAAGTTGTCATGGCTTCATTATAAAGTCGGTCGTACACCTTATTCACTTCTTTTTCATTTTTCATCATGCCTTGAGCAATCTCACGAGCACGACCACGTAATGTTTCGTCTTGTGTTCCAGGAGCTCCCATATAAGCAAGGAAATCTTCTGTGAAAGAATCCAAAACTTGATCGCTGCTTACTGTGATGTTGTGGTCTTTGATGATTTTTCCTTCAATCAACTGCCAACGAATTCCTTTTGAATAGTTTTCGTAGTTTGATTCAATATCAGAAGGATTTACTTTCCCTTCATTTTGAGAAACTAACCAACGTTTCAAAAAGTCGTTAGGTAATTCAAAACGAGTATTATTTACTAAGTGCTCAACTGCTTCGTTAAACAAACGGTTATCAGCATCTTTACGATAACGAGCTTCTCCATCTTCTTTAATGCGAGCACGAAGTTCTTCTTCGCTGCTGATTACACCTGGACCTAGAAGTTTATCGAAGAAATCCTGATTTACTTCTGCAAGAGTTCCACGCTTTACCCATTCAACAGTAAAACGGAATGTGCTAGTTAATGCTTCAGCTTCTTCTTTACTGATTGCTAAAATGGCACCGATAACGGTTGGATTAACAACAGCTGTTTGGAAGTCAATCGTGATTTGGGAATCTTTACTCAGACCTGTAAACAAGGCTTGTTGATTACCTTCTTTCAAATCTTCAAACTGAAGTGTGATGTGTTTGTGCAAACCACCTTCTTTTTCGTTGCCATCTGAATCTAATTCAACAGCAACGCCATGAATTTGATCTCCTTCTGCCGAAACAGACGTTTCTTCTAATTCACCTAGACGCTTACGGTAATCAGCAATGATATCGTTCACGTATGAATCATCCAATTTTACTTTGTAATGATTGAAACGATGATTAGCTGAAAGATCTAACTCGAATTTAGGAGCTAAACCTACTTCAAACGATAAATTGATCTCACCTGGATTATCCAAGTCAATAGCAGAATCGTTTTCAGCTTTTGGAAGCGGATTACCTAATACATCTAATTGCTGATCGCGTAGGTAATTGAATAAGGTATCGGATGTTAGTTTGTTCAGTTCATCCACTAAAATGGATTTACCATACATCTTTTTTACCATGCCCGCTGGTACTTTACCTGGACGAAATCCTGGCATTTGTACTTTTTTAGCGTAATCGCGGAGTTGCTCGTCTATTTTGGGTTGGTAATCAGCCGGTGAAAATTGGATCCGGACTACTGCGTTGAGCGCGTCAACATTCTCTTGTGTTACGTTCATTGGAACTTCTTTACAATAAAAAATGCTTCTCCCGAAGGAGAAGCAATGTGCGGATGAAGGGACTCGAACCCCCACGCCTCGCGGCGCCAGATCCTAAGTCTGGTGCGGCTACCAATTACGCCACATCCGCATGGATCTTAATTAAAAAGGAGTGCAAAAGTAGGGAGGTTTTGTATTACAACCAAATAAAATTTGAGGTTTTATAATATAGCCGTGAAGACCAAATACTTGCATTTCGAATTGTGTTATAAATGCTCAAAAATCATCCTCTGGAAGATGTCCTCAACGTGTATATTTCGTTGCTTTATCCTCTTAAAATGACCTATGTCTAAATTCTACCATATAAGCTTACTTATCGTTCTTATCTGCCCGACAATACAAGCTCAGGAACCGAATTCTGAAACACGTCGAATCTCTGATTTTTGCTTTAGTGTTGGATTTCCTCGTAATGAATTTGACCGCTCAAGTAGTTTGCAACCTATCGGACTTACCTACAATTTCCTGTTTAAGAATCCTCAAACAAATCCTTTCATTCCCGGATTTGGATTTTCATATTATCAAACAGGGCGTTTAAAGGCGAACAAAAACATCAATCCATCTATCTATAATGAATCGGCATTCTTATACTCTCAGCCTATCCTGTTAAAACTAAGCAGCGTTAACCAATTGTTTAGCGTACACCTTATGGCTCGAATCCAAGGTGAACAATCGCACTTAAAGCCCTTTGTAGATCTTATTGCTGGAATGCAATATGCATGGACTCAAGTAACATTAAACGAAAATGAAATTGGTAAGTACTTTCAAACGGATTCGAAAAGTAGAGCCTATTATGAAACACATACTTCCGATTTATCTTGGATCGCGGGAGGAAGCTTTGGTGTGCTTTGGAAATTGAATTCAAATCTGTACCTCAACTCTAGTTTAGCTTTCTTATTTGGTGGCAAACTCACATACGTAGATAAAACATCTGCAGAAAGCTGGAACGTAACACTCAATAATTCAGATGTTCAACTAACAAAATTCATTGAAAAGTTTTATGAATCTGACTTAAATGTAACCGCACCAGTAAAAACCAGTTTAAGTAATATGTTAGTTGCTCAAATAGGTCTAACAGCCAACATCACCAAGAAATAAATCAATTGATTCTGCTAAACCCGAATTGACATTCCTTTTTAATTATTTTGCCCTTTTAAAACCTAAATTTCTCCTGATGCTCCGTTACATTTCGATGCTCATCTTTGGTTTAACATTTCATACGGTGTGTTTTGCGCAAGTCGGATCTAAAATGATGACCCGCAAAAAAGGTCCTTCTGCTAGCATGCAAAATTTCCTGGATTTAACACTTACTATGGGCGTCCCTATGAATGATTTTGCATCTACAACTACTTCACTTCCATTCGGACTTTCCTGCAATTACCTGTTTCAACCATCTAGTAAAGTTCCGTTTCTATTTGGTGGTGGATTAACGTATTTATCCGCTGGTAGCAAAGACATTAAGAAAGACCTAACTGCCGATATTACACTAGGAACAACTTTGATTGATCAATTAGTCATTCCGCTTGAATTCAGCATCAATAACCAAATTGTAAACGGACATGCACAAATTCGAATTCAGGCAACAAACGATATTGTAAAACCCTACTTAGATATTCTGGGAGGATTCAATTATTTCTGGACTTCCACTACACTCTACGATCGGTCAACTCAAAACTATTTTCAAACCGACGACAAGGATCGCATTTTCCATAAAACACAACTAAGTGATATCGCTTGGAGCGGAGGCGCAGGTGTTGGAGTAATGGCGCGATTAAGCAGTACTGTTTACTTGAATCTAGGCGCTAACTATATGTTAGGTGGGAAGCTCGATTATTTTGACAAAGAGCAGATTAGTCAATGGAATATTGAGTTGAATTCTTCTGCTCTTACCTCAACTAACAATGAACATCAGTTAGGCTCCGATGATGTGAATATTCAAGCCTTACCTAAACATTCGGTTACAACCATGTTGTTCGCCAATGCGGGTATTTGCTTCTTACTCAATGGAAGTTCAAGCTCATCAGGTCCCAAGAAAAGACCAGGACCGAAAAAACGCTAAATCAGAAAATAAAATTCCAATGGATTTGGCGGGAAAGAATTAATACCAATGCGATTGTCGTATAGATCGCAACAGTCTTAAATCGTTTTTCATCATCTGCAGCTTTCTTAGAAAAGGTGCGTCCCAATTGAATAAGCACAACGGCAATAATCATCATTAAGGGATGTTCCAAAGCTAATAAACGAGAATACGCATCTTTCATCACTCCGGGAGTTGAAAAAAGTGCATAACCGCGAGGACTGGTAAAATACAGCACCAATCCAATCAACAATTGAGAATGTGCTAAACCTATTAAAGCTCCGCCAAGTGCATTATCTAATTTGGCAAAAGGCTTCTTCCCCATCCATCCCATGTAGCTGCGAATAAGCACGAATAACATGACTGGTATGATAATCCAACGAAGTAGGTTGTGAACTGTATTTAAGATATCCATCCGAAATTTTTTTTCCAAAAATACACGAAAGCTCTTCTCTTCAGTTTTTGATTAGCTTAAATCGGCGTTGAATCTGTTCACCGTGTTCATCCACAGCCACTAAAAGGTGTTCGCCCAGTTCTGACTGAACAGCCATTTGATGAATCTGACGGGTTTGACCGAGAAATTTTCCATCCAAATGCCAATATACTGTCGACGCTGCATCTCGGTGAGCTATCTCCATTACCACACGGGTTGGCAAACCATCAAATGATCGGGGAACTTTTATTTCTGAATTTATCCGAGGATAGATAAACTCCATTCTACTTTGCTGTTGTTCTATCCCGCAACCGGGCATCCAAGTAGGAAGTGTCACATATTCTGGATGTGAATTCCGATAATAATACTCCATCACCGGAGGCAATACAAACCAATTTCGCGCTTGCAATTGATCTGCTTCTAAACAACCGGCATCAGCTCGAAACTGACCTGTCGAATTTAAGTGAACTCGTTGGTGATAGGGACAAACAGAAGTATGCAAACACGATTTAGGCACCCAAATCGTGTCGGGCAGAGTGCAAAAAGGACCTGCAATAAATCCCGATTCCCGACAAGTAACTACCTGTTTTTCATCATCATAAGGTCGTTCAAACCAACCCGAATGTGGCAATAAAGCTAAAACATCAAACAGAACAGGCGCTGCTGCACCAACGCCTGTAAGTAATGGCTTTCCTTCTCCACTTGCATTTCCAACCCAAACGCCAACAACATAAGCTGGTGTGACCCCAATAGCCCAAGCATCTCGGTGTCCGTATGATGTACCGGTTTTCCAGGCTACTTTTTGGGTGGATAGAAATTCACTCCAGCCAGCTTCTTCATCCGGACGATTTACTTCCGACATCGCCTCAAACATTTCGAACACTGGTCCAGCATCTAAAATGGAATGTGCTTGAAAATTAGATTTCTCTTTCTGCTTATCTGTAGTTTTAATATACGCTGGCGGATGAATATCCTCTGGTAAGTATTTACTGCTTTGTGATGCAAAATGAAGTTGTTGTCGAGCGAGTGAAGCATAAATTCCACACAAATCCCACAGAGTTCCTTCGGCTCCGCCTAAAATCAAGGATAAACCATAATGATTGGCCGATTTAGTTAATGTGCTCATGCCCAATTTTCGCAGCATGTTATTGAATCGCTCAACTCCTAACTGTTGTAACATGCGAACGGCTGGAACATTTAAGGAACGAGAAATTGCTCTGCGTGCCTGCACAGCACCATCGTAACTCAAATTGTAATTCTTGGGAGAATATCCATCAATTTGTGTGGGAATATCTGCCACCAAACTCGTTGGTAAACACTTTCCAAATTGCAACATAGAAGCAAAAAGAAGTGGTTTCAATATCGAACCAGTACTACGAGCAGCAGTAATCATATCAACAGAATTGCCTCGCTGAGAGCCATCACCCGCTACATTGCCAACATAAGCAAGTGTGTTCCCCGTTTTTACATCCAACACCAAAACTCCTGCATTGGCTACTCCATTTGCATTCCAACGAGCTTGATAATTGGTTGTTATTGCTTGAACCCTTTCTTGTAAATAAGCATCAATCGTTGTTTTAATTTGCACACCCTTTTTGCCCTCCTTCTCTATTCGATCGAGTAATTGCAAAGCTAGTTGTGGCAATGGATAAGGTTTACCGGGCAAAGGTTCTTCCAATGCTAACTCGTATGTTTCTTTATCAATCTGATGCTCATCATATAATTCAAGCAATAAGGCATTTCGCTTTTTTCGTAAAATTTCTTGATTCTTCCCTGGAAAAATAAGTGATGGAGCATTCGGCAACACGGCTAATGTGGCACTTTCGGCCCAAGATAATTCACTGGCTTTTCGTCCAAAATATCGCCAAGCAGCGGCTTCTAAACCGACTACATTTCCGCCAAAAGGAGCATGACGAGCATACATAGCTAAAATGCTTCTCTTCGAATAGGAACATTCCAAGCGCATAGCTTGAATACTCTCAATTGCCTTTTCCCATATGCTACGTTTCTTTCCTTTACGTGATAAGCGCATCACTTGCATCGTGAGTGTACTTCCTCCGCTAATAACTCTTCCTTTATCGAAATTATTCCAAGCCGAACGAAACATCGACACTGGGTTAATTCCAGGATGATGAAAAAAATGTTTGTCTTCAAATGTGAGAATGCATGCTTCGAACTTAGCAGGAACTGTATCTGAACCTGGAAACCGCCATTGCTGATCTTCGGCAATACGAGCAGCTAAAAGTTTCCCGTCTTTACTCGTTAATACTGTTGAATAAGGTTCTTCAAATAGTGGATCGGGTAAACAAAAAATAAAAACAATAAGGAGGACAAAAGCTACAAGCCAATACCTGTTTCGCTTCCGTTTGAGAAAAGCAATTAATTTGGATTTGAATTCCTGTAGAAAGGCGTATTTCACTCAGGTAGCTTATGTTTGTGCAAATCTCTTAAACCATGCGCAGGTTCTATTCAGCAATTGCATTTTTTCTAAGCTTTTTTCCATCACTACTTTCCGCCCAAGAAACAGAGAACGCGCTTTTCTGGAAAATCAAGGATTTAAACACTAAACACGTTTCTTATATTCTAGGAACATATCACTTGGTGAATAATGAATTCTTAGCTCAAATTGCTGGCTGCGAAAAAGCGCTCAAGAAAACCAAAGCGGTAATGGGAGAAATGGAAGTTACTCCCGAAGTTGCTGCGAGTATGATGCCACATATGCTCTTATCCGAAGGTAGTTTAGAGGACTTATTTACGCCCGAACAATACGATTCGATTCAAACAACACTCATGTCTAAATTAGGTATGCCTATTACCTTATTTAGTAAGATGAAACCAATTGGCATCTATTTTCTGTTTTCAACTTCTGAAATGAAAAACACCGATATCGTTAGTGATTACAAAGGTGTGCCCATGGATTTATACGTTCAGAATGAAGCGAAAAAAAATAAAAAGCCAATTCTAGCGCTCGAATCTATTGAAGAACAAAGTGAGCTTTTATTTAATAGTACCCCAGTAAGCCGACAAGCAGAAATGCTAATGGAATACATCCGTAAAGGAGATCAGACGGGTGATACAGAAGATATTGCAAGAATGAATACCTGTTATAAAAGTCAGGATTTAAATTGTTTGGATTCGCTCATGAAAAACTCAGGATATAGTAGTATTGAATCAGATTTGTTATTAAAAAACCGAAATGAAAGGTGGATTGCTCCCATTAAAAAAGCTATTTCAGAACAATCTTGCTTTATAGCTGTTGGAGCTTTGCACTTAGCAGGAGAAAATGGTTTAGTAGCATTATTACGTAAAGAAGGCTACACAATTAGTCCCGTTAGAAGCGAAAAAGACATCCAGTAAAATAATCCTCATATTTTCTAAAAGCGTATTACATTTGCAGCCAATTGAGTTCAGCGAACTATGAAAAAACTCCAACCCAGATTTCTCCTTGTTCTTTCTGCAATTTTCATTGCTTCCTTCTTCCGTTTGTTGCCACATTGGCCAAATTTCACTCCCATGGCAGCTATTGCTTTAATGGGCGGAGCATTGATTTCTAATCGTTTGATTGGCGTAATTATTCCGCTTATTGCTATGCTTGTGAGCGATGTCCTTACGATTACATTTATCAATTATCGTTGGATAACGTTTGAAGATTATTTCAGCTCACCATCCACTGCTTTACTTTATTTAAGCTTTATCCTCATTACTTTTATGGGATATTGGTTGAGAGAACGTCAAAGCTGGAGTAATCTAGCACTTACTTCCCTTTTAAGTGCATCTGTATTTTTCTTGATCACAAATTTTGGTGATTGGCTTATAAATCCACTTCCTAAAACAGCAGCAGGTTTACTTGCTACATATGAGTTAGGAATTCCATTTTTCGGATATAATCTTCTTGGTAATCTATTCTACACATTCTTGTTTTTTGGAGTGTTCTATTACCTCAACACGACTAATGAAAAGTTGGCGAAAGAACGTGTTCGTCACTAAGAATCTAAACACCTTTATAAATCCTGCTTCGGCGGGATTTTTTTTTGAACTTTTCTCAGGTCAATTCAGGGAATCGTTAGTTTTAAAGTATGAATGCAACTCATATAACAAGCCTTAGCTACTGGGAACAATCAACTTTTATTCAAGCCGATATCATTGTTATTGGTGCTGGAATTGTCGGACTGAGTGCCGCCTTAAATCTCATACGTCTAAATCCTAATAAAAAAATCCTAGTTCTAGAACGAGGAGTTTTACCCACCGGAGCGAGTACTAAAAACGCTGGATTTTCCTGTTTTGGTAGCCTGAGTGAAATAGCAGCCGATTTAGATATCCTATCGGAAGAAGATGTTTTGAGTTTGATTTCCATGAGATGGAATGGATTACAACTTCTCCGAAAGACTTTAGGCGATGAAGCCATGGGATATGAAGAACATGGCAGTTTTGAAGTCTTCACTCCTACTCAAGAATCGCTGTATAAACGAAGCATTCAGCTCTTAGATCAGTACAATCAACATTTGAAACAGATAATTGGTGTTGATCAAGTCTTTCAACCAGCCGATCAGTATATCGAAACATTTGGTTTCAAAGGAGTTAAGCACCTAATACGAAACACAGCCGAAGGACAAATTGATACGGGTTCTACCATGAATGCTCTTTTGCAATTAGTCAGAAACGCTGGTGTTCAGGTATTAACGGGTGTTGAAATCACGTCTTACCAAACAGCCAATAATCAAGTTGAAGTTCAAACTCCTGAATTAGGGAAGTTAAGCTGTCATCAATTGTTATTCTGTACGAACGGTTTTGCAGCACAACTTCTTCCCGACATTGATGTTCAACCGGGTCGAGCACAAGTTTTAATTACTTCCGAGATTCCAAATCTCAAGCTCAAAGGTTGTTTTCACATGGAAGAAGGCTATTACTATTTCCGAAATGTGGGCAATCGAGTATTGTTTGGTGGCGGAAGAAATCTCGATAAAGCGGGTGAAACAACTTATTCACATGAAATTACCCCACTCATTCAAAATCAGTTGAATACCTATTTGAAAGAAGTGATACTTCCAGATGTGGAATATTCGGTTGAAATGCGATGGGCTGGAACACTGGGATTAGGAAAAACTCGCTTACCTATTGTCCAAAAAATTGAACCGGGCGTGTATTGCGCTGTTAGAATGGGCGGAATGGGGGTAGCGATTGGATCACTTATCGGTAAGCAAGCAGCAGAATTACTTATGAATCAATAATTTCTTAGTGATTCACTAATAGCTTCAAATGCTGAATTCCTTTAGAAGTTTCAACACATACTACATACAATCCATCAGCTAGCTTTTCGGTTTGTATGGTCGATTGTAATGCTTCTACTGTATGAGTTTCGATCAACTGACCGGAAACACTATACAATTGTAGGGTTTGTATCATATTCCCCGATTGAAGCTGCACAAACTCATTTGCTGGATTAGGAATCATTTGCAAAGGATTTTGCACCACTTCATCTATCCCTACCCAATTCACATTAAACGGATTAGATATGCTTGTACATCCGAATTCATCATAAATCCGAACATTGTAATTACCATTTACCAAAGGCATCCAATTACTAGTATCCGAATCATTGATTTCGAGCCCGTTAACATACCAAACGTATGAACTTGCATCAGTTGCCTGTAAAGAAAAGCCTGTAATGGTGATAAAAGGTGTACCGGGCTGTGGTAAAATTGTGATGGTCTTGCTAACCGTTTGAAAACATCCTTCATCAGATACGCCACTTAAACTAACTAATGTGGTAGCAGTTGGACTAAATTCAACGGATGCAGAATTGGTAGCATTTAAACTAGGACCTTCTAGCCAGTAATATAAATTGGCTCCGTCTGCTGTTAATGTTATCGTTGAATTAGGGCAGATAGAATCCGATTCGGTGAGGATTTCCAAAGTAGGACTATCATATACATGAATAAAATCAGGTAAAGACAAGGTATCTGCAATTCCGTTTTTAGTTACAATAAGTTCCACATCGTAAAGTCCCCCTTGTGACCAAGTAACAAGTGGTTGATAATCGGTTGAGTTTGCTGGATTTCCAGATTCAAAAGTCCAAGAATACGTTTCGGGAGAATTCAAACTGGTGTTGGAAAACTGGACAGCTGCATCTGTACATGCAAAGGAGCTTCCTTGGGCGCTAAATCCAGCAATAGGTGGCACATCTTCGCTTACACCACTCAATTGCACATTATCGAGGTAAATATTGTTTCCTAAACCATTAAATCCTTCGAATCGAAATTGAAATCCTGTCATACCAGCATAAGCCGATAAATCTATATCCCCACAAGTTGTTAAAGTTTGTCCGTCGCACCAATCGTAAGCTGTTTGAGGAATAAAAAACGAACCATTGTAGGAAGTTGTCGCGAAACTGAAAATTCCATCTTCTCCTCTAGCCCAAACACGATTCCAGGAATTACCACAATCGGAAGAAACCGAAACAATCATCGAATCAGTAATGCCCGGAAAGCGTTGCTGATAGGCATAATCAAACGAAAGTGTTAAAGATGTATATCCCGATAAATTGAAAGATGGACTTATCAGAAAATCACGAGTATTCCCAACAAAATCAGTGAAATAAGGCAAACGAGCAGATTTTTGTCCGGTGTTAGAACCAAAACTGGAAGCTATTTCCCATGTGGTAGAATTTACTTCCGGATTCGAAATCGTCCACTGATGTGTGCTAAATGAGTTGGATTCGAAATTATCAAAAAAGGGTAGCTGCCCTCCTACTGAATTTTGAATGGTAAAAGGATAAACTAAGGTATTGTTGGATAAAAATGCATCCTGCTGATCTACATTTATTAAACCTAGAACTGTCACTTGTAATAAGTGATTCCCCGGAACAACCTGCTGATTATGAACAGGTATTAAAGCAGATAATCCGGGTAAAATTTCACCATTCCATTCATTTGTATAGGTAAAACCATTATCGATTTTACTGGTGATGGTCATACTTTCGAGTGTATCTGTCCCCGAATTAACTACTCGAATAAATGGAGTTAGATTCGACTCACAGGATGATTGTGAAGGAGAAACAACATTACTCAACCATGCATTAATTGGCTGACTTTCAGCATTCAAACAAATCAATGCTTGTTGAATATTTAATCGCCCAGTACCTAATTGTCCAATGTAATTCGGGTTGAAAATATCAATGTTATCGGTAGAATTGAGCAGGCACTCTTCTAATTGATCTGGACTAAGACTCGGATCATTTGATAGCATTAAAGCCACTGCTGCTGTAACCAGTGGTGCGGCAAAAGAAGTCCCGTTTTTTATGGCAGTAGTATTTTCAGGAGCTAAAGACCAGATAAGAGAACCTGGTGCAGAAATATCAACTGAGCTTCCAAAAGAACTAAATGAGGAACGAGTGTCGATACTAGATGTTGCAGCAACACTTATCACACCCGGATAACCAGCAGGATAATTCACTACCGAACTATTATCATTTCCAGCAGCTGCTACTAAAACAACACCCGCGTTATAAGCTTCATTAATTATTGTTTGAGCTGTTTGATAGGGAATTGTTGATCCCCAACTCATATTAACCACATCAACCCCTTGAGTAACAGCATATGCAACACCTTCATACTCATTAATCAAGGTATTTGGATCTGTATCGTTGGTCACTTTTACGGGATAAATCTTAACACCATAAGCCAATGAAGCCATGCCTGCTGAATTATTCGTATTGGCTCCAATTAATCCGCACACATGTGTCCCATGATCCCAATTCGGATCGGGTGGCATCACGTCAAAATCGTCGGATGCAATATCATAACCGGGTAAAATAACTCCCGATAATTCAGGATGAGTATAATCTACTGCATCATCTACTACTCCAACTTTTACCGATGCAATTCCACCTGCCTGAATATCCCAAGCTTGTTGCGCTTTAATTTTATACAAATACCATTGTCCGCCAGTCGCACTCGAATTAGGACCTAAATCATTCGGAACTAAAGCTTTCCTTGAAATTGGAATTCGCTCCGCATAAATCACTTTTCCTGAAGCTTCTAATTGCTTAATAAACTGTTCGGTTAAAGCACTTTGGTTAAAGGAAATACGATAAATACGGTTTGAGGCTGATTTTGAAAACCAAAAAGCTGCTTTTACTTCTGTTATTCCAAACTGAACTTGATAAGATTCAAAAAATGTAGCTATTTCCCTTTCTGGAATCCGTGAAGTAGCTAAAGGAAACGACTCGTTAAGTCTAACATACAATTGTCCGGTATGATAATCTTCAATATGAACTTGAGCCGATACATGAAGTGTCGACACGAGTAAAAACAGAGAAATACGAACGAGTATGTTCATGCAAGTGTAATATTCTGATTAAAGATAACGATCAAAAAGGAAATTTGCTTGTCTTTCGGCTTCCTTCAACTCCAAATGGTTAATGCCGGTTTCAATTTGATTAACATTTGCCCATTGAATTAATACTTCGGTAGCCATATTTCCGGTAAGTGTGTCGCTTGCCATGGGACAACCACCAAAACCTTTTAAAGCTGAATCGAAATACCGGCAACCAGCATTATAGGCTGCTTCTGCCTTCAAAGCAACATCTTGTGGAAGGCTGTGAAGATGCATGGATAAGTTGGCAGATGATAATTCCGCTTGGATAGTAGTATAGAGGGTTGATATTCCTTGGATTTCTGAAATTCCCGTTGTGTCGGCTAAGGATAGATTCTTAACACCCATTCCTTCCAAGGTTTTAGCCCATTTTGCGACTAGTTCGGGCGACCATTCATCCCCATATGGATTTCCAAATGCCATGGAGAGATAAATGACTAACTCTTTATTTCGGCTGGCACAGAGTTCAATAATTTCCTCTACCCGACTGAGTGATTGAGCGATCGATGAATTTGTATTTCGTTGTTGAAAGGTTTCAGAAACCGAAAAAGGAAATCCCAAAATGCTTACTTTATCCACTGCTACAGCTTCTGATGCACCACGGGCATTTGCTACAATAGCAAGGATTTTTGTTTGAGTAGCCGACATATCAAGGGCATCAAAAACCTCATGAGTATCAGCTAATTGAGGAATTGCTTTGGGTGAAACGAAACTCCCCGCATCCAAAACTGGAAATCCAACTTTTAGCAACTGCTGTAAGTAGGAAATTTTTTCGGCAGTTGGAATAAATGTATGAATGCCTTGCATCGCATCACGCGGACATTCAGTTATATGTATCATGGTTTGTTATGCATTTTTGATGAATGGCTCGTATTAATGATGGACCTTCATAAATGAAACCTGTGTACAATTGAATTAAGTCGGCACCTGAATTAAGCTTTTCCCAAGCATCATCAGCTGAGTGAATTCCTCCCACACCAATGATTAGTGGTTCGCTTCCTAAATGTTCGCGCAAAAACTTTATGACTTCAGTAGAACGATTTTTAACTGGCTTTCCACTTAATCCACCAGCTCCAATTTT
>ERZ795056.5083-NODE-5083-length-13308-cov-5.038406_pt1 | contig 13308 bp, 10 predicted proteins | sample MGYA00375140_ERZ795056 | MGnify/ENA primary metagenome ERZ795056 (study PRJEB30185, sample SAMN05720227) | activated sludge metagenome | isolation source: Anaerobic digester | place: USA | collected 2015-03-09 ...
CTACACTACTTCACCAAAATGCTAACCCAACTGATATAGCCTATCGTTGCACGGATCCTTAACCGCTTGGTTGCGTGAAGGTGGTGTGGATCGGGCAATGATAGGCTATATCAGTTGGGTTGGCATTTTCTATGGGGTGAAAGTTTTATGGGCCCCCCTGGTAGATCAAATGCAAGTTCCTTTTCTGACCCGGTGGTTGGGTAAGCGGCGCAGTTGGATTTTGCTGTCCCAGATGGGGATTATCAGTGGATTATTATTGATGGTTTGGGGGGCACCTGTTTTCCCCGGCCCCATGGCACTGGATCAGCCTCAAGACCCCGGGAATTTGACATATATTAGAAATATAGGTCTTGGAAATATGGGGGTGTTTATCCTGGCGATTTTGTGGGTAGCCTTTTGGTCAGCCACCCAGGATATTGCCATTGATGCGTACCGGATTGAGGTGGCTGGGGAAGAGTTCCAAGGGGTTATGGCTTCCAATTACATTTTGGGCTACCGTATTGCTGGATCTTTGGTGGTAGGGGTGGGGGCTTTTTATTTGGCAGATTTATTGTCATGGCCAGATGCCTATTTGGCGATGACCGCCTGTTTCTTGCCAGCTATCCTCGTTATTTTACTGTCTCCTGAACCTCGGGCCTACTTAACATCTTCTGCAAGGGGATTTGTTGCACATATACAACAGGCCGTTTTAAAGCCTTTTATTGAGTTTTTTCAACGCCAATCTTTGGTTAACGCCCTGGTTATTTTGGGATTTATCGCTCTTTGCAAGGTCAGTGATATTGTCATGGGGCCAATGGTCAATCCCCTTTACAAAGATTTGGGGTTCACGAATATCGAAATTGCCAATATTACCAAGGTATATGGTTTCGCGATCACCATATTAGGGGGGTTCATAGCAGGAATTTTAGTAGCGCGCTATTCTGCTAGAAGGTTGTTGTTACCGGCTATCATCTTGCTAGCTGTCCCTAACCTAATGTTTATGGTGCTGGCGGGGCATCCAAAAGATATCCTATTATTGGCTGCAGCGATCAGTGCTGATAATTTTGGCAATGGTCTGGCGGCTACAATTTTAGTCGCTTATTTCTCGGGCTTGGCTAATAAAGCCTATACAGCGACGCAATATGCTTTATTCAGTTCTTTAATGAACTTACCCGGCACCATCTTGGGTGGATTTTCGGGCTGGTTAGCGGAGCAGGTGGGCTATGGCCAGTTCTTCTTGATTAGTGCTTGCTTGGCATTACCAGCCTTTTTCTTGGCTTTTATCCTGCAATGGCGCTTCGGTGGTGTTAAATTGCCGGGGAAGACATAAGCTTATCAACCATATACCCAACGGATCGCACAGTGCGAATTATATCGGGGTCGTTGGGTTTCTTAGGATTGTATAATGCCTGCCGCAAGCGGCCGATATGGACATCAACTGTTCGAAGATCGATGTAATGACCCTGGCCCCAGACTGCATCCAGTAATTGCTCCCTGGTTAATGGACGGCCTTGGTTTAACAGCAAATGCCTTAACAGTTTAAATTCTGTTGGGCTTAATAAAATCAACTCTTGTTCCTGATAAACTTGGTGATGGTCAAGATCAAGGGTTAAGTTGGCATAAAGCAATTGGCTATTTGGGGTTAAATGCAAACTACGCCGCAGCAGGCTTTTCACGCGGGCCAGCAATTCCTTGGTGCTGAACGGTTTGGTAATGTAATCATCGGCGCCTGTTTCCAACCCGCGCAGCTTGTCATCTTCCTCCGTACGGGCGGTCAAAATAATGATAGGCAATAGATAAAATTGTGGCGAGCGTCTTAAGATCCGGCAAAGTTCTATGCCAGAAATTTTAGGCACCATCCAATCGGCAATCACCAAGTCGGGTTTCTGTTCACGGATCAATGTTAAGGCAATCTCACCATCTTTAGCAAGGATCGCCTGGTAACCTGAACACTGTAAAGCATATTCTAGGATAGTCATGAGGGCTGGATCATCTTCAACAATCAAAACGGTCATCAAAGCGGGCGGGACTATTTGGATGACTCCTTCTTAGGAGGGGTGGATGGGGTAGGAGTCAGGTAGGAATTGGTAATCGTATGATCGCTTTTAGGGCGATCCCCTTTAAGGGGTGATCCATGCACCATAAAATAAATAGTTTCGGCGATATTGGTGGCGTGGTCGCCGATCCGCTCAATATTTTTGGCAATAAATAATAGGTGGATGCATCCACTAATGGTACGTACATCTTCCATCATATAAGTCAGAAGCTCCCGGAAAACACTGGTATAAAGGGCGTCCACTTCTTCATCCTGCCGCCAGGCTTGCAGGGCCTGATCGATGTTTTTATTGATATAGGCATCCAACACGTTTTTAACAATTTGTTGGACGGCTTTGCCCATCCGGGCGATACCCGTCATAAATTGTCCGTTCATCATGGTTTCGGGTAATGCTGGGACACGCTTGGCGACATTGGCCGCATAATCGCCCATTCGTTCCAAATCACTGGAAATTCTTAAAGAGGAGACGACTTCTCGCAAATCTTGGGCCATCGGTTGCCGTAGGGCCAGGATTTTGACAACCAAATTACTAACCATTTGATCGCGCGAGTCAATTTTTTGGTCTTGCTCAACCACTGCTTTCGCCTGTTTCAAATCATGGGATGCCAAAGCTTCGACCGCCTGTTGTAATTGCGATTCGACCAAAGCGCCCATTTCAACCAGGATATTGCCCAATTGTTTTAATTGGTCATCAAATGATTTCACAATATGTTCGGGTAAATTTACCATCATCTTTTCCTTTTTTTATTTTCTTAGCCGAAACGTCCGGTGATATATCCTTGGGTACGCTGATCCTGAGGACTGGTAAAAATTTCATCGGTTGCGCCACTTTCAATCAACTCGCCCAGGTGGAAAAAAGCGGTTTTTTGAGAAACACGAGCCGCTTGCTGCATGGAATGGGTTACAATCACGATCGTGAAATTGTGGCATAATTCATCAATCAATTCCTCAACCTTAGCGGTCGCAATCGGGTCAAGCGCCGAACAGGGTTCATCCATCAAAATAACATTAGGGTTGATAGCAATTGCTCGGGCGATGCATAGCCGCTGTTGTTGGCCGCCAGATAGCGACAAGGCTGGTTCTTTCAAACGGTCTTTGACTTCTTTCCATAACCCTGCTTTCTCTAAGCTGTTCGTAACAATTGCGTCCAGTTGCTGTCGGTTATTAGTTAATCCATGCAATTTAGGTGCATAGGCAATATTTTCATAAATTGATTTGGGAAAAGGGTTTGGTTTTTGGAAAACCATCCCAACTTTGGCGCGCAAGGTGACTACATCAATTTGGGGATCATAAATGTTATGGCCATCTAAAAGGATTTCGCCTTGGATACGGCAACTGGCGATCACATCATTCATCCGGTTTAAGCACCGCAGGAAAGTGGATTTACCGCAGCCGGAGGGGCCAATTAAAGCCGTCACTTGGGACGGCAAGATATCTAAGGTTACAGACTTAAGGGCCTGTTTTTCCCCATAATAAACATTTAAATTTTTAACGGTTATCTTCGGTTGGGTTGTCATAGGTTTCTACTAAACGCCTTATTTTTTTAATCAAAAGTAAAAAATTCTAGCTTGGGCTTACCATTTTTTTTCTACCCGTTGCCGGATGATAATGGCAACCAAGTTCATTAACACCAAAAATAATAACAACACAAAAATAGCTGCATAGGTTTTTTCAACAAAAGCAGTTTCCTGAAGATCAGACCACATATAAATTTGTGCCGGTAAAACGGTTGCTGGATCGGTGAATTTTGCCGGGATATCGACCACGAAAGCGATCATTCCGACCATCATTAAAGGTGCTGTTTCACCTAATGCGCGGGCCATCCCTAGAATCGTCCCTGTTAAAACTCCGGGTAACGCCAAAGGAAAAACATGATGCCAAACAACTTGAGCCGGTGAGGCACCGACCGCCAGTGCTGCTTGCCTCACGGAATCGGGAACCGAACGTAGCGCGGCCCGTGTCGCAATAATAATGACCGGTAGGGTCATTAAGGAAAGAACCATTCCTCCAACTAGTGGGGAAGAACGGGGCAGATCAAAAAATCCCAAAAATACAACAATTCCCAATAACCCGAATATAATGGAAGGGATGGCGGCCAAATTATTAATATTAATTTCAATGAAGCGGCTTAAGAAATTTTTATTGGCAAATTCTTCCAAATATAAGGCCGCTGCTGCCCCGAAAGGTAAAGATAATAATAAGGTAATAATCATAGTTAGGAAAGTGCCTGTGATACTGCCCAAAATACCCGCTTCTTCCGGCTCACGGCTATCGCCCTTGCTCCAAAATAATTTATCAAGAGAGGTTTTGATCTGTTGTTGTTGTTCCAGTTGTTCCACCCATTGGCGTTGGTTATCGCTAAGTTTTGAATCTTTTGGGCCGCTTGTTTGATAGTCGTCAACTAAGCTTGATGTGCGCACGTCAATGAAAAAAGAAGATGGCTGGCCTATGGGGGGCGGAAGGTCGCGCAGTTCATCTGCGGCATGTGGGGATAACAGTTTCATGAGTTCCCGGCGTTCTGAAGATGTTGGGTTGATGGCAAGGTTTTTTTCCAACAGCTGGCGAATCATGACACGGTAATCCGGGCCAGCCCCATCATTGCCAGCTAAGGGCGCTATATCCGTTGTTGTGGTCTCAAGGCTAATATAGGTGTGAAAAAAAGCTGGCCACGCATGATACATAATATAGGTGAGCAGGAAAAATAAAAAACTGCTAGGTATTGCCAAGCTAACTAACGCCATTATCCTGAAACGGCGTTCACCTTTCAAGCGTTGCCGCAATTTTTTCGGGGTTTGGGTCAAGGACATGGTATTATTCATATTTTTGCCGGTAGCGCGATAAAATCCATAAAGATATAATGTTTAAACTCAACGTAATCATAAACAGCAATAAACCAAGGGCAAAAGCCGCCAAAGTTTTAGAACTGTTAAATTCTTGATCACCTGTTAAAAGAGTTGTGATCTGAACGGTGACGGTGGTGACAGATTGAAGTGGGTTAATACTTAAATTGGCAGCTAAGCCAGCGGCCATCACTACGATCATGGTTTCACCGACCGCGCGCGATACCGCGAGCAATATCCCCCCGATAATCCCCGGCAAAGCAGCAGGGACCAAAACCCGGCAGACGGTTTCTGATTTGGTAGCACCTAATGCATAAGAACCATCGCGTAGGGAGTTGGGGACTGCCTTTAAAGCATCGTCGCTTAGGGAGGCCACGAAGGGTATAATCATCATTCCCATCACCAATCCAGCCGCTAAGGCGCTTTCAGCAGCGACATCCAAATTTAGGCTTTCCCCTAATTGACGGATCAGGGGAGCCAGCACGATGGCTGCAAAATATCCGTAAACAACGGTAGGGATACCTGCCAATAATTCAAGCACCGGTTTCGTGATTGAGCGCTGCCGCGGTGATAAATATTCGGCCATATAGATAGCCGACATTAAACCCAAGGGGGCCGCGATAGTGATGGCTATCACTGTGATTAAAGCGGTACCCAAGATAACCGGAATGACCCCGAAGCTGCCTGAACTTCCCGTTTGATCTGCTCGAATGGCGGTTTGTGGGCTCCATTCCGTACCAAACAAGAATTCACCTAAGGGCACACGGTCGAAAAACCGCCAAGCTTCCATGAATAGAGACAAAACAATCCCTATGGTAATGGCAATGGCGATGCTGGCGCAGGCCGCCAGCAATATTTTAACCAATCTTTCAACAGCTGGGCGGGCCCGGAAATCTGTTCTGATATAGTGTTTGGACCACCAGCCGCCGATCATCGTACCAATCAACAGTATCATTATGTAGGCATAATGTTCGATCTCTTGCCATTTTTGCAGCAAATGCTGAAATTCATCCCAAATATCCTGCGGCACAATGGGCGATATTTGAGAGAAAGAGCTGGTTAAGCTTGATTGGAGAAGGGAATAAAAATCTTGGGGAGTTAGGTTGGTATCTCTAAAAACCCTTTCAGGGATCTCAGCAATTGTCTGATGATATGTAAAATAGGGTAGGAAAATAGAACTAGCCATGAGGCACAGAAGACCAATACTGCCTGCCCACACTGCAGAATAGAAACCATAATAGGCAGGGCGTGCGGCAAGAACCGAGCCAGTTTTTCGCTGGATCAGGGAAGCTTTTTGGCTTCCCCAATAATAAAAAGCAACAGCCAGCAAAACCAGCATCAAGAAAAACAGCACGCCGTTCCCTCCGTTTTAGGGGCCAATATTCTAAGCGTTAAGGCCGATAAATCTTCAACTGCCGAACATTTTGCAATTGTTGGATATGATCCGACCCAGGTAAGGGAATCAAACCTTTATCGGCCAAATATCCATCTTGCCCGGTCGCTTGGTCGCTAGCATATTCCAGCATAAATTCTTTTAATCCTGGTACAAGGTCAAAATGACCTTTTTTGAAATAAACATACAAAGGACGGGCAATCTTGTAACGCCCCGTGGCAATGCTATCAAAATCTGGTTTTACCGCATCAATCGCCAAACCATATAAGATATTCCCATTCTCCTCAAGGAAACTATAGCCGAAAATGCCTAAGGATTTAGGGTTGGCCTGCAATTTCCGAACGATAAGGTTATCGTTCTCGCCAGCTTCAATGAAAGCGCCGTCTTCCCGCATGGTTTGGCAAATATTTTGTCGCTGGTCCGCGGCTAAAGAAGCAACTTCCTGAAGCTGCATACATCCCTTATCCATTACCAATTCGACAAAAGAATCACGGGTACCGGAAGTTGGCGGGGGACCCAAAACCTCAATTTTATCATTGGGTAATTGCGGATTAATATCTTTCCAGGTTTTATAGGGATTAGCCACTAATTTTCCGTTGACTGGGACGGTTTTGGCCAGCGCCAGCCACAGTTCCTTGGTAGTTAGGTTGAAAGGCTGATGTTGGTTGGATTGTGCAATAACAATACCATCAAACCCTATTTTCAACTCGATGATTTCGCTGACGCCATTTTTGGTGCAAAGCTCGATTTCCGAATCTTTAATCCGTCTTGAGGCATTAACGACATCCGGATAAGATTCGCCCAAACCTGAACACCATAATTTGATTCCACCCCCTGTGCCAGTTGATTCAACAATAGGGGTACGAAATTTTGTATTTCGGCCAAAATTTTCGGCAACATTTGTAGTAAAAGGGAAAACGGTGCTGGAGCCTACAACACGGATCTGATCGCGTGCTTCGGCTATGCTTGCCCAGGATAATAAAGTTATCCCAAGGGCAGTTGATAATATTTTCATGAGCTTAGTCCTAACTTTGATAGGGGTTGCAAATATCATTATCAATTCAAATGATAATATCAATGATATTGGCAAATGATTATGACAATTTCATGACAAACGGATTGATTATATTAAACAGCTGATTCGTTAGGGATGGGTAGGGAAACAACAAAACAACTTCCTTGTTGAGGGCGGCTATATATCTTTAACCGGCCACGATGGCGTTGAATAATATGGGAGGCTATCGCTAATCCTAACCCTGTTCCTTGTGCATTAGGATTATTATCGGCGCGATAAAAACGTTCGGTAATCCTTGCAAGATCTTCTTCCGCAATCCCGATTCCTGAATCCACCACTAAGATTTCTAACTCTTTTCCCGCGGCGTCCAGTTGGCGATACCTGAAAACCAACCAGATTTTATTGCCAGGCATACTGTATCTAACGGCGTTATCCAGCAAATTTTCAAACAGGATGTATAATTGTTGACTATCACCGGATAAGGCAGGCAAATCATCTGTTTTTTCCAAAAATTTCCCCCCGGGAGGAATAAAATCAAATGAGATGGGCTCACCCCCCAATTGCAGATCAATGGAATATTTATTTAACAATGGTTGCAGATCACCTTGCACTGTTTCCAGGATAGAAGCCAAGGAAATAATGTTTTTTGGATAGCTACTTTCCAGCTGTTCAATCTTAGACAAGAGGAGCAGATCTTTGACTAATTGGCCCATGCGCCGGACTTGTTGTTGAAATAGAGAAAGAAAAAGCTCTCTTTTTTGAAGATCTTCGGGGAAGTGATCTTGAAGTGTTTCTGTGAGACTAGAAATAACGGCTAAAGGTGTTTGTAGTTGATGGCTGGCGTTCGCAACAAAATCTTGATTCTTTTGGATCATTTTTTTAGCAAAAGTCTGATCACGCAAAACGATAATAGTAGCCAGAAATTCTGCCAAAGGTAAGGACAATTGTTGTAAGGTAATATTCCAATGCCTAGTTACCGGGATTGTTAAGGAAAATTCCAAGTTTAAAAATTCGCATTGCTGTTGATTGATTTGATTGATCCCATTTAACAAATCGGGATGACGGATCAGGCCCGCTAATTCAACCCCTACCAAAGATCCGGTGTATCCAAATGATTTATTAACTTCTGCATTGCTGTAAATGATTTTTTGCTGGGTATTTATGATTAATACCGCCTCTGGCCAGTTCTCAAACAAACGGGTCAAAAGATCCAGCAAAAATTTGGCTGTTGGAGAAACAAAAAATGCATTTGATAAAGATTCAGGATTGTGTGCAGTGGAAGGGGATAAACCTAAAATATCATTTTCTTTTGTTGCTGCCTGGTTCTGCTCACTAGTGGGGGTTTGCGGACTCAATTGAAAATAGCTGAAGGCGATGATCACGCAATGGCTTAATAGGAAAACGGAAAATCCCCAGCTTTCTAACAATCCTAACCCACGCACTAGCCCTGTTAACAAAACACTGAAAACAAAACTGCGTACGATAAAGGCTAGGGGAAATTTTTTTGATCGTATCATGCCAACCCATTACCTGTTGAATATAATTTTTGTAGCCGCATTTGGACAATTGCGGTCGGGAAAACCAGTGTGTTTAAAAGCACTTAAAATGATACCTCCCACTCCATAACATACAAATATTGTTTTGTTGATATAAATATAGTACAATTGGGCAATGCTCTGTTTGTTCCAAATGTAGTGACAACCAATTAAAAAGGATCTGATCCATGAATTTCTTTCATAATCGCTTCACGCAAGCTTTGATGGGTGCAGCTTTGTTATCCGGTGTTACCTTGTCCCAGCTTTCAGCCCAACAATATCGCCCTTGGGAAGAGAATACGAACAACTTACAAGAGATGTTTAACGAACTGAAGCAAATGATACGGGAAGCGGACCGTGCCAATGCAGCTGACCCGGCTTTCTTAGATGATTTGAATGATTTTGTGCAACGCTACGAAAGACTGTCAACAGACAATCCTAATCCGCCGGCCTCGGGTTGGTCGCGAATTATTTTGTCGGATAATTTTCGCGATGGTGACTACACTAGGAATCCAGCTTGGACTGTAAAATCAGGCAATTGGCGGATTGATACCAGTGGCAGTAATCTTGGCCTGCGTTCATCGGTTTATTCAGCTTTTGCGGGTAACAGCCAGAATGTAGCACAAGCTTTATTGGGGGCCTTGTTCCAACAACCGGGCCAGCAAAATGCGGCCGCACAAGTCGCCCAAATTGGGATTGTCTCAAATATCCCCAATGGCTTCCAATTGAAAGTGGAGTTTAACTCGCGCGCTGCAGGTGGCAGGATCGATTTTGTTGTAACTAATTCCCAAAGTTTTGCTTCCTACGTTGTATCCTACACACCTGGTTCTAATAACGGGATACAATTGCTGAAGGTTACCAATAGGGGGACAACTATTCTGGCTTCATCCAGCAGCAATATTGGTTTGGAAGATGGTAAGTACCATGTCATTGAGTTGAACCGCGATGGGCGTGGCGCTATGAATCTGCTGGTTGACAACAGGGTAGTGGCGCGCAGCAACGATAATAGTCTGAACCGCGGTTTCAATAATTTCACGGTTGTTAACGGCGGCGGCACATACTGGATTAAATCCGTTACCATTAATGGACAGTAAGATTTAAAAGTTGATTGATGATGTAGGATCGAATGGTCTGCTGCTTCCCAGCAGGCCATTTTTATTTTATAGATGATTTTTTTCTTTCTTGATATAAAAGAAAAACTCCGATCACCATTCAATTACGGGTTGTGTTGTTAGATAGTTTGATCAAGAATTATCACGTGAAAAAAAGTATGCTTAATCTACTTGATTCTGCTATCAAAAGCTTGCGCATCTTTAAAAGAAAACCCCCTTTTGTGGTGAAAAATAAGCGTCATGGTTGACTCAGATCATAAAAATCCTACCACCCCGGCTTTGGCCCAATATCTGGATATTAAACACCAGCATCAGGATAGTTTGGTATTTTATCGCTTGGGTGATTTTTATGAATTGTTTTTTGAAGATGCCATTCAAGCATCTAAAATTTTGGGCTTGGTGTTAACGAAAAGGGGCCAATATCAGGGACAGGACGTTCCTATGTGCGGGGTACCTGCCCATGCGGCTGAAAATTATTTGGCAAAATTAATTCAAAACGGTCGCAAGGTTGCTATTTGCGAACAAATGGAAGAGGCTGAGCAAGTTAAAAAAAGAGAGGGTAAAAACATCATCCAACGCCGGGTTGTACGAATTATGACCCCAGGCACGCTGACGGAAGAAAACTTATTAAACAACAAAAGATATAATTATTTGGCTGCTTTATGTATAGAGAATGGCTTGATGGCAGGGGCTTGGATCGATTTGTCAACCGCTGATTTTTATACCGCCGAAATACCCATGGGCCAATTATTATCGTGGCTTGAGCGCTTATCCCCCAGGGAATTACTGATATCCGATGAAAATGCGGAAATGCTGGTCAGCACTTTATTGCCGGAGTGGCGTAAAATTGTCTCCATTCGTCCCAAAGATCGGTTTGATCCTAGGGGTGCTAGGCAACGCTTGCAAAAGGTCTACGACATTCAATCTTTAGAAGGATTGGGGTCATTCAATCCGAATGAAATTCGGCCGCAGGGGCGTTGATTGAATATATTGAATTGACCCAACAGGGCAGAATTCCTTTATTGAAACCCTTAAAACGGGTGTTCGGTAAGGAGATCATGGAAATAGACGCCTTCACCTGGCGTAGCTTGGAAATTGACCGCACTCAATCCAATCATTATGAGGGTAGTTTGCTGCAAGTGATCGACCGTACCAGTAGTGCGGCGGGATCACGTTGTTTATCAGCTTGGCTGGCCTATCCTTTGACAGATACAGCCAAAATCATCAGTCGGCAAGAAATGGTTGAATTTCTGATCATTCAAGGACAAGCAAGGATCGACACCCAAAAGAAACTGGCTAAAATACCGGATTTGCAACGGGCTTTATCTAGGCTGATGATTGGGCGGGGCAGTCCCAGGGATTTGGGGGCAATTCAGTCGGGTTTGCAACAGGCAACGGCTATGAAAGAAAACCTTTCCCCGATATCGATGTTGCCCAAGGATTTTAAAGGTTTGTTGGCCGAGCTTGGCTATCATCAACCGTTGATTGAGCGGCTGGCTAAAGCACTGACAACCACTTTGCCGTTGGATGCCAAAGAAGGTGGGTTTATTGTTGCCGGATATCATCAGGAATTAGACAAATGGCGTCATTTGCGGGATGATTCGCGTCAGGAAATTGCGGTTCTGGAAAACCAATATCGCGGGTTAACCGGCCTAACTAGCCTGAAAATTAAATATAACAATATTTTAGGGTATTATATCGAAACGACCACTGTTCAATCGCCGAAACTATTTGATTACCCAGATAAAACTTTTATTCACCGGCAAACAATGGCTGGTGCTGTCCGTTTCGTGACAACCGTGCTGAGTGAGTTGCAGCAGAAAATTTTTCAAGCCGCCGATAAAGCCTTAGCGTTGGAATTACTGTTGTTCCAGGATTTGGTACAAGAAGTTAAGACGCAAGCGGCGATGATCCAGAAAACAGCTGATGCTTTGGCGCATATCGATGTTATTGCTGCCCTTGCCGCGCTTGCTGTGGAACAGAGTTATTGTCGCCCGCTGGTCGATCATAGCGTGCATTTTGATATCAAAGATGGACGTCATCCGGTTGTTGAATATGCTTTGATGAAGGATAGTAAATCCTTTATTGCCAATGATTGCAACCTAAGTGCCGGGCAACAATTATGGTTGATTACTGGACCCAATATGGCTGGCAAATCAACGTATTTGCGGCAAAATGCCTTGATTGCTATTTTGGCGCAAATTGGCTCATTTGTCCCAGCAATGCAGGCAAAGATTGGTGTTGTTGATAAATTGTTCAGCCGGGTTGGCGCAGCGGATGATTTGGCTCGCGGCCAATCAACCTTTATGGTGGAGATGTTAGAGACGGCTGCCATTCTTAACCAGGCGACCGACCGTTCTTTGGTTATTTTGGATGAAATTGGCCGCGGTACCTCAACTTTTGATGGATTGGCGATCGCTTGGGCGGTCTTGGAACATCTGCATGATACGCTTAAAAGCCGTTCTTTATTTGCCACCCACTACCGAGAATTGGCGGGGTTAGGAAAAAAACTATCTTCAATGAGGGCATATTGTTTTAAATTAAAAGAATGGCAGGAAACAATCGTGTTCTTACATCAATTAATTCCAGGTGTTGCCGATAGGTCTTATGGCATCGATGTAGCCAGGTTAGCGGGTGTCCCGAAGGCGGTTATTTCTAGGGCCCGAAAAATTCTTACCCTGCTCGAAACGAACGACAACAAAAAAAATATGGGTTTATTACCAGAGGGGTTGCCGCTTTTCTCTGACAAGCCAATCAGTATGGACAAAAGTGAAAAAGAATCTGACAAGTTGTCAGCTGTGGAAGAGGCATTTTTAAAGCTTGATGTGGATGCCTTATCACCCCGGCAAGCTTTAGAAAAGCTCTATGAGTTGCAAAAGCTTGCAACAAATCCTATTCCCAAACCTTAAAAAGGATGGCAATAGCGTCGGCCATTACGCTTCCATTATTGGGGCTGAGGGGCTGGAATTTGTATCATGATGGGTTCCTCAGGGGAGCTTGGGTTTTCAAGCACCACTTCAACCGACCAAGAAGACCAAGATTGACGATAATTGGCCATATTGGGGATAGAAATGGCAACAGAACTTTCTATCCACAGATTATTTTTATGGGAAGTTAATGGCACATCCACCCCAACTCCGCCACCGAACTGGACATTGCCGCCGGTGAAAGCGCCAACCCCAAAACCGATGCTTGGGCTGAAAGCTGGGTGCGATTGTTCCACAAACTGTTGATACTGAATTTGGGTTGATTGACGGACAATTGTTTCGCTGTTCTTTAACCTTGCTTGAATAACCCGGCTTTTATCCAAAACAACAATTTGCACCACATTCCCTGATAGATTTGCTTGAATGCTTTTTTTGTAAGAAGGGCCGCTCG
>ERZ795056.5088-NODE-5088-length-13300-cov-4.752208_pt1 | contig 13300 bp, 9 predicted proteins | sample MGYA00375140_ERZ795056 | MGnify/ENA primary metagenome ERZ795056 (study PRJEB30185, sample SAMN05720227) | activated sludge metagenome | isolation source: Anaerobic digester | place: USA | collected 2015-03-09 ...
AAGAGACAGGTCCTAATGAAATTAACAAGTTAACAATCATTTGCTGATCTGATCTTTAAATCAGAGAAACAAAATCCTAATTTTTAGATAAAAATTCTTATAACTGAGACTGATTAACTGATCTGAAGTGATAAACACAAAATAACTACGTTTTTTTAAAGGGTAAAATACTTTATGCCCCATAAACTATAATTATAGACTCTATTTAGCGTGGGGTCAGGGCCGTAGTTTTAATCGCGGGACAGTTTATCAATTCAGTGGAAAGTCTTTACCGATAATGGATTTAATATATTGAGGCCTATCAATAGAATCAGCGTCATACCCCGTGGCAAGATGAATGTTTTTAAATCCCAAGTCAAACACCCCTTTTGCCACGACTAAGCCTGAAACACCATTCGCTAAATTTACATCAATGTAAATGGGGGTATTTAAATCAATTGAATTTGCTGAATTTAAAAACAAAGCCTCATTCTCAAAACATAAAATTGATTTTTTTAGGTCTGTAGCCACTATATTCCAAGCCATATGAATTAAAACATCATCATCAATTAAAATCGCATCGTATTTTATCTTAGGCGATTTGAACTTAATCGGGACAAAGCCCGCCATGGATTTGGGAATTAACTTTACATTTAATCGTGCACAACGCGCACGTATTTGTGGTTCTTCATAACGGGAACTTACTAATATTGCCCGCCCCCCAAGGTTTAACTCTTCTACAAGATCTAAACCTGTCTTGTTTTGATTCAGTAGCTCATAATCAACTAAGAAAAGAATGTTATTCTTTTCTTGCTGCTTTACCCAGTTTGAAAAATCCTCTCCGGAGGTAAAGCTAATATGGGAAATTCTATGACTTTCAATATGTTTTGATTGAAAGCGACCCTTCCAAATTCCATGAATGGAAAGATCATCGTCAAGTGTAATGATTTTTGTTCCCTGTTCAAGAACTAGATTTTCAACAAACCAATCAGGTGCTGTTGCTTTAGGCAGAGTAATTGTAATAGTTGTTCCTGTTGTACTTGTTAGCTTTGAGTCCGTTGAAGAAGTAACTTCAAATTTACCTGAAAAATGTTCGATTGTTTGTTTTGCATGATAAATACCAAGACCCGTTCCTGAATTGGTGTCTTTTTTTCCAGAAGTAATACCCTCTTTACCTAAACGAGATAAAATATGAGGAAGAATGCCTTTCCCGTTATCTTGAATTATTAGATAAATATCATGATCTTTAGAACTTAACGCTATACGAATTCTACCCGTTTCATTTGGAAAAGCCTCGACAGCGTTATTGATAAGATTTGAAAGAACACGTTTAAATTCAGTTATGTTTATATTTGCAAAGAGCCCATAACCACTATTCAAATCCTCTTCTATTTGAACACCTATTTTATCGCGATACTGAATCCGTTTTTCTGAAACCAATGAATCTACCACCGCCGGCAATAGTTCAATTCCCATTTCTGTAGTTGGAGCGGCGTCAGTCCCTGCGATATGGGATTTAGATTTTTGTAAAAGTGAATTTGCAATATCGTTGATTCGGTTTACAGAGTTACGTATTATAATACGTTTGTCTTCGGGAACCTGGCTAATTTGACTTAACATTGAATTCAGAGCTGCTAGCGGGGAGCGAATGTCGTGGGAAACCTGTGATGCAATTTTGATTAAGGTTTTATTTATTTCAGTCTCAATTTGTGATTTTTCATAGACACGAATCATTGAAAGCATTTTGTTAAAATTATTGCTAATGAAAGAGATTTCATCATTTCCAGAAATACTAATATCAATATTCAGGTTTTTTTTGTTTATGATTTCATTAATTGAGTTGTTAAGTTTATAAAGCCTTCGTACTAAATAATTCGCAAGGAAATTTGACAGAATAATTGATAGGAAAATTAATAGGCTAAAAACAAAAAAGCTTTTATTTTTTAGATCTTTAATACTAGAGACCAAATCTGCTGTGGAGATCTCCATTTGCATTAAATAGTAATATCGGCCATCACCTGTTGAAATATTTTTTGTATTACATTCACAACAATCTGAATTGTCAATATAGATGTTTTTTTGTTTAATGTAACTTATATTTTTCTCAATTGCTAGTCGGAGTGGCTGTTGATGAAGTAAAGTAACATTATCTTCAACAAACTCACCACTTTGATTAATCATCCCTAAAACATTTGCAGATGGCGTAAAAAATCCAATTGAAGCAATGTTCTGATCTGATTTAATTGTGAATGATAGTAGTTTTGCAATAAATTCAAGCTTCACACCAACTTCAAGAACCCCTTTATGATAGGGGTCGGAAATCATAATAAATTTATATGGACCCTTGCTAGGAAAAGCTGGGATAATTGGAGTTACAAATATTTTATCTGCACCAGGAACTGTCATGTTTTTATAGTCATCACAAAAGTCAAAAAGTTTTTTTGTTCGTTCATTTTCAGGAGTAACCGTGTCCCTAATAAATTGTCCATATACATCTGTTGCTGCAATTTGACTAACTCCCAACTGATTTGCAATTAACTTGAGTTTATCATCAGAAGGTAAAAGGATAGATTTTAAGTTGTCTCTAAATAGCTTAAGCGTTGCTATGGCGGAATTTTCTGAGTTTTTTTCTAATGTAATGAACGAGTTTGATATAATATCCTCAGTGCTTTGATATTGTTTTTCAAAACGTGTTATCATGTTTTCAATCAAGATGTGTTGAAATACATATACCAACAAAGTAATGATAAAAATATTCAAAATTAGCATCCAAAAAAATAGCTTATATTTAAATTTGAATTTCATGAAATTTTAATTCCGGCAAGCATCCCACCATCAAGGACTAGAGTTGTTCCATTTATATGACGGGAGTTTTCAGACAACAGAAATATAACAAGGTTTGCCACATCGCTGGGCGTGCCCAAAAAGGCTTTTCCTTTACTGCCTACAATCTTTGTATGTTGTTTTGTTTTAATCATTGGTGTTTTTATAAATCCGGGAAGAATGGCATTGCATTTTATATTGTAGTTTAAAAGCTCTAAAGCCAGTGATTTTGTTAATCCAACAAGGCCATGCTTAGTTGTGCTATAGGCGACGGAGTTTTCACCACCAATTATTCCATAAATTGATGCTATGTTGATGATGCTCCCCTTTTTATTTTCTTTCATTTTAGGAATAAAATTTTTTAACAACAAAAACACTGATGTTAAGTTTAAAGAAATAATTGAATCCCATTCGGTTATATTTAAATTTTCAATCTTTTTAAAGGCGCCACCGATGCCTGCATTATTTATTATATCTGAGGGCCACAATCTTTGTTTTTTGAGCTTTTTGTGCAATGATTGTATTTGGGATTTTTTTGTAAGGTCGCACGAAAACAAATAACAATTTGTTCCAAATCCTGAAATTTCTTTTTTAACCTTAAGAAGCTTACTCAGGTTTCTAGAAACTAGAATAAGATCATGTCCTTCTTTGGCCAATTGAAAAGAAATTTCCCTTCCGATGCCTTGGCTTGCTCCAGTTATTAAAATAAGTTTTTTCACAATACGCCGCCTTTAGGCATAAGAGTAACCGAGGGAATATGTACATGACTTTTATTTTGCAGTATAAATTCAACTGTTTTAGCAACAAGAGTTGGATCCAACATGTCTTCTAAATTGAACTCAGGGTAAGAATTCCAAAAATTTGACTTAACAGCCCCTAAATATACTCTTGTTATTTTTATTTTTGGATTTTCAACTGCTAAAACATCTAGAATTTTAGAAGATGCAACTTTTGATGCAGAATATAGGGCGTTATTGGCAAAAGAATCAATTTCACTATTTGAGTTAATATTTATTAATAAAGGCGCTTCACTTTTTAAAAGCAAAGATTCAGATCCCTGTAGGCAATTAATTGTTGAAAGATAGTTAGCATGAAGTAATTCTAAAGCGTCATTGGCAGTGCTTTTAAATAGCGGCTTAAATAGAACTCGTCCCTGAGCTAAAATTAAACAGTCAATTTTTTCAAAAGTAGAATTTATTGTTTCAAATGTCTTTTTTACTTCAGTTGAATTTGTTAAATCACAAAGAATATTTATACCAGAGTTATTTTTTTTATCTATTGAAATAACGTTGTAGTGATCACGTAAAGAATTATGAATTGCCAAACCAATACTGCCATCACCCCCAGCAATTACAATATTTAAATGTTTATGATTTATTTCTTTCTCTTTAATCAATTGAGACTCCACCATCGACAACCAAAGAATGACCAACCACATAAGATGCTTTTTCAGAGGCCAACCAATATATGGCTTCTGCCACTTCTTCAGGTGTGCCGGCTCTATTTACGGGTTCTTGCTTTAAGGACTCTACAAAGTCCTGGTCTTTAAATACGCGCCTTAACATTGGAGTATCTATGGCGCCAGGATTTATTGCGTTTATTCGAATCCCATATTGAATTTGTTCTAATGCCACGGATTTAGTTAGGCCAAGAACGGCGTGTTTAGTCATTGTGTACAAACTTGAACCCGGAATACCAAGTGTTCCCGCAATTGAAGCTACGTTGACAATGGACCCCTTGATATTATTCTTTCTAAAAAAGACAACTTCTTTATTTAGAAAATGCCACAAGCCTTTTATATTTATGTCCACAATCTGTGAATAATCTTTTAAGGTGAGATCATAAGTATCTGCAATTTGCCCCTCAATGCCTGCATTATTAATCGCAATATCAAAATGTAACTTTTTTTGAATAAAAAACCGCTCAACTTCTTCATCTACTGATACGTCCACAGAAAATAATTGAATTGAATTTGTGGGCTTTTGACACAAACTTCGTGTTGTTTCAAGTTTGTGTAGATCGCGCCCAAGTAAAATCAAATCTGCATTACTATCAGAGTATTTTTTAGCAACAGCTCGTCCTATCCCTGATCCCGCACCCGTAATCAAAACACTAAGTTTATTCATCCATTAATAGTAATAATTTATATATTTTATTTCTATATGGACTAGACTAAATTAAATGCAATCTTTAAATACACAAAGCGACACAGTTCACGAAGGTCTTCGAAATAAATGGAATTGTTAAATCGCATCCTATTATATCTTAGATATTTGTAACTGGATCGGGACAAGACTTGCTAAGCCTTTTGGGATCAATCTCAATCTTAGTTTTTTACATTTATCTTGAACTTGTGGCTCCTCAAACTGGCGACCGGATCAAAGTCCTATTTAGAAGTTCTGTTTTTATGCTTAAGATTTTATTGAAGAATGAACATAAATGAACTAAAAGATGGCTGACCTCGGCAGAAATGAAATTACTAATGTCGAGCCATTAGTTTATCTAGAATATTTACAAGAAATTAATTTAGATCACAATCCCGTAGCTGAAGTTATCGTTTTATTAAATCTACCATATATTGAAAACATATTTGTTCGTGATACAAAAGTAAAATACAATAACATTGAAAATAATGGGCCTATTAAAACTGAATGGCCTATGCCCTTTTAAAATTAGGCCTATTTTCCATATCCAAGATCTAAAAATGAATTTATGAACAAGATTGGTTTATTTTGTAATTTTTATGGGGATAAAGCCAGCCATTGTTTTAGGAATTAACTTTAGACCTAGATGCCGGCAGCGTTCTTGGATTTTTTCTTCTTCGTAACGTGATGTGATTAATACTGCTTTGTCGGCGATATTCAATTCATCGATTAAATCAATCCCTGTTTGGGATTGATTTAATAACTCATAATCCATAAGAAATAGATTGTGACGTTTAACGCTCATTAACTTTATTTCATTTTGTTGATCTTCGAAATACCATTTTTTAAAGTTATCACCTGATGTAAATGAAAGATGTTCAATGCCATGGGCCCCTACGCCCAAAGAGCTAGCTCGCCCCTTCCATATTCCATGGATTGAAAGATCATCATCCACACTAATAATACGTGTGTCAGGGTCTATAACAAGAGCCTCTACGAACCAATCTGGGGCCGTGGCCTTTGGAAGTGAGATCGTGATGGTGGTTCCTTGGTTTTCCATCGAATCGATTTGAATTTTTCCAGAAAAAATTTCGATGGTTTTTTTAGCATGATACAGACCAAGCCCTGATCCTGACTGAGTGCCAGTTTTTCCATGGCTTACTCCCATTTTACCTAGTTTTTTTAAAATCTCTGGGGGGATGCCTTTTCCATTATCAGAAATAATAACAAGAACTAAATCCTTTTCATTTTTTACCTTTATCATAACCTTTCCACTTTGGTTAATAAAAGCTTCTACGGAATTATTGATCAGGTTACTCATTACTCGTTTTAAGGACGAGGAATCTACATTAACAAAAGCCCCATAGGAAGAGGCAAGATCTATATCGATATTGACGTCCACTAGGTTACGAAACTGAACACGTTTTTCTGAAACAATCGTATCCATCAATGCAGGTAATAGTTCAATTTTAAGTTTAATATCTTGATTCTCGTCACTCACCAAATCCGTAGAGGGTTCATTTAGATTCACCCCTGTTTTTGATTTTTGTAAAAGTGTATTGGCAATATCATTGATTCTCTGTATTGCATTTCGGATCAACAAGCGTCTATCTTCAGGAATTTGATCCAGCGTAAAGGAAACCATATTTAGGGCAGACAATGGTGAGCGAATATCATGCGCCACTTGTTTGGCCTGAATGGTTAAATATTTTGCTGTTTCATTTTTTTGATAAAGTTCATTTTTTTCTCGTATGGCATTTTCTAAATCATTGACCCAATTTTTGAAATGAGCATTGAGTTCGTCGAGCTCTTTAAGTGCAAAATTATTCTCTTTATAAAAAAACCTTTTTTTGTCTTCGGTTGCAAGGTACTGTTGCATTGTTGGCATGTTTTTAACTAATTGCTCTATTGGAATCACAAATAATTTTAATATGAAATACCTCATTAATATAAATGTCGAAGCCAATCCCATTGCGGCTAAAAGCATTGCATATAATATAGTTTTAAAGATTTCTTCAGATCTTAGACTGTCTTCCTTAAGATAAAATCCAATTTGTCCAACTGTTTCTCCCCCTAATACGATCGGCTTTACAACCAAAGCCCCACCTGCAATATATAATATGACATCTTCATTAAAATTTATTTGATTTTCTACTGCTGATAAAATCATGGGTAAGTTATTATAGATAAATATATCTTCTTCCTTTTTAATAAAAATCTTTAATTCTTTTTTTGCATGAGTGGCTTCTAATATTTGAGCCCGATATTCTAAAGACTTCAGGTTCTTATCTGTTAAATCTTTTGCAAAGTATGGAACTTGGCCCTCAAGGAGATAGCTAGCTCGGTCCGATAAGTTTTTTAAATCTTCCATCTTGGTTTTTTTGAAAATAAACGCTGAAAATCCACCTACAAGAATAAAAATTAGTAAAATTGAAAAGCCATAGATATAATTTAATACTGATATAAAACTCTTTTTTTGCACTAATTGTCACCCAAAGAAGAGTAAACTATGTTTTCTATATCCCGAAGACTAATATCAAAATATTTTATAAATATTTTGTTTAATTCTGAGTTTTGATTATTCTTTTGTTCATTTATAAACTTAGAATATTCGGAACTTAAATATGAATCCTCTTTTTTGAAAGCCCAGCCAATTTTTTCATTTGCCGAGATCGGAAATCTAATTTTAATTTTATTACTATGTTTTTTCATTAAATAAAATGAGGGAACAGTGTCTGCCAACATAAAATCAATTTCTTTTGCCAGTAACATTTCGACTGTGTTTACTTTATTAAGTTCAATAATTTTTATGGGGTCTCCTTTTAGATCTGTTTCATTAATTTCAACCAGGGTTTGATAGTAGGTTGTTTCTTTTACAGCTGATGTTTTTCTACCAGAAAGGTCTGCTATTTTTTTATATTCCCTCGAGTCATCCGTTCGGCTTAGCACCATGGTCCTGCCAGGATAAAATGGCAGGATTTTAAATAGACCCTCTCTCCATGTGTTTTGAGTTAAAGCCACTGCTGCAAAATCGCAAACATTATCAGTAAAGATTTTAGGTTTATATGAATTTTTTGCATCCACTTTTCCTTTGGAATTTTGAAACAGCTCCTCCCATTCTATTTTTTTAGGTATTGGTTTTTTCTTGAGTTGCTCGATAAACAGCATAGCTACTTCGTAGTCTGGACCTATTTCATTTGTATTTAAGTTTTTTCCAAACCAATCAATATAACAAAACGATATCTGTTCTTTTTGTTGAATATTAATATGTATTTTTTGTTTCCCCAACAAAGGTCCTGGGGTTAGAATCAGTATGATCCATAATGTAAGCATTTTCATTGTGGGCATTTTATTAAATAAAAAATTTAACATATAAAATACTTTTTTTTCAAAATTCAAACTCCAACTTTTTAATAACTTATCGATCTTTTCGGATATTATGACAAAATCTGTAGGTTTGTAATTTAGAATAATCATTGGGCCTATTTCTGGTAATTTTAACTTCAATAGGTAACACGGCCCGCTAGTACGACGACCCATTGTAATACAGGGGCCGACAATTGTCGGAGGCGCACAAGGGTTAGACAAAAAGTTTGACTTTTTCTTAACAGAATTTGCAATAATTTCAGTACTGACCACCCAAATTTCATTGGAATTACAGGCGTGACCTCTTAGAACTTCATGAACTACGTTCTAAAGTCATAAATCATTTAGGATGGATAAATGTAATGAATTAAATTTAAAAAGGGAAATCTTTGCCCAATATTGATTTAATATAGGGTGGTTTTTCAATGCTGTTCATATCATATCCAGTTGCAAGAGAAATGTTTTTAAAACCTTTTTTATAAAGATTTTCTGCAACTTGGATTCCTGATTTTCCGTCTTTTAAATTCATATCAATATATAAAGATGATTCAAAATGAATTTCATCACAAGCATTTAAAAATAAATTTTCATCTGTAAAACAAATTATTTTTTTATTTTTTTCTTTGGCCATCAAATTCCAAGTCATATGAATTAATAAATCATCATCAATGAGTACGGCATCATATTTAATTTTTATATTTTGAATTTTTATAGGCACCAGGCTTGCTAATCCCTTTGGGATCAATCGCACACCTAGTTTTTTGCAACGGTTTTGTATCCATGACTCTTCAAATCGACTTGTAACTAGAATTGATTTTGCAGCTATGCCAAGTTCCTCTATCAAATCCAATCCTGTCTTTGGGCTATTCAAAAGCTCATAATCCATTAAAAATAGACATAGATCCTGTACTTTTTCTTTTTGAACCCACGAAATTATATCTGCCGCCGATGAGAAGTGAATTTCATGAAGGTCCTTTGATTTCGATGCAAATCGACCTGACCATAATCCATGAATACTGGAATCATCATCACAAATGATTATTTTTTGATTGGGTTCTAAATTTAATTCAGGGACAAACCAATCAGGACATTTTGTTTTTGGAATAATCAGTTGAATGGTTGTTCCATTTCCCTCAGTACTCTCTACTTGAAACTTTCCATTAAAAGATTCAACTGTTTTTTTTGCATGATAAATACCGAGTCCACTACCTGAATTTGGTGTGGTTTTTCCATAAGTGATCCCCTTTTCACCCAATCGTTCTAAAATTGATTTAGGGATTCCCTTTCCATTATCGACTATAGATATAACCACATTGTTTTCATTCGCATTTACAATAACTTCTACATTGCCAGAATTATTATCAAAAGCTTCGACTGAGTTATTTATTAGATTAGAAATCACTCGTTTAAGGTCTGCAGGATTTGCTTGTATAAATAGACCATAGGATTCCTGTAGATTTGCTTCGATATTCAACTTCGAATTTTCTCTATATTGAATTCGTTTTTCAGAAACCAGGCTATCAATCAAAGAAGAAACCAATATTGATTCTATTGATTGGCTCGCCTCTAAAGGATCAAGGTTTTGAATTGGATTCTCTAAGGATTGCTTTCCTTTTTCTAGTAGACTATTTGCGATATCATTAATTCTTCCAATAGCATTTCTGATCAAAACTCTTTTATTTTCAGGGATTTGATCTAAAGAAGGAACTACCATATTTAGGGCCGAAAGAGGCGATCGAATATCATGCGCCACTTGTTTAGCAATTTGCGAAAAAGCTTTCAGTTTTGCATTTTCTGCAGATTTAGCAGCTTCATTTCTCCATGCAGTTGAAATTTCCTTAAACCAAGATTGAATATTGTTTAGCTCATCCCCATTAACTTGACTTAAAGTAAAGCCGATTTGAGAAGATTCATTTTTTAAAATATTTAAAATTTGAGACAATGGTTTTAAGGATTGTAAGGCGACAAGATACAATACTATAAAAAGCATTAAAGATACTATTATTAGAAACAATAAAAGCTGAATAAACTGATTTCTTTTTTGATTTATTAAGGGCGATATATTTTTTTGTGTAATAAAAATACCAAGATTTGAATTTATATCCGACAAAACTCTTTCATTAATTGTGACGAATTCATAAGGTGATTCATTGTGGGACCACAAAATATTTCCTTCTAAATCTTGAAGTTCACCAGAAATGTGATTAAGGTTTGCCCAAGTAGTAAGGAAATTTCTTAATGAGAGAAGGTCACCAGAGAGGTAATGTTGATTAATAATACTAAAAATAACCCGACGCTCATTTTTTAAATTTTCTAACGCCTCATTTTTTATTACAGCCTGCTGAAACATAAAAATGGACACAGAGAGGATAAAAAGAAGTAAAAAAAATACAGTGGATGTTCTTAAAATTAGTCTTTTTAAAAGAATATTATTTTTCATAGATCTATCTTTTTTACGTGGCAATACCAATATTCAATTACTTTTCCTGTTGAGGGAGAGGTGTAAGCTTCACCATCACTTATTTCAATTATTTTAAACTTGGCAATATTCAATAGATCAAGAATTTGTTCTTTCGAATAAGATTTTCGAACTATGGTACTTCCATTTAATGGCATTTGGGTTTCATAAATATTATCGAAACTTTTCTCAAATGTTATACAGGCCTCACCCCCTAGTTTTAGTGTCCTTTGTATGTCTTTCAATAGAGCTCTGGGAGCCTCTATAAATTCAAAAAAGCCAAGTGCAAAGACTAAGTCAAATAAATTTGACTTAGGTTCTGGAAAACCTTGAGACAGGTCTAATTGTAAAAGGGAAGTGTATATATTTTTTGATCGGGCTACTTCTAACATGTTATTTGACAGATCAGTTCCAAAAAGAAGACATGGTTCAATCTTTTGTTCTTTTATAAGCTCGCCAACATTTCCGCTGGCGCAACCAAGATCAAGAATAATTGGATGTAGCAATTGATAAGGCTTCAATTTTTCTTTAACCCAATTGGGAATTTTATAGTGTTGTCCTTTTGAAATTGTATCATATTTTTCAGACAGTTGATTATATAAAGTGCCAAGTAGTTGAGAGTTCGTTGTCACTGCCTCTTTAGGTTTTGTCTTTTTAGCTACTATTTGGATTAAATCTGATTCAGGAGTAAACTTTTTTTCGTCAAATCCCCCTGTGAGTTCCTCTATTTGAAATCCGACTATTGACAATAGATTTTTCCAAGACTCCAAATCAGGATGAACTTGTTCTATAATGAATTTTTTATGAACACCAGGTAATCTAACTTCAAAGTGCACATTAAATTCAAAATCTTCTTTGCCTCCGGATTTTATAGTTTCAGCACTGACTGAATGCTCCCATTTCATCAACGAAGATCGCATTAATCCGTAGGCTCCAGTAATTTTAGAACTCGGATTGATTGCATTAAAATAAAGAACGCCTTCATCCTTTAGAACTCGAAAAGCTTCAGATAAAGTAAACAATATGGGAGTCATTTCAGCAATACCAGCAAACGGAATTAAGATCATTTCTATAGAATTTTTAGGAACATCTAAATTAAAACTGTGCGAATGTAATAAAGAAATATTTTGTAAATTAAGTTCAATTTTTTTGGAATCCAATAAAGCAATGTTAGTTGAACTAATTTCGTTTAGATAAATTTTTTGAATATTTGTATCGCGATATAAGGGTAAACATCTCCCCCCTCCCGCGCCCATTTCTAATATAAAGTTAGGTTTAAATCTCAACAAAAGTGATTCAATAAATTTAGAATCACCCGTAACTTTTCCAAATGTTTGGTTATAAACTTTCTCAAAATTCATTAGTTGTTTACCCCTGACACCTTGCTAAAGTCGATATTATGAAAACCAAGAGAACTAAAGCTCGGAATATACAAATTCTTTTTTCGATAGAGTTGTCCAGCTTGACTACCAAGAAAAACTACTGGGCATTCTGAACTTAAAATTTGAAATGCTTTATTGTATAGCTCCAGTTGTTTTGGTCTATCCTCTGAGGATTTTGCGTCAATAAGAATCTTGTCAAGTATTAGATTAGAGTATTTTGAAAAATTAAATTGCTGATTTGTTCCCAATAAGGGCGTCAGGATGGCGTCAGGGTGAACATAATCAGGAACAAAACCAACAAGTGCTATTTTAAAATTATTTATTTTCATGCTTTCTATGAATTCATGTGTATTCAATTTTTTAAAAGTCACTTTTAATCCATTCTTTTCAAGCACTTTAGCAATTTCAGTGTGTTTTTCTTCGTCAAAATATGCTGTTGAGTTTGTAAAAACTATTTCTATTGTTTTGTTTTTAAAGTTTTTTAAATCATTTTTAGTATTTGTATCGATGGGTCTTTTTATTGACCAGCTCAGAGGTAGTCCAATGTTAACTGGAGTAAAGTTGTAAGCGGATTGACCAAATACTAATGTAGCCTCTTGAGCAAAAGCACACCTACTTTGTGGGTCCATAAATTGTGGATCCAGTGTATTAAAAATTAATATTACTGATTGTAAATATGGAAAGTTTTCTTTAAGTAGATCCTTATTTTTTGTCTCTCTTGTGAGATTTATATCTTCGTCAGTGGGTTTATTTGAAGTAAAAAGCAAACGAGAAGGTCCTTCAAATTTAGCTTTATAAATGGAATTTCGCTCTAAATAAACGCCCTCTTTTTTCATGTATTTGAATTTATATGGACCAGACCCAATAATAATTTTAGATGCTTTCTTGTATATTGAAAAATAGGGTCCAGTTAAAATTTTTATAAAATAAGGTGTTGGGTGTTCAAATTCAAATACTACTTTTGAATTTCCTGTATGGTAGATACCCTTTACTTTCATTAGTTTGTTATTTTTAATAAATTCACTAAAACCTATGATATTTCCAAAAGCCCATCTTGAATCCTCGCCCAAATCACGAATAGAATTTGTTAAAGAAGAGACAACATGCTCTGCCCCCAAGGGTGACCCATCAGAAAAGAATTTCTCATC
>ERZ795056.5090-NODE-5090-length-13299-cov-5.485050_pt1 | contig 13299 bp, 10 predicted proteins | sample MGYA00375140_ERZ795056 | MGnify/ENA primary metagenome ERZ795056 (study PRJEB30185, sample SAMN05720227) | activated sludge metagenome | isolation source: Anaerobic digester | place: USA | collected 2015-03-09 ...
GCTCGGCATCGAGGCGTACCTCGAGCGCCACCAGCAGAAGGAGCTCCTGCGCCTGCTCACCTGCGGCAGCGTCGACGACGGCAAGAGCACCCTCATCGGCCGCCTCCTCCACGACACCCGGCAGATCTACGAGGACCAGCTCGCCGCCGTCCGCCGAGACTCCGTCAAGCAGGGCACCACCGGCGGCGGCGTCGACCTCGCGCTGCTCACCGATGGCCTGCGCGCCGAGCGGGAGCAGGGCATCACGATCGACGTCGCCTACCGCTACTTCAGCACCGACCGCCGCAAGTTCATCATCGCGGATTGCCCGGGGCACGAGCAGTACACCCGCAACATGGCCACCGGGGCCAGCAACTGCCAGCTGGCGATCATCCTGATCGACGCGCGCCACGGCGTGATGCCGCAGACCCGCCGCCACAGCTTCATCTGCGCGCTGCTCGGCATCAAGCACCTGGTGGTCGCCATCAACAAGATGGACATCGCCGGCTACAGCGAGCAGGTCTTCGAGCGCATCAAACGCGACTACACGGACTTCGTCGCCAAGCTCGAGATCCACGATCTCGTGTTCATCCCGATGTCCGCGCTCACCGGCGAGAACGTCGTCGACCCCGCGCCGACCACCATGCCCTGGTATGTCGGCCCGCCGCTGCTCGCCCATCTCGAGTCGGTGCATATCGCCAGCGACCGCAACCTCGGCCAGTTCCGCTTCCCGGTCCAGCTGGTCCAGCGCCCGAACCTCGACTTCCGCGGCTTCGCCGGCACCCTCGCCTCCGGCGTCATCCGCCGCGGCGACGAGGTCATGGTCCTGCCCTCCGGCGCGCGCACCCGCGTGCAGAAGATCGTCACCTTCGACGGTGACATCGAGCTCGCACACGCCCCGATGGCCGTCACCCTCACGCTCGCCGACGAGGTCGACTGCAGCCGCGGCGACATGCTGGTCCGCCCCGACGAGCTGCCGCTGCAAGGCGACGAGGTCGAGGCGATGGTCGTGTGGATGGCCGAAAAACCATTCGTGCCCGGCCGCAGCTATCTCCTCAAGCAGACCACCCGGGTCGTGCCCGCCGAGCTCTCGCAGCTGCACCACTCGATCGACGTCAACTCGCTCGAGCGCCGCCCCGCCAGCAGCCTGGCGATGAACGAGGTCGGCCGGGTCACCCTCGCCCTCCACCGACCGATCGCCTACGACCCCTACAAGCTCAACCGGGTCACCGGCGCCTTCATCCTCATCGACCGCAGCAGCAACGGCACCGTCGGCGCCGGCATGCTGCTCGAGCGCGGCGACAAACCGAGCGAGGACGTCTGGAACGCCCCCGGCGTCGATGAGGGCCCCCAGGACCCGGGCAGCGCGATCACTTCGGCCGAACGCGCCGCTCGCCTCGGCCAGCGCGCCATCACGATCTTGCTGACCGGCCTGCCCGCGTCCGGCAAGGCCACCCTCGCCTACGCGCTCGAGCGCCGCCTGTTCGACGCCGGTCGGGCCGTCACGGTCCTCTACGGTCCAGCGATGCGCCGCGGCCTGTCGCGCGACCTCGGCTGGTCCGCCGACGACCGCAGCGAGAACCTGCGCCGCAGCGCCGAGGTCGCCCGCCTCGTCAATCATGCCGGCATGATCTGCATCTGCGCGTTCGTGGCCCCGCACGCGGCGGTCCGTCAGCGCGTGCGCCAGCTGCTCGGCGACGATCAGGTGATCGAGGTCCACCTCTCGGCCCCCGTCGAGGTCTGCCGCCAGCGCGACCGCACCGGCATGTACGCCCGCGCCGAGCGCGGCGAGCTCAAGGCGTTCCCGGGGGTCAGCGCGCCCTACGAGCCGCCGGAGACCGCCGACCTGGTGCTGCCGACCGACACGCTGGCGCCCGAGGCCTGCGCCCTGCAGGTGCTCGCCCTGCTGCACGCGCGCGGCGTGCTGCTGGCCTGACCCTCACATCCACGTCCGCCGCGACCTTCCGGGCGAGCACAGGGCTGTGCTCACCCCGGAATCTCGCACACACCGACCGCCTCGTAGCCCGCCGGGGCCTCGCCCGGGCCATAGAAGGGCACGCACGCCTGATCGAGTTCGGGGCAGACCGCGGCGCCCATCAGGTCACAGATCGGCGTGCAACACTTCGCGTCCTTGCACGCCACCGACACGTCATCGCCCGGACGGCACACGAGCCCCGGCTCACACACGTTGAGGTACTCGCACCCGGTCGATGCCTGACCGCCGTCCCCCGAGGCATCGAGGACGCAGCCGAACTCGTGCTCGCCCTCCGGGACCGGAATGCACACCTCGTCGGCCGCACAGTCCGGCGCGAGCGGGTCGCAACGCGGCATGCACAGCGTGTACGCGTCGTCGACGATCCAGCAGGTCGACGCTGGATCCGCGCAGTCCGGGGCCGCCGGCGAGCCGATGCACAGCGCGACGCAGGTCCCCACAAAGCAGAACGCCCCCTTCTCGCAGCTGTCCTCGGCGTCCGCGTCCGGTCCAGTGCACGCCTCGCCGACCGCGTCCGCGGGGTCCTGGACCGGCACGCACTTGGTCTGGCCGAGGCCGTCCACGCCGTCGTACGGCACGCACTTCTTGCCCGCGATGCAATCGTCCTGGGCGAACGCGTCGCATTGCCACGCCGCCTGGCCCATGTTGGACCAGCAGGTCAACGCGTCCGGGTTCGTCGCGCACCGCGGATGGCCCTCGCAGAACCTGGGGCCGCAGAGGTCCTGGCAGGCGATCGAGCACGGATCGGACAGCACACATCCGTGCGGGTTCGGCCGACATGACGGCGTCGGCTCGTCGATCCAGCAGGTGTGCTCATCGAGGATCTCGACGCAGATCTCGTCGGCCGCGCACGAGTCGCACACCGTCGGGCGCGTCATCGTCGTCGCCGTGTCCGTGTCCGGCTCGACGCCGGTCGTGCCCGTCGTGGTGGTCGACGTGGTCGACGTCGTTGGTTGGCCCGTCGTCCCATCCGCCCCCCCGCTGCTCGTCGCCTCGGTGGTGGCGACGGCGCCGGTCGTGGACCCGGCCGTCGCCTCCGGATCCTCAGCCGGCGGCGGACAGGCGACCAGACAGGCGACCACGAGCAGGCCCGTCGTGTGCACAGGCAGGATCCGCGCGCTCATGCTCATGCTCGTGCTCCCAAACCCGCGAGGCTACCCGAGAACCACGAGGCCCACAATCTCACTTGCGAGGGTGACCCCCTGGTCGATCGATGCCCCGTCACGAACCGCCGGCCGCCGTGGCCCGTTGCAGCCAGACACCTGGAGGTCCACCGCCGATGTTCTCCACGCACCGCGCACGACTGCTGCTCCTCGCCTGCCTGCCGATCGCCTGCGGCCCCCCGCAGGCCACGACCCGGACGCCGGAGGACCCTGCGCCTTCGGTGGCGATGCGCTCACCCACCCCGCCCCCCGTGACCCCGGCCCCCGCGCCCACGAGCGAGACGCAGACGATCTCCTTCGCCGACGACGCCGACCCCGAGCCGGCGACGCAGATCCAGGGGGCACCGAAGCGTCCACCGCTCCCACGCTTTCAACTGTTCGGCACCCGCCCGAACGACGGTCCTAACTGACCCGCCGCCTGAGCCGCCACGACGGTTCGGCTCGTCGAGGTGCAGCAGCGGCCGCGGATCCGCGCGGCCCTCCGGATCTGTAGTATCGTCGGACCTTCTGGCCTGAGGACGGCCCCAGGCGACGACATGCCGACCCGACGACCGCAATGGCTCCCGACCCGCGGCGACGCGCCCGGCCTCGCGCTGGCGGCCGGCCTCGGGGGCCTCGCGCTCGGCATCTCGCGGGCCCTGCCGCCCTCGCCCTTGATGTCCGAGGTCTTGCTCGCGCTCGGCCTCGGCGCCCTCGTGCTCAACACGCCGCTGCGCCATTTGATCGGCCTCGCCTTGCCGAGCGGCGAGCGTGAGCCGGATCGTTATGCGACGGGCCTGCGCTGGACCGGCAAGTGGGTGCTGCGCCTCGGCATCATCCTGATGGGGCTCAAGGTCCAGACCAGCTTCTTCGGCCGCGACGAGCTGCTGCTGATCGCCGGCGTCGCCGCGGTCGCGCTGCCGGGCGCCTTTTTCATCACCCACGCGCTCGCGGCGGTGTTCGGCGTACGTCGGCCGATGGGCGACATCCTCGCCGGTGGCACGATGATCTGCGGCGCCTCGGCCGTCAACGCCATCGCCCCGATCGCCGGTGCGCGGCGCGAGGAGCAGGGCGTCGCCATCGGCGTGGTGTTCCTGTTCAGCGTCGCCGCCATGTTCACCTTTCGCCCGATCGCCGCGCTGATCGGGCTCTCGCCGCTGTATGCCGGCCTGTGGAGCGGCCTCGCCGTCAACGACCTGTCGAGCGCGATCGCCGTCGGCACGCAGATGGGCGGCGACGGTGGTGTCATGGCCGCGGCGGCCAAGTCGGCGCGGGTGCTGCTGCTCGCGCCGACCCTGATCGTGCTGTCGTTGCTGCGCCGCGAGGGCGCGCCGAGGAAGGACGTCCGCAGCAGCATCGTCGAGACCCTGCCCGGGTTTTTGCTCGGCTATGTCGCGCTCGCGCTGCTCCGCGTCGCGGTCGATCGCCTCGTCGGCCCCAGTGACCTCTTTAACCAGATCCTCGCGGCCGATCAGCTGCTCGTCGATCTCTTGATGACCACCGTGTCGGCCGGCATCGGCTTACATTTTGGTCTGCGGGGATTACTGGGCGCGGGCGCGCGCGCCGTCGCGGTCGGGGCCGGGGCCTCGTTGTGGATGGCCGGCCTCTCCCTGACGATGATCACCCTCATCGAGCGCGGCGCCGGCGGCACGGCCGGGCTGGTCGGCGTGCTCGGCCTGGCCGCGACCTACGCGGCCTATCGCGTCGCGGCGATCGGCGAGGCCGCGCTCCGGCTGCTGCGCCGACGCCTGGACAGCGGCGCGCCGCTGTCCCTCGCCGAGGCGACCCAGCTGCTCGCCGCGTACGAGCGCGAGGGCGGCCTCACCGAAGCGTTCCAGCGCCGCCTGCTCGGCCAGCTGCACCCGACGATCGGCGAGCTCATCCCCGTGCGCGAGAGCCCGCTGCCGCACGGCGAGGGCTGCCGCTGGATCACCTACTGGCAGGGCACGAGCGGCATGGCGCTGGTCGCCGTGTGCCGCGACGCCGGCTCCGTCACGCCGATCCACGCCCACCCGCACCGCCTGCTCGGCAAGACCATCGAGGGCCTGCTGGAGGAGCTGCGATTCGTCGAGCGCGGCGACGGTGCGCTCGAGGTGTCGGCGCGCAACATCCTGCAGCACAACGACATCGTCGAGACCGATGGCCTCGCCACCTTGCACCTGATCCGCGCGATCGGGGGCCGTCCGGCGATCGACCTCCAGCTGCGCGGCCCGGAGGTCGGTTTACCCGGTCGCCGGTTTTGCACCGCCGCGCCGCTCGACCTCGACAACCTCCGCGTCGGCGCCCGCGTGGCCGTGCGCGAGGAGATCGACGACCGCCCCGGCCACGCGGGCGAGGGCGCCGCGGTGGGGCTCGCGCCCCGTCCGGCCTGATGTTGATGATGATGCCGCAGCGGATGCTGCTGCCCGATGACGCAGCAGCGGATGCCGCTGCCGATGACGCAGCAGCGGATGCTGCTGCCGAAGGCAGGACGATAACGCGGGTTCGCGCGTAACAGCCCGCCGGCCGGACCTCGTTATCGTGCGCATATCATTATTTTCGTCGATCGAAGAAAGTGCCTTGACACGGCAATCGGACCGGGGCTACATTGCCTGTCCGTAAATCGAGGTAGCCATGCGCTCCGTCCACGACCATACCGCCCGCGTAAGCATCACGAACGTCGCCGCCACCGGCTTGACGATGTTCCTGTGCCCATACGCAGCGAGCATGTCGGGACCGGTCGGCTCGCCGGCGATTGCGGAAAACAAGCCCCAGCAGGGCTTCCTGCCGCGTCTCGCAGCCTGATCCCCGCCGGCCCCGGCCTCTGGCTTCGGCGTCTGGCTTCAGCGTTTGCCTCGCCCTGATCAGCCCCACTGATCAGCCCGATCCGCACCGAGCCGTCTCGGGCCTCACGAGCCCGGTCGACGCCGACCCCGGGCATCCCCCGCGAAGCGCAATCGTGGCACCCCGCCGCGACGAGCCGATCGCCATCACGCGCCCGCGATATCCCGGGCCGATATCTCCGTGTGTGCATATCGTCGAGTCATCGAGGAGGTTGATCATGCGTACCATCTACACCGATCTGTCCCGTCGGGCCCCTGACCAGTGCGTGCTGCTGTCCGCGCCGCGGCTCGCCGAGCTGTGCGTGCGCCCCGGCGACAGGGTGCGCATCGCCAATCGCGGCATGGAGGTCGAGGCCGACATCGAGCTGCGGGGCGAGACCTTCGTCGCCGTGCCGCACTGGAACACGCTGACCTACACCGATTGATGAACCCCAGCAAAACACCCTGAGACGGGGCCCCGGCCCCGTTTGCGGAGAGAGGAGGTATTGTCATGTGCAAGCGACTCAAACACGATTATGACACCCTCACGAGCCGCCCGGAGCGCGGCCCCGAGTTCTACCTGGCCCGTCACCTGCGTCGCAGCGGGCGGCGCCAGGGTCAGGGCGACGGGCGTCTGGGCCGGCTCCGGGAGACCGCGAAGTACAAGAAGGCGTCCGTCGCCGACGTCATCCACGATCGTCTCGATCCCTGTTACACCAGCGAGTTTCGCCACATCCAGTGGCACGTGGTCCCGCTGTGCACCTACTGCGGCGCGCGCCTGTGTCGGCGCAGCCTCACCCGCGATCACGTGACTCCCTCGTCACGCGGCGGGGCGAGCACGCCCGATAACCTGGTGCCATGCTGCGGCCCGTGCAATCGGCAGAAGGCCGACCTGCCGTTGTGGCGATTCCTGCTCGAGCGCGAGCGACCCGAGCTCCGGGTCTCCCGCTCGCGGCGTGCGGCGTGAATCAAGGGTCCGGGACGAGCGACCCCCGCAGCGGCGCGCACCCTCTCCGGGCGCGCCGCTGCGGGTGCTCCGGGGGTCTCATCCCCACGTGAGCTTTGCCGGTGGTTCACGCGGGCTCAGAAAGCCTTTGACATCCGAGCGCGGCTTGGATAAACACCGGCTCCCTTTCGGGGCGTAGCGCAGCCTGGTAGCGCACCTGGTTCGGGACCAGGGAGTCGGAGGTTCGAATCCTCTCGCCCCGACAACTGAAATAAACGTCCGGCCCGAAGTCGCTTCTGCGCTTCGGGCCGAGTCGTTTTTGCGCGAGCAGCACGCGATCCACGAATCGGCGCGGCTTGCGACGTTGCAGTGCGTTGCGCGCTGCCCGCATACTCGCCGGACGATGTCCCGCGGCACGTCCCAGCTCGCCCCCTCGCTCCCGCTCGCCCTCGCCTTGCTGGCCTTGCCGGCACTCGCCGCCTGCCAGCAGGGCCCTCGCGGCTACGGCCCGCAGCCGCCGACCACGAACCGACCCCCGACCCAGACCCCACCGAGCAAGCCGGGTCCCGCGAGCACCCCTACCCCGCCCGCCCTCTCCGGACCGATCCTCGAGCTCGCGGCCGGAGGCGAGCACGCCTGCGTGCGCCGCCAGGGCGGTGGCGTGCAGTGCTGGGGCGCCGGCGGCCTCGGCCAGCTCGGCGACGGCAACCTGCGCGACAGCCCGCGTCCCGTCACCGTGCAAGGCCTCGCCGACGCCGAGGAGCTCGCGCTCGGGGCCCAGCACACCTGCGCGCGCCAGCGCAGCGGCACGGTCACCTGCTGGGGCAGCAACGCCAACGGCGAGCTCGGCGACGGCGACGGCCGCCCCGGAGCCTCCAGCGCCCGCCCCGTGGCCGTGCGCGGCCTGACCGACGCCATCCTGCTGCGCGCCGGCAGGCACCACACCTGCGCCGTGCGCCGCGGCGGCTCGGTGCTGTGCTGGGGCGACAACCGCGGCTCCCAGCTCGGCAACGACGGCCGCCAGACCTGGGTCGCGCCGGTCCAGGTCGCCGGCCTCACCAACGCGGTCGAGCTCGCGGCCGGGACCGCCCACACCTGCGCGCGCACCAACACCGGCAAGGTCCTGTGCTGGGGCACCGGCGCCGCCGGCCAGCTCGGCGACACCAGCCCGCGCCGCCCGACCCCCACCGCCGTGCCCGGCCTCGCCGACGCGACCCTGCTCGTGGCCGGCGGCGACCACACCTGCGCGGTCCGCCGCGCCGGCCCGGTCGTCTGCTGGGGCGCCGGCTTCGGCAAGACCCCGACCACCATTACCGGCGTCGACAAGGTCGCCGACCTCAGCGCCGGCGAGGACCACACCTGCAGCCGCAGCAACGGCGCCCTCACCTGCTGGGGCAGCAACCAGCGCGGCCAGCTCGGCGACGGCACCCTCGAGGCCCGCGCCGCCGGCACCCGCGTCCGCAACCTCCCCGACATCAAGATGGTCGCCGCCGGAGCCCACCACACCTGCGCCCTGACCCGCGCCGGCGGCGTGATGTGCTGGGGCAGCAACGACGGCGCGGCCCTCGGCGCCGGCCTGCTGCCCTCCAGCGGCGACGACGGCCAGGCCGGCACCGTCCGCAACCTCACCGACGCCACCGACATCAGCAGCGGCGACGGCTTCTCCTGCGCCGTCGCCAGCGGCAGCGTGATGTGCTGGGGCGCCGGCGGCTTCGGCCAGCTCGGCGACGGCACCATCGTCGACCGATCCCTCGCCCAGCCCGCGCTCGGCCTCGCCGACGTCGTCCAGGTCGCCGCCGGCACCCACCACGCCTGCGCCCGCCGCAGCAACGGCCAGGTCTCCTGCTGGGGGCAAAACGGCAGCGGCCAGCTCGGCGACGGCAGCAAGGCGATGCGCAGCCGCCCGGTCGACGTCGACGGCATCGCCGACGCGGTCCAACTCGCCGCCGGTGGCGCGCACACCTGCGCGGTGCGCCGCGCCGGCCCGGTCCTGTGTTGGGGCAAGAACACCACCGGCCAGCTCGGCAACGGCAAAAAAGACGACAGCGCCCGCCCGGTCGGCGTCGCCGCGAGCGTCACCCAGGTGACCCAGCTGGCCCTCGGCAACGACCACTCCTGCGCCCTCCAGAGCGGCCGCAAGGTCCTGTGCTGGGGCGGCAACTTCTTCGGCCAGGTCGGCAGCGGCCACACCATCGGCTTCCCCGAGCTCCCGATCCCCCAGGTCGTGCAAAAGGTCGCCGACGCCGTCGAGGTCGCCGCCGGCGACGAGCACACCTGCATCCGCCGCAGCACCGGACTGCTCGCCTGTTGGGGCAAGGGCGACGTCGGTCAGCTCGGCGCCAACATCACCAGCAACTGGTCGACCCGCGTGCCCGTCACCGGCATCACCAGCGCCAGCGCCCTCTCCTCCGGCCGCGGCTACAGCTGCGCCGCCACCCCGGGCCAGGTCATGTGCTGGGGCACCAACACCGCCGGCCAGCTCGGCAACGGCTCGCGCAGCCCCAGCAAAGTCCCCGTCGCCGGCCAGCGCCTCGCCGATGTCTCGCGCCTCGCCGCCGGCGTCGACCACACCTGCGCCCTGCGCAGCTCGGGCCGCGTGATGTGCTGGGGCAGCAACCAGCGCGGCCAGCTCGGCGACGGCACCACCGCCCAGGCCCTCGCCCCGCTCGCCGTCCTCGACCTGCCCTGAAGACCCTGTCCGCTCGTACATGTCCCCGGGGACATGCCCCCCGGGACAGCCGCGCCCGCAAATACGCGCCCGGGCACCGAGGCCGCCGCTGACGCGGGCTCCCGACACCGGGGCCCCGCGCCGACCGGTCCCGCTTCGGACCTCGGCTTGTGCGGACCACCCCATCGGCGCATCACCAGAGCATGCAATCAATCTCCTCGGCGCTGACATTCACGCTGCTGCTGCTGGCCGGCTGCAGCATCAAACTCGACGGCGACGGCGGGTCCACGAGCACAAGCGAGGTCACCGACACGGACGCGACGCTCGGCCACAGCTCGGCCCCGATCACGACCGGCGAGCCCCCGACGCTGTCCGCCTCGACCACCATGGGCGCCCCGACCTCGACCGGCTCCGGCGCGACGGAGTCCGACGGCACCGGCACCGGCAGCAGCGGCGGCGGCAGCAGCAGCGGCGACGCCCAGCCCACGCTCTGCGAGAGCATGTGCGCGCTCGCCGTGATGTGCGACCTGAAGCAGGACGAGGCCAGCTGCGTGCAGCTCTGCGCGAGCGATCTCGCCGAGGCCACCCCACCCTGCGCCGCGGCCACCGAGGCGCTGCTGCAATGCCTGGGCGCTGTGACGAACTGCGAGTGGCTCGCGGCGGCGCTCGCAGGCGAACCCGGCAACATCTGCGGCCCCGAGCAGGATGACCGCATCGACGCCTGCGGCGGCGGCCAGCAGACCTGCGACACCGGCGGCGGCGGCAACATCAACGGCCTGGCATGCATGATCGAGACCCAGTGCCTCGGCGCCCCGCTGCGCCGCATGGAGTGCGACGCGGAGCAGTGTCAATGCTTCGAGGACGACCTCCTGATCGGCAGCTGCGCCGCCGACGACGGCTGCGCGGACCTGTCGCAGCTCGGCGCCAAGGCCCTGAGCTGCTGCGGCTTCCCCGACAACGGCCCCGAAGTCCCCTGATCCGGCCTGGCCTCAAGGCCATGTCCTTCCAGACATGGCCCAAAAGCCAGCCCCTGCCCTCAGGCCCGACCCCGGGACCTCACCCGCACAGCCCGCCGCCGGCGCAGTGTGGCCCGACGAAGTCGCCGCTGAGCACGAAGCCCGCGTCGACGAAGTCGAGCTCGTAGCTGCCGCTGACCACGTCACCGTCCCAGGCGTCGATGACGACCGTGCCGCTCGTGGTCATCACCAGCGGCTTGTCGCCCGACTGCGCCGTCGCGAACCCCGCGCCGCCCAGCGAATAACTGCCCGGCGCCAGCGGCCCGCCCTGAAACAGGTTCACCCGCACCGCGAGGTCCGCCCACGCGGCCCCGCACATCGGCGCCGCGAGCAAAAAATGAAACTCGAGCGCCGGCCCGTCATTCGGCGCACAGCTGTCCTCGACCGTCGCGTCGACCAGCTCCTGCCCGCCCGTGCTGCCGGTGCTATCGCCCCCGGTGAGCCCGGTGCTGTCGGTCCCCACGCTCGTGTTCGCCGCGGTGCTCGTCGCGTCGCTCGCCGAGTCCGTGCTCTCCGAGCCCGTGCTCGCCGCGCCCGTGCTCCCCTCGCTGGTGACCTGCCCCGTGGTCGGCGTCTCGCCGCCGCTGCTCGACGCGCCCGTCGACCCCGAGCTCGCGCCGGTCTCACTCGCGCTGTCGGTCGCGCTCTCGCCGATCCGCAAGGTACACGCCGTCAACACCAGCACACTCAAACCAAGTTCTTGTTTAAAAGATCGCATGAGGTCAGCAGTCTACGGCCCCGGCACGCCCGCGCAAGCCCATCTGCAGGTCACCCCGCAGCCCCCGCACCGGTTGCGCGCCGCCCTCGCAGGCGCGGCGCAGCCCCCAATCACCCGCGAGCGCTCAGCACCCCTCGGGCCTGGTCTCGAGCTTCGGCGTGCCGTCGGTCGCCAGCACCTGCGAGCTGATGACCTTCGCGCCGCAACGCCAGCCGACCACCGCGCCGCTGCACTTCGAGCAGGTCACGCCGGTCAGCGCCGCATCGACCTCACCCTCGACCTGGATCGCCGCGTCGTTGCTGGCCCCCGTGAGCACCAGATTCTCGAGCACATTGGCTCTTGCATTGCCGGCCAGCGCGATGCCCCGCCAGGTCCCGCGCCCCGCGTCCGCCGGACCGATCGTCACCGGCGAGGCTACCGTGCCGCGGATCTGCAGCGTCGCCCGCGCCGACGAGCCGATCGTCAGCTGCGCGTCGGGCCCGGCCAGCAGCACCACCCCCGGATCGATCACCAGCTCACCCTCGTCGACGTACACCTCGCCCGCGAGCTCGATCGTCGCCCCCTGCGCGGCCCACTTCGTCTTGCCCTTCACACCACCGCCGCGGACCTTGATCTTGCTGTCACGATCGTAGGCGTTGCCCTCGCCCAGCCCGCCGAGCAGCTGCGGCGGCAACGTGACCGCCACCGGCGTCGCCACGAAGGTGTTGTCGGCGAAGGCCGTCAGCTTCGCCGAATCCGCGAACGACACCCCGATCACGTCGCTGCGAAAGGTCGTCGACTTCAGCGCCAGCGAGCCCTCGCCCGCCACGAACAGCGCCCCGTCGTCCTCCGCCTTGCCGCCGAACTCGAACAGCGCATGCTCGATGTTCGCCTCGCCCTGCCCCTGCACCCCGACCCCGCGCCAGCCGCCCGGCTCGCGCCGCTCGTGCGCCGTGAAGGTGATCGGCGCATCGGCGGTGCCCCGCGCGTTCAAACCACCAAGGCTGCTGAAACCGACCAGCAGCGCCGCCGCCTCGGTGAAGCGCAGCTCGAGCCCCGGCACCAGCTCGAGCACCGAGCGCTGCCCGGCCTCGCCATCGACATACACCTCACCGGCGAGCACCAGCGGCGCCCCCGGGTTCTGCCACTTCGCGCTGCGCGCCACGTTGCCGCCGCGCACCAGCACGTGCGCGTTCGGGTCGAAGCGATTGCCGACCCCGAGCCCCGCGACCGCCCGCGCCGGCAAGTGGATCGCCGCCGGCCTCCCGAGCTTTTTGAAGTCATTGTCCGCGAACGCAGCAAAGCCCGCAGCATCCCCGACCAGCAGACCCGTGCCCTTGACCTCGCGGATCTTGACGCCCTTGAGCGTGACATCCTCGGCGTCGACGAACAGCGCGCTCTCGTCGGTGCCCGCATACTCGATCACCAGACCCTCGAGCACCGAGCGATCCGCGTTGGCGCCCAGCGAGACGCCGCGCCACGCCCCCGCGGCCCTGTCCCCGGCCGCGGTGAACACCACCGGGCTCTCGGCATTGCCCTTGACGATCAGCCGCGCCGGCGCCGTATTCCCGATGAACAGACCGACGCCATCCTTGAAGCTCAGCGAGGCGCCCGCCTCGAGCGTCAAGCTGCCACCATCGACATAATAATCCTCGGTGACCGGCACCGCGCCGCAATCCTTCGAGATCACCCGATTCAGCTGATCCGACCCGCCCAGCGACTTCGGACACTCGGTGACGACGCCCGCCGCCGGCACGGCACCACCCGCCGCGCTACTGCCCGCGGTCGTTGCAACGCCGCCATCGCTGACCTTGACCGTCTGCACCTCGACCTTCGGCGCGTCGGGCTTCTTACAGGCGACGGCACACACCGCGAATCCAGCGAGCAGACGGAGCATCATGGCCCGCGGTTTTAGTACCCTCCCTACCCACTCGCAAGGCTCGGCCCTTGCAGCCGGCGATCGAAGTCGCCCGACCCACGCCGCCGGAGATCTCCTGTGCCCCGGACCCATCACGGACCGCGACCACAACACTGTTAAACCCGCATCCCGGTGCCCT
>ERZ795056.5093-NODE-5093-length-13297-cov-5.216735_pt1 | contig 13297 bp, 9 predicted proteins | sample MGYA00375140_ERZ795056 | MGnify/ENA primary metagenome ERZ795056 (study PRJEB30185, sample SAMN05720227) | activated sludge metagenome | isolation source: Anaerobic digester | place: USA | collected 2015-03-09 ...
GTCGGTGGTGCCGAGGTAGGTTCGTGCGCCCCAGGGCACCACGAACAGGATGCGTCGCTCCTTGGCGGCCTGGACGACGACGGGCTGCCGCACCGGAAGGTCGGCCGAGCGCAGGACCACGTGGATGCCGCGTGAGAGGCTGAGCAGCTGCCGGCCGGCGACGCCGATCAGGCGCTCGGAGGTCCAGGGTCCGGCCGCGACCAGCACGGCACGGGCACGGACGCGGGTGCCGTCGCCGAGTTCGGCGACATGGTCCGGCCCATCGCGGCCGAGCGAGCGCACGGGGGCGTAGGTCAGGACCTCGGCGCCGTGGCGGCGGGCGTCCTGCAGGGTGGTCAGGGTGAGGCGGGCGTCGTCGGTGACGGCGTCCTCGTAGGTGACGGCGCCACGCAGGCCGTTCGCGGCGAGCAGGGGCTCCATGGTGCGGGCGGCGGCGGGACCGAGGGTGCGATGGCCGCGGCTGCGGTAGAGGCTCAGGGCGTCGTAGAGGGTCAGGCCGATGCGAAGCTTCCACAGCGGCAGGCGGTCGCCGCGATAGGCTGGGAACAGGAACTGACTCGGCTGGACCAGGTGGCCCGCGATCTTATAGAGGCGTCGGCGCTCCCGGAGGGCCTCGTAGACGAGCCCGATCTCGCCTTGCTCGAGGTAGCGGACGCCGCCGTGGATCAGCCGGCTCGAGCGCGAGGATGTGCCAAAGGCCAGGTCACGAGCGTCGACGACCAGGACCCGGAGGCCGCGCATGGCCGCATCGCGGGCGACGCCGGCGCCCGTGATGCCGGCGCCGACGACCAGCAGGTCCCACGGGGCGTCGGGGGGGCTGTCCGTGGCGAGGTCGGAGCTCGCGCGCGGGCGCTCGGAGGCCGCCTGCAGGCGGGTCTGGAGGGCGCGGATCTCCCCGGGTCCCCAGAGTGGTGGGGCCACTTGTTCGGTGAGGGCATCGGCGCGATTGTTGCGCCTAGTGGCGGGCATTTGTGACACTGTGCTCAGCCTACCGCGAACCGGAGACCTCGATGGCCTCGTACACGCTCCACATTCAATACGTCGACCGTCCTGCAGAGACCCGGACCTTCACCCAATCCAAGGTTACGTTCGGCCGCGACAGCGGTGATGTCGTGTTGCACGACACTCAGGTCTCCGGCAAGCACGGCGAGATCATCTTCGAGAATGGGACCCTCCGCTACACCGACGTGGGGTCGACCAACGGCAGCTTCCTGCTGCAGGGCCAGCGCGTCGCCAACATCGAGCTGACGCCGGGCATCGCGCTGCGCCTCGGTAATTCGTTGATCACGGTGCAGGTCATCGACGCGCCCAATGTAGCCGGAAAGGGCCGCACGATGATCGCCGGACCGGGCATGGCGCCGGGATTCCCCGCGCCGATGCGCGCCGCACCCCCGGGAGGCGGCGCCACGCCGATCCCGCGGCCCGGCGGCCAGATCCCCGCGCCGGCGCCTCCGGGGCCGCCGCCGGGTGGTTTTGCGTTCGCGCCGACCGGCATGATGCAGGGCGCGGTGCCGCCGGGCGGAATGCCGCCTGCGCCGCAGCCGGGTGGCTTCGTGCCGCAGCCTGCGCCGATGACGGGTCGGCCCGCGCCGATGCCCGCGCCGATGCCCGCGCCGATGCCCGCGCCGATGGCCGGACGTCCCGCGCCGATGGCCCCCGCGCCGATGGCCCCCGCGCCGCAAGCACCCGCGCCGCAAGCCTTCGCTGCGGCCCCGCAGCCGATGCCCGCGGCGCCGCCCGGGCCGCCGCCGGGGACCCTGTCGGGCTCGCCGTCCGGGCCGGCCTCGATCATGCCGGCGAGTCCGGTGGGCATGGCGGACGAGGAGCACGAGCTGCCCGATGTCGAGGTCGCGCCGGCGCCCACCGACCCGGTCGGGGCGATCAAGCATGCGCTGAGTCGCGGTCTCGACGTGTTCCTCCCGGTCGCGGCCGGAGCGTCGCTGCTGCTCGCGGGCGTGCTCGTGCCGATCGCGCTGGTCGGGCAGCTGGCCCTGATGATCCTGCCGCTCGGGATCGCGGCGCTGCTGACGATGTTGCTGGCGCTGGTCCAGCTGGCGGCGATGACGATCCTGGTGCCGTCGCTGTATCGCTACATCCTCGGCGCGTACCTCGGCAAGCCGGTCGACCTGCAGGCCGCCGTGCAGCCGCAGATCGCCAACGCCAAGGACGTGATCGTCAACTGCTTCGTGCCGGGCATCGTGCTCGGCGTGTTCGCGGGGCCGATTTACTTCTGCGAGGGCAAGAAGCTCGGCGATGTCATCTCGCGCAACTTCAACCTGCTGTTTCGCAACCCGATCCCGGTGTTCGGCTCGCTGATCGGGGTCGGCGTGGGCGTCTCGATCGTGATGTACCTGATCGCGTGGATCCTCGCCATGCTGCCGTTCGGCGGGCTGCTGGCCAGCATGTGGAGCATGCTCGTCATGTCCGTGATGATCGCGTACTTCGCATCGTTCAGCGTGGCGATGTACTTCGACCTGCGTCGTCGCTACGAGGGTGGTGACCCCGAGGGCGAGGCCCGCACCCGCCTCGACGCGCTGCCGCCCGGCGCCTGAGGCCGGCACCTCCGCATTCTCTTGCGAGGAGAGGAACATGTCCCCCGGGGCATGTTCCTCTCGGCACGTGTGGACACCGGGCTGTCCTATCGGACAGGTGCCGCGAGCGCCGCTCGAGCGCCTGTGGTGGGCATGCGCCAGGTCACGCCTCGCCTATGGTTCGCCAGCGAGCCCGCGGCGCGGGGCCGGGTGAGAAAGTCCCGGTGGCTGCGACCGCTGGCCGGGTTTACCGGCTGCAGCGAGTCGCATAGGCTTCTCGGCGCTGCCATGGATACCCCGACGCTGCCCTCCGCCCTCCGTCACGACCTCAGCGCGCTCGACCTGTACCCGCAGCTCACGCCGGAGATGCTGCGTCTGGCGTACCAGGAGATGTTGATGGCCCGCTGCCACGTCGAGCGGGTGGTCCAGGAGTGCGCGAAGGGCACGATCAAGTTCTCGATCTGGGGCTCGGGCGAGGAGGTGCACGGGGCGGCCGAGGCGCTGGCGTTGCACGAGCTGGTCAACCCGGAGGCCTTCGGGATCATCGGCCACTACCGTTCGGCCGGCCTGCTGTCGATGTGGGCGCGGCTGCGCGGCTACCCGGACTTTCACCTCGACCACATGCGCCAGCAGCTGTGCAAGACCACGGATCCGTGGACCGGCGGGCGCCTCATGACCGCGCACTTCAGCGACATGCGTTACAACATGTTGCCGGTGCAGAGCGCGCTGGGCATGCAGCTCGGCAAGGCGGTCGGCTACGCGTTCGGCATGCGCCGCCGCGGCTTCGAGGACGGCCTGGTGGTCGCGGTGATCGGCGACGGCACCTGCGCCGAGAGCGACCTGCACGAGGGCATGACCGGCGCGTCGATCCTCGAGCTGCCGGTGCTGATCTACGTCACCGACAACAACGTGGCGATCAGCGTCACGCCGGAGGACGGCCGCGGGATCAAGGACTTCGAGGCCTACGCGAAGGCCTTCGGCTTCGCGTTCTTCGAGTGCGACGGCAACGACTTCCTGCAGTGCTACGACACCACCCGCAAGGCCGCGGGCTACTGCATCGGCCAGCAGAAGCCGGCGATGGTGTGGGTCAAGAACCTGTCGCGCCTGAACAACCACTCGTCGGCGGCGGACTTCACCTTCGACTTCGACAGCTACGATCCGCTGATGGACTTCGGCCAGGCGCTGGTCGAGCGCGGCATCGTCGACCAGGACGAGATCCTGCGCCGCAATAGCGTCACCGACGGCAAGGACTACTTCCGCCGCCATGACTTCGGCGCGCTGGCGAAGCAGGCCGACGACCACGTGGTCGAGACCATGAAGATCTGCGAGGGCGAGTCGGAGCCGACCTACGAGTCGATCTTCGAGCACATCCGGGCGCCGTTCCCCGCGGTCGCGGAGCCGCCGGCGCAGGGTCGTCCGACCTCGATCTCGCTCAACGGGGCGATCCGATCGGCGATGCAGGCGATCCTGCGCAACAACCCGATGACCTGGCTCTACGGCCAGGACGTCGCCAAGAAGGGCGGCGTGATGGTGGCGACCAAGGGCCTGTACGAGCGCTACCCCGAGCAGGTCCGCGACGCGCCGATCAACGAGCCGCTGATCGTCGGCTCGGCCTTCGGCTTCGCGCTGCACCCGGGCGCGACCGCGATCCCGGAGATCCAGTTCTCCGACTACAGCCTCAACACGCTGCACTGGCTGGTGCTGCTCGGCAATCAGCTGTGGCAGTCGGCGGGGCACATCAACGTCAACGTGATCCTGCGCCTGCCGGTCGAGCCGCTGCACGGCGGCTCGGTCTACCACTCGATGTGCATGGAGGGCTTCTACGGGGCCATCCCGGGCCTGACGATCATCGCGCCGACGACCTCGCGTGATGTCTACGGCATGCTGCGCTCGGCGGCCGAGTACTCGGGTCCGGTGGTGATCTTCGAGTCGAAGGGGCTGTATCGCATGACGCTCGGCGACGCGTTCCCGGGCGAGCCGACGGACGCCAAGGAGATCGCGGCGCTCAAGCGGGCGATCGGCTTCGGCGGGCACATCCCCGACCTCCCGGAGGACTTTCGTGTGCCGCTCGGCAAGGCCGCGCTGCGCCGCTCCGGCAAGGACCTGACGATCGTGACCTGGGGCCGCTGCACCCTGTTCTGCAACGAGGCGGTCGCCAAGCTCGCGCAGGACGGCGTCGACTGCGAGCTGCTCGACATGCGCACGATCGTGCCGCCCGACATGGAGGCGGTGCTGGCGAGCGTGCGCAAGACCGGTCGGCTGCTGGTGGTGCACGAGGACCGCGTGTTCTCGTCGCTGGGTCGTGAGATCCAGGGGGCGGTGCACGAGGCGATGCGCGGCGAGCACGTGATCTCGAAGGTGCTCGGGCAGGACGCGGTGCCGGGCATCCCCTCGCCGGTGCACGTCGAGGAGGCGATCGTGGTCAGCCCGGAGAAGGTGTACCGGGCCGCGATCGAGGTCATGGGCACGCGCAAGGCGACCTCGGCCGTGGTTGTCGCCGCACCGGCGGCTGCGCCGGTCGAGACCCCGCGCGGCGCGTATGCCCGCCCGCAGATCCTCTGGACCCCGAGTCGCAACTTCGTGACCTGATGACCGAGGTCGCGAAACTCGACGAGCTGCGCGTCGGCGGCCTGACTCTGACGGGCATCACGCGCGGCGGGGTCGAGACCTGCATCATGGTGCCGGAGCTGTCGCTGATGTTCGACGTCGGCATGTGCCCGCCGGGCGCGATGTCGTATTCGACGATCCTGGTGTCGCACGGGCACGCCGATCACCTCGGCGGGCTGACGTACCTGATCTCGCAGCACGGGCTGATGAGCTCGCCGCCGCCGGTGATCCACATGCCCGAGGAGATCGTCGCGCCGATGCGGCAGATCCTCGCCGGCTGGTCGATGATCGAGGGCTTCGAGCTGCAGTTCGACCTGCGTGGCCATGCCCCGGACTCGCGCGCCGCGGTCGGACGCAACCTCTCGGGCCTGGCCCTGCGCACGAGCCATCGTGTGCCCTCGCTGGCGTGGCTGATCGAGCGCACGACCCATCGCCTGCGGGCGGAGTACGTCGGTCGCGAGAGCCGCGAGATCGCGGCGTTACGGGCCGCGGGCGAGGCGATCACGGATGCCCACGTCGAGCCGCTGCTGTGCGTCACCGGCGACACGAAGATCGAGTTCTTCGACCAGCACGCGCTCGCCCGCCGCTGCAAGGTCCTGGTGCACGAGTGCACGAGCTGGGACGAGCGCCGCGACGTCGAGGTGACGCGCAAGTGGGGTCACACGCACCTCGACGAGCTGATCGCGCGCTCCGAGCAGTTCACGGGCGAGGCGCTGGTGCTGGTCCATCGCAGCATGCGACACAGCCGCAGCGAGGCCGAGGCGATCGTGGCGCGCCGGTTCCCGGCGGCGATGCGCGGGCGGGTCCACGTGTTCGGATACTGAGGAGCAGCGATGTCGGCGGACCCACCCTGCGACGTGTTGATCCTCGGGGCGAGCTTCGCCGGCATCGAGCTTTATCATCAGCTGCGACGCAGCCGGGCCGGTCGCAAGCTGAACATCACGCTCGTCGATCGCCAGGCGGCCCACGGTTACATCCCGCTGTGTCAGGAGCGGCTCGTGGAGCGCCTGCCGCTGGATCGCAGCGCATTGCCCACGGCCCGCAGCGTGGTCGGGGACCCGCGCGCGCGCTACGTGCTCGGCGAGGTCGCGGGCTTCGATCTGGACACGTATGAGGCCGTGCTCACCACGGGTGAGCGCCTGCATGGTCGCTTCGTCGTCGTCGCCCTCGGCTCGGTGCTCGCGCCGCCGCCGGGGCTGCCGGGCCACGAGCACCTGCTCGGCTACAAGCTCGCCGACGAGTTCGAGGCCAGTCATGCACGCCTCGCCGCGCTGCTCGGCGGTCGGCCGGTGGGTGAGCCGGCGCCGCATTTTGTGGTCATCGGCGGGGGCGTCAGCGGGGTCGAGCTGGCTGGCGAGCTGGCCCATCTGGCGCGCGTGCGGCCGGCGGGCTGGGTTGCGCCGCGGGTGACGCTGATCGACGGCGGCGATCGGCTGCTGCGCGGCCTGTGTGCGCGGGCGGGGCGACAGTCACTGCGTCAGCTGCAGGCGCAGGGCGTGGTGGTGCGGATGTCGACGCGGGTGTTGCGGGTCGACGCGGACGGGCTCGAGCTGCAGACGAGGGGCGGCGCGTCGGAGCATCTGCCGTGTGCGGGGACGTTCTGGGCCGGTGGAGTGCGACCGAATCCGGTGCTGACGCGGCTCGGTCTGCCGCGCACGGCGCTTGGTTATCTCGAGGTCGGGCCGACGCTGCAATGTTTCCCGACGATCGAGCCGACGCACCCGGAGATCTTCGCGTGCGGTGACGCGGTGCGGGTGGTCGGTGGCACGGGTGAGTGGCCGACGATGCAGCGGGCGATCGAGTGTCTGTGGCAGGCGAAGGTCGTGGCCCACAACGTGCTCGCGCTGGCTGCCCTCGGCCCCGATGTGCCGCGGGGACGGGCCGTGTTGCGACCGCACGTCTTGCGAGCGGACTTCCCTTATGGGGTCAGCATCGGCGCGCACTCGTTGATCGCGTACGGTCCGCTGTCGGTCGACCTTCGTGGGCTGGGCGTATGGTTTCGGCGGTTCCTGATGCGGCAGTACTTCGCCCGTTATCGCCGTGGCAGCGCCGCCGCCGGGGTTTCGCCCGGTGTAGCTGCAAGCTCGTGAGCGGGCCCGGGGGCCCCGAGACGTGACAAATCGCGCGATGCGCGGTCTGGCGATCCGGGGCGTGTAGGAACAAGTCTTGGCCTGGATCCCCATGCTGAACTTACGCACCCTGACCCTTCCGATCTTCACGATGTTGTTGGCCGTTGCATGTACGAGCAACGACGACGCGAGCACCGATGGCTCGACCGCGAGCAGCACGTCGAGCGCGACCGGTAGCACCGGCGTGACGGGCACCGATCCGTCGACGGGCGCGCAGACGAGCGCGCCGACCACGGGCGGCACGCCGGGCAGCACCGGCGGCGAGTCGATGACGGGTGACACGGCGCCGACGACCGGCACGGACGCGACCACCGGTGGGGTCCTGGACACCGGCGAGCTGACGACGACGACGAGCGACGGCACGACGAGCGACGGCACGACGAGCGACGGCACGACGAGCGGTGACACGACGACCGGCGACATCGAGGTGTACGACCCGAACCTCGACGGTCCGTGGACGACCGCGGAGGTCAAGGGCACGTTCAAGGTCAACGGCGTCGACGTGCCGATGGACGCCTTTTATCCGACGGCGGGGCCCGAGGCGGGGCCGTACCCGGTCGTGGTCATCGCGCACGGCTTCCAGCTGCCGGCCTCGCAGTACACCAACTACGCGAAGCGGCTGGCGACCCATGGTTATGTCGCGCTGACGGCCGACTTCCAGGCGGGCCTGTTCAACCCCGACCACGTCGCGTACGCCAAGCAGGTGCTCGGCGGCATCGACTGGGCGGCGCAGGAGCCCAAGCTCGCGGGCGTGGCGGACACCAACAACGTCGGCCTGACCGGCCACTCGCTGGGCGGCAAGATCTCGGTGCTCGGGGCGATCCTCGACAATCGTGTGCGCGCCAGCATCACCCTCGATCCGGTCGACAGCGCCGTGATGTGCGACCAGGTGAAGTGCCCGGATGTCAGCAACATGCTGCCCACCGACATCCCGCTGGGCTTCCTCGGCGAGACCCTCGACGGCGCGGGCGGCTTCATGCCCTGCGCGCCGATGGCCGACAACTTCCTCACCTTCTACGCCAAGGCCTCGGCGCCCGCGCTCGCGGTCACCGTCAACGGCGCGAATCACATGAGCTTCATCGACGATGTCGCCAAGTGCGGCATCACCTGCAACTTCTGCCAGGCGCCGAAGCTCGACAACGCGACCGTGAACGATCTGTCGCGCGCCTACGTGGTCGCCTTCTACGGCCGCTACCTCAAGGACAACGCCGGTTACGACACCTACCTGACCGGCGCCGAGGCCAAGCAGCGCTACGTCGACATGAACCTGATCAGCATCCAGACGAAGTAGCGGACCACCCGGCGGCCCTCAGCCGAGGTTGCCGGGCTTGAGGCCGTTGTAGGCCTCGTGGGTCATGCAGGCGAGCGGGCGCAGGCGCCCGCCCTCGTCGCGCAGCACCAGGCGATGCCCGCGACCGACCGGGACGCTGATGATGCTGCGCTCGCTCTCCCAGCGCTTGCCGCCGAGCCCCGTGTAGGGCTCGCCGGCCGCGAGACGCCGCAGCAGGTCGCGGGCCTTGAGCACGCGCTCGCGGGTCTGCAGGTCGCGCAGGTCGATCGGGTCGGCGGCGAAGCTGGCCTCCCACGCCAGCCGCTCGGCCTGACGTCTCGCCAGCTCCGTCGCGCTGTCCTGCTCGTGTCTGGCCGCGCTGGCCGCCGCCTGCTGGCAGCGGTGACAGTACTGGCCTTTACCCTGATGTCCGCACGGAAAGCCTCGCCTCGCCATTTCCACCTCCCCCGATACGACTCGCACAAGTTCAGTACTCGTCGACCTCTGCCCCGAGCAGACTGCCCAGCAGTGCCCCCCAGGGGCCCGCCACGAAGGCGCCCAGCAGCCCGCCGAGCAGCGTGTGGCGGCAGGTCGGCGCCGGCGCGAGGCCGGGCAGGACCGCGGCCTCGCTGGTGATGACCGGCATGACCGGTGCGGTGCGGGTCCGGCGGGCCGGCATGGACCTGGCGCCAAGGACATGCCCTTCGAGGCAGGTTGCACAGGTCGGCTGGAGGGCACCCGCGTCGATGTCCCAGGCGCCGCGCACGGCGGCGCGGGCATAGGCCGAGAACGCGAGCTTGCGGCGGCAACGGTGACAGTATCCGCGGGTCGACTGGTAGATCTGCTGGAGGGCTTCGTGCTCGCGGGTCATGCTCTCGAACCTCTGTATACGCGTGCGTAGCACGGGCTCTCGCGGGCGCCTGATCCACTCGAGAGCAAGGGTCCGTTTGCCTCCTGCACCCTTCAGGGCCGCGAATTCACGGGGTTGCGCGCTGCAGCGCGGATCGTGGACGACGGGCCGCCGAGGCCGCGGTGCGCGAGGCGACGGCGACTCGCGCGGGCACGCGCGCGGGTGCGACTCGTGCATCAGGCCACGATCTTTTATGCTGCCGTGGATGGCTCGGGCTTGGTTGGTGGGGTGGGTGGTGCTCGGTGCGTGCAGCTTCGACTCGGCGGGGTTCGGTCGCGGCACCGGCCCGACGACCGAGACCACCTTCACCAGCACGGACACGAGCAGCGGCGGTCCATCGACGACGACCAGCACCACGGTCCCGACGTCGACGACACAGACGACGTCGACGACACAGACGACCGACGATTCGTCGACCGCGAGCACCACGATCGAGGTCACGATCAGCAGCGGTGACACGAGCACGAGCAGCGGCGACACGGGCCTCAGCACGACGGGCAGCGACACCGGCACGAGCACCACCGGCGTCGACACCAGCGGGGGCTCGAGCAGCAGCGGCACGACTGGAGATGCGTCGAGCAGTGGCAGCAGCAGCAGCAGCGGCTCGAGCGGGGGCTCGAGCAGCGGGGGCACGACCGGTGAGGCGCCGAGCTGCGTCGATGGGGTGTTGAACGCGGTCGAGACGGACGTCGACTGTGGCGGGCCGGACTGCTCCGGCTGCGACAACGGCGAGACGTGTGTCGCGGGCGGCGACTGCATCTCGTTGAGCTGCAAGCTCGGGAAGTGCGCGGCGGCGACCTGCGGCGACGGCGTGACGAACGGCGACGAGTCGGACGTCGACTGCGGCGGCCTGACCTGCCCTGGCTGCGCGGTCGGCCTGATGTGCGACGTCGACGACGACTGCTTCTCGGGGATCTGCGGGCCCAAGCAGTGTGTGGCGACCGCGTGCGAGAACCTGAAGCAGGACGGGCAGGAGACCAACATCGACTGTGGCGGCGGCTGCCCGGCCTGCGTCACGCCGGTGCTCAACGAGGTCAACTACGATCAGGCGCCGGGTGACGCCGCCGAGTTCGTCGAGCTGTTCAACCCCGGGCCGTCCCCGATCGCGCTCGCCGGCATGCAGCTGGTGCTGGTCAACGGGGCCAACAAGACGCCCTACACGACGATCGAGCTCGGACCCGCGGGCATGCTCAAGGCGGGCGGTTACCTGGTGGTGCGCACGCCGGGGCTGGTGGTCGCGCCGGGCGCCCTGACCCTCGACTTCGCGCTGCTGCTCGGCAACATCCAGAACGGCGCACCGGACGGCGTCGCGGTGATCGACAGCCTGCAGCCGGCGCTGCTCGACGCGCTGTCCTACGAGGGGGAGATCCTCGACGCGAAGCTCCCTCCGCTCGGCATGGTCTCGCTGGTCGAGGGTCAGGCGACCCCGGTGATCGACGACAGCGCGGCGCCCGGCTCGCTGTGCCGGCTCCCGAACGGGGTCGACACCAACGACGCGCTCACCGACTGGATGCCCTGCGCGACGCCGACGCCCGGCGCGGCGAACGTGCCCTGAGCTGACCCGGCGGACATGGCCCTGAGGGCATGTCCGTGAGGTCATGTCCGTACGGGCAGGCCCGTACGGTCGATCGCGGGCCGCTCAGGCGAGGGCGACGCGCAGGGGCAGCGTGAACTGGATCTCGAGGCGCAGGCCGGCGATCGCGGGGTGGACCGTGGCGCTGATGTCGATCGCGGTTCCGGTGGCGTCGACCTTGACCTGCAGCGAGGCGGCCTCCGGCGCGAGGTTCGGGAACAGCAGCACGCCGGCGCCCTGGGCGAACAGGACCTCGACCTCCTGGGCCGAGGTGCCGGCGGTGAGCTGGTCGCGAAACCAGGTCGAGAAGCGCACGATGCGGCCGGTGAGGATCTGCGCCGGCAGCGAGCCGGCGTCCTCGGCGGCGTGCACGACCGGGCAGGCGGCGACGACCAGCGAGTCGCCGCCGCGCGGGCTGCCGAGCGCGATGAGGCCGAGCAGGCCGAGGCGACCCTGGGCCCGCAGCGCGGCGAAGCGGCCGGTCGGGATCGAGGTGCCGTGGTCGGGGCCGACGGTCGGCTCCCACACCGCCGGCGAGCGCACGGCGCCCGGGCGCGCCAGGCTGGCGAGGCCGGCCGTGTCGCGCTCGCTGGCCGAGAGCAGGGCCGCGAGGGCCAGAGCCGGCGGGCCGAGTAGCACCCGCCGCGCGGCGCCGTTGCCCTCGCTGACGAGCGCGACCGGGTTGACGACCGCGGCCAACCAGCGGGTGTCCTCGTCGGCGCGCAGCTCCGTCCAGGCCGCGGAGACGCCGGCCGGGGTGTCACCGAGCGCGAACAGGCCGTCGATGTCGGCGGCGCCGAGCGCCTCGGGGGCGACGCTGACGACGAGCGGGACCATCAGCTCGGAGGCCTGGCCCGCGAGCGGACCGAGGGGCGCGAGGTCGCGGACCGGCTCGGCGACGAAGACGGCGTCGGGGCGTTCCATCGCCTCGAGCTCCTCGAGCTGGGTGAGCACGGCGGAGAGGCCGGCGAGGTCGGTGTCGACGAGGCTGACCCGAGGGCCAGGTTCTCTGGGACATTGCTCATGGAGCAGCTTGAGGCCGCGCCACAGTGATTCGCGGGCGAGCACCGCGGGGTCGGCGAGCACGGCGCGGGCGGCCGCGGCGACGATGCCGTCGAGGTGATCACGGGCGGCGCGCAGCGTGCCGGAGTCGCGGGCCGCGGGCTTGGCGGGCTGGTTGCCGCGAACGATCGCCTCGATGATGGCGCTCGGGCGGGAGGCGATCGGGGCCGGCTCGGCGGTGCGGGTGGCCTGGGCGAGCAGGTCGTCGACCAGTGAGGCGCCGGCTGCGGCCTCGCTCGCTGCGGGCGCGGGCGGGGCCGCAGGCGCGGAAGTGGGGGCCAAGGCCTCGCCGAGCAGGGTGGCGAGGGCGGCGTGCAGCGGGCCGTGGCCGGCGATGTTGGCCACCGCGGCGAGCAGCTCGCTCGCCGTGGGGCGCTTGCTGGGCGGGCCGCCGATGCGCTCGGAGAGGGCCTGGAGCTCGGCGAGCGGAGGGGCAGCGGCGAGCACGGCGGCGAGGCTGAACGCGCGCAGGCGCGGGAAGGCGATCGTCGTCGGCAGGGCCGAGGCGGCGCCGAGGGCCGGGCCGAGGTCGATGGTGGCGGTGAAGCCGAGCTGGTCGAGCACATCGACGAGGTCGAGGGTCTTGCCGCTCGGGGTCGCGGAGAGGGGCGCGGCGACGAGCCAGCGCAGGCCTGGGTTTTGCGTGGTCATGGGTCAGACCTCCTGAAAGTCGAAGCGCCAGCCGCCGGCCGGGCTCAGTTCGATGCGCAGCTTGCCGGGCAGGGCGTCCTCGGCGAGGCGCTCGAGCAGGGCGCGGGCGAGCTCGGGCATCAGCGAGGCGCGCAGGATGTGGTCGACGTTGCGGGCGCCGCTGCCGGGGTCGGTGCAGCGCCGGGCGAGCTCGTCGATGAGCTCGGGCGCGAACTCGGTGACGAGGTGGTGGCTGGTGAACAGGCGCTTGGCGAGCTTGCCGAGCTTGAGGCGGGCGATGTCCTTGAGGATCTGCGCCGCGATCGGTCGGTAGGGCACGACCGTCATGCGGCCGAGCAGCGCCGGCTTGAAGTGCTTGGAGAGGATCGGCCGGATGTGCTCGGCGACCTCGGCGGCCTTCGGCGGCTCGTCCTTCTCGTAGAGGGCCATGATCTCGGCGGTGGCGAGGTTCGAGGTCAAGATCACCACGGTGTTCTTGAAGTCGATCGCCCGACCCTCGCCGTCGTTGAGGATGCCCTTGTCGAACACCTGATAGAACAGATCGGAAGAGCGTCGTGTAGGGAA
>ERZ795056.5106-NODE-5106-length-13279-cov-5.358288_pt1 | contig 13279 bp, 14 predicted proteins | sample MGYA00375140_ERZ795056 | MGnify/ENA primary metagenome ERZ795056 (study PRJEB30185, sample SAMN05720227) | activated sludge metagenome | isolation source: Anaerobic digester | place: USA | collected 2015-03-09 ...
ACGGGGACGCGGGCGTTTGGGACGCTGGAGATGCTGTTTACGCGGCCGTGGGGTGTTTCGCGGTGGCATTCCCAGCAAAGCCTGTCGGCGTGATACTCGGTGAATTCCCCGTTCAGCATGCTGATTTCATCTTCACGTTCGCAAAAGATCCCATCACCTTCAGGTATTATTTTATTATGACAATGTTTACAGGCCATTTGCTGCTCATGGCATCTTACACAATTATCTTTAACAACCTTAACCCCGGCTTCTTTGATAAAGATGACCTGGGGTTCGGCCCGGAGGGTAAAGATGGTGGCATGTCGCAATCCATCTTTGGCTTTAAAATAGTATTTATTAAAGAAGTTATTATGCGGGACATGGCAGTCGTTGCAGTTTGCTTTGCCGCGGTGTGAGCTGTGGCTCCAGGTGGCGAACTGGGGCGCCATGATATGGCAGTTCATGCAGGTTTCGGGATCATCGGAGAGGTACGACCAGGCCCTGGATGTTCTGAAAGTAAAGAGGGCTAATCCGACAAAAATACCCAGCATGATGATAACCGGCAACCGCCATTGAGGCGGCGGGATGAAATAGTTAACGATTTTTCCTTGCATAGAGTTTTATCCAGACAATTATTCCGCTAATTATTAAAACAGTACCAAAAATACCCAATAAAGGTACGATTAATATATAAAAGTCGCCCACGAGCGGTTTAAAGATCCTTCCGGTATGGACCTCCAGGGCAAAATTCCACCACGACATCGGGCTTTTTTCTATAATCTCAAGAGGCATAGCCGGCATAACAGGTTCATTGCCAAGGCTGACCGCTCCTTTATTATAATCAAAGTAAACCGAATTTCCATTTTCCAGTTTCAAATACCCGCTCACCATTTCGTCACCGAAGGGTTTGCTATTTGAGTTGGAAGGTTGTGGGGGGCGACCGGAGAGGTGGTTAAATGAGACTCCATCTCGAAATGTTGAGACTCCATCTGGGTAGAATGAGATGGGGTCTCGAGTCCCCGGGACGCCATCCCGAGGGACGCCATCCCTTTTCAGGTACCAATCATAAATTCCATTGAATGTGCCGACAAGATACTGACCGGAACCTGTTTTCTGAAAAACGTTTATCCCCATCACCGAAAGCGGCGGCTGGCCCGGAAGGGGAACCATTTCCCTTTCGAGACTATTATCAGCAAAAAACAATCCTTCGGTAGTACCTAAAATATATCCGTCTATTTCTTCATCCCAAATCACCGCCCGAAGTTTATCTTCCCAGGGATTGGGCGTATCCATGACCGAAAAAGGAATCTTCCCGACACGGGCATTGGCAATGGCAATCAATAACGGCGGACGAAGAAACATCCCTGTTATCGTATTAATCAAAATAAACACAGCAATCCAGATCCCGGCTTTTTTGTGCCAGGTTGCCGAAGCCTTTTTAGTGGCAGAGGCCAGCTTCAGGGATTTTTTTCTTTTTTTGAGAGTCCTTAGGGCATAGGGCATTGCAAAATGCAAAGAACCTGTAACTGCCAGCAGAATAACGACCAGGCCGAGGGCATCCACCACCAACCGTCCGATCTTACCATAAATTTCCCCGCTATGGATCACCCAGATCGTCCTGAAAAGGCCGGTCTTATTGTCATAGCCGGCAGGGGGCGGCAGTTTCAGTCCGACTGGATTAAAAGACGCGGGATTATCAACCGATTCAAACATTTCAGACCGCGTCAGGAAGACGATCCTTCCCTCTTTTTCAATAATCCATTGTATCCGTTCATCCTTAAATTTAACCGGAATCTTAACCCATTTTTCCTTGTCAAAATCTAAATAAAATAAACCGAATAGCGTACCTGCATAAACATTCCCTTTTGAGGAGACCAGCATCGACGATATCTTCCGGTTGTCGATACCCTCAGGAAATCCGGCATTAAAATCTTTAAAAGCGGCAAACCGGGTATCAGTCAGCCAGATGCCGGTATTCCCAAAAAGAAGCAGGCTGTCGTTTCCGATCATGACACCCGATCGTACCGCGGCATTGTTCCAGTTGACATACCGGTTCTCCTTCGGGACGAGGTTCCTGGTGATATCAAAATTGGAGAATAACTGCCTGTGGTTCATGACGACACCGGAGATGGCCCAGAGGATGAAAAAGAACCCCATGATCACTCCGGGCCAGCGGTGCCACTTTTTAAAGAATTTCAGCCATCGGTTACCGTTATGACAGTCCTTCGGACCGGATCTCATGGCTTATTTCTTAAGGAAATAGTTTATAAAATGATCTTCAGCTTTCTTATCCGACCAGTGATCGAAGCCCTGGGCCACAACCCGTTCGATCAACGGGGCCGGCAGGAAAGGGGTAACGAGTTCATAGATCTCGCCGGGTTTTAAATCACCCACCCCGGTAAGCACTTCGCCCAGCGGGTGGCCGCCCTGTTCTATGACCGGCCTGGCATCCAGGCGCTTCACTATTTTATCTTCTATTAACCAGGATGGTTTCGAGGCATTTCCGGAGGCTGTCGCTTCCAGTCCTTCCAGGCGGTCGAGGCCAACTTTCTGCCTGAGGGTGTTCACCATTTCATGCACAGGCACCTGCCCAACCTGGGCTGCCTGCTGCAAAGTGGTTACCCTGGCTATCGTCCGCCGCAAAACGGGGTTTTTCAGCTTTTTAAAGACCGGGGCTATTTCGATCAGCGTATCTTCGAGTTGAGGATAGGCCTCCAGGAGTTCGTAAACTTTTGTGCGTGGGGTTATGATTAGTTGTTCCATTGTTCGATTGTTCGATTGTTATTTGGTTAGGGATCCAAATTTCCAATTTCAAATTTCCAATTACGACATAAGGCTACTTTCCATACGCCAGTATCCTTTGTTCTCCTTCAAGTGCCCGCTTTTCGGTCAGGTCCTGCGATACTTCCAGGGTGCCGAGGTATTCGCCGTTTTCGTCGCGCAAGGCAAAGTACTCGATGTAGATGAACTTTCCTTTCATCTGGATCCAGAAGGGGGCGTGGTCCTGCCGGCCGGTCCTGAAATCTTCCAGGATTTGCTCTACCACATGTACGCTGGATGGCGGGTGGCAGAGCTTGACATCACGGTTTAGGATGGCGCGGCTGCGGTGGAATATGCGCTCTTTTCCCTGGCTGAAATATTTCACTTTTTCGTTTTTATCGACGAAAGTCATATCGACCGGCAAGGTATTGAGAATAGCCTGCAGTTCTGCTTTGGTAAAACTGCCGGAAGGAAGGTGGACCAGGTCGTTACCGGCATCTGCAACCTCTTCAGCGGCAATATTTTCAGGTCGCCATTCTATGTCCGGATCATAAAGACAGAAGCCGATTTCCAGGGTTTGTTTGTAGACTTCATACCATTCCAGGTCAGTCAGTTTATCCATGACCATCGGTAGGAGAATCTGGTCTTCTTTCAGGGTCATATCTGCAACTCCGTCGGAAGCGGGTTTGAGAACCATCTGCACTACTGTTTCCATCTCTTCCGGAGAAAGTTGTCCCGGGGCGTTCAATACTTCGATTGAAGCCTTCAGCAATTCCCTGATTTCGTTATGTTTACCCCACATTACCTTAGGCGGACCGGTGATTCCATAACTTTCCATAAAGGGGAATACCAGGTTTTCCTTACGGAGATAATGCTTTTCGACGTCCATCAGGCTGTTGAAGAGCGTTTTAAGCTGGATGAGAAAAGCGGCGGTCTCTTCGTGACTCTTAACGGAGGAGACCCGGGTGTAAAGCGATTCGAGCTGATCGACCACCTTCAGGAGCTCCTTGTTTTCCCTTTTAAAGGTATCGACCGGATGGCCGGGAGGGATTATTTTCATACCCGAAAGGTCGATGGCGCCATCGAGGGCTTCGGAGTGGATATCGCAGAATTTGAGTACTTCGGCTTCGCTGAGGGTGCCTTCGGAGATCAGTTCCTGCTCGACCTCCACGACTTCGCCGTAAGGGATTTTCGTCAGGAGGCTGACCAGTTGTTTGCGCGCTTCGTCGGGTGCTTCGCCGGCGTGGAGCTGCAGGATCATGTGTTTGAGCAGCTCTTTGCGCTTTTCGGAGTTGTTGATAAGTTCGCTCATATCTAATTGCCCCTACCCCTGTATCCCCTCCCCCAATTGGGGGAGGGGACCAAGGGGAGGGGGCTTGGTTTCACTCTTTGATCATTGTCAATAGCATCTTGAACTTTTCCACAGCATTTACAGCATGAGGAATATTGGCGGGCATGATGATAGATTGTCCGGCGCCAAGCAGGTAAGGAACGCGGTTGATCAGGATCTCGGCCTGGCCTTCCAGTACCTGCACCATAGCGTCGAAGGGTGCGGAATGTTCGCTGAGTTTTTGTCCTTTGTCAAAGGCAAATAGGGTCACATTACCCTTTTCTTTCTGGATGACGCGTTTGGAGACAATTCCTTCGGCGGAATATTCGACTTTATCATTGAAGTTCATTACCTGGGAGTGTGAGAATAAGGGAGTTTCCATGATATTAATTTTAAATTTTAAGTTTTAAATTTTGAATTCAGGTATTTTTTTAGTCCTAAGTGTTTAGTTCTAAGTTCGGGAATATTTTTACTCTGTGTTAACTCTGTGTACTCTGTGGTGAATATCAAATATAGCTTTCCATAAGCACCTCTCCTTTGATTCCGATGATGGTCTTTTTTATCTGAATTTTCCGGCTGGCGGCTTCGCGGGCCAGGTTGGCGATATGCACCAGGCCGCTGCAGCAGGGCACCTCCATGACCATCACGTTGAGTTCCTTAATATTTGCTTCATCGATCATTGTTTTCAGTTTTTCGACATAGACCTCTTTTCCCTGGTCGAGCTTGGGGCAAGCGATAGCGAGGCTGCGTCCTTTCAGGTATTTCTGGTGGAAATTGCCGACGGAAAAAGCGACACAATCGGCTGCCAGCAGCACCTCCGCATTTCGGAAATGAGGTGCGGAAGGGTTGATGAGGTGCATCTGGACGGGCCATTGGCGGAGCTGTGAAGGGACGGCGTCCCCAGGGACCTCGTCCCGCGGGACGCCATCCCTTTCAAAACTCTTTGCTCCCGGGCATCCGCCATGCGCGCAATCACCACCGACACTCTTCGCATAGACCTTATCCAGCACGTCTTCCAGGTCAAATCCGATGCTTCCGGAATTCTCCTCCAGATACCCGACTGCCGTTTCAAAATACATCATTTCATTGTGATCGAGCAAATGCTTCAGGTGCGCTACAACAGTGTTTTCCCCGAACTTCACGATCTCTTTGATCACAGCCACCTCGTTGTAAGGCTCGGCTTCACGTTCCTCTATTTCGATAGCGCCTTCCGGGCATTCGCCGATGCAGGCACCGAGTCCGTCGCACATCAGGTCACTGACCAGCCGCGCTTTGCCGTCGATGATCTGTAAGGCCCCTTCAGGGCAGGAGGGGATGCAAAGGCCGCATCCATTGCATTTTTCTTCGTCGACTTTAATGATTTCTCGTTTCATATTATGGTCATTAGCTCGCTGCGCTCGCGTCATTAAGTGGTCATTTACTCACTTCGTTCGTGTCATTGGCTCGCTGCGCTCGCGTTAGTGTTTTTTACTCTGTGTTACTATGTGCAACTCTGTGTAATTTGTGGTGAGTCTTAAAACTTCCGGCAACAAAAATAGCCTTCAACTTTAGAACAGGATGTAACAAATGTTACAACAATTCGAGATGGCATCTCAAATTTCACTATTTTTGTTTTCTATTGTTAGAATGATAAGGTTTTCCGGAAGGAGCTCCATATAAAAGAGATGCCATCTCAATAAGCATAGAAATGTATCAGGCACTAATAAATAGCCCGATATTTACCGGACTTTCTGAAGAGGAACTGGAGAAGCTCTTTCAAAGGTGCCACTGCTTTACTAAAAACTATGAAGTGGGCGACATAGCCGCTTTCAGCGGCGAACCGGTGAACTTCCTGATCATCGTTCTCGAAGGGAGTGTGAAAGGCGAAATGGTCGATTTCTCGGGAAAGATCATTAAGATCGACGATATCCGGGCGCCATACCCGCTCGCTTCGGCCTTTATTTTCGGGAAACAGAACAAATTCCCGGTGAATGTGATGGCGAACGAAAGGACAAAATTGCTTTACATACCGAAATACGATTTCATGAAGATGCTGCAGGCCGATATCCGCCTGATGCAGAACTTTTTGAATGTGATTTCGGGACATACGCAGATCCTGGCAAATAAGCTTAAATTCTTATCTTTCAAAACGATAAAAGGAAAAATCGCCCAGTATCTCCTCTCACTTGCCGGACCCGACAAAGACCTGATCGAACTTCCCCTTACCCAGAGCGACCTGGCCGAGCAATTCGGCGTGACGCGGCCTTCACTGGCCCGGGCACTCGGGGAGATGGCGGATGAAGGGATGATCTCCGTGGACAGAAAAGTGGTGAGGATATTGGACAGGAGGAGGCTGCTGCAGATTGGGTGATTTGGGGATTAGAGGATTTGGGGATATTTGATTTTTGATTTAGGATTTATGATTTGGAAGGGAAATACAGTTGTCTGTTTAATTATTGGTGTTATAAGTCATTTTTTATTGATTTCGTGCTCTCCTTACAGGCAAAGTAAAATTGCTGAGTATCATGAACGGCTGGTACCTCCTAATTGTATTGAGATTTCAGATAATTATTTTGTAGATAAATCAGATATTAAAAACATTGATTACCTGGAATTTATGTTCTGGAATGAGCGTATTTTCGGATATAATTCTCAGGAATATCAGAGCATTCTGCCTGATTCCGTTAAGAAGCATATTCCGGATTCGACTTATGCAGGAATGTTAACAAGATTTTATGCAGGCATAATGCCGGAAACTCTTGAACTGCCGCTAAGCAATATCAGTGATCAGCAATTCAGGTTATATACAGCGTGGAGAACCGACCGGGTTTATGAAATGATGCTTTCCCGCTTTTCAATCCTGGATTATGATACGGCTCAAAAAGCCGGACATTATTTTACCATAGAATATTATTATAACGGCATTTATTCGGGTTCCATACCTGATACGATTTTAGCTTATATTCCAATTTACAGTATTCCAGCTCAGGAAGAAATATTGGTAATAAAACAAAATAAGACCTTCAATAGAAAAATAAAATCTCCCTGGACAGGTTATCGCAATGTTTGTCGATGGGAAAGAATTGGAAAATAGGCTACCGGAGGAATTAGGATAAGTTGACGAATTCATGCATCATCACTCGAAAGAGGGGAGATCAAGATCAACCACTTACAATTAATTTTCATCATTACAGGGTGTTTTTTGATAAAAACCGGATAAATAGATAATATTAATAACACTTTATTTGAATGAAATTATCGCTTATCCTGAGGATTTTATGTTTCAGCTAACCATCAAAGAGTGGAGGGAGCTTATCACAATTTGTGATAACCTTGGCGCTTACAAATATTCTCCATCCTCTCCATGGGCTTTTACCGAACAGGGTGTGGCCATGCTTTCAGGTATATTAAGAAGCCCTTTGGCGATTAAAGTTAATATAGCCATTATGCGTGCATTTGTCAGGATGCGTGAACTCCTGGAAAACAATAAGGAATTAAAAGATAAGATCGAACAGCTTGATAATAAATATGATGGACAATTCAAAGTGGTGTTTGAGGCTTTAAAATTGCTTATGGAAAAAGAAAACGAACCCAGAAATCCGGTTGGATTTAAAATACCCGGTCGGGATAGAAATAATTTGTAAGTAATTGACTTTGTGATATTTGCTTAGCCGGCAGTTTCCGACTTGCGTGGGAATGACCGCGAATCACCGAGAACAGACGGGGCGGCGCGGCTGCCGAGGGAATTGCGAATTGCTATGCCGTTTGCAGCCGCGCCGCCCTGGTTCCTCTCTCCACGCGCCAACCCCGTCATTCCCAAGCCAGCGTGAATTCCTTAGCCAGGCGATGACCCGCCAGCCCCGGAGCCTCCTTGCTTCGCGAGCAGATCTTTCATCTCCGGATGCCTGGCCCGGATCATATCGATCTTCCACTGCCGGTTCCAGTGCTTGATCTGCTTTTCGCGCCTGATGGCATTCATGATATGGATATGGGTTTCGTACCAGACCAGAGTATTTACGTTGTATTTTGCGCAAAACTTCGATCCCTTTCCGGCCTTGTGGCGGATCATTCGGTTAGTGAGATTTGCGGTCAGCCCGGTATAAAATACCGTCCGGTTTTTATTGGTAATAATGTATACGTATGATGTTTTCATACCTATTAATCCGGAATTGTGCTAAAAAATACCTGGTAGGGTTGAAATAATTTTGTATGTAGTTGGCATTGAGTGTGATGCGGAGGCTGGTAGTCCCCTCTTTCGAGGGGATGACGGGTTCCCTCTTTCGAGGGGATGACGGGTTCCCTCTTTCGAGGGGATGACGGGTTCCCTGAATTTAGGTGGTTCCCCGCTTACGCGGGGATGACGTTGTACCGCTGGAAATAGAGGAAACAGAGCGGCGGCGATGCAAAGTTGATTGCTATTATAAAAGTCATCAGCATCGCCGCCGCTATTTTTTTCTCTTTTATCCGGTGCAGTAGCGTCATCCCCGCGCCAGCGGGGACACGGCGGCAAACGGCTCAATCGCTCGCTGATAGATCCCTTTCGTCCACGCAATCGCCATCCCGTAGTTCGTGATGGGAATTCCGGCCTCAATCGCTTCTTTCAGCCGGCTGTGGACCTGCTTTCTTGTGATCATGCACCCGCCGCACTGGACGATCAGGGCATATTTCCTGAAATCGCTCTCGAAGCTGTCGAGCCCGGCGACGATGTCGAATTCGAGCTTCTTTCCGGTATATTCGCTCAGCCAGGTGGGTATTTTGTACCGGCCGATGTCGTCGCAATTCACCTGGTGCGTGCAGCTCTCCAGGATCAGCACCCGGTCGCCGTCGTTGAGCTGGTCGATCTTTGGCGTCCCTTCCATGTATTTGCCGAACGGACCTTTGTGACGCGCCAGCAGCACGCTGAAACCGGTCAGCGGGATATCTTTCGGGATGATTTTGTCAATCCTCCCGAACATCTGGCTGTCGGTCACGGCCAGCCGGGGCTTTATGCCGGTGGTTTTCAGAAAATGTTCGACCTCGGTCTCTTTTAAAACAACGTTAATGCAATCATTGTCAAGCACATCACGGATGGCCTGCACCTGCGGCAGGATCATCCTTCCCTCGGGCGCTTCGTTGTCGATCGGGGTGATGAGCATCACAATATCCCCGCGGTTCAGTAATCCGCCCAGCAGCGACTGGCTGGTATATGCCGTCTCGGGCATGTGGCGGATTATCATTTCGATCAATTGCTCCTTGTTGGTTGGATTTAAGCTGGAGAAATCTGTGATATCCGTGGTGAATTCTTTCTGTACGATCTTCCTGGTTTCTTCCGATAATTCAACCAGATCCGATTTATTATGAACGAAAATATAGGGAACTTCATAATTTCCAAATTGCCGGATTAACTCATTTTCAAATTGACTGATTGAATTATCCGTAATAACGATGATGGCCAGGTCGATGGCTTTGATCACCTGGAGGGTTTTGCGGATGCGCAGCTCGCCCAGGTCGCCAGAGTCATCGATACCGGCTGTGTCGACCAGGATAACCGGGCCAATGCCGAAGATCTCGACCGATTTGCGCACCGGATCGGTGGTGGTGCCGGGCTGCGCTGATACAATGGCAACGTCCTGCCCGGCCAGGGCGTTGATCAGGGAGCTTTTCCCGTTGTTGCGCCTGCCGAATATGCCGATATGCGGCTTGAGTTCACGTCCTTTGTCTGCTTTCATTGTTTTGTTTTAACTTACAGTTTCCTCTCCGCCTTCGGCGGATCGGAATGACGATGCTTGCTATATAGAAAGAAAAGCGGCGCGGCATCCGTCATCCCGGCGTAAGCCGGAATCTCTATATTTTCAATTCTTAATAACTCTCTTAAAGAAATGCTTCGAATCGCCCCACTTGCTGTAGCCGATCGATTCTCCCAGCCCTCTCAGCCTCTTTTCCAGTTCATTCACGATGATCATCGGGTCGTCTATCACCTGGGGTTTGCCTTCATAGAGATTGTAATCGCCGGCATAGATCTTCGGCGTCATGTTCGGCATGAACACATTGGCCCCGGCCAGGATCGCCTTGATCCGGCCGTCGGGGTCCAATGTCTGCAAAGCAGTTGATGCAGCAATGTTAACATCCTTCAGCATGATCCGTGCCAGGGCGATCATGCGCAGGCTCAGCTCGAAGCGGTCGGCCGGTTTCAATAGCCTGGTTTTCCACCCTGCCATCGGTGTGTCGGCATGCGGAATATAGGGCCCCATGCCGATCATATCGATATCGAAGCTGCGGAAAAACAGCAGATCATCGGCGAGGTTTTCCGGAGTCTGGCCGGGCAGGCCGATCATCACCCCGGTGCCGGTCTGGAATCCGGCCTTGCGCAGGTTCTCCAGCGCCTGCATACGATCCTCAAACCGGTGGAATTCATTGTCGGGATGTATTTTCCGGAAAAGTTCTTCGGATGAGGTCTCAATTCTCAGCAAATAGCGGTGAGCGCCCGCATCGAACCATTGCTGGTAGGTTTCCAGGCTTTGTTCACCGCAACTCAGCGTTATCCCGAGCGTGCCTTCCGATCGTTCCCTGATGGCTTTGATCACCCGGGTCAGCATATCGATGAACACACGGTCCGTTCTTTCCCCGGATTGGATGACCACGGAGCCGAAGTCCCTGCGCAAAGCAAAAAGGGCCCTGTCGATAACCTCATCCTCAGGCAGGGTGTACCTGACAACCTTTTCATTGCTTTTCCTGATCCCGCAGTAATTGCAGTCTTTTCTGCAGATGTTGGAAAGCTCGATCAATCCCCTGAGGTACACCACATTGCCGCAATGTTCTTTTTTAACCTGGTTTGCCTTGCGGAAAAGGGAGTGCTTCTCTTTTTCTTCCTTCGTCGATAACAGGTAGACCAGGTCATCTTTTGTTAAAATGCCTTTGGTTAAAATACTGTCTACCAATGTTTTCATTTCTTCTTTTTGTTTATCCCCTACGGGGAAAATTGATATCTGGGATTAATCCGGTCTACCATAATATATCCGCTACGCGGAATTATATCGACCATCGAAAATCGACAATCGACAATCGACAATCAAAAGTACAAATCCCGCTCTCCCGCCTTGATCCGTTCAAGCCTCTTTTTCACTTCCGCTGTAAATTTCGGATCCACTTCTTCCTCAAGGTTTTTCAATATCAGTTCCCAGCCTTTCTCAGCCGTCGGCGCCGGGGCATAATCTTCCAGGTATTCGGCCAGGGTGAGCAAGGCATTGGGTGTACAATATCTTTTTATAAAGCCGGGGACCGAAAACTCCATAAAGTGCTCGCCCGTCCTGCCTTTCCGGTAACAGGCAGTACAAAATGACGGGATAAAGCCTTCGTCCAGGAGTTCGTCGATCACTTCGCGGAGAGAACGGTTATCGTTGATCAGAAATTGCTCTTTATCTGGATTTTGTGCTGTCGGGAGCTCTTCTTCCGCATAAGCGCCGATCTCGAGCTTAGTACCGGCATCGATCTGCGAAACGCCGAACTTCAGGACTTCGCGGCGGATATGTTCCGGTTCGCGTGCGGTCAGGATCAGCCCTGTATAAGGAACGGCCAGGCGGAGAATGGCTACCAGCTTCGTGAAATCATCATCGCTCACGAGCCAGTCGCCCGATATTTCATATTCCGATGCAAACTGCAATCGCGGAAAGGAGATGGTGTGCGGCCCGACGTTGTAAACGGCTTCGAGGTGGTTGGCGTGGCGAACCAACGCCAACACCTCGTATCGCCATTCATACAAACCAAACAGAACACCAATGCCGACATCATCCAGACCGGCTTCCTGTGCGCGGTCGAGCGATGTCAGGCGATTTTCGTAATCTCTTTTAAATCCTCCGGTATGGTATTTTTTATAGGTTTCCGGATGATATGTTTCCTGGAAGATCTGGTATGTACCGATCCCGGCCTCTTTGACGGTCCTGAAACCTTCAATATCCAGCGGGGCAGCATTGATATTGACCCTCCTTATCTCTCCCCTGCCCTTTTTTACATTGTAAACCGTTCTAACTGTTTCGGCAATATATTCGGGGGTATAGGAAGGATGCTCGCCGTAGACCAGGATAAGCCGTTTCTGGCCGTTTTCCTCGAGGGCTTCGACGTTTCTGACCAGTTCTTCGTTGGTTAAAGTCTTCCTGAGCGCTTTCCGGTTGGAAGCCGCAAAGCCGCAGTATTTGCAGTTATTTACACAATAATTCCCGACGTAAAGCGGAGCGAAAAGGACAATTCGTTCACCATAAACGTCTTTTTTAAGTTTCCTGGCAGCAGCTTTAATCTCTTCAACAAGTTGAGGATCAGTGGCATTGACCAGGATTGCGGTTTCCTCCATGGAGAGGCGGTTCTTGGCCAGGGCTTTTGCGAGAACTTCCCTGACCTGCTCCCGGGTTGGAAAAGAGCGGGCGAGCAGAGAACTGATTTCATCGGGATCGATGAAAGGCTTCATCCGCTCGTCCGGGAGATTATATTGTTGAGGTTGGAATTTCATTTTATTCTATTTATAGCACGCGGATGACGCGGATGCGACGGATGACCACGGATTATTATTATTCACTATTCATTATTCTTTATTCACAGGATTAGTGGCAGCACAACCACAAAAGTGCTGCCCACATCCGGCTGGCTTTTGACGCTAATTGTGCCTTTGTATGTTTCTTCCACCAGTTTCTTCACGATCGATAGGCCAAGTCCGCTGCCGGTGATCAGTTTCGTTTTTTCATTTTTAATTCTTACAAACTCCTGGAAAAGAAGCTTGATGTCATCTTCGCTCATTCCAATTCCTGTATCTTCTACAGTAATATTTAAAGATGATGAGGATTGACGCATCATGACATTGACCGAACCTCCTTCCCGATTATACTTAACGGCATTCGACACCAGGTTGTTCACGATGATCTCAATTTCATCGGGATCGCCCACCATCGTTAAATTCTCCGGGGCGTCGAGGTACATCTTTACATTTTTTTGAATCGCCATCGGCTCCATGGTGTCCATCGCGATCCTGGCCACCTGGTTGAGGTCGACTTTTCTCATCTCACGCACTTTCTTTCCCGATTCCAGCCTGGTCAGGTCCATCAGGTCCATGATCAGGTTTCGCATCCCTTTGATCCGCTCCAGCGAACGGTCGATCATGGTGTCGTAATCGGCAAGGTTATCGCCCACCTGGCGCTCCTTCATGATCTTCAGATAACCTTCCACGGCGTTGATCGGTGATTTGAGCTCATGCGACAGCATCGAGAG
>ERZ795056.5107-NODE-5107-length-13277-cov-25.939495_pt1 | contig 13277 bp, 11 predicted proteins | sample MGYA00375140_ERZ795056 | MGnify/ENA primary metagenome ERZ795056 (study PRJEB30185, sample SAMN05720227) | activated sludge metagenome | isolation source: Anaerobic digester | place: USA | collected 2015-03-09 ...
TTCAGTTGCTATCGTTTCGTCTTTCATTATTAATATTTTTTTAAGGCTGGCAATACTTATCAACCCTTTAAAAGATTACAAATTCCCTGCCGTTACCTGCCCGTCTTTATCAACTGTCAATATTTTGAATATATATCTTCCTGTAATTATCTCACTGGCGTACGATTTGATTTGGAAAATGATCTCTACAGTATTAAGAGTGCCGTCATCAGCCCGGTATTTGTCGCAAGTATATAGCAGTACCTCCGCCTTTTTCCGGAATTGATTCACGGGCAGCAAGGATGGATTATACTGCAGAAGGGTATACCAATAAACAGCAACACGGTATAGGTGAAGTGAAAAACTGTGTTGTGCGCTTTGTATAATTGTAAGCAGGAAAAAGTTTATGCTATCAGTCATTTCAATTCTACTATTTTTCCGGTAAAGAAATAATCATTAACGTTAGTAATATAAATTGTACATCATGAGAAAACTTATCGTTCAAGAATGGATCACACTCGATGGATTTGCTGCCGGTAAAAATGGGCAACTTGATTTTTTTACCAGCCTGTCGCCGGAGCAGAATAAACAGTCGGACCTGGATCAACTAAAATTTCTGGAAGAGATAGACACCATTTTACTTGGCAGGATCACTTATCAATTATTTGCCGGTTATTGGCCTGCTGCAGCATCGGATGCGGAGATAATAGCCAATAAACTGAACAGCTTACATAAGATCGTATTTTCGAATACACTAACAACTGCACCCTGGGGTGAATGACCTGCAGCTTCCTCATTGCTGGTAACGCAGTGCCGGCAATAAAAGAGCTTAAGCAGTTGCCGGGTAAAAACATGGTGCTATGGGGCAGTATTTCCCTGGTACAGTCTTTAATAAAAGAAAACCTTGTTGATGAATACCATCTTCAACTATGTCCGGTACTAACAGGAGCAGGAAGAAAACTTTTTCCTGGAGAAGCCCGGATGAATCAACTTCAGCTTCAGGCTGTAAAACAGTATGACACAGGTTTAGTTCTTCTGCAATACAAAGCAGGTATCTACATGCAGGACGCTTCTGTTTTGTAACTTCACAGCTTAAACATCTGTATATGCTTTATTTTGTGGAAGAGACCTCAATTGTAAGAAAAATATGGGGGAAAAGCGACACGATACTTTTCATCTTTGCAGGGGCTGCTGCAGAATTTGCATTAAATAAAGCAGTTGACTGGCTTTACTATACCGGCAAACTTCCGGCTGATCCATTGGGCAGGTTGTTTTCAACGGTGCAGTATGCAAAAGGGATTGTATTTGCAACGAACGAAGAAGCACTCAATACCATTGACCGCATTCGAAAAATCCATACGGCTGTTGAAACCAACAGGCAAAGTACTATTCCCGACTGGGCATACAGGGATGTATTGTTCATGCTGATCCACTACTCTATTGCATCATTTGAACTACTGGAAAGAAAATTAAGCGAAGAAGAAAAACAGGAAGTATATGATGTATTTTACCGCCTTGGTATGCGGATGGGATTAACAGCGCTTGCAGGAAATTATACTGACTGGCTTCCGCAGCGAACGGCCCACCTGTTGACAGACCTGGAGAATAGTGAATATACCCGGGACCTGTTCCTTCAATACAAAAAACACTTAGGAAGCATGAGATTTAAAGTGCTGACGGAGGCGCAGAAATTAGTGGTGCCTCAAAGAGTAAAGGAACTTTTGCACTTTAGTGATATATCGTTTCTATCACCCGCAGTGCCAGTATATAAAGTTGCCAGACTGATGAAAATGGATTGGCTGCTTAAAAACATGCTGCTTCCTTCTGACTACAAACAACAAATAAATGACCTCAACGAGCCTGGAGAGAAATAACTAAGCTTACTATTATCCAGTGCTATGTTGGAAATTTATAAAAGGTTAAAGAAAGGCCTGGTTGCGTGGATTGCTGGAACTCAGCTCATCCTCTTACCAGCGGCATTCCGTGCCGCATCCACTTCGCATAAATGAATCAGTGTTTCTGCCAGCTCCTGCACACCAAAAGGCTTCGCAACAAAAGCGTCTGCGCCTGACTGTTTGATGGATTCATCAGAAATATTACCGGCTGAATAAAGCACTATAGGAATATGAGCATATTTGCTGTCATGTTTGATCTGCTTGCAAATATCGCGGCCATCAGCATAACCCAGGTAAATATCCATTAATATAGCATCGGGTGGCTTTGCCTTCAACATGGGGAAAAAATCGGCTGTGTTTGGAACACAGGTGGTTGTCAACCCATACCTGGCCAACCCATAACCAACCATTTCGAGCAGGTCCGCTTCATCGTCTATAATTAAAACATGTGGCATCAGAAGTATTTACATGTTCTTCTTCAAAACTGCTGCCAACATTAGCTTACCTGTTGAAACTTTCCGGCTGGAAATTTGCAAAAAGATAAACGTAGTTATAATTTTATAGAATGAGTGTTGATCAAGATAAGCATGAGGCAAGATTAGCCGCCATCATAAATTCTTCTGATGATGCTATTATCAGCAAGAACCTGCAAAGCGTGATCGAAACGTGGAATAAGGGTGCAGAGAAGCTTTTTGGGTATACAGAAGCAGAGGCGGTGGGTCAGCATATATTTCTTATCATTCCGGAAAAATTAAGGAATGAAGAAGAAATGATTATAAATAATTTGAAACAAGGAAACAGAATAGAGCATTTCCGGACAGAGAGAGTGAGAAAGGACGGGGTATTAATTCCGATATCGTTGACGATTTCCCCCATCGTTGATGTTGATGGCAATATTACCGGCGCATCTAAAATTGCCAGGGATATCACAAGAGAGAAAAAAGATGAAGAGGTGATCCGCCAGTACGCACGCAGCCTGGAGATCATTAATGAAGTTGGAAAAAAAATTTCCTCTAAGCTAAATTATGAATCGATTCTTCAATTGGTGACAGATGCTGCCGTAGAAACAACGGGCGCATCATTTGGCGCCTTCTTTTCAAATAAAACAGATTCAACGGGCGAAACTTATATGCTGTACACGTTATCGGGAGCATCAAGAGAAGCATTTGAAAAATTTGGTATGCCGAGGAACACACAGGTCTTTAACAAAACATTTTCCGGAGATGGCATCTTTCGTTCAGACAATATAACTAAGGATCCGCGTTACGGCCATAATGCGCCACATAAGGGTATGCCCCAGGGGCATCTTCCCGTAGTAAGTTATTTAGCAGTGCCGGTAAGTTCTCCAAAGGGCATTGTAATAGGAGGATTGTTTTTAGGACACCCCAATGAAGCTGTATTTAAAGAAGAGCACGAAAGAGTAGTAAGTGCCATTGCAATACAGGCAGCTATTGCGCTTGACAATTCTCAACTGTATGAAGACATCCATGTATTGAATTCAAAAAAGGATGAGTTTATCAGTATTGCCAGCCATGAATTAAAAACCCCTTTAACCACACTCAGCGGTTATCTGGAAATTGCGGAGTTGGAGCCAGGCTTGTTACACAACATGATTCCTCAAATGAGAAAGCAGGTGAAGCGGCTGGACAAGATGATCAGCGAACTATTGGACATTTCAAAGATACGTGCCGGGAAACTCAATTTTAAAATTGAAAAAAGCAGTCTTCATAAAATTATAAAAGACAGTGTAGACAGTATTCCGTCAAAAGAACACTTTATTACTATTGACCTTCCTGCTGAAGACGTCAACATAGCCGTTGATGCCAATAAGATTGTTCAGGTTCTTGTAAATCTATTGACAAATGCCATGAAATATTCGCCCCAACAATCTACTATTAATATTAACACAATGATTTTAGGAGATCATATACAAGTGTCCGTTAGTGATAAAGGGCCAGGCATTCCTAAAGAGCACCTCGACCGGATTTTTGACCAGTTTTACCGGGTTGCAAAAACAAGCGGAAAAGAAGGACTCGGTCTTGGTTTATTTATTTGCAAAGAAATAATGGATTTACATCGTGGCATTATCTGGGTTGAAAGTGAATTGGGAAATGGTTCAACATTTAATATTAGTTTCCCAATTGAAAATAGCAGTGCTTAAAAATCAAAATGGGTAACCTATTGCAAGATTAAGTATCAGGTTTTCCCTCCTCCATTGACTGTTACCTAATTCAATTTTATCAAATACCCATTTACTGCCGTCAGACACATAAGGCTTTCGAACCGGTATGGCCGCATCTACTCTTAACACGAGAAAATTAATATCAAAACGTACGCCCACCCCAGCTCCTACCGCAAGCTGATCCATAAAATTACTGGTGAATTTTGATCCGGGCCGCGAAGGATCTTCACGCATGGTAAATATATTACCAGCATCAACAAACAATGCGCCCCGCACAATTGAAATTATTTTAAAGCGCCATTCCGAATTCATTTCGATTTTAATATCACCCGGCTGATCGGGAAGATAAGTTTTCAACACACTGGCATTGCCTGCATAAAAACTTCCGGGACCAAGACTTCTTGCCCGGTAAGCCCTGATACTGTTGGTGCCACCAATAAAGAACTGCTTGATAAAAGGCATTGTCGTACTGTTTCCATATCCATAGCCGGCTCCTATAAGAACCCTGCTTGCCAACTGGTTTATTTTTTTACGTCTTGGTCTGCCTAAAGCAAGGTAATGACGCAATTCTAATTCGCCCCTGATATATTGTGAAAATGGTGTATTCAGTATCTTTTTTTCTTTCCCATTCAACACATCTGCACCCGTTACTAACCCCAGGATATTGCCGGATACATCTGCATTGGCATTAAAATAAAAATTGTGCTTGCTGTTATTCGGCTTAGCCTGGCTGTTATAATTAAAATTATACGTGGAGCCGATGATGAATTGTCTTTCGATACTGCGTGCCAGTGTAATACTGGTATCCAGCGCCGCTTTAAATTGTGGCGTAATACCAGATGGTACAACATAGTTGATGGAAATGGGATTAAACTGGTGCTCTGTTGTAACAGCTGTATTCCATTGCCATCCGAAACTTGTTTTGTAAGAATTCAATGTATACTGATCACTGCGCCTGAAATATTCATACCCCAGGTTGATCTTTGTATTAGGAACGAAATCACTATTTCTGCCAAACCTCACCGGACCAATAATCCGGGGAATAGAGAGATCAAGATTTCCTCCAAACCTGTTGGTTCCAACATTTTGCTGACCTGCGATCTGCCTTTCCAAACCAAAGAAACCGCTGATGCTAAGCTGCTCTGCACTACGAAATGCATTACGGTTTTTTAAACTCAGCGTGAGCTCTGTACCTGTTGAATTGTTCGATTTTGTAAGTGCCGAAACCTGAGCTTTAGCGGAATAGGTATTGTTTGGCGAAAGGTAATAAAATGTGTTCAGCCTCCGGTCGTTCACCGTGTCCACTTCTTCAAAGCGTGCTTTTACAAATTTATATACACCAAGACTAACGAGCCTGCTTAGGGTAAGATTATGATCATTGCGGTTATACAAATCTCCGGGATGAAAACGGATATTCCGCCTGAACATCCGTGGATGAAATTTTTTGTAGGTATCCACCACATAGAAGCTATCATACAGGATGGCATTTTCCTTTTTTAGTGATGTGTCGGTTGCAATATTATAATTGGCGTAAATTAATACATCACCAATACGGTAGGGATACCTGGCCTGCGGAGGCGTCTCTGGTTTTACCTGTAAAGTCATATTTACTTTGTTACCACCTATCGTACTATCAACTTTTACCAGCAAATAATTATCACCAAAAAAGTAGTACCCTTTTTGTTTCAGTCTTGTATCGATCCTGATCCTTTCTTCTTTAATTACGTCAAGATCATACGGCGTTCCGCGGCGAAGGCGGCTGCGCCTCGTTACATTCCTGATAGCCTTGCTTAATTCACTTGAGTCGGCAGGAAACTGTACTGAATCGATCAGGTATTGCACCGAAGGCTTTACGGTAAATAAAGCCGTGGTTTTTTTATCTTTTGTCGTGGTATCCCAGGCGCTGGCAGCATTGAAATAACCCCTGTTTTGCATACGGTTGATCATGATGCTGTTGTTCTTTTCAAAATTGATATCACTTGTTACAACAGGTGGCTCTCCCAATTTATTCTTCACCAGGTACCGAAGTCCTTTTCCTGTAGGCTTGCCAGCAATATTATAGAACCATAGTTTTATTCTCATACCGAGAATCTTACTATTGGGCTTTGGTAAAATGATCGCTTCCAGTTCTTCTTTCAATACTTCTTTCTGCGCTTTTGCACTGCTGTCATTGGATATATACTTTATTTTAGAACCGGTATATAATGATTCCCCTTTAGGAAGATACTTGGTATTGTTGCAGGATGACATGACTATCGTGATGCTGACAATGGCAGGCCACCATAAGATGGCAGTCATTTTATCTGATATTTTCAACAATTTATTTTTCACTTCCTGTAGTTGTTTTTTTATTCTCCACTTGTCCCTTTTCTATTTGCTCTTCTTTCTCCAATGCTTCTTTTTTCTCCTTCTCCGCCTTTTCAATCGATTTTTGCTCAGCTGTTTTTTTATTAAAAATCTGTTTGAACTCGTTAAAATCAAAACTGAAAATAAAAGACACACCGGATTCCACCACCTGGCCTTCTATCACACCTTCGTATTGATTTTTGCGGTATGCCCTCAAAGTATAGCGTCCGTCTTTACTCATCAGGTAATCAACTGCCACATCACCTGCAATATTGCTGGCTTCCTGGTTGGTATTGGCAGGTCCTTCGAGTTCAAAATTGCTGCCTACACTAACCCGCAGCCTGTCATTGAGTAAATTTTTACTAACGCCTACGGTTAGGTTAGTCCTGCTGGTGGGTGTACCCGATGAGTAATCGTCTTCTGTATCCACACCAAAATTGAGGTTAACACCTTTTACAAGGCTGCCTGCCAGGTTATTTAACTGTTCGGTCAGTATCCTGCTTACACTTGATTTGGCAGTACCTGCAAGGGAGGTTCCGTCTGCAGCATTTTCTAACGGATTTTCCTGCACAAAACGATTGAGCAGCAATAGAGCGAACACCTGCTTATTCAGTTCTGCCTCATCCCGACGCACCTGTTCTAATTTTTCGTCAACATCAGACCATTTTGATTTTTGATTTTCCGGCAATTGTATATCAAAAGTTATTTCGGGCTTCATCAATTCGCCCTTCATTTTAAGCAGTACATTAAATGGAACTTTTGCTTTGTATTTATTAATATCTGTAACAGAGAGATTGGCCAGTTCGCTTTGCAGAAGATTTACCGGCTGGGTGTTAGCAATGTACACAGCTGTAATATCCACATTGGCACTCATAGGATCACCAGTCCAGGTGATCACACTTCCCTGTTGTATTTTAAACTGCCTTTTTAACAAACTAAGGGTAAGCTGGTATGCACCATCCTGCAATTCATAATTACCAGTCAGGCTTATTTTGCCACTCTTATCAATGGCCGCTGCAAGATTGGCTTTGCCTTTTATCTTAAGTGCATCACCGGTACGTGGATCTATCACCAGTGTTATTTGTGCGCCTGTGTCGGACTGTAATGTACTTGTGAGGTCGATGCCCGCCAACTCTGGCATACGGGTGAGACTGTCAATGGTAGCTTTAAAAATACTGTCGGTTTTTGGACCATAGGCATCTTCAAATACTACAACTCCTTCCCTGCTTTCTATTTCGGGGCTGCTGCTCGGAAGCACAAATGTAATGTCAGTGGATTTATTGATGGTAAGATCTGCATTGATCTTGGGTGCCGTGAGTGTACCCCTCACCGATATGTCAGCGTCCATATTCATATCACCGTAATACAAAGCATCCTGTTTGGGTGGAGCTGTCATTACGCGGAAATTATCAGCCGTCAATCCAAGGTTAAAATTGTAGGTTTTAAAATCATCCGTAACAATGGTGCCGTTAATAAAAGCTTTGTTACCAGCTGAATCTGCCAGGGTAAAATTATCAAAACGGATATCCTTTGAAGAAACCGATATCACCTCATTGGATAAAAGTAATTTTTCGCCTGTTGCTTTTGGTGTAATATGAGCGTTGTCGAAATGCAGCTGACCATTTATGTCCGGATCGCTGGCTGTTCCTTTTATGTCTACGTTTCCTTTTAGACTGCCATCAGCCTGTGTAAGGGCACCAAAAGTAAATGGCTTTACGCTCGCCATATTCAAATTATTGATTGCCAGCTTCATGTCCATCTTGCCTTCACCTGTAAAATATTTACCCAATAATCTTACATCATTTTCATTGCCGGTAATAGATACATCAGCATTAAATTCATTAGCCACCTGGTTATTTATTTTTACCAGGATATTTCCCACGGTGTCGGCATTAAACGTTAAAGTATCCAGTGCCAGGTCAGCAATAAAAACGGGCGTGGTCATTACATTACTAATGGTTGCTTTCCCATTCAGCAAGCCGTCTATCCGCAATGAATCCTGCTCAGCAATATTGGTTAAGGTTTTAATCCGAAAGTTATTTAGTACTACCTCCAGCGGGGCAGTTTTATTTTCTGTTGTTGAATGTACACTTAGCAATTGACCGCTGTTACTGATATTAAACTCATGCACAATTATCCCATCTCTTGCATAAGCAATATAATTACCGTTGCTTACGTTCCACTTTTCATAGTCGAGCATCAACGTATCTGATAAACTTGTCCTGATGACACCACCAGGTTCCTGTTTTGCATTTAGTCCCAGCTGGTATTTATCTTTTCCATCAATATCTTTAATATTCAGATGTGCATTTAACGCATCATTTTGCAGGTAGCCTTCCAGGTTAGTCTGTTGCAGCCGGAAACTTTTTGAACCAACAGAATTTACTGAGACACTGTATGCCAGGTTATCACCGGTATTGCCTGCTGTTATGGTAAGACTATCAATAACCTGTTCGCCCATTTTTATCCTTGGCGCCTTAACAAGTAAACCTAATTTTTGTGCCGGGCCATCAAAAGAAGCATTCATAGTCATGGTGTCGGTACCCACCAGCGCCGGTACAAACGCAAACAACAAACTGTCTGGAATTACTGCTGCGGTTAATGTCCATTGATCCTTGGATTGTACAGTACTGTCAACCCCGGTGTTATAATATTTATCCACTACTTGCATTACACCTGCCGCAATAGTTGACAGGTGATAACGACCGGCCAGGGTTGCAACAGCCACCTGTGAATGCAATGTAAGTACTTGCCCTGTATCGCTTGCCAAAGCGGTCACTGTGATGGTGTCAGCTGCGTATCTTTTGCCATCATTGGCCACAACCAATTCTGCTATTTGAATAGTACCCTGTGGTGCTTTCATATCTGCAACGGGTATATCTGCAATAACGTTGCCGTGCACACGTAAATCAGTGGAAGTAAAACCGAGTGGTTGCATAAGAATACTATCCAGCAGCAATCGCAATTTGATATTTGTGGCAAACTTATCATCTATCAATGCCTGTGCTCTCATTTTGAATGCAACACTTTTATCACCCATCCCTGCATCTACATCCAAATGCCCGTTTTGCATGGACGCTGTAACTGCAAGGTTTTCATAATTATAACCTTTTATAAAGGCAGACTGCATATCAGCTGTAAGCTTTGAATTCATTGCCGCCGGAGAAAAACCTGTCCCCTTTGCTGCAAAACTCATAGTAACCTTACCCACCATGGTATCCTGTTTTACCAGGTAACCAATATCAAGATTGCTTATCGAACCGTTTAAATCATATGTTTTATTATTGCTGTTTAAAGTACCTGCAAGTCTTGCAGATCCTTTGTTGCTTTGCAATAAAAGGTTGGTTGTAAAACTGGTAGCCAGTCCTTTAAAGCTTCCACTCAAATTTATGGTCTCTGGAATTCTTACAGTGGCCGGGATAGTACCCGGTGGCAGAAATTTTTCCAGGTCCTTCTTTGTTGTTTTAAATGATTTTACATTCAGGTCATACCGGGTTTTGTTTACATCAGGAAGACCTTTGATGTTTCCTGATATACTTACTGACGTATTACCGATTCCGGATAATTCAAAACCTGGAATTTGAAGATCGCTCAGGTAACCCTTCACCCCGGCATCTGCGTTGATCACCGCATTTTCATTTCCTTTAAAATAAGTTGCCAGTTGTGGGGCAAACACAAGAATATCTTTAGCCGCAATTTTACTGTTATCAAAATTGGCATCAACATACATGCTGCCGATATTCTTTACTGCTGAATCAAGTGACGGATAACTAACAAGTATGTTATCCCGGATGAGTGTTTTATCCGTCTGCACATAAAGATTTTTAAGAGCAGCACCGGTATCGCTATAATTGAATGAAGTTTTTAATTCAAGCAAATTGAAACCACTCTGTTCGTTAAAACCTGCAGTGGTAATATTACCTGAATAAGCAGTGGGAGTTACAATGAAATCGTTTCCTTTAAATTTTAAGGAACTGATCTTTAAGTCAGCAAAGTCCATTCCCTTGCTGGCCGGTTTGTTATCATCTTTAAATACAATGTTGTTGTTTTCAAAATCCAGGTTATCAATTATAAATTGCCAGGGATTATTTGCCTGTGCAGTTACTTCTTTATTGATCTCTTCTTTCACTTGTACAGTCTGCTCCGATTTGCTTAAATAGATACCTGCTGTTGTGTTGTGCAATTTTATAGAACCCATTTGCACAAATAATTTAGCCAGGTCAATTGTTTTTACTTTAGCGGATAATTCTCCCAGGTTCAATTTGGCAGCCATTACAGAAACATCGTTCCTGTAATCAAATACAATATTTTTTACACCTATATTTTCAAGTGAGATATTTACATCAAATGGTTCATCACTTTCCGCTTCAACTACTGCCATTGGTTGTGTTTCCAATAAAGTTTTATTCTGATAAAAGTGTCCGCTAACATTTTCCAGTACAATACCCGGTAAAGAAAATTTCATTTGGTCGAGGTCAAATTCTTTAAAGGCTGTTTTGAACTTGCCTAACCTTCCTGAAAAATCCAGCCCGGTTTTATCATCTTTAAAAGAAGCCCGGATGTTTTCCAGGTTTATTTTATCAAGACTGATCTTCATTCCACCTGTTGAATCCTGTGCTGTAGTGCCGGTAGTAGCAAATGCATCGATGATATATTGATAATTAAAAAAGCTATCCTGGCCGTTACGGTAAATATTTGCGTTAAAATCTGTCAGGCCAATATAACTGATCTCGACTTTGCTTCTTAGCAGTTTCATCAGCGCTATATCTACCTGTATATTCCCTCCATATAGCAGTGTATCTTTCTTTTGATCTTCGAAATAAACTCCTTCGAGCACAATTCGTTTTGGAAAATCCAGTGATAATTTTTTTATTTCGATCCTTGACTGGGTCTTTTTGCTTAAGTAAGAAACTAATTTTTGACGGGCAAAATTTTGCACAGCAGGTACCTGGATGAGTATATATATCAACAGTAATAAAAAAAGCAAGCTGCCTGTTATCCAGGCCAGTACTTTAAATGTTTTCCGGAATACTTTCTTTATAGTTAACAAAATGAGTTTTAATATGCTAATCCTAATATTATACCAATCAATCATCAACAACAGATCATAAACGATCCAGGTACAATGTGTAAACTAACCTATCACATGCTGGCCAAGCCAGTATCGTTTGCTTTATCAGTGTAAGTAATCTGATTTTCTTGTTCTTTAAGAAGTCCGTCCACCAGTGAACTCCATTGATATTCTGAAACACCCGCAATGGCCGCAAAAGACGCTGCTGCGTTACGGATCTTATCAGTGAGTTTATCAACCTGAAGGTTAGGTACTTCATTCCTGCCGAAATATTCACACAGCACTTCCTGTCCTTTTCGCTTTATGATGAAAGTGGATGTTGCCATCCCTTTAAAGAAATGTGCTGTTTCCTTCATTTGCGGATGGGCCGGGTTAGCACATGCTTTCAATGTAATTCCAAAACTTTCATCTGAAGTTTCATCAAAATCTTCACCGATCTCCGTCACTTCCACCAAATCAAATCCATCTCCATTTTTTGGTCCGGGCCCGGGTATATCCACTTGCAAAAAGTCTCTTACTTCGATAATATTTGGTAACGATGATGACACCCGCTTTTTTATGGTAAAAGACGCTCCTTTTTCTCCACTCAGGTCGTACCATGTATTCGGATTTTGAAGACGGGTATGAACTAGATGGAAAAAGTGAACGGCTTCTTCAACAGATTTTTTTTTAACCCGCTTTTCATTGTCAACTGGTTTGCCTTCTATATTTTCCGGCACAGTAAAACTTCCGGCATGTATTTTTTTCATAGAAATTTTTATGGCTTCAACTACAATTGTAATACCTCATTTTTTTTTCTTTTTTAAGGAGTAAAAAATAAACTTGAGTGAAAAGAATGTTTCCCGGAATCCCCATGTGAGCAGTGACGAGGTTGATTTTACGCAACATCCAGTTAAATATTAATTAGACATGTTACATAACTAAAAAGGTTCGTAAATAAACGAACCTTAAATTTTTCAAACCAGTTGAGATCATCAGGAAATAGCCTGCCTGGCAGATTTTACAGAGCCGGCAATATCATGCGCCTGGTCTGCCACGTCTTCTGCACTGTTTGCAAAGCCATTGATAGAATCAGTAAGGCCTCTAAGAGCATCGGTTATCATTTTCCTTGATTTCGGTATTAGTACCAGGGCAACTAACACACCGACTGCTACACCTGTAATAATTTTTCCGTTTGTCATGATGATTAAAATTTTAGATTATAATGAATGACAGGTGTAGATAAAACTTTGTGCCAAAATCAGCTGTTGAAGTTAAGAGGCTGGGCTTGTACAGTGTTGAACCGGAATTTGGTCTTTATCAGTATCCAGCGATCTGATCCGGCCTATTCAATATTGGCCGCAGTAGTAGTAACTAATAGACCTAAAGAAAAAGCCGCTACAGTAGCGGCTTATTGAAGTACCCGGGATCCCGATTCCAAATCGGGACACTCCCTTTGCGGGGAATCCCGATGTTTTAATCGGGACGTGTCTATCAGGTCGACCACCACGATAATTATTTTTGAGGACGTTGATTTATTAACTTCTCAATAAACTTCCTGCTTTCCATCCGCTTTATAAATAATTCCCGGGCGTTTGCCTCCTGTCTTGTTGAATGTTTCATGATAAACTAACCGCTAGGGAGTATAACTTTTTGTAGAAAGAACCATTTTATTATTATGCCGTTCAAGCCTTTGAGTGAGGCCTGCGCAATGTCCAACATAATACGGTTTGCATTTTCGGAGTATAAAATGCGGGTGTAAAACATACTTTATTGAAAATACAAAAGCCCCGAATAAATCAGGGCTTTGTACTCGGGAACGGAA
>ERZ795056.5108-NODE-5108-length-13276-cov-6.494365_pt1 | contig 13276 bp, 14 predicted proteins | sample MGYA00375140_ERZ795056 | MGnify/ENA primary metagenome ERZ795056 (study PRJEB30185, sample SAMN05720227) | activated sludge metagenome | isolation source: Anaerobic digester | place: USA | collected 2015-03-09 ...
AGGACGGCGACCTGCTGCGCTACGTGGTCGACCACCGCATCCCGCTCGAGTGCTGTCCGTCCTCGAACGTCCAGACCGGCGCGGTGCCCAGCATCGCCGAGCATCCGCTGCGCCTGTACTTCAACCTCGGGGCGCGCATCACGATCAACACCGATAATCGGATGATCACCGATACGACGGTGTCCCGCGAGCTGCACCACATTCACACCCAGCTGGACTTCGACTGGGTCGAGCTGCGGCAGGTGATCTTGAACGGGTTCAAGAGCGCGTTCTTGCCGTATCACGAGAAGCGACGGTTCATGCGGGCCATCTCGGCGGAGCTCGACGAGTTCGCGCGGCAGCTCGAGGAGCCGGCGGTCGGATGAGCTGCGCGGCGGGCTACAGCATCGCGGCGATGAGGTAGAGGGCGAGGCCGAGCAACGCGACCCTCGCTGCGGAGCCGTCCAGCACCCGCAGCGAGGGCATCGTGCCGCTCGTGCCGATGGTGCGGGCATAGGCCCGGGTGCGCTGCCAGCCGACGAAGGTGACGATGCTGCCGGTGCGCAGCAGGACCGCGCCGATGATGGTCGAGTGGGGCGGCGGCCATCGTTCGCGCTCGGCCCGGACAGGAATCAGGTCGGGCTCGCCAGGTCTAGCCGAAGACGTCGTCGAGGGTCGTCGCGGTGAGCACGCGCTCGATCCAGACGTCGAGCTGGTCGAGGTTCTTGCAGGTCTCTATGCGGGTAGCGAGCTCGGGAGGAACGGTGAAGCCCTTGACGTGTAGCAACTTGAGGAGCGCCTTGGCCTCGCCCTCGGCTTTGCCCTCGGCTTTGCCGAGGGCGATGTACTTGCGGGCAAAGTCGCTCTGGTACTGGTAGGTGGCAGGGTTCATGAGCTGCTCCAAGGCGGCGCGGGCGACCTCGCCGAGCAGGGCGAGGATGAAGTCAAGGTAGAGCACCTCCCGTCCGCTGTCGAGGTCGTGCACGGCGGCGAGGGCGGCGAGGGCGATGTACTCGGCGCCCGGTTCACGACCGTGGGCGGCGACGGACAGCACCGCGAGTTCGGGTGCGCGGCGGGCCTCATCGAAGTCGGTAATGGTGGGGATCTCAGTCGGTCCGAGCACTAGCGGATGGATCGTGCCGCGCTGGCGGCCGAGGTCGATCGGCTCGGCGCACCAGGCGGCGACCTGCGGATCCAGGGCCACGATTACGAGGGTGACGGGACAGCCGAGGCGTGCGCGCAGGCCCGCGACGTAGAGTGGCCAGGTGCGACGCTTGCGGACGTCGACGTCGTTTTGGGCCTCGAGCACGAAGGCCTCGGTCGGCGCGGTGTCGGGGCCGAGGGTGATGACCGCGTCGGCGCGATACTCTGCGAGGTTCAGGTCGACCAGCTCGGCCGCGGTGATGCGCGCGTGGGTTTGGGCGGGCAGGTCGAGGCCGAGCTGGCGTTGCAAGAGCTCGACGATCACCCCGGGGGCGGCGCGGACGAGGTGAACCAGCGCTTCGTGCGAGAGCTTGGGCATGCCAGGGCCGGCCAGTGTAGTGGGCGGCGATCGCTGCGCAAGGCAAGCCGTGTTTGTGGCACGCGGCGGTAGGTGGCAGGGTTTACAGCGGTGTCGCTGCTTCGGGCCGCGGCGTTACGAGCGTGGCGCGCTCAGTACTTGTTGCGGTCGGCGGGTTTGCCTTCGGTGAGGATCGTTTCGTTCTTCTTCTCGAGGAACTGGATGATGTTGTCGGCGACGTCGACCTCGGAGGTCTTCTCGATGCCCTCGAGGCCCGGGGAGGAGTTGACCTCCATGACGACGGGGCCGTGGTTGGAGCGCAGGATGTCGACGCCGGCGATCTTGAGGCCGAGGATCTGGGCGGCGCGCACGGCCGTGCTGCGCTCCTCGGGGGTCAGCTTGATCTTCTCGGCACGGCCGCCGCGGTGGAGGTTCGAGCGGAACTCGCCGGGGCCGCCCTGGCGCTTCATCGCCGCGATGACGCGGTCGCCGACGACGAAGGCGCGGATGTCGGCGCCCTCGGCCTCCTTGATGAACTCCTGGACCAGGATGTTGACGTCGAGGCCGCGAAACGCCTCGATGACGCTGGTGGCGGCCTGCTTGGTCTCCGCGAGCACGACGCCGATTCCCTGGGTGCCCTCGAGCAGCTTCACCACGAGCGGGGCGCCACCGACGATGTTGACGAGGCCGTCGATGTCCTTGATCGAGTGGGCGAAGCCGGTGACCGGCAGGCCGATGCCCTTGGCGGCGAGGATCTGCAGGCAGCGCAGCTTGTCGCGCGAGCGGGAGATCGCCTGCGAGCTGTTGGGGCAGAACACGCCCATCATCTCGAACTGACGGACCACGGCGGTGCCGTAGAAGGTGTTCGAGGCGCCGATGCGCGGGATGACGGCGTCGTAACCCTCCAGCTGTCGGCCCTGATAGGCGACGTGCGGGTGGTGCGAGGTGATGTTCATGTAGCAGCGCAGGTAGTCGATGACGTGCACCTCGTGGCCGCGCGTCAGGCCGGCCTCCTTGAGGCGAGAGGTCGAGTACAGCGATGCTTTGCGCGACAGGATGCCGATCTTCATGCGAGTCCCTGGGGGCGGGTCCGGGCGAAGCTGCTGCGCCGACCGCCGCAGCGGTACGAGCAGCCGGGGTCGACGACGAAGCGGCCGCGCAGCGCCTCGCGGCCGAGCAACATGCGAAAGCCGAGCAAGGCGCGGTTGCTCAAGGTGAGCTCGACCTCGAAGCGCTGGCCGCCGAGCGCCAGCAAGGTCCGTACGACCGGGCGCAGCTCGACGAGGCCGCTCGAGCTGCGGACCAGGCGCTCGTCGACGAGCTCGCCCTCGGTGTGCACGGCGGCGATGTCGTCGCGCTGATGCGGGTGCACGCTGAAGCGCAGCAGGCCGCCGCCGAGGCGCTCGACGGCGAAGGCGTGCAGGGCCGAGGTGCGCGCGCCGGTGTCGACCTTGGCCTTGAGGCGCGCGATGCCGAGGGCGGGGAGCTCCACCCACTCTCGCCAGCCGATCGTCGTGACGGCCTTGCTCGCGCCCTGAAGGGTCATGGCCGTCTGGTCTAGCCTGGTCCGGGAGCGACGGCCCCTGGCGACCGGCGCCTGACAGTGCGCCGAACCACTCGACAGGGTCAAGCCAGGCGGAGCCCTGCTGGATACCCTGGTAGCGCATCCTGCGCTGGGGTTTAGGTGATTGCGCAAGTTTTGCGCGAACGAAAAAGAGCCGGCCCGCACGCGGAGGGGTCGCGTGCGGGCCGGCTGTCGAAAGGCTAAGGGGACGACCCCGCGGGGGACACCGCGGAGAACTTATTCGGCGGCGATGTCGAGTTCGTCGCCGTTGGTGTCGCAGCCCTCATCGTCGCCGCCGCTGTCCGGGAGGCCGAGCTTGTCGCCGGCGAGCAGGTCGGCGGGGTGGGCGAAGAAGGGGACCTGGTCGAGGGCGACCAGCTCACGCTCGGGCACCGGAGGGCGCGGGACCGGGGGGAGCCGGGCCGGCGGCAAGGGAGCGAGGTCGGTGTCGTCGAGGCAGGGGAGCGCGTCGATCTCCTCCGCGGACAGGTCGTCGAGGTCCTCGATCTCGACGCCCAGCGCCTCGAACTCCTCGGCAGTGTCGCAAGCGGTAAGGGTACCGGTGACGAGGAGCGCGGAGATGGAGAGGAGGATGGTGCGGATCGTGAGGGTCATGGCGAAAGTCCTTGCGAACGGTCGAGGCCCCCTGTGCGAGCGCTGTGCCGCTGGGCTCGGTGTTGAAATGATTGGTGAAAGTGAAATGTTCGCAGGAGCGGCCCGGCGATCGGCAACAGTCGTCGCCAGGGGGTGGGGGCCAGGGTGGCCAAGGAAGTGGCCACCCCCCAACGCATTGAGGAAGCCGCGAGCGCCTGCGACACTGCAGCGCCCATGACCGACCCCGCTCGCTCCATCCTCCCGCCCGGCTGGCCACGACCGCGCGGCTACAGCAACGGCATGGCGGCCCGCGGCGAGCTGCTCGCGGTCGCCGGCATGATCGGCTGGGATACACAGGAGCGGCTGGTCAGCGCGGAGTTCGTGCCGCAGTTTCGCCAGGCCCTCGAGAACGTGCTCGCGGTGGTGAAGGCCGCGGGTGGGGGCCCCGAGCATCTGCTGTCGCTGACGATCTACGTGACCGACAAGCGGGAGTATGCGGCGGCGCTCAGCGAGGTCGGGCAAGTCTATCGCGCGGTGCTCGGCCGCCATTACCCCGCCATGGCCCTGGTCCAGGTCGCCGCGCTGCTCGAGGACGCGGCCAAGGTCGAGATCCAGGCCCTCGCGGCCCTGCCCTGAAGGAGCGTCACGATCATGACCGACTCGCATCCGCCCGACCTGCGCCCGCTGCCGCTGCCGCGCCCGACCTCGTTTCGTTACGAGGAGCGCGAGCAGGTCGGGGTGATCACCCTCGACCGACCGGACCGCTTCAATGCGTTGACCTTCGCGGTGTACCGCGAGCTGACGGACTTCTTCGCGGTGATCGAGCGCCGCAGTCATGAGCCCGGAGGCGCGCGCGCGCTGGTGCTGCAGGGTGAGGGCAAGGCGTTCTGCAGCGGCGGTGATGTCGAGGACATCATCACGCACCTGTTCGCCCGCGACATGGACGGGCTGCTGCGCTTCACGCGGATGACGGGCGAGCTGATCGAGACGATGCGCCGCTGCAAGCTGCCGATCGTGGCCAGCGTGAAGCGGGTGGCCGCGGGCGCGGGCGCCGTGATGGCGCTGGCGAGCGACCTGCGGGTGATGGGCCAGCGATCGTTCTTCTCGTTCTTGTTTCCGCAGGTCGGTCTGTCCGGCGCCGACATGGGCGCGAGCTGGTTGTTGCCCCGCGTGGTCGGCCTCGGTCACGCCTCGGAGATCCTTCTGCTCGGCGACCGTGTGCTCGCGGATCGTTGCTTGCAGATCGGACTGGCGAATCGGGTGGTCGCGGATGAGGACCCGGCGGCGGTCGATCGCGCGGCGTTCGAGCTCGCGGCCCGCGTCGCGGCCGGGCCCCACTTCGCGGCCCGCATGACCAAGACGATGCTGCAGCGCGAGCTCGAGATGCCGTTCACGGACGCGATCGAGGCCGAGGCGCAGGCGCAGGCGATCTGCATGCAGCACCCGGACTTCCAGGAGGCCTCGCAGGCGCGCCAGGAGCAGCGAGCGCCGCGCTGGCGCTGAGATGTACTCAAGGACAGGTCATGATCACGAGCCCCCGTATCCTCGATCGCGCGCTCGGCACCGTCGCCGGCGACCATGAAGTCTGGCGCTCGCTCGAGGCCTCGCTCGAGGGCTTCACCCGCGCGTTGCGGGCGACGCCCGTCGACGAGTCCGACGAGGCCGCGGCGTCACGCACGTACGTGCGCATGCTCGCCGAGGCCGGACTCCTGCGCTGGGTGGTGCCCGGGGCCTTCGGCGGGGCCGCGCCGGCGCTGCTGTCGACGCCGATCTGCCTGATCCGTCAGTGGCTGTCGCGCGAGAGCGGGGCGCTCGACACGGCGTTCGTGATGCAGGGCCTCGGATCCAATCCCGTGACGATGGCGGGGCCCGAATCGCTGCGCCAGGCGCTGCTGCCGAGGGTCGCGGCCGGGGCGGCGATCTGCGCGTTCGCGTTGACCGAGCCGGAGGCGGGCTCGGACATCAAGAACATGCGCACGAGCGCGACGGCCTGCACCGATGGGGTGCGCCTGCGCGGCGAGAAGTGCTTCATCAGCAACGCGGGGGTCGCCGACAGCTACGTGGTGTTCGCCCGCGAGGCCGACAGCCCACCCGAGCGCCCGCGCTTCGGCGCGTTCTGGCTGCCCGGCGACGCGCCCGGCTTGAAGGTGACGCCGATGAAGGTGATCGCGCCGCACCCGATCGGCGCGCTGAGCTTCGATGATGTGTTCGTGCCGACCGAGCACCGTGTCGGCGCGCCGGGTGATGGTCTGAAGATTGCGCTGGCGAACCTCGAGGTGTTTCGCGTGACCGTCGGGGCGGCGGCGCTGGGCCTGGCCGATCGGGCGCTCGCGGAGACGGTGGGGCACCTGCAGCGTCGGGTGCAATTCGGGCAGCCGCTGGCGACCCAGCAGGGCCTGCAGTTCGCGCTGGCCGATGTGGCGACGGATCATGTGGCGGCGCAACTGCTGGTGTATCGGGCGGCGGGTGCCCGCGACGAGGGCCGCGGGGCGCCGGACATGGCGGCGATGGCGAAGATGTATGCGACCGAGTCGGCGCAGCGCACGATCGATCGCGCGGTGCAGAGCTTCGGCGGACTCGGCGTGACGGTCGGCCAGGTGCCCGAGCGCCTGTATCGGGAGATCCGTGCGCTGAGGATCTACGAGGGCACGACCGAGGTGCAGAAGCTGGTCATCGCCAGGGCGCTGCTCGCCGGTTCTTGATCGTCCTGATCATCTGATCATTGGATCGTTGGCTTCGCTCGAGCGGCGCTGACTTCGCAAGCGTGCGAACGATGTGCCCGGTGTTGTGCAGCTCGCTTGCGTCGCGGCTGTGCTCGCCGTGGCGGTTGCCGGGCCGGGTCGGTCGATCATCCTTCGGGCGATGTCACGGCTCATCGTCGTCTCGAATCGCCTGCCCGTGACCGTGGCCGTGTCGCAGGGAATGGCGACCGTGCGGCCGAGCATGGGCGGGCTGGCGACCGGGCTGCGCGGGCCCTTCGAGCGCTCCCGGGGGCTTTGGATCGGCTGGCCAGGGGACCTGTCGCGGCTGTCGTCGGCGGCGCACGACGCCGCGCTCGCCGAGCTCGCCGAGCTGCGCACGCTGCCGGTCGAGCTGACCGCGGAGGAGGTCCGAAGTTATTACGAGGACTTCTCGAACGGGGTGCTGTGGCCGCTGTTTCATTACCTGCTCGACCGCGTGCCGCTGCACTCGAAGGGCTGGGACGCGTACAAGCGGGTCAACGCGAAGTTCGCCGATGTCGTGGTCGCGAACTATCGGGCCGGTGACGTGATCTGGGTGCAGGACTATCAGCTGTTGCTGCTGCCCGAGCTGCTGCGCCAGCGCCTGCCGCAGGCGAGGATCGGGTTCTTCTTGCACATCCCGTTCCCGGCGTCGGAGGTGTTTCGCATGCTGCCGTGGCGCGAGCAGGTGCTCAAGGGCATGCTCGGCGCCGACCTGATCGGCTTTCACACGCCATCGTATGCCCGCAACTTCGCGTCGGCGGTGGTGCGCCTGCTGGGCCACGAGCCGATGTTCGACGAGGTGACGGTGGAGGGCCGCACGGTGAAGTTTCGGGCCTATCCGATGGGCATCGACGCGGCCGCGTTCGCGGGGCCGGGCGAGCCGCTCGAGCAGACGCTGCACCTCGCGGAGGGCGAGCGCCTGCTGCTCGGGGTCGACCGCCTCGATTATACGAAGGGCATCCGGCGGCGCATGACGGCCTGCGAGCGGGTGTTGCAGCGGCGGCCCGACCTGCGCGGCAAGCTGCGCATCGTCCAGATCGCGGTGCCCTCGCGCGAGAAGGTCGGCGCCTACGAGGACTTTCGCGCCCGCGTCGAGCAGACGATCGGGGCGATCAACGGCCGCTGGTCGACGCTCGGGGGCGCGGCGATCCACTACCTGTATCGCAGCTTCACGCAGGAGCAGCTGATCAGCCTGTATCGCGCGGCCTCGGTGATGCTGGTGACGCCGCTGCGCGACGGCATGAACCTGGTGGCGAAGGAATTCGCGGGCGCTCGCATCGACGGCGACGGGGTGCTGGTGCTCAGCGAGTTCGCGGGCGCGGCCGAGGAGATGCCGGAGGCGCTGCAGGTCAACCCCTTCGACATCGATGGCATGGCGACGGCGATCGAGCAGGCGCTCGACATGCCCGAGGCCGAACGTCGGGCTCGCATGGCCGGGCTGCACGCGCGCGTTGCGCAGTTCGACGTGCATCGCTGGGCGGAGAAGTTTCTCTCGGAGCTGCAGGAGCCGCGCAGCACGCCGGTGTCGCTCGCGCCGCTGTTGACGACGGAGACGGCGCTGGCGGCGGTGCGCGCGGCGGATCGCCTGGTGCTGTTCCTCGACTACGACGGGACGCTCGTGAAGATCGCGGCGAGGCCCGAGCTGGCGACGCCGGACGACGAGCTCATGCGCTTGTTGCAGGACCTGTCCCGGAGGACAGATACATCGGTGCAGGTGGTCTCGGGGCGGCCGCGCGCGGAGCTCGAGCGGTGGTTCGGGGCGCTGCCGATCGGCCTGCACGCGGAGCACGGCATGTACTCGCGGATCGAGGGCGACTGGATCGCGCGCGGCACGGTGCCGGAGGATCTGCGCGAGCGCGTCAAGGCGACGCTCGAGCAGGTGGCGAGCTGCACGCCGGGCAGTCACGTCGAGGTCAAGGCGGTCGGCCTGGCCTGGCACTACCGCTTGACCGAGCCGGAGCACGGCGCGCATCAGGCCCGCCAGCTGCGCCTGCATCTGCGCGAGGTGTTGACCGGTACGCCGCTCGAGGTGCTGGCGGGTGACAAGGTCGTCGAGGTCCGTCTGCGCGGCATGCACAAGGGCCTGGTGCTGCGCGGGCTGATGCGACCCGGAGATCTGGCGCTGGCGATCGGCGATGACCGTACCGACGAGGATCTATTCTCGGAGCTGCCCGGGGATGCGCTGACGGTGCGGGTCGGGCGTGGGTCGAGCGTGGCCCGCTATCATTTGCCGGATGTTGCGGCGGTGCGGGCCCTGCTGCGGGTGCTGGCGAACCGCAGCTGATGTCTTGGGCTGGCCTTTCGGACAGGCGCGGCTCAGGGCGGGTCCGGGAGCGTGGCGACGACCTCGGTGCCGATCAGCATCTGTTCGCTGGCGGGCGCGCCCTGGAGGATGCGATGTTCGCTGCGGCGCAGCAGCTCGGCGGCGGTGGCCTCGTCGACCCAGCCGCCCTGGGGCACGACGAAGCCGAACTCGGAGCGCAGGCGCTGGTCGAGGTAGTAGCGGCCGCGGGCCTCGAGAAGGACGTCGAAGCGCAGCTCGCCGTCGTCGCTGGTGATGGCGATCTGGTGGCGGCCGGGCTGGGCCCGGTAACAGAAATAGGTCGGGCCACGCGTCGCACCGACCAGCAGCTTGTTGTCGTGCACGGTGAAGGTGACCGCGAGGGCGAGCTGGGCGCTGCGAATGACGCAGACGGTGGCCATGCCGTCGATGTACGTGGTGAAGGGCTGGACCACCGCGCCGGGCTGCTCGGGCGCCGGGGCCAGGCGGTAGGGCGAGCAGGCGAGCGTGCTCGCGAGCAGGATGCATGCGGAGGCGCAGCGGTGGTTGGCGCGGTGGTCGGCGTGGTCGTGCATGCCGGGCGTCAGGCGGGTATACCGCGGGCACGGCGGGCAGACCAGGGCCGGTGGCGATTGCGTGCGGGGGTGCGGCGTCGTTATGCTGCGGCGATGTTTCGGGGGCTGTTGTTGCTTGCCGGGTTCGCGCTGTCGGCGTGCGCGCGTGAGGGTGCGGGGCAGGAGCTGCGGGTGTCGGCGGCGATGTCGCTGAAAGAGGCGCTGGTGGGGCTCGAGCCGGAGTTCGAGGCGCGGCATCCGGGGGTCGATGTGGTGTTCAACTTCGCGGGTTCGCAGATCCTCGCCGGGCAGATCGAGGAGGGCGCGCCGGTCGATGTGTTCGCGGCGGCCGACGAGCCGCAGATGCAGCGGGCGATCGCCAGCGGGCGCGTGGGCCCGGCGCGGCGCTTCGCCAGGAATCGCCTGGTGCTGATCACTTCGCTGGAGGCGGCGGGCATCCTTGGGGTCGCGGATCTGGGGCGGCCCGGGTTGCGCCTGGTGCTCGCCGGGCCCAGCGTGCCCGTGGGGGTGTACGCCCGCGCGGCGCTGCAGCAGCTCGGCTTCGCCGATGCGGCGCTCGCCAACGTGGTGTCCAACGAGGAGAACGTGCGCGGCGTGGTCGGTAAGGTCAGCGCCGGTGAGGCCGACGCGGGCATCGTGTACGCGACCGATGTCACCCCCGCGGTGGCCGGAAAGCTGCGCACGCTGCCGCTCGCCGTCGATGTCAGCCCGGTTTATGAAGTGGCTGTCCTCAAGGACAGCTCACATGCGGCGCTGGCCGAGGCCTTCGTCGCCGAGCTGCAGGGCGCGAGCGGGCAGGCGGCGCTGGCCAAGTACGGGTTCTTGCCGCCGTGACAGGTCCTTCGGACATGTCGCTGAGGACAGGTCGTCCGGGACAGGCGCATGCGGTGCTCGGGCTGCTCGGCGGGGCGGCGCTGGTGTTCTTCGCGCTGCCGCTGGTGGCGCTGGTGGGGCGGGTGACGCCGGCCGGGCTGTGGGCGCAGCTCGGCGCGCCGGCGGTGCAGCAGGCGCTGCGGCTGTCGCTCGAGGTGTCGCTGATCTCGCTGGGGTTGTGCGTGGTGTTCGGGTTCCCGCTGGCCTTCGTGCTGGCGCGCGTGGCGTTTCCCGGGCGGGCGCTGGCGCGGGGGCTGGTGAGCTTGCCGATGGTGCTGCCGCCGGTGGTCGGGGGCATCGCGCTGCTGGCCGCGTTCGGGCGGCGCGGCTTGCTCGGCGGGTGGCTCGAGCAGGTCGGTGTGGTGTTGCCGTTCACGACCGCGGGCGCGGTGCTGGCGGTGACCTTCGTGGCGATGCCGTTTCTGGTGACGACGCTCGAGGCGGCGCTGGCGAGCGTCGACCCGCGGCTCGAGATGGCCGCGGCGACGCTGGGGGCGAGTCGCTGGCGGGTGCTGTGGACGGTGACGCTGCCGGCGGTCCGTCCGTCGCTGACGGCCGGGCTGGCGCTGTGCTGGGCGCGCGGCCTCGGTGAGTTCGGGGCGACGATCACCTTCGCCGGGAACCTCGAGGGGCGCACGCAGACGATGCCGCTCGCGGTGTACGACGCGCTGCAGACCGACCCCGAGGCGGCGATCACCCTCGGCCTGGTGCTGCTCGCGGTGTCGCTGACACTGTTGACCGCGCTGCGTGGTCACATTGGAAGGCGACGATGAGCCTCGAGGTCGATGCGCTGGTGCGGCGCGGGGCGTTCGCGCTCGAGCTGGCGTTCTCGCTGCCGGATGGGTGCACCGCGGCGCTCGTCGGACACAATGGCTCGGGCAAGTCGACGCTGGTCGATCTGCTCGCGGGGCTGGTGCCGGCAGAGCGTGGGACGGTGGTGCTGGATGGACGTTTGCTCGAGCGGGCGCCGGGGTTGCGCCTGGCTCCGCAGGCGCGTGGGCTCGGGGTGGTGTTTCAGGGGCTGGCTTTGTTTCCGTCGCTGACGGCGCTCGAGAACGTGGCGTATGGCTTGCGGGCGCGTGGGGTCGGGAGGGCGCAGGCGCGGGCCGAGGCGGCGGCGTGGCTGGCTCGCTTCGAGATCGAGGCGCTGGCGGAGCGGCGGGCGTCGACGCTGTCGGGCGGGCAGGCGCAGCGGGTCGCGCTGGCGCGGGCGATGATCGTGCGGCCGCCGTTGCTGCTGCTCGATGAGCCGCTGTCGGCGCTCGATGTCGAGGCGCGGGCTGCTGCCCGGTTGTTGCTGCGTGGGTGGCTGGCGGAGGCGCCGGGGGTCAAGTTGCTGGTGACGCACGAGCTCGAGGACGCGCGCGCGGTGGCGGATCGGCTGCTGGTGCTCGAGCGCGGGCGGCTGATCGCGCAGGGCCCGGTGGAGGAATTGCTGGCCGCGCCGCCGCCGTTCCTCGCGGCGATGGTGCGACGTGCGGAGCGGTGAGAGGCTCCTGGCGCAGGTTCATGGGATCGCGAGGGTGAGGATGAACTCCTCGCCGGGCTCGCTGTCCGGGGTGTAGCGGAAGGTGTCCTCGCCCGAGATCTGGAAGCCGCACTTCTGCAGGACGCGCAGGGATCCGAGGTTGTGTTTGGCGACGCTGGCGAACAGCGGGCGGGTCGTCACGACCGTCAGGAATTGGGCCAGGGCCGCGCTGGCGATGCCCTGGCCCCAGTATTCGCGCCCGAGCCAGTAGCCGATGTTGCGCTCGCCGGCCACCGGCCAGCTGCAGATGTGGCCGGCGACCTCGAGGCCCACGAGGATGGTTCGCACGATGCAAGTCTCCTCATCGAGGATCTTCGACCAGTGGGTCATGAAGGCGTCGCGGTCGCGCGAGGGGAAGGCGGCCATGCGCAAGGCCTCGGGGTCCTGTTGCTGGGCGAAGAAGATGAGGAGGTCGTTGTCCTCGACGTCGCGCAGGGAGATGTGGGGGGGCATGGGATCACGCTCAGGCGGCTTCGCAGAAGGGGGAGGCTTCCAGCGTCTTGAAATTGCCGGCGAGGTAGTCGGTGCAGGTCGGACCGCAGAGCTCGATGATGATGTCGCCGTTTTGCTCGAACTGCGTCCATCCCGGTGTCGCCGCGTCGCACGGGCCGGGAGCTTGGGGGACATTCTCGCCGTCCATCGTGACGTGGTCGACGGGCCATGGGCAGAACCACTTCACGATGCCCATGGCGAGGGTGCAGGTCTGGGCCATCGGGTCGGGCAGGAAGGTCTGCCCGTAGCACTTGCAGCAGTCCTTCCAGTCGTCGCAGGCCTCGGTGCAGATGTCGTTGGCCGGGTCGACCACGCAGGGGCCGAGCTCGGTCGTCGCCGTGGCCTCGGTGCTCGCGGATGTGGTCGCGCTCGTGGTTGTGCCGGGGATGGGGTCATCGCCCGAGGTTGTTGCTGGTGCACCCGTGCTGGTCGCCGAGGTCGAGGTCGTGGCGGTGCTGGTGCTCGCGCTCGTGGTCGCGCTCGTGGTCGCGCTCGTGGTCGCGCTCGTGGTCTCGGTCGTGGTCCCGGTGGTGGTGTCGTCGGGTTCTTTCGGCCCGCATGCGAGGGTGAGCGCGGCGATGAGGACGGACGCGAGGCGGGGCATGGTGGACGCTATCACGCTCGTCGAGGGCGGGCGGTTTCAGGGGTTTTCGAGGGGGCCTGCGAGGTCGTGGTCGACGACGGCGCGGGACATCGAGAGGGTGGTCTGGGCGCGGTCGATCAGGGCCATGCAGTCGCGCACCGGGACGGAGCGCCACGAGGGGTGCTCGAAGCAGGCGCCGCCGAGGCCGACGCCACGGCCGGCGGCGGTGAAGGCGTGGCCTTCGCCGATCGCGGAGCCGTCGGCGAAGGTCGCGAAGCCGGGGTCGCTCTGGGCGGGCAGCAGAGGCCGACCGATGAAGCTGCGGGGGATCGGGACGCCGAGGTAGTGCAGGAAGGTCGGCGCGAGGTCGATGTGGCCGCCGACCGCGTCGACCTGTGCGTGCACTTGCGCGCGAGGCAGCACGAGCAGTCCAGCGATGCGGTCCTGTTGCAGCGGGGTGGCGAAGGTCCAGCTGCCGGCGCCGGCGAGGGTCAGCAGCTCGGGGCTGAGCGGGAGGCGGCTGTCGTGGTCGCCGTAGATCGGAAGAGCGTCGTGTAGGGAAAGAGTGTCGCTTAACGTGTAG
>ERZ795056.5109-NODE-5109-length-13273-cov-16.163262_pt1 | contig 13273 bp, 11 predicted proteins | sample MGYA00375140_ERZ795056 | MGnify/ENA primary metagenome ERZ795056 (study PRJEB30185, sample SAMN05720227) | activated sludge metagenome | isolation source: Anaerobic digester | place: USA | collected 2015-03-09 ...
GCGGTCCTGGTCGAAGAAGAACTTGGCGTCGGCCAGGCGCGGGCGCACCACGCGCTCGTTGCCGCCGATCACGCGGCTGGCATCTTCCGGGCGGATGTTGCTCACCACCAGGAACTTGTTCGTCAGCCGGCCTTGCGCGTCGAGCAGCGGGAAGTACTTCTGGTTCGCCTTCATCGTCAGGATGAGGCATTCCTGCGGCACGGCCAGGAACTCCGGCTCGAATCGGCACAGCAGCACGTTGGGGCGCTCGACCAGCGCGGTGACCTCGTCGAGCAGCGCGGCGTCGTCGATCGGCGTCAGGCCCTCCTTGGCCGCCGCCAACTGCAGCTGGCGCAGCAGTTCGGCATGCCGCGCCGCGAAGCCGGCGATCACGCCGCCCTGCTCCTCGAGCTGGCGCGCGTAGTGGTCGGCATCGAGCAGCACCACCGGGTCCATCTGCGCCTCGAAGCGGTGGCCGCGCGTCTGGCGGCCGGCCTCCAGGCCCAGCGCCGTCACCGGCACCAGGTCGGCGCCGTGCAGCGCGACCAGGCCATGCGCCGGGCGCACGAAGTTCACGCTGGTCCAGCCGTCGGCGAGCTGGTATTGCATGACCTTGGGAATCGGCAGGCTGGCGAGCGCCTCGTCGAGCGCCTGCTGCAGCCCCTGGGCGAGCGCGACCCCCTCGGCCGTGCCTTCGAGGAACAGCACCTCGGCCTTGCCATCGACGCGTCGCGCCAGGCGCGGCAGCGCCGATTCATCGGCACCGACGGCGGCCAGCTTCTTCAGCAGCGCCGGCGTCGGCTTGCCGTCGGCGGCCAGGCCCACCGCCACCGGCATCAGCTTGACCGACACGCTGCGGTCGGCGGCGCGGGCCAGCACGCCCGAGACGTGCACGGCCAGGCGCCGCGGCGAGGCGAACGCGGTGACGGCCGAGTGTTCGCCGGCCAGGCCCTGCGAGCGCAGGCCCTTGGCGAGGTCGGCGGCGAAGGCCTCGCCGAGCTTCTTCAGCGACTTGGGCGGGAGTTCCTCGACGAACAGTTCGACGAGCAGATTCTTGGTGGTGGACATGGTGCTCAGGCGGCCTTCTTCTGCTCGATCTGCGCGACCACTTCGTCGGCCCAGGCCTTCGGCGCCATCGGGAAACCCAGCCGCGCGCGGCTGTCGAGGTAACTCTGCGCCACCGCACGCGCCAGATTGCGGATGCGGCCGATGTAGGCCGCGCGCTCGGTGACGCTGATGGCGCCGCGCGCATCCAGCAGGTTGAAGGTATGCCCGGCCTTGAGCAGCTGCTCGTAGGCGGGCAGCGCGAGCTGCTGCTCCATCAGGTACTTGCTCTGCTTTTCGTGGGCACCGAACGCGATGAGCAGGAAGTCGACGTCGCTGTGCTCGAAGTTGTAGGTGCTCTGCTCGACCTCGTTCTGGTGGTAGACGTCGCCGTACTTCATCGATGCGGTCCACTGCAGGTCGTAGACGTTGTCCACGCCTTGCAGGTACATCGCCAGGCGCTCCAGGCCGTAGGTGATCTCGCCGGTGATCGGCTTGCAGTCGATGCCGCCGACCTGCTGGAAGTAGGTGAACTGCGTCACCTCCATGCCGTTGAGCCAGACCTCCCAGCCCAGGCCCCAGCAGCCGAGCGTGGGGTTCTCCCAGTCGTCCTCGACGAAGCGGATGTCGTTGACCTTCAGGTCGAAACCCAGCGCCTCGAGCGAGCCGAGGTAGAGCTCGAGGATGTTGGCCGGCGCGGGCTTGAGCACCACCTGGTACTGGTAGTAGTGCTGCAGGCGGTTCGGGTTCTGGCCGTAGCGGCCGTCCTTCGGGCGGCGGCTGGGCTGCACGTAGGCGGCCTTCCAGGGCTCGGGGCCGATGGCGCGCAGAAAGGTCGCCGTGTGGCTGGTGCCGGCGCCGACTTCCATGTCATACGGCTGCAGCAGCGCGCAGCCCTGGGCGTCCCAGTAGTCTTGCAGGCGAAGGATGATTTGCTGGAAGGTGAGCATGGCGGGCCGCGGAGGTCGACCGCCGATTTTAGGGGGCGACCCTGCGGCGCATCAGAAGCAGCGTCGCAGCCAGCGCCAGCAACGCGAGCGGCCACAGCCCGAAGCGCGAGGCCCAGGTCGCGAAGGGCGTGTTGCCTTGCCGGCCCTGGACCAGGCCCTCGAGCACACCGCGGGTGTGCGGCTCGAGACGGTGGGTGACCACGCCGCGATGATTGATGACCACCGTGGCCCCGGTGTTGGTGGCGCGCAGCATCGGCCGCTGCAGCTCCAGGCTGCGCAGGCGCGATATCTGCAGGTGCTGGTCGACGGCGATGGTCTGGCCGAACCAGCCGATGTTGCTCAGGTTGGCCAGGATGGTCGGCGCGCCGGCCGGGTCGGCGAAGCGTGCGGCCAGCTCCTCGCCGAACAGGTCTTCGTAGCAGATGTTGGGTGCCACCCGCTCGCCCTTGACGACGAACGAGGGCGCCTCCAGCGGCCCGCGGTTGAAGTCGCCCAGCGGGATGTGCATCAGGTCGGTGAACCAGCGGAAGTAGCGCGGGATGAATTCGCCGAACGGCACCAGGTGCTGCTTGTCGTAGCGGTACGGCGGCTGCGACGGCGAGAAGCCGACCGCCGAATTGGTGTAGCCCTCGGCGTCGTTGCCCAGCGGCACGCCGATCAGTGCCGCGGTCGCGCCGTGCGCGAAGTGCGCCTGCAGGCGCTCCCACATGCCTTCGGGAACCTGCTGCGGCAAAAAGGGGATGGCCGTTTCCGGAGCCACCACCAGGTCGGTGCGCGCCGTGCCGAGCATGCCGATGTGCCAATCCAGCGCCGCCTGTTGATGCTCGATGTCGAACTTCTCGTCCTGCGGAATGTTGCCCTGCAGGAGCGTGACCGCGATCGCGCCGGTCGGCCGGGTGAAGTCGGGCGTGCCGACCGTCGAGGGGCCGACAAGCAGGGCCAGTGGCAGCGCGACACCACGCAGCAGCGCAGCCGTCGATCGATCCGGCTGCAGCGCAGGCAGAGCGGCCACGAACGCCGCCACCGCGCCGATACCGTAGACCCCGATCCACGGCGCCCAGGCGGCCAGCGGGCCGTCGACATGGGCATACCCCGTCGCCACCCAGGGGAATCCGGTGAAAAGCACGCCGCGCGCGAGTTCGGCCAGCAGCCACAACGAGGCGAAGAGCAGCGCGTCACCCAGCGGCCGGCCGCGGCGCCAGCGGGCGAAGCCGGCCAGCGCCAGGGCCAGGTACAGCGACAGCACCGCAGCCAGTGCCAGCACGGCCAGCACGGCCATCCAGGCGGGCAGGCCGCCGTAGCGGTGCATGCTGATGAACAGCCACCAGGTGCCGGCGGCCACCCAGGCCGTGCCGTAGAGGGCGCCCATCATGGCGGCGCGACCCGGCGCGGCGCGGCTGGCGCGCCAGGCGAGCAGGCCGACGCAGGCCAGCTGCAGCCACCAGGCCTGGGTGTGGACGTACGACAGGGTCTGCAGCGCGCCCAGCGCCGCCGCCGCCAGCAACTCCAGCGGCCAAGGCCAGGATCGGCGATCCATCAGGCGCCGTCGGAGCCGAGCGCCTCTTCCGGCGCGCGGGTCACCTTGAACCAGCGCACCGCCCCGCCGCGCGTGAGCATCACCGAGAACATCAACGGCCCGACCTGCGTGGCCTCGCCGCGCCGCGGCACGTGGCCGAGCTCGTGCGCGACCAGCCCGCCGATGGTGTCGAAGTCGCCAACCGGCAACTGCACGCCGAACACGTCGTTGACCGCCTCGATGGCGGCGTCGCCGGCAACCCGCTGGCTGCCGTCGGCCAGCGTGTAGACGCCGGACTCGCCGTCCTTGTCGTCGAATTCGTCCTCGATCTCGCCGACGATCTCTTCGAGCACGTCCTCGATGGTGATGAGGCCGGCCGTGCTGCCGAACTCGTCGATGACGATCGCCAGGTGGTTGCGGTTGGAGCGGAAGTCGCGAAGCAGGTCGTTCAGGCCCTTGGATTCGGGCACGAACACCGCCGGGCGCAGCAAGGTGCGCAGGTTCAGGTCGGGCGAGCGCTGCAGCTTGAGCAGGTCCTTGGCCATCAGGATGCCGATGACGTTCTCGCGCGCACCCTCGTAGACCGGGAAGCGCGAGTGGCCGGTGCCGATGACCGCGTGGAGCAGGTCGTCGTAGGCGGCGTCGATGTCCAGCAGGTCCATGCGCGGCGCGGCCACCATCACGTCGCCGGCGGTGAGGTCGGCCATGCGCAGCACGCCCTCGAGCATGAGGCGGGATTCGGGGGCGATCAGCTCGCGGTGCTCGGCATCGGCCAGCGTGGAGATGAGCTCGTCACGCGAGTCGGGGCCGGGCGAGACGAATTCGACCAGCTTGCGGAACAGGGTTCGCCGCTCTGCGGCAGGGGACGCGGGCCGCTCGCCGGAGCGCAGCGGCCTCGCTGGATGAGGGTCGGACATCGCCCAGGTGGGAGAGAAAGTACCGGAGCGCGAAGCTTACCCGAAGGCTCGCGCTTCCTGGCACGGCCTTCGCTTGACACATCTGGTACCTTGAACCAAAGTCGTCGCCCCCCATTTCCCCCGATCCCCCAAACGTTTCAAGGCAGATTCCATGGCTCTCATCCCCGCCACCATCCTCACCGGCTTCCTGGGTTCGGGCAAGACGACCCTGCTCAAGCGGGTGCTCACCGAGGCGCACGGCCAGAAGATCGCGGTGATCGAGAACGAGTTCGGCGACGAGAACATCGACAACGAGATCCTCGTGCAGGACACGAAGGAGCAGATCATCCAGCTCAACAATGGCTGCGTCTGCTGCACGATCCGCGAGGACCTGCGCACCACGCTGTCGGACCTGGCGGCGAAAAAACGCAAGGGCGAGCTCCAGTTCGACCGTGTGGTCATCGAGACCACCGGCCTGGCCGACCCCGGCCCGGTGGCCCAGACCTTCTTCATGGACGACGAGATCGCCGAGAGCTACCTGCTCGACTCGATACTGACGCTGGTCGACGCCAAGCATGCCGACGGGCAACTCGACACCCGCCAGGAGGCGCGCCGCCAGATCGGCTTTGCCGATCAGATCTTCATCAGCAAGGCCGACCTGGTCGACGACGCCACGGTCGACGCGCTGATCCACCGCGTCAAGCACATGAATCCGCGCGCGCCGCAGCGCAAGGTCAACTTCGGCGAGGTGCCGATCGCCGAGGTGTTCGACCTGCGTGGCTTCAACCTGAACGCCAAGCTCGACATCGACCCGGAATTCCTTTCCGGCGACGGCCATGGCCACGATCACCACGATCACGACCATGACCACGAACATGGCGAGCACTGCGACCACCCGCACCACCATCACCACGACGACGACGTGAAGTCCTTCGTCTTCCGCTCCGACAAGGCCTTCAACCCGGCCAAGCTGGAGGATTTCCTGGGCGCCATCGTGCAGGTCTACGGCCCGAAGATGCTGCGCTACAAGGGCGTGCTGAACATGAAAGGCAGCGACCGCAAGGTGATCTTCCAGGGCGTGCACCAGCTCATGGGCAGCGACCTGGGGCCGAAATGGGCCGCCGGCGAGAAGAAGACCAGCAAGATGGTGTTCATCGGCCTGGACCTGCCGCGCGATGTTTTCCTGCAGGGGCTGGAGCAGTGTCTGGTCTGACCGTGGCGTGGCTACAATCCGCGGCGCCTGAAACCGGGCCCAGCCGTCGCCCGCGCCTTGCGGACGGGGTATAACCGTCATTGCGAGGAGACATCCGTGAGCAAGACACCGGCCACCAAAGCTAGTACCAAGAAGGCCGCCGCCAAGTCCGCCGCCCCGGCCGCCAAGGGCAAGACGGCAGCCAAGCCGGCCGCCCCTGCCAAGAAGGCCGCGGCCAAGGCGCCAGCCAAGGCCGCCCCTGTCAAGGCCGCTCCGGCCAAGAGCGCCCCGATCAAGGCTGCCGCACCGGCCAAGGCGCCAGCCGTCAAGGCTGCGGCACCCAAGCCCGTGGCCGTTGCGGCACCGGCCCCCCAGCCGACGCCGCCCAGCGCCGCGCCGGCGCCGGTGGTGCGGTCTTCGCGGTCCGGCCGCAACCCTCCTCCGCCGCCGGTCAGCGCCCCGCTGCCGCCGGCAACCTCCCGATTCGCCGACCGGTTTGCACCGCCGCGGCCCCCGACCCGTCAGATGAACAACCTCGGACTCGATTCCCCCAAACCCTCCCACAAGGCCGACCCGAAGCTGGCCAACGCCTGGAAGTCCAAGGCCGGCCGCGACCTCAGCGAAGCCGAGTTGATGGCCATGCCCGACTCGGAATACATGAACGACAAGCAGCTGGATTTCTTCCGCCACAAGCTGCAGACGCTCAAGGACGACCTGCTGTCCAATGCCGGCGAAACCACCGAGCACCTGCGCGAGGACACCTCCATCGTGCCGGACCCGGCCGACCGCGCCACCATCGAGGAAGAGCATGCGCTGGAGCTGCGCACCCGCGACCGCGAGCGCAAGCTGCTCAAGAAGATTTCACAGTCGCTGGGCCGCATCGAGGCCGGTGACTACGGTTTCTGTGACGAAACCGGCGAGCCGATCGGCCTGGGGCGCCTGATTGCACGCCCCACCGCTACACTGTCCCTCGAGGCCCAGCAGCGGCGCGAGCTGAAACAGAAGATGTTCGGCGACTGAGGCTGGTTCAGCCCCCGCGCGCCCTACCGTCATGTCGGAACCCAAAGACACCACGAGCTTCTTTCGCAAGGTCGTCAAGTTCGTGGCCAATCCGACCACGGAATGGGCCGAGATCGGCCTGCCTGCGGACGAAGCGCGCGAGACGGAGTTCGCCAAGTCCGAGCTGAAGGCGATGATCGAGCGCAAGCGGCGCAACGACTTCGTCCGCAAGCGCGAGTTCGACATGCTGCGCAAGGTGCGCCGCGAGGGCCTGTCGCCCGAGCAGCTGGCGGCCCTGGGCGGCTCGTCGCGGCTCGACGACTCCGAAGGCCGTCTTCTGGTGGCCGAGAGCGGCGCCAAGCAGGACGCCGGCGTCAAGGCCAAGATCGACGAGATCGAGCAGCAGATGGTGGGCGACGGCTTCGGCGCCTCGCCGCCGCGGCGCGGCCCTGACTTCTACAACGCCCCCACGCAGCCGGTCCCGATGGGCGGCAACGCGCCAGCGCCGAGCTCGCGCATGCCGCTCAACGGCGCCCGGGCGGAGGAAGCCCCAGCGCGGCCGGCCCAGTCGCCCGCGGCCGTACCTCCTGCCGCGGCCGTGATGGGCGCCGGCCTGTCACCCTTGTCTCCGTTGACACTCGACAGCGGCGCCGGCGACTTCGCACACCCGTTCGCCGTCGAGGTCAGCGAGGTCGCCCACGACCCGGAGCTCGACGAGGCGGTGATCGCCTTCGCGAACGCCGATTTCGAGCAATGCGAGCAGTCCCTGTCCGACCTCACCGGGCAGTCAGGCCAGCGCCATGCGCATGCCGAGACCTGGCTGGTGCTTTTCGACCTGTACCGCGCCATCGGCCAGCAGCACAAGTTCGAGAGCCTGGCGCTCGACTACGCCCAGCAGTTCGGCTGGTCGGCGCCGCAGTGGTTCTCCATGCCGCGCATGGTCGCCGAGGCCGCCAGCGAAGATCGCCCAGCGCGCAACAGCCGCATCGAGGGCAACGTCGGCTGGGTGTGCCCGGACTACCTCGACGCGGACGCCGTGGCCCGGCTGTCGTCCCAGAGCCTGCAGATGCCGCTGCCCTGGGTGTTCGACTGGAGCGCGCTGAAGAACATGGACGCCGAGGCAGCCGCCAAGCTGTCCGAACTGTTCCGCAACTGGATCCGCCAGAAGCTGGACATGCGCTGGCTGGGCGGCGAGCGGCTGTTCGCCGTGCTGGCCGAGGCCGCGCCGACCGGCGTGCGCGATGCCGACCCTGCCTACTGGCAGCTGCGCCTGGACGCGCTGCGCATGACGAACCGGCCCGACCAGTTCGACGAGGCGGCCATCGACTACTGCGTCACCTACGAGGTGTCGCCGCCGTCCTGGGAGCCGGCGCAGTGCGAGGTGCGCGTGAGCGGCTCGCAGTCGAGCACCACGTCACCGCCGCTGTCGATGGTCAGCGACGTGTCGACCAGCTTCATCGAGTCCCGCTTCAACGAAGACCCCACCGCGACGGTGCAGGTCGCCAGCGTCGAGCTGTCCGGCCAGCTGGTCGGCGACATCGGCCCGACGCTCAAGCGCCTGGAAGCCGAGCTCGGCGGCTCGACCATCGTCAACGTGAGCTGCTCCAGGCTCATCCGCGTCGACTTCATCGCCGCTGGCGACCTGCTGAACTGGGTGCTGGCGCGGCGCAACGAGAACCGCAGCGTGGTCTTCGTCGAATCGCATCGCCTGGTGGCGCTGTTCTTCGGCGCGATGGGCATCAACGAGCATGCCCGCGTGAAAGTGCGCTCGGTCTGAGCGACTGACTTGAAGCGCCGCGTCGCGGCGCCATCTGGGATCTCCATGGAAACCTACCACGGCACGACCATCGTCAGCGTGCGCCGCGGGCCTGTCGTCGCGCTCGGCGGCGACGGCCAGGTCACGCTCGGCACCATCGTCGTCAAGGCCTCGGCGCGCAAGGTGCGCAAGCTGCACCACGACCAGGTGCTCGCCGGCTTCGCGGGCGCCACGGCCGACGCGTTCACGCTGTTCGAACGCTTCGAGGCCAAGCTCGAGAAGCACCAGGGCCACCTGGTGCGCGCCGCCATCGAGCTGACCAAGGACTGGCGCACCGACCGCGTGCTGCGCCGCCTCGAGGCCATGCTCGCGGTGGCCGACAAGGAAGCCTCGCTGATCATCACCGGCAACGGCGACGTGCTGGAGCCCGAGCACGGCATCATCGCCATCGGCTCCGGCGGAGCCTACGCGAATGCCGCGGCGCGCGCGCTGCTCGAGCACACCGAGATGGCGCCGAAGGACATAGTCAAGAAGTCGCTCGAGATCGCCGGCGACCTGTGCATCTACACGAACCAGCACCACACGGTCGAGACTCTCGGCTGAACGCTGCCCCATGAAATCGAGCATGACACCCCAGGAGATCGTCTCCGAACTCGACCGCCACATCGTTGGCCAGCGCGACGCCAAGCGCTCGGTGGCCATCGCGCTGCGCAACCGCTGGCGGCGACAGCAGGTCGACGAGAAGATGCGTGCCGAGATCACGCCGAAGAACATCCTGATGATCGGGCCCACCGGCGTGGGCAAGACCGAGATCGCGCGCCGGCTGGCGAAGCTCGCCGACGCGCCCTTCATCAAGGTCGAGGCGACCAAGTTCACCGAGGTGGGCTACGTCGGCAAGGACGTCGATTCGATCATCCGCGACCTCGCCGACATGGCCGTCAAGCAGGAGCGCGAGGCGGCGATGAAGCGCCAGCGCGTGCGCGCCGAGGATGCCGCCGAGGAGCGCGTCCTCGACGCGCTGGTGCCCGGCTCGGCGGCCGACAACACCGCGCGCCAGGTGATGCGCAAGCGGCTTCGCGAAGGCGCGCTGGGCGACAAGGAAATCGAGATCGACGTGGCCGAGGCACGTGCGCCGCTGGAGATCATGAGCCCGGCCGGCATGGAAGACATGGCCGAGCAGCTCAAGGGCATGTTCGCCAACCTCGGCAACGTGCCGCGCAAGACGCGCAAGCTGAAGATCGCCGAGGCACTCAGGCTGCTGACCGACGAAGAGGCTGCCAAGCTCGTCAACGACGAGGAGGTGAAGAGCGCTGCGCTGGCCAACGCCGAGCAGAACGGCATCGTCTTCATCGACGAGATCGACAAGGTGGCCTCGCGCGGCAGCACGCAGGGTGCCGACGTGTCGCGCCAGGGCGTGCAGCGCGACCTGCTGCCGCTGGTGGAAGGCACGACGGTCAACACCAAGTACGGCATGCTGCGCACCGACCACATCCTGTTCATCGCCTCGGGGGCCTTCCACCTGAGCAAGCCCAGCGACCTGATCCCGGAGCTGCAAGGGCGCTTCCCGATCCGCGTCGAGCTCGGTGCGCTCGGCGTCGACGACTTCGAGGCGATCCTCACGCAGACGCACGCCAGCCTGGTCAAGCAATACCAGCTGCTGCTGGCCACCGAAGGCGTGACGCTGGAGCTCGCGCCAGACGCCATCCGGCGGCTGGCGCAGATCGCCTTCGACGTCAACGACCGAACCGAGAACATCGGCGCGCGGCGCCTGGCCACGGTGATGGAGCGGCTGCTCGACGAGATCAGCTTCGACGCGCCCAACCTCTCGGGCCGCACCATCACCATCGATGCCGAGGCGGTCGACGCGAAACTGGCCGCCCTGGTGAAGAACGAGGACCTGTCGCGCTACATCCTGTAGGCGGAAACACCCCGGCCGCCGGCTTCAGAGCGCCAGGCGGTGAGCCTGCAACTGCAGCAGCCCTTCGAAGATCAGCGTGTCGACCGTCTCGAACGGCAGTTGGGTGATCGGCGCAAGCTTGACGGCGGCGCCGCCGGTCATGATCAACGCCGGCTCCTGCCCGGTGCGCGCGCACAACTTGCGATGCATGCGCTCGACGGCGCCGGCCAGCGCATCGGCACCGCCGCTCATCAGCGCATCGCTGGTGTTGGTCGGGAAGTCCACCGCCTCGCCGGTCGGGGCTTTCAGGCCGGCGGTGCCCATCTCCAGCGCCCGCAGCATCAGGCCGAAGCCGGGCAGGATCAGGCCGCCGAGAAAGTGCCCCTGCACGTCGATCGCGTCCACGGTGACGGCGGTGCCCACCATCACGACCAGCGCCGGCCGCGGCCCGCCCTGCGCCAGCACGCGGTGGCGCGCACCGATCATGGCCACCCAGCGGTCGACGCCGAGCCGGTTGGGATGGTCGTAGCCGTTGCTCACGCCGCAGGCCTCGCGCGAGGACACCACCCAGCGCGGCTCCAGGTCCCAGATTTCGAGCTGTTCCTCGACGCGGCGCTTGACGCCCTCGCCGGCCACCACGCAGCCGAGCATGCTGGACGGCGGCGGCAGCGCCTTCCAGTCGGTCTCGGCCAGCGAGTCGATGGTCTCCAGGAACACCGCGCCCTGCGCGAGCAGCACGGCGCCGGGCTGGGGCGAGGCGTACTGCGCCCATTTCAGGCGCGTGTTGCCCACGTCGATGGCAAGAAACGTCATGCAGCGGGCCGGGGTCAGAAGTTGGAGAGCGATGAATCGACGGGCGCGTCGATCAGGCGGCGTACGCGCCGCAAGAGCTGGGTCGTCGCCAGCGTGCGGTGCGGCCGGCTCAGCCGGGCTTCCACTTCGTCGATCAGCGCATCGAGTTCGTCGCGTGTGTGCGCGCGGCGCAGCCGCATCAGCGTCAGCGAGCCGGCCACGGGGGCTTCGGCGCGAACGGCGCGAATCAGCAGGTCGCGCGCCTGCTCGAGCGGCGCATCGAGGTCGCCGAGGTCCGAGTAGTCGGTCTCGACCATGGTCCAGGGTTCGTAGTTGCCGATGTCGCCGTTCAGCGTCGACTCCGGCTGCAGCGTGCGCGAGGCGGGCAGCTCCGATTCGGGTGCGACGTCCGGCAGCGTCACGTCGACCGGCAGTGGAGGCAGCGTCGGATGCGGAGCCAGTTCGATCGGCAGCGTGGGCAGCGGCACGGTGATCATGCCCATGTCGAGCAGCTCGTCGTAGACGCTGGGCGGCACGCCGGCACGCTCGGCCAGCAGTCGCAGCTGCGCTTCGCTGCGGCGGCCATCCACCAGCAGCAGCAGGGTGCGATGGCGCTGGCTGAGCTGGCGCGCCCGCGTCGCCAGTTCGGCCTGGCCGTCTGGCGTCTTGATCGGTGCGTTGCCAATGCCCAAGGGCTTCTCTCCAGATGACGGCGTCGTGCGCCGACTCCCAACGGGCGCGATTGTGCCGCCAAACCGGCCCACGGGCGCCAGTGTTTTCAGTCGCGTCCGCCCGCGTAAACCCCGGGGCCGACGCAGGGCGACGTCAGACCGCTGCTGGGCGGCAGGCGCTACACTGCCAATTGACGTATACGTCAACTACGCCCGAACATTCCAGGGAGCCCGCATGGCCCGCAGCAAAGTCTCGCTGTCCGACTTCCAGCATCGCAGCGCCGGCAACGGCAAGCCGTCGGGCCGACGCTTCGACCTCGGTCGCATCGATCCGCAGGCCAAGCCCTTCTCCACCGGCAGCAAGGCGCGCGACAAGGCGCGCACCGCCGAACTGGCGCTCGAGGTCGACCGGCTGCAGGACCTGTTCTATGCCGACCGCCGCTTCAAGCTGCTCGTCGTGCTGCAAGGCACCGACACCAGCGGCAAGGACGGCACCATCCGCGGCGTGTTCGGGCAGACCAGCGCCCTGGGCGTGCACGCCGTGCCCTGGAAGGCGCCCACCACCGACGAGCGCGCCCACGACTACCTCTGGCGCATCCACCAGCGCGTGCCGGCCGAGGGCGAGATCGTCATTTTCAACCGCAGCCACTACGAGGACGTGCTGGTGCCGGTGGTCAATGGCTGGATCACGCCCGAGCAGACGCAGCAGCGCTACGCGCAGATCAACGCCTTCGAGAAGCTGCTCGTCGAGACCGGCACGGTGATCTGCAAGTTCATGCTGCACATCTCGAAGGACGAGCAGCGCGCGCGGCTGCAGGAGCGGCTGGACGACCCGACCAAACACTGGAAGTTCGCCGCCGGCGACCTCGACGTGCGCAAGCAGTGGGACCTGTACCAGCAGGCCTACCAGGATGCCGTCGCCGCCACCGGCACGGCGTGGGCGCCGTGGACGGTGGTGCCGGCCGATTCGAAGACGCACCGCAACCTGATGATCGCCCAGGCGATCGTGCAGACGCTGCAGGGCCTGAAGCTGCGCTACCCGCCGGGCAGCCCGGAGCTGGCCCACATCCGCGTCGAATAGAGACATCCAACGGAGACAACCCGTGACCGACCTTTCCGCCGAATACAAGGCCCTGGCCGACTACCGCCCGACGAACAAGGTGCGTTTCGTCACCGCGGCGAGCCTGTTCGACGGCCACGACGCCGCGATCAACATCATGCGGCGCATCCTGCAGGGCATGGGCGCGGAGGTCATCCACCTCGGGCACAACCGGTCGGTCGACGAGGTCGTCACCGCGGCGCTGCAGGAAGACGTCCAGGGCATCGCGCTGAGCAGCTACCAGGGCGGCCATGTCGAGTACTTCAAGTACATGGTCGACCTGCTGCGCCAGCGCGGCGGGGCGCACATTCAGGTGTTCGGCGGAGGCGGCGGCGTGATCGTGCCAGCCGAGATCGCCGAGCTGCAGGGTTACGGCGTGGCACGCATCTACAGCCCGGAGGACGGCCAGCGAATGGGCCTGGCCGGAATGATCGGCGAGATGGTGATGAGGAGCGATCAGGACCTGTCATCGCTTGCTCCCA
>ERZ795056.5111-NODE-5111-length-13268-cov-6.282298_pt1 | contig 13268 bp, 8 predicted proteins | sample MGYA00375140_ERZ795056 | MGnify/ENA primary metagenome ERZ795056 (study PRJEB30185, sample SAMN05720227) | activated sludge metagenome | isolation source: Anaerobic digester | place: USA | collected 2015-03-09 ...
GCTGGTGTTTTTTGCGGGTCATGGACAGGGGACGACTGACGGGAGCTATTATCTCCTGCCGCAGGACGTGGACCGGCAGCGCTTTGAGGCGACGGCTCTCCCGGTGGCCGAGGTGCGCCGGATTGTGTCCGGAGTCAGGGCCCGTGTCGGGCTCTTGCTGGACGCCTGTTACGCCGGGAGCTCGGCCGGTACCTGGGCGCCCCCGGACACGGACAGCAGCGCCAACGATTTTTCGGCACCCGAGTGCGGCGCCGCGGTGCTGGCGTCGAGCACCGGCGAGGAGCAATCCCTCGAACTCGCATTTTGGAAAAACGGATTGTTTACGAGTGCCCTGGTCGAGGGGATGCGGGAGCGGACGATTGCGCAATCAGGTCTGTTGACCACGCGCCTCCTGCATGGCTGGCTTGAAGAGCGCATGCCGCAAAAAATTGCTGCGGCCGTCAGGCAGGGCGTGTTGATGCAGACCATGAATGATCCCCTTGCCGCGCGGGGCAGGCGGTCGGTGCAGCCACGGGGAGCGGGCCGGTCGATCACGCAGACACCCGTCCTCGTGCTTCCCGCCGGCGTCGAGGACTTCCCCCTCATCCGGGCTCAGCAGTAGGGATGCGGCTGGCTGATCCTGATGACCAGCTGGCCGGTGCCCCGAAAGGAATTGCATGAGGTGCTGGTTCTTTTTTTTGGAGAACAGCCTCGGGCCAGGGATGTGCGAGAAGTACGCGGAGTGTGCTGGTAGAATATTGGTAATGTTTTTACGACAATCCGCGCCATCTGCGGATGAGGGTATTTCACGCGAAGCCGCGAAGAAAATGAAAAATCCGGACAAAGTATAGTAAACCGCGAATGGACGCCAATACACACGAATACAACCAGCAAGAGACATTCGCGTTGATTCGCGTGTATTGACGGTTAAAATGTATATTTTATTTGGATTTTTTCTGCGAAAATCAGTGCCATCTGCGGATGATGTGTTTTCACGCGGCCATGCATGTCCCATGGAGAAATAAAAAACGGTATGTCCAGTATATTTGACGATCGACCACCAACGGTGTAAAATCAGCACGGTATAAAGCCTATCTACAACAATCAGGGAGTATTTAATGAAACTATGCGTGTTTTTGACTGCCTTGGGCGTATTCATAACCGGTAGTCTCGTGGCAGCCATGCCGGCCAACATGGTCCGTGTCGAGGGCGGGACCTTTGCCATGGGCAATACGCTGGACGGCGGGGGGGATGATGAAAAGCCGGTGCATCAGGTGACGGTCTCGTCGTTCTGGATGGCAAAATACGAGGTGACGCAGCGCGAATGGCGTGAGGTCATGGGGAATAATCCCAGTCATTTTGACGGTGAGAACCGCCCTGTCGAACAGGTCAGTTGGCTGGACGCGATCAACTATTGCAACAAGCGCAGCATCAAGGAAGGGCTGACCCCGGCTTATTCGCGGTCCGGTGCCGAGTACGTGTGCAATTTCGCTGCCAATGGCTATCGTTTGCCGACCGAGGCCGAGTGGGAATACGCGGCGCGCGGCGGTGCCGCAGGAGCCAACGAACTCGTGCCGCAGGTCTATTCAGGCAGTGATGCCATTGACGATGTGGCTTGGTATGGAAGATCAAGTAGTGAAGGGACTGCTTCTGTCGGACAAAAGCGACCCAACCAGTTGGGTTTGTACGATATGAGCGGCAATGTCTTGGAATGGTGCTGGGATTGGTATGGCAGTTATGAAAGCGGGGCTGCAACGAATCCGCGCGGCGCCTCCTCGGGGTCGTACCGCGTCCGTCGGGGCGGGAGTTGGATTAACGATGCGTCGGGCGTTCGAGTGGCCGATCGCAACTGCCTTGCGCCGACGCATCGCTTCTTTAACCTTGGTTTTCGTGTTGTTCGTTCCCTGTAGTTCGCTCCTCGTGCGCAAGATGCAGCCTCCTGCTGCGCGCACGGGACTGGACATCCATGTCGGCGTCGGGCTCAAGTCAAGCCCGGAGGGTACACGGACAGGCCGCTTGAGCCGCGCGAGACGGAGTCGAGCGCTGCGAAGCGGCCTGGACGGGGTCCAGCAAACAATTTTTTTGGCGAGCCGGGAGGCGAGCGGGTATGAATTCGTAGAGGCAAGTCGCGACTTGCCCGGGGTAACAGACAAAACATTCTCACGCGAAGCCGCAGAGGCGCGGAGAAAGACAAAAAATACAGAACCAAAAATTGAATTCAATGAATACCAATACAACCAGCAACAACCGTTCGCGTGTAATCGCGGTAGATAAGTATGGTATTATTTTATGCTAAAAAAACGCCATCCGCGGATGACAAAGATTGCCATACCCGTTAATCAGGTCGATGGCTCAAATCCTGGGGTATCCGAAATACCAAAACATAATTGGTCCAATACAGCCCACTCCAGGGCCTGAGGCTGTTCATCAAAAAAAAGAAACAAAACAGTATCTGTTCCTGTATCCGGAAAGACGCCATGTCTGTGAGGACATCCTGTGCCTTGTCCAATCGGTGTCCGTCCACTCTCCGATGACTGGACAATCTCGAAGATTATGGTCTGCAAGGGATCTGTTCCGTCAGGTTTTTATCTCTTGCATGCCCGGTATTCCCACAACAAGCATCTTGCCAAGTTCTGCGGCTTCATGTACACTCAAAGCACGCCAAGGGGGCAGATCGTGGCCGAATTTTCCATCGAAAACAACTACATCCGCGAGCAGAACCAGATCATTGAACGCTTGCGGACCGATCTCAAACGCCGTGATGACAAGATAGCCGAGCTTGACCGCATCCTCCTCATGTATGAGCGTGTCTCCGAACTCTCCCGCTCCGAGCTGATTGAAGCGGACTCGACGATCCGCGCCCAGGAGACGGTTCAGGAATTGGCTCGTGAGGAACTCCTGCATGCCCATGAGACACTGGAGGCCCATGAACGGGTCGAGGAACTGGCCCGCGATGAACGACTGGATGCCGACAGTGTGATCCAGGCCCATGAGCGGGTTGAAGAACTGGCTCGCGAGGAACTCCGCTCGGCCCAGGAAACCCTGGTTGCCCGCGAGAAGGTCGAAGACCTGGCCCGAAATGAACGGCTCGAAGCCGATTCCACCATTCGTGCCCAGGAGGTCGTTCAGGAGCTGGCTCGCAGCGAACTGATCGCTGCACGGGCGACCGTCAACGCCCACGAAACGGTCGAGGACCTGGCTCGCCATGAACGACTGGATGCCGAAAACACGATCCGAGCCCACGAAGCCGTCCAGGAGCTCTCCCGCAACGAGCTCCTCGAAGCCAAAAAGGCCCTGACGGCCCATGAAGAGGTCGGCAACCTCGCGCGTCGCGAACGGATGGATGCGGACAGTACGATCCGCGCCCATGAGGCTGTCGAGGAACTGGCCCGCGAGGAACAGCTCCGGATGGAAGCGGACCGGGACAATGTCATGCACAGACTCGAGATGGTGCTCGGGGAACTCTCGGATGCCAACCGGACGATCAAGGCACTTGAGGACCTGGATGAACACCAGCGCCAGTCCCGGATCCAGCTTGACAGAATCCTGCGGGCCTACGACGCCGTCGAAGAGCTGGCCCGCAAGGAACGGGTCGAAGCGGAAAACACAATTCATGCCCTTGAATCCCTCGACGAGTACCAACGCTCGACCCGGATGGAGCTGGACCGGACGATTGCGGCCCATGAGGCTGTCCAGGAGCTCTCGCGACAGGAACGGCTGGACAGTGACCAGGGTGTCAACGGCAAGGTCCGCGATCTGATGCTCAAACTGGATACCGCTGAACAGACGATTGATGCCCTCGAACGGCTGGATGAATACCAGAGGAAAAACAGGATCGCTGTCGAGAAGATGCTTGAAGCCTACGATACCATCGGTGAACTGCATCGCAAGCACAGGATTGAACTCGACCAATTCATCAAGGCCCATGAGGCAGTGGGTGATATGGCCCGCCGGGAACGGCTGGATGCCGAAAACATGCTCAAGGCCTACGAGCTCTTGAACGAGTTTGCCATCGAGGAGCGTAAAAAGCTGATTGAGGGAAAGGATGGATAAGTCCCGTATTTTCGATGTTGTCAACCAGCGGATTGTGATCGGCACAATCTCGGCCGAGAACTTGGTCGGAAAATACGGATCCCCACTCTTTGTCTATCTCGCCAGCTCCATCCGCCAGCGGATCAATATCCTCAAGGACGCCATCAAATATCCCAGACTCCAGGTGAGTTTTGCCCTTCGTGCCAATTCTTCACTGGCGATCCTCCGTCTCCTCTATAAAGAGGGCGCTGTCGTCACAGCAGCTTCATCCGGTGAGGTTATGACGGCCTTCAAGGCCGGATTTTCCCCCCATCACATCCTCGCCATTGCCGATCTCTTGACAGATTCGGAAATCGAGTTCTGCCATGACCGGAATGTTCGGCTTTCCTTCGGGTCTGTCGATGCGATTTCCCGTTTTGGGGCGCGCCACCGGGGCTCGGAGGTCTCGATCCGGGTCAGTCCGGGACGGGTAACTGGCGGAGCCCGGGCATGGAATGACGTTTTCGGATTTGTTCCTGAGCGGATGGATGCAGCCGCCCAGGTGATCGACGAGTTCAGCCTGAGGGTGACCGGGGTCCACGCCAGTGATTCCGTCGAGACGATCAGCTCAAGCCGGATCATCGAGCGCTTGGATGCCGTCTTCGGGGCAGCCCAGAGGTTTCCTGAAGTAACCTACATCAATGTGGGGGGCGGCCTCGGGCTTCCGGTCAGCACATCCGAAGAGGAACTCGATATCTACCATTTTGGAGATGTTTTGACCAAGCGCATGCAAGCTGCCGGAAACAAGATTCCGCTCACGCTGGCAGTAGAGCCGGGCCGGTATCTTGTCTCGGATGCTGGCTATCTTCTGATGCGGGTCATCGCCATCCGGATGCAGGACGGTATTCCGGTTGCCGTCACGGACGCATCGACCCATCTTCTGCCCGATATCCGGCTTCAGGGGCGTCCATATCTTATCGCAAACGGGAGCAATCCGGATGGCGCCGAGGTTCCGGTCCAGGTCGCGGGATGTGCCACAGACAGTGGGGATTTTTTTTCTGCTGAACCGGTCATTCTCGGGGAGGTGCGGGTCGGTGACATTCTTGTGGTCTCATCAGCCGGTGCCTACGCCATGGCGCTCGCAGGGGTCTTCAATATGCGGCCCAGGCCTGCTGAAGTTCTGATTGAGGAAGGCCGTGACCGTCTCGTCCGGAAGCGCGAGAGCATTGACGATATCCTGAGACTCCAGACCTGGTGATGCTGTGCCAAAATGGCACGAGCGTGATCCGCGTGGCCTTTTCGGCACATCCAGTACTTGACATTTGTGTCGGTAACTTTCTATATTCCCATAATAAACAGTGTTGGCACGTTTTTTGATTATCTCGTGGTGAAGTTTGTTTGATACTCCAAGGAGCAACCTATGCGAATGAGATTTCGACCCGGTAGACTTGTCCTCTTCAACATTGTTCTCGCCTCGCTTCTGGTGGGGAGTCTTGTCACAACGATGGTCTGGTCCGGTTGTGATGGAAACAGCCACACTCTTTCGGCAAAGACGGCCAATGAAACAGTCTTGGGTGACAAAGAAGCGCTCAATGCGGCACTGGCCATGCAGCGGGCTTTCCGGAATATTGCCAAATCAGTCGGGCCGGCCGTTGTCAGCGTGAATGTTGTCCAGACGGTGGCCCAGGGGAATCCCTACAACGAACTTTTTGGTGATGACCTGTTCAGGTATTTCTTCGGTGATCGTGGTCAGGGACAGCAACGACCACAGCAACGCCGCAAGAGTGTTTCCGCCGGTTCCGGTTTCATCATTGATAAAAAGGGGTACATCCTGTCCAATTTCCACGTTGTCAAGCAGGCCAGCGAGATCACGGTCGTCCTGATCGACGGGAGGGAGTTCAAGGCTACGGTTGTCGGAACGGACAGTGCTACCGATATCGCGCTCCTCAAGATCGATCCCTCCGGCGAGATACCCGTTGTTGCTCTTGGTGACTCGGACAAGCTCGAGGTCGGTGACTGGACGATTGCCATCGGGAACCCCTTCAATCTCCCGGGGACCTTTACCGTCGGCGTCGTGAGCGCAAAATCCCGCGGGGATCAGATCGGTGCCCCCTACCAGAATTTCATCCAGACGGATACCGCCATCAACCCCGGGAATTCCGGGGGACCGCTTGTCAATATCAGCGGTGAGGTCGTCGGTATCAATACCATGATCTATACCCGGACAGGCGGTTCCCTCGGAATCGGGTTTGCGATTCCGGTCAATATTGCCAAAAATGTCGTGTCCTCTCTCATCAAGGACGGGAAATTTGAACGCGGATATATCGGGATCTATCCCGGTCCGATCGATGACGGGATGCGGACTGCGCTCAAGCTTCCCAAGGAGAGCGGGGTTATCGTCAATTCCGTGATTGCGGACGGCCCAGCAGCCAGGGCCGGAATGAAGGACGGGGACGTGATTCTTGCGATCGACGGCCAGGATATCATATCGGTACCCCAACTCATGCGGATTGTGGCCGAGGTTCCGGCCGGAAAAACCGTTCCGTTTGTGATCCAACGCCAATGGCAGAAGATGACACTGCAGATCACTGTCGTCAAACGACCGGATGACGAGAAACTTTCCCGCAAGGAAGATACTCCCCAGAGTGAGACTGCCGCCTGGCTCGGGATGCAGATTGCACCGGTCTCGTCGATCAACCCGCTGCAACTGCGTCGCCTCGGGATCGATCCGAACGAGACTGGCGTGGTCATTACCGGATTCAGCGAGAACGCACCCGAGAGTGAACTGGCACCCGGTGATCTTATCAAGGAAATAAACTACGTTGCCATCAATTCCATCGATGACTACAGGCGCTTTGTGGAAGCAAACAAAGGAAAAAAGAGCTTCATCTTCAAGGTCAAACGCCAGGGGCAGATGCTCTGGGTCGGGATGAATGCCTGACGGGATTTCCCGTTGTACCGTTGAACCATGACGCAAATAACGGTGACCTGACACGGTTGCCGTTGTTTGCATGGTACGGCTCTCCTGTTCGGGACAAGGCATTTATCTGTTGACAATCGATTTTGCGCCGGTATAGACTGGGCATGACGCGCAGAGGCGAGTTTCCAACCGGGCAGGTATCATGGCTGAGACACCGACTTTTCAGAGACAAAACCCCTATGTGGCACTCCCGACGCGCATGTTTTTGACGACCGAAGGGTTACGCCTTTTTGCCGCCAAGCCGGACCAGTTGAAGCGGGTCAAAAACAGGATGGGAATCGTCAAGGAAGCGATCGAAAGCGACCGCTATAATGCACTTCTGGTTCAAAAGCTTGTCCTCAACTCCTGCATCGAAGAGGTCTACGTCCGGCTTCCCAATCTCCTGCAGTACCGGCAGGATCTGATCAGTACCAACAACCTGATTCTGTATGCCATTCTCTACAAAAAACTCAGTCCTTCCCTGGCGGATATGCTTTGTCAGTCACCTGTTGTCCAGGCCTACAACCGGAAGAATCCGAAATATGCCATCGTTGGCCTGAACATGATCAGTCGTCAAAAAATCGACGCTATCCGCATGGAAAAGCCCCAACTTTTTGAGGCCATGGAGAGCGAGATCATGGAAGAGGTCAAGGCGAGAATCAAACGCCAGCCGATTTCCGATGAAGACAAACAGATCCGCGAACGGAGCCTCGAAAAATTCATTGCCTGGATCGACAAGCGGATCTGGTACATCTATCTCATCATCTACCAGACGCAGTTGAAACGGGAGCTCGTGCGCAGTTTTACCGATATGCTGGTCACCTATCTTGGAAGGACCCAGATAGCGACCCACCTTTCGAGTCTCTTGATGGAATTTGTCCAGAATGCCGAGAAGGCCCATTTTGAACGAATCGTCATCCGCAAGCGGTTTGCCGCCGAAAAAATGGCTGATTCCTTCATCCGTGACAGGAAAAACAGGGAAGCCGTGATTGCCGAAGCTGTTCGTATGGACCAGATGCTCGAAGTTGCCTGGAACGTCAACCCCGAGACGATCTCCGTCGGCCAACAGTACCGGATCGGGATCACCATCTCCAACTACGGGATCATCTCCGAAGATACCAGGATGAAGCTGGCCAAAAAGATGAACGCCGATGTCGAGGGCATCTCGCTGGACTCCTTTTATACCGAAAAGGGGGAGGACAAACTGGGCGCCGGTCTCGGCCTGCTCTACAACTCCTACCTTGAAGAGATCTGTCACAAAGAAGGCTTGCTGTACCGCTGCAACATCTTTCCCGAACCCGAAAAGGAAAAGACGACCGTCCGTCTGGATATCACTCTCTGATGTCCGGGAGTTCCCTTGAAATCATGATTTGCGACCTGCATCCGCTGGATGGTGGTGAATACGATGTGACCGACAGTGATGGGTTTGTCTGGCTTTTCCATACCCGGGTGGTCGAGGTCTTTAACCTCGATGAGGGCAGGCTGGTTGCGTCCGAAACCCTGATGCACGCGGCTGTGGCATCCTCCCTCCTCAGGGCGAGGATGCTCGTCCGGACCATTCTGGGCAGGACCCGAAAACCGGTTCCCCGGCTGGAGACCGATCTCCGTTCACGGGGGATCGGAGAGGTCGACGCTGACTGTGCCCTCCGTCTGGCGCTTTTAACCGGTCTGGTTGATGACTTGGGCTGGGCCAGGGATCTCGTCGAGATCCGGCATGAGCGGCGGGGGGAGGGGCCGGCCGCCATCCGCTTCTGGCTTGAACAGCGTGGCTTTGACCGGGATGTGATCCGTCAGGCACTCGAGCATCTTGCAGAACTGGCCGATCCGCTCGAGACGGCCTGTGCGCTCCTGGCTGAACGGTTCCCGGCCGGGAGTGCTGATCCGGCCTTACGCCAGAAAGCCTGGGGCTTTCTGGCCCGGCGGGGGCATTCTTTCGAAGTGATCGGCAAGGCTCTCCGGCGGCACTTCTCCGGATCCGATCCGGATGACTGGTGATCCCGCACGCGTTGCGCATGCGGGAATTGACCGGAAAATGGAAAAATACGATACTTTCAGGTACGCAGGAGCCAGACGCTCGTGCAATGCCGATGAACAGGAAAATGGACAGGACATGAAACGCTCCCAGGATATACGCAACGATTTTCTCGAATTCTTCCGCAGCAAGGGGCACACTGTTGTTCCCTCGGCCTCGCTCCTTCCGGTCGGGGACAAGACCCTGCTCTTCACCAATGCCGGGATGAACCAGTTCAAGGATATTTTTCTCGGGCAGGGCCGCCGGGAATACACCCGGGCTGCCGATACCCAAAAATGCATGCGGGTCTCCGGCAAGCACAATGACCTGGACGATGTGGGACGGGATACCTACCATCATACATTTTTCGAGATGCTGGGCAACTGGTCCTTTGGGGATTATTACAAGAAGGAAGCCATCGGCTGGGCTTGGGAACTCCTCACCTCGGTCTGGAAACTGCACAAGGACAAACTCTACGCAACAGTCTATCGCGAGGATGGCGAGGCGTATGAACTCTGGAAATCCGAAACCGATATAGCCCATGACCACATCATGTATTTTGGCGAGAAGGACAATTTTTGGGAGATGGGCGAGACCGGGCCTTGTGGCCCGTGCTCGGAGATCCATATCGACCAGGGTGAGGGCACCTGCAACATGCAGCATGTTGCAGGCCATGTCTGCGGAGTGAATGCCGGCTGCAGCCGCTATATCGAACTCTGGAACCTCGTCTTCATCCAGTACAACCGCCAGACAGACGGGAGTCTCGAACCGCTCCCGTCAAAACACGTGGATACCGGGATGGGCTTTGAACGCGTGACTGCGGTCCTCCAGGGCGAGAAATCGAATTACGATTCGGATATCTTCAGGCCACTTCTCGAAACGATCGGTTCCATGACCGGTCGGTCGTACGGGAAGAGCACATCGATCGAGGATATCGCAATGCGTGTCATCGCCGACCATATCCGGTCACTCTCGTTCTCCATCGCTGACGGGATCATGCCGTCAAATGACGGCCGCGGCTATGTCATCAGGCGCATCCTCCGCCGGGCTTTGCGTTTCGGGCAGAAGCTCGGTCTTGAAAAACCCTTCCTCGCCCAGCTCGTTCCGATTCTCGAACAGACGATGGGCGGGATTTTCCCGGAACTCGGCCGGAACTCCAGCCGGATTGTCGAGGTTCTCGAGCATGAGGAAACCAGATATTTCACGACGCTTGATGCGGGCATGCGTGAACTCGAATCGATGCTCCAGGCCGCCAAAAAGGACGGGTCGCTTCTTCTTGCCGGAGACAAGATTTTCCACCTCTATGACTCCCTCGGGTTCCCGGCCGACATCGCTGAAGAGGTCGCGAAGGACGAGGGCATACAAGCGGACATGGAGGGCTTTGCCGCCCTCATGGAAGAACAGAAAAACCGTGGTCGGCAGAGCTGGAAGGGTGCCCATGCCGAGGCCTTGACTTCGATCCCGAGGGCTCTGGCACCCACCGACTACCGGGGTGACCGGGAGTTCGAGAGCCGGACCAGTGTCCTCTTTCTCGCGACCGATGAGGCCGCAGTGACCCGGCTGGATGCCGGTACCGAGGGCTGGCTGATCGCCGATGCCACGCCCTTTTATGCCGAGGGTGGCGGCCAGATAGCCGATACCGGGACTCTGACCGGCGGGTCCGGAACGGCTCTGGTGCTGGATGTCACACGACGTGACGCGATCTATCTCCACAGGGTCCGGGTTGAAAGCGGGTGCCTCTCGGTCGGTGACGGGATCACGCTGGTCGTCGAGGAAGAACGCAAGCGGGCCATTGCCCGGAACCATACGGCCACCCATCTTCTGCAACAGGCGCTCGTCGAGGTTTTGGGTGACCATGTCGCCCAGGCCGGATCACACGTTTCGGCCGAGCGCCTGCGCTTCGACTTCTCCCATTTCAGGGCGATTGAGGAAAGTGATCTGGTACGCGTCGAGGAAATCGTCAACCGGATTGTCCGGCAGAATATCGATGTTTCAAAAGAGATCATGGACCGGGAGACCGCGGTTTCACGGGGCGCCAAGGCTTTTTTCGGGGAGAAGTATGGCGAGACAGTCCGTGTGGTCACTGTGGGCGGGTTTTCCATGGAATTGTGTGGTGGAACCCATGTCGACCGGACGGGAGACATCGGAGCGATCCGGATCCTCTCGGAGACATCGGTTTCTTCAGGAGTCCGACGGATCGAGGCCGTCACCGGCCAGGCTGCCCTGCGCAAGGGTCAGGAGGATGCACGAACCATCGCACTCCTCTCGTCCATGCTCAATGTCCCGACGGAAAAACTCGTTGAGCGGATTGAATCTCTCGTCGAACAGGGAAGAAAGGCCGAAAAAGAACTCGTCCGTCTGCGGACGGCACTGGCTGTCCAGAGTCTTGAATCGGCAGCTGCCCAATCCGGAGAGATTGGCGGGGTTCGTGTTATCGTCGGCAGAATCGATGATGCCGAGGTCCGTGTCCTCAAGGAAAGCGTGGACGGGATACGCAACAGGTACAAAGATGCGGTTGTCCTGGTCGGTTCCCGGCAGGCCGAAGGGAAATGCATGCTGATTCTGGGGGCTGCCGGCAAGGCTCTGGAGCTCGGCTTTGATGCCAAAGCTGTGATCGGTGAAATCGCTACCCTGGTGGATGGTTCGGGTGGTGGCCGCAAGGATATGGCTCAAGCGGGCGGGAAGGATGCCGCCGGACTGGATGCCGCCTTGCAAGAAGGCCGGCGCATTCTCGAAGAACGACTGCAGTGACCGCCGGGACAATCGCGGGTCTGGCCCATCTCTTTCTGGGAGGGGTGATGGCCGGGGCCCTCCTGCAGGTCTCGTTGCTTGCCCCTCCGGGTGCCCGTATCACCCAGGATCAGGCCCGGGCCAGACGGCTCTTCTTTCTGGATGGCTGGCTGGCCGTGTTTGCCATGGGCCTGACCGCCCTTCTTCGTCTGGCGGACATCTTGGGGATCGAGACCTCGATCATCGCCCGTTTTGTCTACGTGGCGCTGCTTCTGGGGAGTATGCGTCTGCTTCTGACCATGCCAAGCTCAGTGCTGTTTTCGCGGATTGCTTCCTTTTTCGTTTTTGCTGCGGCGATGGCGCTTGTCCTTCCGCTGGAACCTGTGTTGGGAAGCGCCCTCAGGTTTTCTCCGGCAGGCATCATCGAGCCGGTCAGGGGTGTGTTCTTTCTCCCGGTGATCGCCATCGGAATGCTGGTCCCGCTCCATGGAATGCTCGTCAGTCTCAAGCGGCGCCAGTTCGGGAGCGGTTTTCTCTTTTGTTCAGGCATTGTTCTGGCCGTGCTGGTCGCCGGGTTCGATCTGCCCGCCATGCCCGAGTTGATGGCTGCAGTCTGGTTCGGGCTTGTAGCCTCCAGGCTCTTCCGTGTCAAAAACCAAACCAAAACCGGTGAAGGTCATGTCACCGATTCTCCGAAGCGGTCCACCAGAAAAACCCGGACCTGATCGAGCATGGTGGCCGCAGCTTCGTGGATTCCATGATAGAGTGCAGCACTCTCCCGGAAGGCTGACTGGAGACGGTTTTCGGCCTGTTCCTCATGCAGGTTGAAGCCCTCTTTGACGGTGTGGATCACCCGTTGGAGGGACGAGGAGATCAGGCGGGACCAGACCGGGTGTGTGTGGATCCAGGCATCCGTTTCATCCAGGCAGGGGAGGACCTGTTCCACTGCTGTCCGCTCTTCGAGGACAGCCTGGATGAGGACTTGGGCCTGTTCGGTCCGGGCCAGCAGGCTCCGGAGAAAGTCCGAAAAGTCACGCGCGGCTGCCAGGCAGGCCGTGATTCCTGCTGACGAGGCGTCGCTTGTGGGCAGGTCGAGGGTGACCTGTCTTTCGGGGAGGGTCTCGAGCAGGGATTCGAGGCTGATGTGCTCCGCGCCCTTGATGTGGGCCCCGCCCTCGGTGGCATTCACGATCCGGATCCGGCCGTCGATCATCCGGATCTGGCGTTCGAACCACCAGAGAAACGTCAAAAACTTGCGGTCACTCCAGACTTCGCTTTGTCCGTCCCAGGATGGCACACGGACCGTTGCATTCTGGCGCAGAAAACTGCGCATATTCCGGGTGACCGGGGTGGTTCGGGTACAGGTGTTTTCCCAGCGTTCCTCGCCACTCGTGCCCCGCATATGGATTCGTTCGGAACTGTAGGCCAGGTCCTGCCCCAGGAGAACGACGGGATTTCCACCCATCTGGACCGCAAGATCAAAGGCACTTGTGGCGACCGACCCTCCCGACGAGAGCGCCCCCTTGTGGCCAAAAAAGCTCTCAAACCATGAGGCAAAGGGAAATGGCACCGCCGAGA
>ERZ795056.5118-NODE-5118-length-13258-cov-7.259789_pt1 | contig 13258 bp, 9 predicted proteins | sample MGYA00375140_ERZ795056 | MGnify/ENA primary metagenome ERZ795056 (study PRJEB30185, sample SAMN05720227) | activated sludge metagenome | isolation source: Anaerobic digester | place: USA | collected 2015-03-09 ...
GCGCAATGGGCGCAAGTGGTTTGAGGCGCGTCGTGCGGCGATGCGCGAGCTGGCGAAAAAGCCGGAGTACCAGCAGGCGCGGCAGGCGCTGGGGCGTGGGTCGGTGGAGAGCCGGTACGCGGCGTTGTTTGCGAAGTTGAAGCTGTCGCCGGAGGCGGCGGAGAAGTTGAAGACGTTGCTGGCGGAGCGGCGGGCGGCGGAGTCGGACGCGCGCGAGATCGCGCGGGAGCAGGGGCTGTGGGGACCGGAGAACCGGGAGAAGTTGCAGTCGGTGGTGGCGGCGGCGCAGGCGGAGGTGGACAACAGCATCCTGGCGGCGATCGGGGCGGAGGCGTATGCGGAGTACCAGTATTATGAGCAGACGCTGGGGGCGCGGGGCGTGGTGAACCAGTTGGAGTCGCGTTTGCAGTATTCGGAGTCGCCGCTGAGTGCGGCGCAGGCGGAGCAATTGGTGTCGGCGATGGCGGCGGGTGGCACGGCGCAGGTGGTGCCGGGGCCGATGGGCGGGACGGCGATCACCGAGGGGCTTTTACAGCAGGCGCAGAGCGTGCTGAGTGCGGAGCAGGTGGCGGCGTTGCAGCAGTTGAAGGCGGAGCAGGAGGCGCAGCGAAAGCTGGCGGAGCTGCATCGGCAGGCGGGCGAGCCGCCGGGGCCGCCGCCGGATGGACAATGAGACGAATGGCGAAGGGTGAAAAGTGAAGGGTGAAAAGGGGCCGTGGCTCGCGGGCTCAGTCGTGGGAGTCGCGGAGGCGTTGCATGGCCTGGACGATGAAATAGGCCTGCGAGGAAAAGTCGCCGGTGCCGGCGGGGGCCTCGGGCGGGCGGTAGCTGCCGTCGGGGTGAAGCACGCGGGCGTTTTCAGTGTCGCGCAGCTCCATGGCGAAGAGTTGATCGAGGATCCAGCGGCGGAGGTCGGGGACCTCGATGGGGAAGACGACTTCAACGCGGCGGAAAAAGTTGCGCGGCATCCAGTCGGCGCTGCCGGCGTAGAGGAGGGGGGCGGCGCCGTGGTTTTCGAAGTAGTAGGCGCGGGCGTGCTCCAGGAAGCGTCCGACGAGGCTGCGCACGCGGATGTTTTCGCTGAGGCCGCGCAGGCCGGGGACGAGGCAGCAGGTGCCGCGGATGATGAGGTCGATCTGGACGCCGGCGCGGGAGGCGGCGTAGAGGGCGTCGATGGTCTCTTGATCGACCAGCGAGTTCATCTTGGCCATGATGCGGGCGGGCTTGCCGGCGGCGGCGGCGGCGGTCTCGCGGGCGATGAGGTCGAGGATGCGGGCGTGGAGATTGTAGGGGGCGACGAGGAGGTGCTCGAAGGCGGGCGAGCGACCGAAGCCGGTGAGGGTGTTGAAGAGGTAGGCGATCTCGACGGTGAGGTGCTCGTGGCTGGTGAAGAGGCTGAGGTCGGTGTAGAGGCGGGCGGTGCGGGGGTTGTAGTTGCCCGTGCCGAGGTGCGCGTAGTGGCGGAGGGCCTTGCCCTCGCGGCGGACGACGAGGCAGAGCTTGCAGTGGATCTTGTGGCCCACGAGGCCGTACACGACGTGGACGCCGGCGTCTTCGAGCTGGCGGGCCCACTGGATGTTGTTGGCCTCGTCGCCGCGGGCTTTGAGCTCGACGAGCGCGGTGACCTGTTTGCCGAGTCGGGAGGCCTCGATGAGGGCGCGCACGATGGGCGAGTCGCCGCTGGTGCGGTAGAGGGTCTGCTTGATGGCGAAGACCTGGGGATCGCGTGCGGCCTGCTCGACGAACTCGACGACGGGCGTAAACGCATCGTACGGGTGATGCAGGAGGACGTCGCGCTCGCGCAGGGTGGCGAAGAGGTTTTCACGGTCCTGGAGCGGCGAGCAGTGGACGGGGGCGAAGGGGGCGAACTTGAGGTCGGGGCGCTCGATGTCGACGAGGCTCTCGACGCGCAGGAGGTTGAGGGGGCCTTCGAGGCGGAAGACGTACTCGCGGGAGAGGTCGAGGTGGTCGCAGAGGGTGTTGTAAATGGAGTCGGAGACGCCCTCTTCGATTTCGAGGCGGACGGCGGCGCCGCGGCGGAGGTTGCGCAGCTCGGCCTCGATGGTCTTGAGGAGGTTTTCGGCTTCTTCCTCGTCGATGTAGAGGTCGCTGTTGCGGGTGACTCGGAAGGCGTGGGCGCTGGCGAGGCGGTAGCCGGGGAAAAGCTCGCCGGCGCACAGCTTGATGATCTCGGTGAGGAAAATGAAGCGCTGGATCTGGCCGGGCTCGTCGGGATCGAGGCGGACGAGGCGCGGGAGGATGCGCGGGACGGGGAGGATGGCGACGAGCTGCTCGACATCGGGCGTGGCGGGGTTGTCGAGGGTGGCGACGATGTTGAGCGTCTTGTTGCCGAGCTGGGGAAACGGGTGGGCCTGGTCGAGGGCGAGCGGGGTGAGGACGGGCAGTACCTGCTCTTCGAAGTAGGCCTGCACCCAGTCGAGCTCGCTGGGGGTGAGCTCGTCGGCGTCTTTGACGACGATGCCCTCCTCGGAGAGGGCCGGCAGGAGTTGCTCGTGCCAGCAGCGGTACTGGTCTTCGACGAGGGAGGCGACGATGGAGTGGATGCGGCGGAGCTCTTTGCGGGCGCCGAGGCCCTCGGCGATGGGCTCGGAGGCGGCGTTTTCGACCTGTTGGATGAGGCCGGCGACGCGAATCTCGAAAAACTCGTCGAGGTTGGAGCTGAAGATGGCGAGGAAGCGGACGCGCTCCAGGAGCGGGTGGCGGTCGCTCTGGGCCTGTTCGAGGACGCGGCGGTTAAAGGCGAGCCAGCTCAGCTCGCGGTTGAAATAGGCGGCGGACTGGGGGCTCTCGGTTTCGCTGGCGACGGGGCGGGCCGCGTTTTTCGGCTCCAGCACGCGCTCGTCGGGCGGCGGCGTGGGCGCGGTCGCGACGGGCTGTGGCGCGGCGGTGCGGCGGCGCGGGCGGGCGGCGGGCTTGGGAGTGGCGGACTGGGCTTTTCGGCGGGCCATGCGAACGCGCCCAATAAAGGCGGCGGTCGGGGGCAGGGCGAGCGACAAAGGGCGATTTGCGACGCCGTTGCACAAATGTAACACGGCACGCACGGTGCGCGTGTTTCCGCTAATAAAGTGCGTCAGGCGCGGCGGCCGCTGGCCAGATCGAGGCGCAGGGTGTGGCCGCTGGTGGTGCCGCAGGTCGCCGAGCCGGCGTCGAGGCTCATGGGCTCGGTGAAGAGGGCGCCGTCGGCGGGTGGCTCGGCGAGCCAGACCTGGCGGAGATCGGCGTCGAGGCAGTAGAGATTGGCGAAGCCGGGGAGCATATCGGCGGGGCGCTCGCGCACGAGGAGGCGGCCGTCGGCGAGCGGGCGAAACTCGACGATGGCGCTCCCGAGGGGCGCGTGGCGGCGGGCGACTTTGCCGCGGCGGTTGAGCCGGCAAAGGGCGCCGTCGATGATGGCCAACGAATCGGTGGCCTCGGGATCGGGAAGGGGAAGCTTGGACATCTCGGGGCGGTGGACGCGCCTCGGCGTTGTAGGTAGGCGGCGGGCGGGATGATGCAACCTCGAATCGCAGAAAGAGCTGCGATGGCGCGAGGCGCGATCAACGGCGGAGCGCGGCGAGTTCCTTTTTGAGGAGATCAAGGGTGCGGGCGCCGGCGCCTTGGTTGGCGCGGTGCCAGGCTTGGGCGGCGGCGGCCATGGACTGGCGTTGCGCACCATCGCGAAGGAGCTCGGTGGCGGCGGCGGCGAGGGCGTCGGCGGATTCGACGACGCGTGCGGCGCCGCAGGCTTTGAGGTCGCCGGCGATGGGGCGAAAGTTGCTCATCGCGGGGCCGAAGAGGATGGGTTTGCCGAGCGCGGCGGCCTCGACGGGCGTCTGGCCCTCGTAGTGCGGCGGCAGGCTTTTGCCGACGAAGGCGACGTCGGCCAACTGGCTGAGTTTGCGGAGCTCGCCGGTGGTGTCGCCGACAGCGACATCGACGGGGCTGTGAGCGGCGCCGCGCGAGCGGAAATGGTAGCGCAGGCCGGAGCTTTGGAGGAGCGCTTCGATCTCGGCGCGGCGCTCGGCGTGGCGCGGCACGATGAGCAGCGAGACGGGCAGGCCGGCGGCGCGTGCGGCAGCGAGGGCCTGGAGCAGGGCGGCTTCTTCGCCGGGCCAGGTGGACGAGCCGAGGAGGACGAGCTCGGAGTCGAGGCCGAGCTCGCGGCGCAGTTGCGCGCGGGTGGGCTCGTCGATGGGCGGGATGGTGACGTCGAGTTTGATGTTGCCCGTGGTGACGATGGCGTCGGCGGCGAAGCCGAGCTCGCGGAGGCGGCGGGCGTCTTGTTCGGAGCTGGCGTAGAAGCGGGTGATGCCGCCGAAGAGGCTGCCGAGCGCCCAGCGGAAGGCGCGCATGCGGCGGTAGCCGCGGTCGGACATGCGGGCGTTGATGCAGAGGACGGGGACGTGGCGGCGTGCGGCCTGGCGGATGTGCTCGGGCCAGCGCTCGCCCTCGGTGAGGATGACGAGGTCGGCGGCGACGGCGCGCCAGGTGCGGCGCGAGAAGAAGACCCAGTCGATGGGGAAATAGCCGATGCCGATGGTGAGGGCGGCGTAGCGCTCGCGGGCGAGTTTATAGCCGGTGCTGGTGGTGGTGGAGAGGTACACCTCGACGTCGGGCTCGCGGTGGAGGGCTTCGAGGATGGGCGCGATGGCGAGCATCTCGCCGACGCTCACGGCTTGGAGCCAGACGCGGCGGACGCCGGGGCGCCGGGCGGGCAACGCGGGCGTGGCGCCGAAGCGTTGCGAAAAATTTTCACCGTAGCCGCCGCGGCGGAGCATGCGCCGCAGGTAAAACGGCGAGGCGAGCAGGAGTGCGGGAAAAAAGAGGAGCCGGTAGAGCCAGATCATCGGAGGCGTGAGCAGACGGCAAAAGGGCGCGGCGGCGCAAGTCCGCAGCGCGTTGACCGGGCGGCAGGCGGTGCAAGTGCGGGCAGGCGGTCAGCTGTTGGGCTGCGTGGCGGGCAGGCTGAGGACGCGGGTGAGCTCGTTGGCGACGGTGGCGGAGTCGAGGGGTTTGTCGATCAAGCCGGCGATGCCGAGGCGGCGGGCCTCGTCGGCCTCCTCTGGCCGCATGAATCCGCTCATCAGGATCATCGGGGTGGCTGTGTGCTGGCGGATGTGCCTGGCGACTTGGAGTCCGGAGATCTTGGGCATGCTGAGGTCGCAGAGGACAGCGGAGAATTTTTCAGGCGAGTTTGCGTAGACGGAAATGGCGCGGACCGGATCGGTGTGGCAGACGGGCTCGTAGCCGAGGCGGCCGAGCATCTTGAAAAGCATGTCGGCGATGGCGCGTTCGTCGTCGATGACGAGGATGGTTTCTCCCTGGCCATAGCGCGGCCGGCGTGCGGGCTTGGATGAGGAGGGGGCGACGGAGGTGCAGGGAAGGTGGATCGTAAACACGGTGCCCTGGCCTTCCTGGCTTTGGACGGAGATGTCGCCCTGGTGCGACTCGATGATGCCGTGCACGACGGCGAGTCCGAGCCCGGTGCCCTCGCCGGTGCCCTTGGTGGTGAAGAACGGTTCGAAGATGCGGCCGAGCACGGCCTCGCTCATGCCGCAGCCGGTGTCGCGGACGGTGAGCCGGAGGTAGCGGCCCTCTTGGAGGCGGGCATGGGAGGCGGCGGTCTCGCGGTCGATCTCGACGGGGGCGAGGGCGAGTGTGAGCGAGCCGCCTTGGGGGCGCATGGCGTGGATGGCGTTGGTGCAAAGGTTCATCAGGACCTGGTGGATCTGGGAGGGGTCGCAGAGCACGGGCTCGTCGGTCTCGGGCAGGTCGGTGACGATCTCGATGTTGGCGGGGATGGTGGAGCGAAGCAGGCGTGTGGTTTCTCGGATGATCGGGAGGAGGCCGGCGGGGCTGCGTGGCTGCTCACGGCGGCGGCTGAAGGTGAGGATCTGGGCGACGAGATCGCGGGCGCGGTGGCTCGATGAAATGATGTTCTGGACGTAGGAGGCGAGCGGGTGGCCGGGGGGGAGGTCGAGGTTGGCGAGCTCGGCGTTGCCAAGGATGACGCAGAGGACGTTGTTGAAATCGTGGGCGATGCCGCCGGCGAGGGTGCCGATGGCTTCGAGCTTCTGAGCCTGGCGGAGCTGGCGCTCGAGTTTGAGGCGCTCCTCCTGCTCGTGGACGTGGTCGGTGACGTCGCGTGCGTTGACGATGCTGCGGTGCGAGCCCTCGGGCGTGCGGAGGTTGCAGTAGGAGCACTCGAGGAGGCGCCATTGGTTGGCGGAGTTGATGACGCGGATGCGCATCGGGGCCTCGCTGGCCTGGCTTTGGTGGAGGAGGAAGGCGGGGCGATCCTCGGGGTGGATCATGTCAATCATGGCCTTGTCGACGAGGTGGTCGGGGGCGAAGCCGAGGAGCAGTTCGTGGTTGGGGCTCGCGTAGCGGCAGACGCCATGGGCATCGACTTCGAAGACGAGGTCGTGGAGGTTTTCCAGGAGGAGGCGGTGGCGCTCCTCGCTGGCGCGCAGGGCGACTTCGGCACGTTTGCGCTCGGTGATGTTGGCGAGGATCGAGACGAGGTAACGGGAGCCGTTCCATGTCATGTTGCGGGAGGAGACCTCGACGGTGAGGCGCTCGCCGTTGCGGTGGCGGAGCTGCTCCTCGCGGCCGCGGACTTCGCCGTGGATGGCGACCTCGTCGAGGAGGCTTGCGCGGCGGGTGAGGTCGGGCCAGAGGCCGATTTCGGTGATGAGGCGGCCGAGGGTTTCCTCACGGCGCAGGCCGAGGAGGCGTTCGCAGCTGTCGTTGAGCTCGACGATGCGTTGCTCGTCGTGGGAGACGATGATGATGGCGTCGGGGCAGAGTTGGAAAATGCGCTCGAAGCGTGTCTCGCTGGCGTGGAGGGCGCTCTCGGTTTTGCGCTGGCCGGTGAGGTCGCGCAGGGTGCAGAGGCGACCGGAGTGGCCAGACCAGACGAAGGGAGCGGAGCGGACTTCGATGATGTGGTCGAGGCCGTCTTCGGCGCGGAGCGTGCGCTCGTCGGAGAGAAGCCGGTGAGCCGGCAGGATGGCGAGCCAGCGGGACGCCTGGGGCTGGCTGGGAAAGAGGATGGAGTGGAGCCGGTGGGCGGCTTCGTTGGCGTAGTAGAGGGTGGATTCGTCGATGACCACGATGGGGTCGGGCAGGTGGTCGAAGAGCGTGCGGAGCTGGTGCTCCTGGTTTTGGAGTGCGTGGTAGGCCGATTCGAGGCGCTCGACGATTTTGCCCCGTTGGTGGTCGTGTAGGGTGATGTCGTCGGAGAGGCTGGCCATCAGGAGTGCGCTGCCGATGCAGACGCTCAGGAGCATTGACATGGGCAGCCGGCGCTCGGTCATGGCGCGTTGTCCGGCGGGGACGCGCTCCATGATGGGGCGGCCGAGGAGCTGGTCGGCGGAGGTGGCCCCGAAGAGTCGGAGGGCGGCTTCGTTGAGGTAAACGAAGTGGAGGTCCTTTTGTATGAAGATGGCGTCCTGCGCGGTTTTGAGGGCGTCTTGGGGGCAGGTTGGATTGAGGGGGCGTGGGGCGACATCCGTGGCCATGAGCAGCGTGGCCGGGCGATCCTGATGGCCGATGGGGATGGCTGCGAGCTCGACGGAGCGGCGCTGTCCGTCGGAGGTGATCCACTCGATGGATTGCAGCGGGGAGGGGTGTGTCTGGACCGCGGCGTGGCAGAGATGACGCAATGCGGGGAGGCTCTCGGGCGCGACATGCTGGTGGACGGGGACAGGGTTGCCCGAGGCCGGCCCATGCCCGAGCAGGACGCCCGCAGCGTGATTGGCGTGGACGAAGTGCTCGTCGGCGACGATCCACATGGCCTGGGGCGAGTGGCCCATGATGGTCGCCAGAGCTTGTGCGTGAGGATGCGATTGCCCGAGGGACGGGAGATGACCGATGGGCGAAATACGCGCGGAGGCACCGGTGGGCGGTTCGGATGAGCTCATGACAAGGTCTCGTACGGTTTCGTGTTCAAGAGATGATGAGATGTGCGGAGCAGTACGCGCCCCTGATTGCAACGGAATCCCCTGCGGTGCCTGGGACGCCGTGTTGCATGGCCTAGTCGCCAGGGCCGTGCAGCCGATTCGGGGGGGCGGTGGGGTGGTACATGCTTGGCCGCTTTTGGCCAGAGAGGATAGCACAAATAGCCCAGCGCTCCGCCTTATTTCCGCGGATATGCGACGGATAATGGGCCTGGGGCGTAAGGCTTTGGAGGACGCCTGCGATGGCGTCTGCCGCGCGGCTTTCGGCGGCTCCGAGGGCTAGGCGGGTGGGCGGGCGGAATTTTCCTGTTCGTACACGTGGCGGCCGAGGGAGGGGGGCGGGGTGTCGGGGGCGCGGTGCTCGTGGACGGCGATCTGCTGGCGGCGGAAGGCGTTTTTCAGGCGGCCGCGGGCGCGGTGAAACGCCCAGAGGCCGCGGGTGCCGCCGCAGGCTTTGTAGTCGCGGTAGTCGGCACGGACCAGGAGCCAGTGGACTTCGAGCGTGAGAAGCACGGCGATGAGGACGATGGAGAGTATCCAGAGAATCGGGTGGTCCATGGCGAAAAGGAGGGCCGCGCTCACGCGTCGCCGGCGAGGTGGGGCGGGGGCGGCGTGGTTTTCTGTGCCTGATCGGCGGCATCGAGGCGCACCCAGGCCTGGGGGGCGGCCGTGGGCGTCTCGCTCTCGGCGAGGGTGGCGCCGTGGCCGATGCGGGTGAACGAGGCGGCGAGGGTGAGGGCCAGGCTGGAGGCGAGCACCCAGACGATGGTGCGTTGATCAGCACCCGAGGTCGCGAGCACTTCGATGGCGACGGCGCCGATGGTGAGCATGGGAGCGGCGACGACGTGGGCACCGGTATCGGTGCCGAGGACGCGCGAGAAGATCCAGTGGTAGCCGGTCTGGCGGAGCACAAAAAGCAGGAGTGCGGAGATGATCGCCAGGGGGAAGGTCCAGGAGAGCATGAGCCGGGGCTCGACGAGCATGCCCAGGGAGAAAAAGAAGACGGGTACGAAGAACCGGTCGCGCAGGGGCGCGAGGTGTTCGTTGAGCTGGGCTTCCTGGTCGGTGGCGCGGCTGATGAACAGTCCGAGGACGAAGGCGGTCTTCGGGGCGCTGAGGCCGAGGCGCTGTCCGAGGGCGGAGATGACGAGGATCAGCAGGACAACGAAGTGGACCTGCATCTTGAGGCCGGAGGCGAGCAGCCGGGTGAGGTGGGGGGCGCCGCGGACTGCGAGGATGGCGGCGAGTACGGCGGCGGTGAGCAGGCCGACGAGTTTGAGGAGGACGATCCACCAGGCACTGCCGGCGAGCACGGGGCCGGCGGCGGCGAGCAGGAGGATGCAGAGGACTTCGACGGCGACGATCCATTCGAGGAAACGGCGGCGCGTGGCGAGATCGGGGAATCGGTGGCCGAGCCAGAGGGGATAGGCCATGCCGACGGAGGTGCTGGCGAGGGCGACGGAGGCGATGAGGGCGTGCGACCAGGGGAGGCCGGCGAGGACGCCCAGGCCGGTGAGCGGGGGGAGTTGCCAGGCGATCCAGCAGGCGGCGCGGCGGAGCGCGGCGAGGGTCTCCCTGCGCTGCGGTAGCTCGATTTCGAGGCCGACGGAGAAGAGGAGGAGGACGAAGCCGAACTGCCCGATCTCGCGCCAGGCATCGCGGGTATGGGCGTCCATGAAGGCGCCGGCGGCGATGCCCGCGACGATGTAGAGCGGGTATAGGAGGCCCGGGCGCTCGATGCGCCGGCAGAAATCCGGCAGCGCGAGCAGCATGAGCAGGAGGAGGATGGCGCCTTCGAGGATGGTCATGCCGGCGCGGTGGAGTCGAGGGGGGCGCCGGGCTGGTCGCCGAGGGGGCCGTCGGCGGGGCCATCGGGTTGGCGGTCGCCGGGTAGGAGGGAGACCATGCGGAAGAGGTCGGCGCGGCGGTCGAGGCGCGGGGTGACGGTGCCGTCGGATCGGGAGGCGTGCAGGTCGTCGAGATCGACGTCGCAGACGAGGAGGGTTTCTTCGTTGGAGTCGGCTTCGGCGGCGATGCCGTCGCGGGCAAAGGCAAAGTCCGAGGGCGTGAGCACGGCGGCCTGGCCGTAGTTGATGTCGAGGTTACCGACGTCTGGGAGGTTGCCGACGTTGCCGGCGAGGGCGACGTAGATCTGGTTTTCGATGGCGCGTGCCTGGGCGCAGTAGCGGACGCGGAGGTAGCCCTGGCGGTTGTCGGTGCAGAAGGGGACAAAGAGGATCTCGGCGCCCTGGTCTGCGAGGTAGCGTGCGGCTTCAGGGAACTCGACGTCGTAGCAGATGAGCACGCCGATCTTGGCCTTGGGGGTGTCGATGGCCTGGAGGGTATTGCCGCCGGAGATGCCCCACCATTTGCGTTCGTTGGGGGTGATGTGGAGCTTGGGCTGGCCGACGATTTCGCCGGAGGGCAGGCAGACGAAGCAGGTGTTGAAGAGTTTGCCCTCGCGGGCGATGGGCTGGCTGCCGGCGATGATGGTGAGTCCGTAGCGGGTCGCCAGTTTGCGCATGAGCTCGGTGAAACGTTTCTCGTAACGGGCGAGCCGGCGGATGCCTTCGATCGGCGATTGGGCGTCTTCCTGGGAGAGGAGTTGCACGGAGACGAACTCGGGCATGAGCACGAAGTCGGCGTGGTAGTCGGCCGCGACATCGACGAAGTAGGTGACCTGGCGCTCGAAATCGGCGAACGAGGTGACCTTGCGCATCTGGTACTGGACGCAGGCGAGGCGGACCTTGCGCGCGCCGGGGGCGGGCTCCTTGTAGTCGGGGTTGAGCCACTCGATGAGGCTGCCGTAGTTGTGGCTCTTGGGGTCGTGAAGGTAGTTGGGCATGACGCCGCGCAGGACGAAGCCCTCGCGGAGTTGGAAACTGAGCACGAGGTCCTTCAACTCGCCGGAGATGACGCGCTGGGCGTACTCGTCGGCGGACATGTGCTCGGCGTGTTCGTCGTAGTTCCAGAGGCGACCGCCGGCGAGGATGCGGCGCTTGTTGAGGCGTCGGCAGAGTTGGCGGCGGCCCTCGTAGAGGGCGGCGCCGATCTGGCGGCCGCGGTAATCGGGATGCACGCAGACGTCGGCGCCGTAGAGGGTGTCGGCGGCGGGGTTGTGGTTGGTGAAGTAGCCGCTGTCGGTGATGCCGGACCAGGTGTGGTTGCGAAGCGGGTCGGGGCCGAGGTCGACGATCAGGGAGGCGGCGGCGCCGACGATGTGCCCGTCGATTTCGGCGACGATCTGGCCCTGTGGAAAGATGCGCTGGTGACTGAGAAGGTGGCGCTCGCCCCAGACGACGTTTTCGGCGGCGAGGACCGGGTAGGCGATTTTGTTGAGCTCAATGAGGGCGGGAATGTCGGCCCGATGGGCTTCGCGGAGGGTGATGGCGCTCTTTTTTTTGCCGGGCATGGGAGAGAGGCGAGTGGGATTTGTGAGACGCAGGCGGGGCATCGGGCATGGCGGCGATACCCCGGAGGCGTATGCGAAAGGTGGTGTGGGGCAGGCGCCGCGTGCGGTGCGAAAGCGACCGAATGTGATGTGCTTCGGTCGCGGCAAATTGACGGAGACGCCGGCTGGCGTCAACGGGCGGGGTATCCTAGTTTGAGAAGCTCGTCGAGGAGGGGGCGCGTTTTGATGCCCAGGGGGAGGAATGCGATCGTTTCGGGCAGATCGTTGCGGCGGTGCCGGATCTGCACGCCCTTGAAGCACCATGGGTAGAGGCCGCTGCGGACGAGGGCGACGATGTCCTGCCTGGGCAGGAAGAAGTCGCCGCGGGTGCCTTTCAGCCAGAGGGCATCGGCGTGGGCGTGGAGGGTTGCACCTGGGGTGCGACCGTAGGATGTGGCGATGCCGTCGTACATGTGGCCTTCCCAGTGGAGGGAACTGTCGGCGGGAAACGCGAGGGAGTGGTCGGAGTGTGTCATGGAGTGGAGGTGTCTGGCTTTGGCAGACGCCGTGCCGCTCCATGAGGGACCTCAATGGGTGTGGGCAGGTACGATCCGCCAAAGCATGCGTGATCAAACGGCGGCCCGACCGTTTATTTGCCTTCGGTGGCGTGTGCCTCCGAACCCGCTCCAATGAGGTCGCGAGCTGTGCCGGATGGCAAGCATGCGGGGCTGGCTGGCGGCTTTTTTTGACGTGCGAGGGGCGGCGAGTCCGCTGCCGGGCACAAAAAAACGGCGACCTGTGAAGGTCGCCGTGAAGTGGATGCAGGAGGCTTACGCGGTGTTTTGCGGTCCGGTCTGGTCGGGCTCGGCTGCGGTGTCGGCATTGGCCGCACGGAGGCGGTTGCGGACACCGAGGCAGATGACGAACAGGCCGAGGCCGACGAGCACGTGGCCGCCTGCCGCGGTGTAGCGGCGGGCGGCGTCTTCGGCCAGTGCCGGACCGATGACGCGGGCGAGCGCAACGCCGAGAAAGGCGAGGCTCGTGCCGATGGCCCAGTACGGAGTGGCGAGGACGCGCAGACGGCTCATGGTTTAGCGGAAGATCGTGACGTAGATGCCGGTGAGGATGGCCGTCGTGATCACACCGCAGACGTTGGCGCCGAGCGCCTCGGGCAGGATGATCGAGACCGGGTTGCTCTTGGTGACTTCCTTCTGGGCAACCTTGGCGCAACTCGGCACGCAACTGACACCGGCGATGCCGATGGTCGGGTTGATCTTACGCCCGCTGAAGAAGTAGGCGAGATAGCCGCCGACGATGCCGCCGATGCCGGACAACAGCAGCGAGACGATACCGAGCACGAGGAGGATGAGGACCTTCGGGTCGAGGATCAGCGAGGCTTCGCAGAGCACGCCAAGCGTGAGGCCGAGGAACATCGTGGCGCCGTAGAGCACAGGGCCGTCGAGCAGGTTGATGAAGTATTGCAGGCCGGCTTCCCGGATGGCGATACCCAGGAACAAGCTCAGCAGCAGCGGCGAGGCGGACGGGAAGAGCAGGCACAGCACGGTGCAGCCGACCACCGCGAACGCGAGTTTCTCGTCGGCGGTGACTTTGACCTTGGCACGCGGCGGCATCTTGATGGCGCGCAGCTTGGCCGGAATGAGGAAGCGGATGAGGTACGGATAGCCGCCGTAGGCGAGGCCGAGGTACAGGTAGGCGACGACGGTGATCGGCACGAACATGTGCTTGGCGAGCGTGAGCGAGGTGAAGAGCACCATCGGGCCGTCGGCACCGCCGACCATGGCGACCGAGGCGGCCTCGCGGTAGTCCAGGCCCATGGCCACGGCGATGGGGAATGTGAGGATCGTGCCGAGCTCGGCGGAGAGGGCGAGGAACACCCGGTTGGCCA